>Ga0157373_10004183_pt1 | contig 10886 bp, 6 predicted proteins | sample C65metaG_FD_113460 | JGI IMG/M metagenome (GOLD analysis project Ga0157373, IMG submission 113460) | Corn rhizosphere microbial communities from Kellogg Biological Station, Michigan, USA - C6-5 metaG | ecosystem: Host-associated > Plants > Roots > Rhizosphere > Soil | place: USA: Michigan...
CGCGACACGCGATCCACGCACCCGGGAAATGGCTGAAAGCCTGCGTGCGCGCAACGTCAACGCCATGCTCGATGCCAGCGTGCGGATCGACGGTCAGGTGGTGGGCGTGCTGTGCCTGGAGCAAGTGGGCGCCACCCGTGCCTGGCAGTCGGACGAGATAGCCTTTGCCGGTGAACTGGCGGACCAGTTCGCCCAGGTCATCAACAACCACAACCGCCGCATTGCCACCAGCGCCCTGCACTTGTTCCAGCGTGCCGTGGAGCAAAGTGCCAACGCCTTCCTGCTGGTCAACTGTGACGGCGTGGTGGAGTACGTCAACCCGAGCTTCACCGCCATCACCCAATACACCACCGAGGAAGTCCACGGCCAACGCCTGTCCGAACTGCCGGCCCTGGAAAACCTCAGCGAGCTGCTGTTCGACGCGCCCTCGGCCCTGGCCCAGAGCAATAGCTGGCAAGGCGAGTTCAAGAGCCGACGCAAGAACCTGGAACCCTACTGGGGCCAGCTATCGATTTCCAAGGTCTACGGCGACAATCGCGAGCTGACCCACTACATCGGTATCTACGAAGACGTCACCCAGACCAAACTGGCCCAGCAGCGCATTGAACGCCTGGCCTACACCGACAACCTGACCAACCTGGGCAACCGCCCGGCGTTCATTCGCAACCTCGATGAACGCTTCGCCCGGGACAGCAACTCGCCCATCAGCCTGCTGCTGGTGGACATCGACAACTTCAAGCGAATCAATGACAGCCTCGGTCACCAGACCGGTGACAAACTGCTGATCAGCCTGGCCCGGCGTCTGCGCAACAGCCTGAGCCCCAGCGGCAGCCTGGCACGCTTCGCCAGTAATGAATTCGCCGTGCTGCTGGACGACACCGACCTGGAGGCCGGGCAGCAGGTCGCCAGCCAGTTGCTGATGACGCTCGACAAACCGATGTTCGTCGATAACCAACTGATCAGCGTGACCGGCTCCGTGGGCCTGGCCTGTGCCCCGCTGCATGGCCGCGACCCGCAGACCCTGATGCGCAACGCCGGGCTCGCCCTGCACAAGGCCAAGGCCAACGGTAAGCATCAGGTCCAGGTCTTCACCGAAGCGCTGAACGCCGAGGCGAGCTACAAACTGTGCGTGGAAAACAACCTGCGCCGCGCGCTGACCCAGAACGAGCTCGACGTGTTCTACCAGCCCAAGCTGTGCCTGCGCAGCGGCCGTCTGCTGGGCATGGAAGCGCTGCTGCGCTGGAACCATCCGGAAAAAGGCATGATCCGACCGGACCAGTTCATCAGCGTGGCCGAAGAAACCGGCCTGATCATCCCCATCGGCAAATGGATCGCCCGCCAGGCCTGCCGCATGAGCAAGCAATTGACCGCCGCCGGCCTGGGCAACCTGCAGGTGGCGATCAACCTGTCGCCCAAGCAGTTCTCCGACCCGGACCTGGTCGCCTCGATCGCCAGCATCCTCAAGGAAGAACAACTGCCCGCACGGCTACTGGAGCTGGAGCTGACCGAAGGCCTGCTGCTGGAAGCCACCGAAGACACCCACTTGCAACTCGACCAGCTCAAGCGCCTGGGCCTGACCCTGGCCATGGACGACTTCGGTACCGGTTACTCGTCCCTGAGCTACCTGAAGAAATTCCCGATCGACATCATCAAGATCGATCGCAGCTTCATCCATGAGATCCCGGACAACCAGGACGACATGGAAATTACCTCCGCGGTGATCGCCATGGCCCACAACCTGAAGCTCAAGGTCGTGGCCGAAGGGGTCGAGACCGCCCAGCAACTGACCTTCCTGCGCCGCCATCGCGGCGATGTCGGCCAGGGCTACCTGTTCGACCGGCCAATCCCCGGCGCGGAGCTGATCGAGAAGCTCAAGCGCTACCCGCGCGGTCCAATTGACTGACAGCGCTGTAACACTCGGGCACACTGACAGTCTTATTGCTTGAACTCGCTCAACTCAATCTGACTGAGAGGACTGATGATGGCCCTGCGCTCGGAAATTCTGGTGAACAAAAACGTGCTCCCTACTCAAGAACAAGCTCTGCCTGGCCGTGAAACCCCGATCAAGGTTCCGGATCAACACTTCGTCAACGGCAATCCGCTGCTCGGCCCGTTTCCGGGCAACGTGGAGTTCGCGATTTTCGGCCTGGGCTGTTTCTGGGGCGCGGAACGTCGCTTCTGGCAGCGTGACGGGGTCTACAGCACCTCAGTAGGCTACGCCGGCGGCTTCACCCCCAACCCGACCTACGAAGAGGTCTGTTCGGGCCTGACCGGCCACAGCGAAGTGGTGCTGGTGGTCTACGAACCGGAAAAGGTCAGCTACGAAGAACTGCTGGCCATGGTCTGGGAGCTGCACAACCCGACCCAGGGCATGCGCCAGGGCAACGACATCGGCACCCAGTATCGCTCGGTGATCTATTGCACCAAACCCGAACAACTGGAAGCGGCAAAGAAAAGCAAGGCGGTGTTCCAGGCTGAACTGACCAAGTCCGGCCTCGGGGAAATCACCACCGAAATCGATGAAGCGCCGACGTTCTACTATGCCGAGGCTTACCACCAACAATACCTGGCGAAGAACCCTGAGGGGTACTGCGGGATTGGCGGGACAGGCGTGACCTGCCCGATCTGACTTTCCAGCCTCAGAAAGCTTCGCGAGCAAGCCCGCACCCACCCGGCTCCGGGGTGAACACCCTATCCATGTTCACCACCAATCCCCTGTGGGAGCGAGCCTGCTCGCGATGGCGTCCTGCCGGACCGCATCGAACTCGCCGGATCAACTCTCGGCAATCAACCAATCCATCTGCCAGCCACCTTGGGTCTGGCCGAGCTTTTTCGACAGCCACGGCAGCAACTCACGCAATTCCTCCTCCAGCCCCCACGGCGGGTTGGCAATCGCCAGGCCGGAGCCGTTCAGGCTGTCGGGCGTGGCGAGCGGATGCACCAGCAGTCCCACTCGCAACAACTTTGGCGCGCCCGTGCCAGCCAGGTCCTGGTAAAAGCGACGCAGCATCCGCTGATCCTTCACCGGGTACCAGATCGCTGCCACCGTCTGACGCATCCGGCCAATGGCCTCCTTGAGGGAGGCGGCGCAGCGTTGCATTTCGTCGAGCTTCTCGAAGGGCGGATCGATCAGCATCAAGCCGCGCTTTTCCGCCACCGGCAGCAAGGCACGGGGCACATGCCAACCTTCACCCAGATGCACCGCCACACGGCGATCACCCTTCATGTTGTCCTTGAGCAGCACACCGTCCTCAGGGTGCTTTTCATTGAGCAAGACCCGATCCTGCGGGCGCGTCAGACGCCGCGCCAGCTCCGGTGAGCCCGGGTAATAGCGCAACTGTCCGTCCGGATTCATCTCGCGCAGCACGTTCATGTAGTCGGCGGTCAGCGGCGGCAGATCGTCCTGCCCCCACAAGCGCGCGATGCCTTCCAGGTATTCACCGGTACGATTGGCCTGGTCGCCCTGCAAGTCATACAACCCGATGCCCGCATGGGTATCGAGGTAGGCAAAGGGCTGCTCCTTGCGCGCCATCAGCGCGATAAGGCGGGTCAAGGTCAGGTGTTTGAACACATCGGCGTGATTGCCGGCGTGGAAGGCGTGGCGATAGTTCATGGCGGCTCCTGCGAAGGGCGACGAGTTTACCTCGAAGCGCGTCGAACGTCAGGGTTTCGCAGCCGAGCGGGCGCAGGCATCCGCTCAGCCGAGCTCTTGCATCAGGTACCCATGCAATTGCGCTTTTACCCCATGAACCGGTCCATGCGCCTCAAGAAAATGTGCAACCTTGCGCCGCAGGATGCGCTCATGGACCCGCTCGGACAGGTATGGATGCTCTTCGCCCAACCACCTGAGCAGGTTGTCCAGCAGGCCGTCCGTCGTGTCGCCCGCCAACGTTTTCAACAGCGCGGCCGGCACCTCCCACCAGGGAAAAGTTCGTGGTGGCCGTTGAACATTTCCCACGATTTCCAAGGCCCGACCGTTGATTAGACAACGGCTGATGACCGGCAGCAACTGTCCGGCATCGACGTCGTCGGATTGCAGGAGGGGCAGCACGAAACGTCCATCCCAGAAGCGAAAAAAAGCCGATTGGCCACCAGGCAACAATACCTGGGTGAGCCCACGCAAATGTTCGGCGAGAACCTCCTGAGCCACCGAAGACACCGCCAGCCACCCCCAATCGAGCGAATCGGTCGTCGCGATCCATTGAAGAAACACACTGTCCACAGCGACCGCGCCAACATAAGGCATGACGGGATCCCAATCAGCATAAGGCGTCTCCGCCCAGATCGGACTGGGCCCCGACGTCGTCGAGCGTCTCCAGGTCGCCAACGGCATGGCGCTGCTGGCATTGCTGAAGATGGCGAAGAGCTGTTCGGACGCTTGCAACGGGCGCTGCCGAAGCCAGGCGTGGGGCGATTGACCCGTACTCATGGACGCTCCTGAATATCAGCCAGCCTGGAAAACCCGGGCAACGGTGTGCAGACGCCATCCTTGCACCGCTCACATTCCTCGCAGAACGGTGCCTGGCCTTGCAGGCTGAGGATCTGCGCCAGCGACAGTGGAGCGGCCACGGCGGCGACAAGCTTTTCGGGGCGACCCGGCGAACCCGGCGCGGCGCTTGTGGCCGCCATCGGCCCACCCCCGACCTCGATGGGCACGCTGCTGAAAATCCCCCCCGCACCGATGCTGATCCAGTGCCCTCCGGCCTGGATGGTGGCGCTGGCGCCGCCATCCAACACAATCTGCTGGCCAGCGCTGACATGGAAATGCTGGCTCGCACTGAAGGCCTGGCTGGTCACGCGAATGTGTCGTTCGCCAGTCACCACCAAATGATCGTCCTGCCTGACTTCGACCTGGCGCCGCCCATGGGTGATACGCAATTCTTCGGCCTTGAGCTCATGCCGCGCCGTGCCGGAAACGACGACGCTGCGCTCGTGATCGACCTGCACACGCTGGTCATGGAGCACATGCTGGGTCCAGTTTCGCTGGGCCCGCAGGTAGATTTCCTCGGCCCCCTTGCGATCCTCGATGCGCAACTCGTTATAACCGCCCCCGCCGGGGCTGCTCTGGCTGCGCAATATGCTGCGGGTCTTATCCGCCGGCAAGTCCAGCGGTAAAGGGTTGGCACCGTTGGGCAAGCAACCCACCACCAGTGGCTTGTCCACATCGCCATCCATGAAACCCACCAGCACCTCCATGCCGACCCTGGGAATCATCACACCGCCATATCGATCATGGACCCAGCCGGTGGCCACCCGCAGCCAGCAACTCGAATGTTCGTCACGCTTGCCGTCGCGGTCCCAGATCATGTGCACCTTGATCCGGCCGAACTCGTCGCAATGAATTTCACTGTCGACAGGCCCGCTCACCACCGCAGGCTGATAGCCGTGGGCGGGAGGTTTCTCTTGAAGCAGCGGCGGACGAAAGAAAACGTCCCACGGCATCGCCAGAAAGGTATTGCTGTAGCCCTGGAACTCATCCTCGCCATCCGTGACCATGTCCTCCAGCACTTGCGGCTGGCGACCGCGGTGGGTGATCTGGGTCAGGAGCCACAGGTCGTTCCACTGTGCCCGCGGGTGCCCATCGATTTGCATGAAATGCCCACTGACGAGGGCGCATTGGTCGCTACGCCCTTCGGCCAGGCGGAAATCAGCGCCATGCCGCTCCAGGGCGCGCCGGGTCAGGTACCGACCCTGCTCACGGTCGGAAAAAAGACCGGGATAGCGATAGTCTTCCAGCACGGGTTGCTGCTGGCTATCGAGGCTGGTTTGCAAGGACAGGCCGGGGTTACGGAAATCGTAGTCGCTCAGTGTCACGACGCTGGTCCGGGTCTGGAGTCGAACAGCCAGCCGCTCGATCGCCGGCTCCCCGGCGGCCATGCCACTGCCCGGCAGATACCGCGTCGACTCGGGCAAACGGGGGAACACCGTCTGGTCGTCACCGAAGACCAACAGGTGGCCGTCAGGGCGGTGGCGGAAGTGGTAATGAATACCGACCTCGGCACAGATCCGCTCGATGAATGCCAGATCACTTTCACCGTATTGCACACAGTATTCCCGCTCGGGATATTGCCCGCCGAGACTGAACTGAAACGCATCGCCATGGATGCCATGGTCCTTCAAGACCCGCGTAATGATCGACGGCACACTCAAGTGCTGGAAAATCCGCCGGTTGATGCGGTGACGCAGATACGCCAGACGCGGCACCAGGCTGATCTGGTAGCGGGTCAGGCGCTTGCCCGAATCACCCTGGGCTACGCTGTAGACCTGGCCATGGATGCCACGCCCCTGTTGATCGAAGGTCAGGTAGGCCTGGCGATGCAGCAGGGTTTCCAATGCCAGGTCCGCTCGTTCACTCACCAGTTCCAGGTCGAAGCGATAAGGTTGGCTGATGGTTTCCTGGCCCGTGAACTCAAGCACCTTGAGTTCATTCGGCCCGCTGTCGAGCGTCAGGGTGAAACGCGGTTGGTTGGCAGGCGAGAACATCCGATGTATCTCAGCAGAATGAAAGGCGGGGGATTCTGCATGAGCCATGCGGAGAGTTGATGGGGGGCCATGAAAAACAGATTTGCCTTACAAGCAGGGCGATAAAAGCCGCAAAAGCGCGCTGTATTTTCCGATAGACACTTTCTGTTTCACCACCAGCCGTCGCACAGATGAATCAGCGCTTTCTTACATCATGCCGGCCCTCGGTACTTCATGTCGGCGTGATAACGTGCCTTTGTCGCAAAAAGCAAAGGACGCACCCATGACGGCTCGTTACGCAAAAATCGCAATGACCCTGGCACTCGCCGCATTCGCCTTCCTGACGGTGTTCAACAACGTCACGGACTATCGCTCCAATTTCAACTTCGTCCAGCATGTGTTGAGCATGGACACCACCTTCCCGGACAACGCCGCTCGTTATCGCGCCATCGCCCAACCATGGCTGTGGCATGGAGCCTACTGGCTGATCATTCTCGGCGAAGCGCTCACGGCCGGGCTGCTGGGCTACGGCGCCCTGAAGCTGTGGGTGGCACGCCGGGCTGACGGCAGGGTTTTCGCGCAGGCCAAACGCTGGGCTATCACTGGCCTGACAGTGGGATTCTTCGTCTGGTTCTTTGGTTTCATGGTCATCGGTGGCGAATGGTTTCTGATGTGGCAATCAGAAATCTGGAATGGTCAGGATGCGGCGTTCAGGTTCTACATGGCACTGCTAGGAGTGCTGATCTTTCTCAATCAACCCGATGCGGATCGGAGCTGAGCTGCCGCTATCGCGAGCAAGCTCGCTCCCACACGAATTAGCAGTGCTCTCGGGAAATCGGGCAATAAAAAACGGCCCGTCTCCATTGGCGACGGGCCGTTTCTTGATACAACCTTCAGCGAGCCATCAGGGCCCCGCCGAACAGACTTACTGGTTCAGGCGAAAATCTTTTTCGGCCGCTTCGAAGCGCTGCAGCATACCGGCGGTAGGCGTGCCCATCTTGCTGACGAAGTAGATGGCCAGGCTGGCGAAGATGAAGCCCGGGATGATTTCGTACAGGCCCAGCAGCTCGAAGTGCTTCCAGACGATCACGGTAACTGCGCCCACCAGGATCCCGGCCAATGCGCCGTTACGGGTCATGTTTTTCCAGATTACGGAGATCAGGACAACAGGACCGAACGCGGCACCGAAACCGGCCCAGGCGTAGCTCACCAGACCCAGTACACGGTTGTTCGGGTTGGCAGCCAGGGCAATGGCGACCAACGCCACCAGCAGCACCATGGCACGACCGACCCAGACCAGTTCCGCCTGGGAAGCGCTCTTGCGCAGGAAGGTCTTGTAGAAGTCTTCGGTCAGGGCGCTGGAGCACACCAACAACTGGCAGCTCAAGGTACTCATCACGGCTGCCAGGATGGCCGACAGCAGCACACCGGCAATCCATGGGTTGAAGAGGATCTTCGCCAACTCGATGAACACACGCTCCGGGTTCTCGGTCACAGGGCCGGCCACATCCGGATGTGCAGAGAAGTACGCGATGCCGAAGAAGCCGACGGCCACGGTGCCGCCCAGGCACAGGATCATCCAGGTCATGGAGATACGACGGGCCTTGGCGATGGACTTGACCGAATCAGCGGCCATGAAGCGCGCCAGGATGTGCGGCTGGCCGAAGTAGCCCAGGCCCCAGCCCATCAGCGAAATGATGCCGATGAAGGTGGTGTTCTTCAGCATGTCGAACGACGTCGGGTCTTTCGCCTCGATGGCCAGGAACGTGGTGTCCACGCCGCCGGTGGCCAGCAGTACGATGATCGGTGTCAGGATCAGCGCGAAGATCATCAGGGTGGCTTGTACCGTATCGGTCCAGCTCACGGCCAGGAAACCACCCACGAAGGTGTAGGCGATGGTCGCTGCGGCACCGGCCCACAATGCGGTCTCGTAGGACATGCCGAAAGTACTTTCGAACAGGCGGGCACCGGCCACGATGCCTGAGGCACAGTAGATGGTGAAGAACACCAGGATCACCACCGCGGAGATGATCCGCAGCAGGCCGCTCTTGTCTTCGAAACGGCTGGCGAAGTAATCCGGCAGCGTCAGCGCATCGCCGTTATGCTCGGTCTGCACCCGCAGGCGCCCGGCGACGAACAGCCAGTTCAGGTAGGCACCGATGACCAGGCCGATGGCGATCCAGCTTTCCGACAGGCCGGACATGTAGATGGCACCGGGCAAGCCCATCAACAACCAGCCACTCATGTCCGAGGCACCGGCGGACAATGCGGTCACGACGCTGCCCAGGCTGCGGCCGCCCAGGATGTAATCGGAAAGGTTGTTGGTGGAGCGATAAGCCATCAGGCCGATCAGGACCATGGCTGCGATGTAGATCACGAAGGTGATCAGGGTGGGATTACTAACACTCATGAGTTACGCCCTGGCTTTGTTTTTATGTAGCGGTGGCAGTAGAAAGCGTCGACAACAGATGTGTGGCGACGATTTGCAGGCCCGCGAATTTATGACTGATGTTTCCACAGGAAAGCCATCAGCCGATGCCCCTCGGCTTGGAGCCGGTTGCACCTTGGCCGTGAATGCTATTCAACAAACGAAATAAGGTGCAACCAGTTTCGTTCAAATCAGTTGCACCTGATCGGTTTTCTCGGAAAAACCGGGTTTTTTGCTCCCTTTTAGTGCAGACCACCAGGTCCGGATAGAAGCCAAAGCACTAAGGCAGGGCGAGATAGACGTGCCGCGGTTTTATTCCTGACGGACTGCCTGATATTTCGTCAAAAAAAGGGTTGCACCCGGTTGCACCTCAATCAGCTCACAGCTAATCTTGCGCCAGCTGATGCCACGCCGTACGTGGTAAACATGAGGATAAAAATATGGCTACCACCACCCTTGGGGTCAAACTCGATGACCCGACCCGCGAACGCCTCAAGGCGGCCGCAACCTCGATTGATCGCACGCCTCACTGGCTGATCAAGCAGGCAATTTTCAATTACCTGGAGAAACTCGAGGGTGGTGCAACCCTGACCGAGCTGAACGGCTCGGTCCGCGCAGAGGGCGACGACGCTGGCGATGTCCAGGTCGACCACGCCCACCAGTGTTTCCTGGAATTTGCCGAGAGCATCCTGCCGCAATCGGTGCTGCGCGCCTCCATCACCGCCGCTTACCGCCGCCCTGAGCCGGAAGTGGTGCCGATGCTGATCGAACAGGCTCGCCTGCCGGCCGAAATGGCCGAAGCCACCAACAAGCTGGCGGCGTCGATTGCGGAAAAACTGCGCAACCAGAAGAGTGCCGGCGGTCGCGCCGGTATTGTCCAGGGTCTGTTGCAGGAGTTCTCCCTGTCATCCCAGGAAGGCGTGGCGCTGATGTGCCTGGCCGAGGCACTGCTGCGTATCCCGGACAAAGGCACACGCGATGCGTTGATCCGCGACAAGATCAGCACCGGCAACTGGCAGCCGCACCTGGGCAACAGCCCGTCGCTGTTCGTCAATGCCGCGACCTGGGGCCTGCTGTTGACAGGCAAACTGGTCGCCACCCACAACGAAGCCGGCCTGACATCGTCCCTGAGCCGTATCATCGGCAAAAGCGGCGAGCCGATGATCCGCAAGGGCGTCGACATGGCCATGCGCCTGATGGGCGAGCAGTTCGTCACTGGTGAAACCATCGCCGAAGCCCTGGCCAACGCCAGCAAATTCGAGTCCAAGGGTTTCCGCTATTCCTACGACATGCTGGGTGAAGCCGCCCTCACCGAACATGACGCCCAGAAATACCTGGCCTCGTACGAACAAGCCATCCATTCGATCGGCAAGGCCTCCCACGGCCGCGGGATCTATGAAGGCCCTGGCATCTCCATCAAGCTGTCGGCCCTGCATCCGCGTTACAGCCGCGCTCAGTACGAACGCGTCATGGACGAGCTGTACCCGCGCCTGCTGTCGCTGACCCTGCTGGCCAAGCAATACGACATCGGCCTGAACATCGACGCCGAGGAAGCCGACCGCCTCGAACTGTCCCTGGATCTGCTGGAGCGCCTGTGCTTCGAGCCGAAGCTGACCGGCTGGAACGGCATCGGCTTCGTCATCCAGGCGTACCAGAAGCGCTGCCCGTATGTGATCGACTACGTCATCGACCTGGCCCGCCGCAGCCGCCACCGCTTGATGATTCGCCTGGTAAAAGGCGCCTACTGGGACAGCGAGATCAAACGTGCCCAGGTCGAAGGCCTGGAAGGCTATCCGGTGTATACCCGCAAGGTGTACACCGACGTTTCCTACATCGCTTGCGCGCGCAAACTGCTGTCGGTGCCGGAAGTCATCTACCCGCAGTTCGCGACACACAACGCCCATACGCTGTCGGCCATCTATCACATCGCCGGTCAGAACTATTACCCGGGCCAGTACGAATTCCAGTGCCTGCACGGCATGGGCGAACCACTGTA
>Ga0157373_10004188_pt1 | contig 10881 bp, 12 predicted proteins | sample C65metaG_FD_113460 | JGI IMG/M metagenome (GOLD analysis project Ga0157373, IMG submission 113460) | Corn rhizosphere microbial communities from Kellogg Biological Station, Michigan, USA - C6-5 metaG | ecosystem: Host-associated > Plants > Roots > Rhizosphere > Soil | place: USA: Michigan...
GACTGGTTCTCGGCGGGCGATGAGGCAGACCGTGCAATGAGGGATTTCACGGCGGTCCTGATGCGGAAGGACCCGCCGTTCGACATGGAGTACGTCTACTCGACGTACCTGCTGGAGGCCGCCGAGAGCGAGGGCGCGCGCGTATTCAACGCTCCGCGCGCCATTCGCGACTTCAACGAAAAGTTCGCCATTGCCGATTTTCGCGAATTCATCGCGCCCACGCTCGTCACGCGCGACGAGGCGCGGATCGGCGCTTTCATCGACGAGCACCGCGACGTGATCGTCAAGCCGCTCGATGGCATGGGTGGGGCGTCGATTTTCCGCGTGCGCGAGGCCGACCCGAACCGCAACGTGATCGTCGAGACGGTCTCGCTGCACGGTGCGCGCACGGTGATGGCGCAGCGGTTCATTCCCGACATCGTCGACGGCGACAAGCGCATCCTGCTGATCGCCGGGGAGGTGGTGCCTTTCTCGCTCGCGCGCATCCCGAAGCCGGGCGAAACCCGCGGCAACCTCGCCGTCGGCGGACGCGGCGTGGCGCAGCCGCTTTCGCCGCGCGACCGCCAGATCGGCGAGGCGCTCGCGGCCCCCTTGTGGCGCGCGGGCCTGCTCGTCACCGGCATCGACGTGATCGGGCCGTACCTGACCGAGGTCAACGTGACGAGCCCGACGTGCTTCGTCGAGATCTCGGAGCAGTCGGGATTCGACGTGGGCGAGCGTTTCGCCAGCGCCCTCGTCCGCGCGTGCACGAGCGCATGATCGGCGTGCTGATCGTCGCGCACGGCGCGCTCGGCGACAGTCTCGTCTCTGCCGTCACGCACGTGCTCGGCGCACGGCCGCCGCAGTTCGACGTGTTCCCGGTCGCGGCCGACGACGATCCGCTTGCGCTGCTGCCCAGGGCGCGCGCAGCGGTGGCCGCCCTCGATACCGGCGAAGGGGTCGCGGTGCTCGCTGACCTTTACGGCGCCACGCCCTGCAATCTCGCGGTCAAGCTCGCGAAGGCCGGCACGGTGGAAGTGATCGCCGGCGTGAACCTGCCGATGCTCGTGCGTGCGTTCACTTATCGTACGCGCGGGATGGACACGCTCGTCAGGAAGGCCATCTCGGGAGGATGCGAAGGCGTCCTCCACGTCTGACACCTCGAAAGCAAATGCTTCGCCGCGAAATCGAGATCGTCAACAAGCTCGGGCTGCACGCACGTGCGTCGGCGAAGCTCACGCAGCTCGCCGCGAAATTCGACAGCGACGTGCAGGTCGAGCGCAATGGCCGCAAGGTCAACGCCAAGAGCATCATGGGCGTCATGATGCTCGCCGCGGGGAAGGGATCGAAGATCACGCTCGAAGTGGCCGGCGCCGACGAGGTCCAGGCGATGGAAGCGCTTTGCTCGCTCGTCAGCGACTGCTTCGGCGAGGGGCAATGAGCGCGATCGCGGTCGTGGGCCGCGCGCGCCTGCCGCTTCGCGCATGGTGAGTTTCGCGCTTCACGGCATCGGTGTCACGGGTGGCATCGCGATCGGCCGTGCGCAGCTCGTCTCGCACGCGACGCGTGAAGTTTCGCACTACACGATCCGCGACCAGCAAGTGCCGGCGGAGATCGCGCGCTTCGACAACGCGGTGAAGGATGTGCAGCGCGAGCTCGAAGGGCTGCACGCCGCGTTGACGAGCGGCGACGTACCCGGCGAGTTCGGCGCCTTTCTCGACGTGCACTGGATGATCCTGAACGACCCGACGCTGTCCGAGGCGCCCAAACGGATCATCGCCGAGCAGAGCTGCAACGCCGAATGGGCGCTCGCGCGCCAGATGGGCGTGCTCGTCGAGCAGTTCGACCAGATCGAGGATGCCTACCTGCGCGAGCGGAAGGCCGATGTCGTGCAGGTCGGCGAGCGCGTGCTGAAGCGGCTCATGGGCCGCCCCGGCACGCTGCCCGCGCCGAGTGCCGAAGAGCAGACCATTCTCGTCGCGCACGACTTGTCGCCGGCCGACGTGATCCAGTTCAAGCACCACCATTTCGCGGCGTTCCTGACCGACCTCGGCGGCGTCACGTCGCATACGGCGATCGTCGCGCGCAGCCTGAACGTGCCGGCCGTCGTCGCGACGCACAACGCGCGCCAGCTCATTCGCGACGGCGAGATGCTGATCGTCGACGGCAGTCACCACGTGGTGATCGTCAATCCCGATCGCGCGGTGCTCGCCGAATACCGGCTGAAGCAGGACGAGTTCGACCTCGCGCGCCAGAAGCTGAAGCGGCTGCGCAGCAAGCGCGCCGAGACGCTCGACGGCGAGCATGTCGAGCTGCACGCGAACATCGAGCTGCCCGAGGACGTGCCGGCGGCGCTCGCCAACGGTGCTGCCGGCATCGGGTTGTTCCGCTCGGAGTTCCTGTTCCTGAATCGTGCCGGGTTGCCCACCGAGGACGAGCAGTTCGAGGCGTACCGGAAGGCCGCGGCCGGGATGCAGGGCAAGCCGGTCACCATCCGCACGTTCGACCTCGGCGCCGACAAGCAGCCCGAGCAATTCGACGGCCTCGCGCGCGTCGCGCCCAATCCTGCGCTCGGACTGCGCGCCGTGCGCTTCTGCCTCGCCGAACCGCGGCTTTTCCTCACGCAGCTCCGCGCCATCCTGCGTGCGACGCACTACGGGAACGTGCGCATCCTGATCCCGATGCTCGCGTCGGTGTCCGAGATCGACCAGACGCTGGCGCTGATCGCCCGCGCGAAGGAAACGCTGCGCGAGCAGGACATCGCATTCAATCCCGACGTGAAGGTCGGCGGCATGATCGAGATTCCGGCCGCCGTGCTCGCGATCGGCGCGTTCCTGCGCAAGCTCGATTTCCTGTCCATCGGGACCAACGACCTGATCCAGTACACGCTCGCCGTCGATCGCGCCGACGAAGCGGTGTCGCATCTGTACGATCCGCTGCATCCGGCGGTGTTGCGCCTGATCGGGCTCGCGATCGGCAGCGCCACGCGCGCCAACGTGCCGATCGCGGTGTGCGGCGAGATGGCCGGCGAGCTGCCGCTGACGCGGCTGCTGCTCGGACTGGGATTGCGCGAATTCTCGATGCATCCGTCGCAGCTCCTCGGCGTCAAGCAGCGTGTGCTGCAGACCGATGTGGCCGCCGCGGCACCGTTGATCGAACGCATCCGGCGCGCCGACGACCCTGGCCGGGTCGCCGCACTGCTCGAAAAGCTCAACGCCTGAACGGAATAGCCGGGCGAGGGGCGTTGTTTGCGCGAGGCAGTCACTCGGCTTTCCGATGCGCCTCCTCCTCGCTTTCCTGCTCGCCGGCCTGACGTGCGCAGCACCGACCCACGCGGCGAAACCCGGCACGCCGGCGCCGCCGTTCGCACTGCCGAGTGCGAGCGGTGAAACGGTCGCGCTCGCAGCACTGCGCGGGCGCGTCGTCTACGTCGATTTCTGGGCGTCGTGGTGCGTTCCGTGCCGCCGATCCTTTCCATGGATGAACGCGATGCACGCGCGCTACGCCGGTGACGGACTCGCCATCGTCGGCGTCAACGTGGACAAGCGCCGCGCCGATGCCGAGCGCTTCCTGAGCGACACGCCGGCGTCGTTCACCATCGTTTACGATGCCGAAGGCCGCACGCCGGCCTCCTACGACGTGCGCGGCATGCCGAGTTCCTACCTGATCGACCGCGAGGGCAACATCACCGCCGTCGAGGAAGGTTTCCACGACGAGCGCCGGGCAGCGCTCGAAGCCCGCATCCGTGCGCTGCTCGCGCAGCATTGATCGGTTGCTTGCGGCCGCCGCGATCGCGGCCCTCGCCGGGTGTGCGGCGATGAGTCCCCCAAAACCGTGGGAGAAGGGCGATCTCGCGCGAGCGTCGATGCGCTTCGACACCGATCCGCTCGAGGCAAAGCTCACGCAGCATATCTACCAGAGCAAGGAGGGCGCGGGCGGCGGCGGCACCGTCGGCGGCGGCGGGTGTGGCTGCAACTGACGGCTTGCAGCCAGTGCCGGGGCGAAGCGCGCCTGCGAATACGAGCGCCGCCGATCGGTCCGCCGCACTGATCGCGGCGGCGCTGGCGCTTCCCGGCATGCTTCCCGGGACCTCGCTCGCGCAAAGTGCGCCCGACGAAGGCGTCATCGCGCTGCGCTATTACGACTATCGCGACTGGCAGGCAGGTACTGATCGCATATCGGTCAGGAGTCCGTCGCTGTATGCGCTCGTGCCGCTGTCGGACACGCTGACTGTGGAAGGCTCGCTCGTCTACGACAGCGTCTCCGGCGCGTCGCCGCTCTACCACGACACCGTGTCGGGCGCGTCCGGGCGCGGCATCGGCGATTACCGCACCGCGGCCGACGCGAAGCTGACCCGATATTTCGGCGCTTCCGCGATTGCCGTGGGTGCGGCGTATTCGCACGAGCAGGATTACCTGTCGCGCGCCGCGTCCGTCGAGTGGCGCACGTGGAGCGCCGATCGCAACCGCACGTTTGCGATCGGCATCGGCGCCGCGAAGGACCGGATCAACGCGGTGGAAGGCGTCAACGGACCGGTGCTCGATCAGCCGCGCGAAACCTACGATTACCTGCTCGGCATCACGCAGGTCCTCGACGCCCGCTCACTCGTCGAATCGAGCGTCACGTGGTCCGACGGCCGCGGTTTCTACGCCGATCCGTACAAGCTGCACGACACGCGCCCCGGCCGGCGGCGGATCCTCGCGTGGCTCACGCACTACAACCGGTACTTCCCCGGCCCGGACGCAACGCTGCGGCTCGCCTATCGGTACATTCACGATTCATTCGGCGATCGCTCGCATATGCTCGAGGCGTCGTGGGTGCAGACGCTTCCCGAAGGTTTCACGCTGACGCCGACGCTGCGCTACCTCACGCAATCGGCCGCGAGCTTCTATCGTGATCCGCCGTTTCCCGACGGCTTCGTGCCCGGCGAGCTTTACACGGCCGACGCGCGCCTCTCGGCGTTCGGCGCCGTGACGCTCGGATTGCGCCTGGCGAAAGAGCTTCCGCATGGCATCACGGCCGATCTCGCCGTGAACGTCTACCGCCAGCGCGGCGATTGGCGCATCGGCCGCGGCAGCCCGGGGCTCGCCGCATTCTCCGCGCGATGGATCGAGCTCGGCCTGTCGAAGCGCTTCTGACGCGTCGCGAGGCCGCGCCGGTGCCGTGGCGCTACCGCTTCACCGCGATGGCGTCCGTGCACGAGCTGCAATTGTCGACGTCCGATCGTGCGCTCGCCGATCGCGTCGCCGCCGCGGCGATCGCCGACGTGCGGCGCATCGAGGCCAGGTATTCGCGCTACCGCGCCGACAGCGTCACGTCGGCGATCAATCGCGCCGCGGGCCGGGCGGCCGTGGCGATCGACGCCGAGACCGCATCGCTCTTGCGCTACGCCGACCGGTGTCATGCGCAAAGCGGCGGGCGCTTCGACATCACGTCGGGTGTGCTGCGCCGCGCGTGGGACTTCAAGCGCCGCCCGCCGCGCATCCCGTTGCCGGCGGAGCTCGATGCAGCGCGCGAGTTGATCGGGTGGGATCGCGTCGAATGGAGCGATACGCAAGTCCGTCTGCCGCAGTCCGGCATGGAGCTCGACTTCGGCGGCATCGGCAAGGAATACGCGGCCGATCGCGCGGCGGTCATCTGCCGGGACCTCGGCATCGTGCACGCGCTCGTCAACCTCGGCGGCGACGTGCGAGCGGTCGGTCCGCGTGCCGACGGGTCGCCATGGCGCGTCGGCATTCGCGATCCGCGGCGCGACGATGCGACGATCGCGAGCATCCTCCTCGACGACGCGGCCGTCGCGACGAGCGGCGATTACGAGCGTTACTTCGAAATCGGCGAACGGCGCTATTGTCATCTGCTCGATCCGCGCACCGGCCAACCCGTGTCCCGGTGGCGATCGGTCAGCGTCGCGGCGCCGCTCGCGATCCTTGCCGGCAGCCACGCGACGATCGCGATGCTGCTCGAGCGTGACGCTGAAGCCTACCTGGCGCCGCTCGGCGTTTCGTCCCTGATGGTCGCGCAGGATGGATCGCTGACGGTGCGTGATGCCGGCGGCGCATCGCCCGCGTTCGTCGTGTCCTGCGCGCGGTAGAACGGGGCGCCTCGCGCGCGGCGCATGCCGGGCGAACGTCGCGCGGAAAAGCGCCCTGCACCGTCGTTGCGCTACGATGCGCGTCGATGCCATCGTTCACCGACACGACCGCGAGCGCCGACGCGCCCGCGGTCGTCGCCCGCTCGGTCGGCCCGGTCCTGCCGCAGATCGCGCATTTCGACGCGCCGCTGCCGCTCGCCTGCGGGCGCACGCTTCCCCAGTACGATCTCGCCTACGAGACGTATGGGACGCTCGACGGGACGCGCTCGAATGCGGTTCTCATCTGTCATGCGCTGAATGCGTCCCACCATGTGGCGGGGTTCTACGCCGATGCTCCCGACGACATCGGCTGGTGGGACAACATGGTCGGGCCGGGCAAGCCGCTCGATACGGAGCGCTACTTCGTCGTCGGCATGAACAATCTCGGCAGCTGCTTCGGCTCGACGGGACCCCTGTCGATCAACCCGGCGACCGGCGAGCCATGGGGCAGCGAATTTCCGATCGTGACCGTCGAGGACTGGGTCGACGCGCAGGCGCAACTCGCCGATCGCCTCGGCATCCGCCAATGGGCGGCGGTAATGGGCGGCAGCCTCGGCGGCATGCAGGCGCTCGACTGGGCGATCCGCTATCCGTCGCGCATCCGCAACGCGCTGGTGATCGCCGCCGCGCCGAACCTGTCGGCCGAGAACATCGCGTTCAACGAGATCGCGCGCCAGGCGATCATGACCGATCCGGAATACCACGACGGCAACTTCGGCGCGCACGGCGTGAAGCCGCGACGCGGCTTGCGCGTGGCGCGCATGATCGGCCACATCACCTATCTTTCGGACGAGCAGATGGAGGCCAAATTCGGCCGCCAGCTGCGCGACGGACTCAACTTCTCGTTCGCGCCGGAATTCCAGATCGAGTCGTACCTGCGCTACCAGGGCGAGAAATTCGCCGAGTACTACGACGCGAACACGTATCTTCGCGTGACCAAGGCGCTCGACTATTTCGACCCGGCCACGCGCGAAGGCGGCGACCTTGCGCGCGCGCTGGCGCCCGCCACGTGCCGCTTCCTCGTCGTGTCGTTCACGACCGACTGGCGCTTTCCCGCATCGCGCTCACGCGAAATCGTCAAGGCGCTGGTGCGCAAGCGCCGCGACGTCTCGTACGCTGAAATCGCGGCGCCGCACGGCCACGACGCGTTCCTGCTCGACAACGCGCAGTACCACGCGGTCGTGCGCGCATGGTTCGAGCGGATGGCCGGGGAGCTCGAGGTCGCGGCCGCGGAGGCCGGGGTCAGCGCGACATCTGCGAACGCGTTATCGGCGTGACCGAGGTCGTGCATGGAGATACGGCTCTGACTCCGCTGTCCGCACAGGCCGTGTCGACCCCGATGGCGCACAGCGGCAGCGGCGTGGCGCGTGCCGACTACGCCACGATCGGCGGCTGGGTCGCCCACGATGCGCACGTGCTCGACCTCGGTTGCGGCGACGGCGAACTGCTGGCGTTCCTCGCGGCGCAACGGCGCGCGAGCGGCTACGGCATCGAGATCGCCGACGCGGGCGTCCTCGCCTGCGTGCGCAACGGCATCAACGTGATCCAGAGCGACCTCGAACGCGGACTCGCCGGGTTCGACGACGCTGCGTTCGACGTCGTGATCCTGTCGCAGACGCTGCAGGCGATGCGCCGGATCGAGGCGATCGTCGGTGAAATGCTGCGCGTCGGCCGCGAGGCGATCGTCACGTTCCCGAACTTCGGCCACTGGACGCATCGGCTGCAGATCCTGCGCGGACGCATGCCGGTATCGACGTCGCTGCCGTACCAGTGGTACGACACGCCGAACATCCACCTTTGCACCGTCGCCGATTTCGACGCGTTCCTCGCCGAGCGCCGCTACAAGGTTCTCGATCGCGTGATTCTCAGCAGGGGTCGGCCCGTCGGTTTCGCGCCGAACCTGACCGGCGAGCTCGCCATCTACCGGTTTCGCCGATGATTCGCGACGAGCACCGCGAAACGTGGCGCGAGGCGCTGCTCAACCGGCGGATGCTGATCTGCGTCTTCACCGGCTTCTCGTCCGGGCTGCCGCTGTACCTGCTGATCAGCCTGTTGCCCGCCTGGCTTCGTACCGGCGGCGTCGACCTGAAGACGATCGGTTTTTTCGCGCTGATCCAGATTCCGTATACCTGGAAGTTCCTGTGGTCGCCGCTGCTCGATCGTTACGCGCTGCCGCTGCTCGGCCGCCGCCGCGGATGGATGCTGGTCACGCAACTCGTGCTGCTCGCCGCGATACCGCTGTTCGGCGCGCTCGATCCGAAGGCCGAAATCTGGTCGGTCGTCGCGCTGTCGACGATCGTCGCCTTCTTCTCGGCGAGCCAGGACATCGTGCTCGATGCTTATCGGCGCGAGATCCTGCCCGATCCCGAGCTCGGCCTCGGAACGTCCATTCACGTCAATGCGTATCGGGTGTCGCAGCTCATCCCCGGCGCCCTTGCGCTCGTGCTCGCCGATCGCATGCCGTGGTCCGCGGTGTACGCGGTGACGGCGCTGTTCATGCTGCCCGGCATCGCGCTGACGCTTGCCGTTTCCGAGCCGGCGCTCGTCCGTGGCCGTCCGCGGACGCTGCGCGAGGCGGTCGTCGAGCCGTTTCACGAATTTCTCGCGCGCAACGGCTGGCGCGACGCGCTGACGGTGCTGCTGTTCATCTTTCTCTACAAGCTCGGCGACAGCATGGCGACGGCGCTCGCGACGCCGTTCTATCTGGATCTCGGCTTCAAGCTCACGGACATCGGACTCATCGCGAAGAACGCCGGACTGTGGGCGAGCGTGATCGGCGGGCTGCTCGGCGGCCTCTGGATGGTGAAGATCGGCATCAATCGGGCGCTGTGGCTGTTCGGCATCGTGCAGGTCGTGTCGATCCTCGGCTTCGCCTGGCTTGCCTACGTCAATCGGCCCGACCGGGTGCTGCTCGCCGTCGTCATCGCCGTCGAGGCGCTGGGCGTCGGGCTCGGCACCGCGGCGTTTACCGCGTACATCGCGCGCACCACCGATCCACGCTACACGGCGACGCAATACGCGCTGTTCACGAGCCTTGCGGCCGTTCCGCGCACCGTGATCAACGCGTCGACCGGCTGGATCGTCGAGCACACCGGCTGGTTCGATTTCTACCTGCTGTGCACGCTGCTCGCGCTGCCGGGCATGGCATTGCTCTTGCGTGTCGCTCCGTGGCGCAGCGAGGCGGCACCGGTGCCGCCACCTCTCGAGCGCCCGCGCATGACGAGCCCATGAACCGCCACAAATTCAGTGCGATCGCGCACCGCGACCACGACTACTGCAATCCGATCTCGGCGGCGAAGATCGAGCGCCTGCTCGACCTGCTGCCGCTCGACGAATCGTCACGCGTGCTCGATCTCGGATGCGGGCGGGCCGAGCTCGCGTTGCGCATCATCGAGCGCTTCGGCGCGCGCGTGATGGCCGTCGACAACTCGTCGCTGATGCTCGACGCGGCGCGCGAGCGCGCCGAATGGACGGGCGCACTGGGCCGGCTGCACCTCGACAACGTCGACGCCGCCGAATTCCAGGCCGATCCCGAAACCTTTCATCTCACCGTCATGCTGGGCGCGGGCGGCATCCCGGGTGGAATGGCGGGGATCTGCCGGCAGCTCAAGTCGTGGACGAAATCCGGCGGCTACGTCCTGATCGGAGAGGGGTTCTGGGGCAAGCGCCCGCACCCGCACTACCTGACGTACCTCGGCGGGGGCAGCGCGCAGTACCTGAACCACGCCGGCAACGTGCAGACGGGCGTCGATGCCGGGCTGATCCCGATGCATGCGACGACGGCGTCGCGCGACGAGTGGGACGAGTACGAGTGGAAGTACTGCCGCTCGATCGAACGCTATGCGCGCGAGCAGCCGGAGGATCCCGACGTGCCGGAGATGCTCGAGCAGATCCGCCGCTGGCGCGACGCGTATCTGCGCTGGGGCCGGGAGACGCTGGGCTTCGCCGTGTATCTGTTCTACCGCCCCGGCCCGAGCCTCGGCTAGCCAAAAGCTACTGCGCGCCCCGATTGCTTTGTCGTGTCCTCGGCCGCCTCTCGCCGTACGTCCACGTACTGTCTCGGGGCTCGCTGCGGGCCTTCGCGCACTCGGTGCGCTCGATGTGCGGATCGCGCGCCTTGTAGACGATGCCCATCGCGCCCTTGCCGAGCACGCCCTCGACGACGTACTTGCCGAGCTTCTCCGGATCGCTCACGGGGAAGGCGCCTCAGAAGCGTAGCGAGCGCGCCGAGTGCGCGAAGGCCCGCAGCGAGCCCCGAGACAGTACAAAAAGGTACGGCGAGGGGCGAGCGAGGACACGACAAAGCAATCGGTGCGCGCAGTAGCCTATGAGGTGCCTTCCAGCATCTTCATCGCCTGGACCAAGCTCGTCTTCATGCGTCCGATCGCCTCGGTCAGCACGCCGATCTCGTCGCGGCTTCGCGACTTGAACTCGCTCGCGTCCATCTGCCCGAGGCTCACCTGGTCGGCCGCCTTGGAGAGACGCGTCACGCGCCGGATGACCATCATGTGCAGCATGACGTCGAGCAGCAGGAACGTGGCGACGAACACGCCGGCGAGCGAGAGCATGAACGTGCGAAACGTCTCGTTCGCGCGCTTGATCGGCACCGACATCGGCACCGACACCACCTGCGCGCCGATCACCTCGTTCATCTTCCAGCCGAAGCCGTTCGCCGGCCCGTACAGGTCGACCATCGTCTTGGGCGCCGTCTCGATCGTGCTGTGGCAAAGCAGGCACGAGGCGCTCGACACCGGGATCGGCCGTGCGAGGTA
>Ga0157373_10004189_pt1 | contig 10877 bp, 12 predicted proteins | sample C65metaG_FD_113460 | JGI IMG/M metagenome (GOLD analysis project Ga0157373, IMG submission 113460) | Corn rhizosphere microbial communities from Kellogg Biological Station, Michigan, USA - C6-5 metaG | ecosystem: Host-associated > Plants > Roots > Rhizosphere > Soil | place: USA: Michigan...
ACCATGGCAGCAACAGACACAAACGTCATTATTTACAGCACGCCCACGTGCGCATTCTGCAAAACAGAGAAACAATACCTTGATCACCTCGGTGTCTCATACGTCGTGAAGGATGTCGAAGAAGACCCAAGCGCAATGGAAGAGCTCATTGCAAAGTCAAACCAGCAGGCCGTACCTGTTACCGACATCGACGGCATCATCATTCGTGGCTTCGATCGTCTTAAGATCGATGCGACACTCAAAGAAAAAGCATTGGTGTAAAACTTTCTCTAAAAAAATAACCCCTCACTACCGTAGGGGTTATTTTTTGCCAATTTGTACAATTTCGCCACCGATTTTACCACGGAAGTAATTATCGTGGCTTACGTATAAAATCGCACCGGTGTATTTTTCAAGCGCCGCTTCAAGCTCCTCGATACTTGGCAAATCAAGGTGGTTTGTTGGCTCATCCAAAATCAACAACTGCGGATCGTTACTCAACATTTTAATAATTTGCAGACGCGCCTTCTGGCCGCCACTTAATCGTCCAACCGGTACTTGGCCATCACTCTCAAGAAATAGATAATCGCTCATAAATTGACGAATCTTCGTTTCAGTAATCGACAAGTTCTGGCCCAAATAAATCGATTCAATCGCATCGTGCAACTTCATATCAAAAAGATCAGAAGAAACCTCTTGTTCGTACACACCCACGCGAACCTGCGGATCAAGCGTTAGCTCACCACCAAATTGCGTTGACGACGTATCACCAAGCAATCGCTTAATCACCGTCGACTTACCAGCACCATTCCGCCCGCGCAGTTCAACCGCTTCACCCTCACGCAGGTCAATATCTATTGGCTCAAACAATGGCGCATCGTAACCAAGGCTCAGTTGACGCGCACTCACGAGCACGTGCTTGCTACGCGACTCTTCATTACGGATGTTCATACGAATGTTCTTAGTCTTGAATTTTTCATAGCGACCAGCAGCACGGTAATCTAAGTTCTCAACACTATCGCGGTCAATCCAAAAGGTTGGCTTCTCCATCTTTTCCAGCTCAGCAAGTTCCACGCGCGACTCATTTTCGAGACGCTTAAACTTCTGGATCGTCCCAGGGTTTCGCGATTTTTCCTTCAAGCGCTGATAATCAAGCACTTTCTGCTTCAAATTAACAATGCGCTTTTCAATCATTTCAAAGTCGTTCATACCCACGCTTGTACGCTCGGCATTTTGCTTCAAGTATGCATCGTAGTTGCCGCGATAGCTCACGCTACCGCCATCCTTCAGCTCAACAATCCTATCAACCTGCGCAAGTACATCACGGTCGTGGGTAATAATCAGCATTGATTCACGCGCCGATTTCATCCAGTCAACAAACTGCTTTTTGGCCACATAATCCATGTGGTTTGTCGGCTCGTCAATAAGCGCCAAATGCGAACCAGAGTGCATAATTTTTACTACTTCAACAAGGCGCTTTTGTCCACCCGAAAGGGAAGTAAACGGCCGATGCGCCGTCCCTTCGAGCTGAAAGTTATCAAGCTCACGTTCAATATTTTCCTCAATCTGGTAAAAACCCTTTTGGTCGAACCGCTCGAGCGCCGTGCTGTACGCCTCGATCATCCTCATATCATCACCCATCTTTTCAGGGTATGTCTCAAGGATGTGTGAAAGCTCAGGGTACTCAGGTAAACCGCTCAACACGTATTGCAGCACCGTCTGATCACCGACATGCGAGTGCTCCTGCGCCGTTGCAACCACAGTTACACCCCGACGATAAATCACCTCACCGGTAAAATCCTTATCCGTGCCCGCTAAAATACCAAACAGGGTAGACTTGCCAATACCGTTTCGACCTACTACGCCAACTTTTTCGCCGTCGTCAATACTAAACTTCACCCCAGTCATCAATGTCTTGGGGCCGAAAGACTTCTCTGTAATAGTGACGTCGGCAATCATATCTAAACCATTGTACCACTAGTAGTCATTTATTACTCCGTACCAGTCTATGACATTGACAATTATTGTATTATGCATCATAATTTACATTTGGATAGACCGCTCCGAAGGAGACTGCGCAATGACTTGCAGCACTAATCCGCACCCCGCTCCGGACAACTCCAACTCGGGGAAGTCCCTCGCAAAGCGCAACGAAAGCGAGAGTGCACCACCCGCTATAGACGGGCTGGGCGGACTGCTTGACGCAGTGGTGAGCGCGCTCAATGCGAACCTCGCACGCCTCGCACACCACGACGAGAAGGCATAAGCGCAGCCGTCCGTCCGTTCCTCTAGGCGGCCGCTTTTGAGCGGCTGCCTAGAGGATTGTTTTATATCTGGTACAATACTCTATATGGCAAAAAGTAAGAAATCATCGTCAAAGTCAGCTGCTCCGATTGTTAATCGTCGAGCTCGCTTTGATTATGAACTCGGCGACGAAATTGTTGCCGGACTTGCATTAACTGGTCTCGAAGCACGCGCCGCTCGCGATGGTCACATCCAGCTAAAAGGCGCCTACGTCACTATCCGCAACAACGAACTCTGGCTTAATAACGCGAGCTTCAGTCTCAAAATTAACGAGCGAGGCAATCCAGGTGCGCGCAGTGTCGACGCTTCACCGCGCAAACTGCTCGTTCACACAAAGCAAATCACCGAACTCTCAGCCCGAAAAAAAGAGGGGATGACTATTGTTCCAACGAAGTTACTCACTCAAGGCAGATTTATCAAAGTCGTTATCGCCCTTGGTAAGGGTAAGAAAAACTACGACAAACGCGAAACCATCAAGCGCCGCGACATCGAACGCGAACACGCACGAATGATGAAATAAAAACCGGCTCATTTGGCCGGTATTTTATTTACAATTTCTTTAAATCTTCGTCGCTATAATCTTTGAGCTCGCTGTCTTCAATGTCACGAGCCTCACGCAGGTAGTCAAACAAATCGCTCTCAAGGATTCGATCACGCCACGTCGATGGGCGATCAGCAATTTCTTGCTTTTTGTACATAATCGTACGGTTATACAGCGCCTCAAATTCTTTGAGCGTAAACTCTAAATCATGCTTCTGTGCAATTTTCAGTGATTCCTTACTAAATAACTCCTGAAGCTTCTTGTCTTCCAAAATCTTCACAAGCTTCTCAGCCATCTCATCACTATTATCAAGGCTAAACAAGTAGCCGTTCTCGCCATCATGGCAAAGCTCAGCAAGCGCACCCGCATCAACCGCAACAATCGGCTTGCCGCACGCCATCGCTTCAAGAGTTGCGATACTTTGTAACTCAGCGGGTGAGGTAATCGCGTACAACACACCGACATGTTCAAGCGCAATCTTATCTTCATCAGACACACGGCCGGTGAACGTAACAAACTCAGCGAGCCCTTCATCCTCAACCATCTGTGTAAGATTTGCGCGATCAACACCATCGCCAACAATCAGCAGGTGGGCATCAATAGTCTTACGGACCTTTTCGAATGCCTTTACAAGCACAGACAAGTGCTTCTCGGCATCAACACGACCAATATAGGTAATAATCGGCTTACCGGTTGGTAGATTGTACTTCTTGTACATCTCCGGATCAGGTTCTGAAGGGTTGTACTCGGTCAAATCGATGCCGTTCGAAATAATCTCAATAGGCTTATCAATCTTCTCAACCTGCTTACCAAAACCCTTAATACCAGATTCCGTTGGCGAAGTAATCACATCAGCACGTGAATGGAACCTGCGGCCATAGTCGCTCAGCATATAGTTAATTGGCTTCGAAAGCGGCGCCACACGCTTCAAATTATCAAGCAAGTTCTCAGCCATAGCGTGGCTCGTACTGACAATCGGAATATTATTACGACGGCCAAAGAACATTGCCGCCTGACCAATCCACATCAGCATCTGGATATGAATGATATCCGGCTGGAAATCTTGAATGATTTTACGTACCTCAAGCTGTGGAGTAGGAGAAATACGAAAGTTCTGATAAAACGGAAACACTGTCGAGCGTACACGGTAAATCGTATAATTACCGTCTACTTCAACAGATTTTTTACCATCTTGGCTTGGTGCAATCACAATAACTTCGTGACCGCGAGCTGCCATACCATGGGCTAAATTACGACTAAAGGTGGCAACGCCATTGAGTACCGGCCAGTGAAGGTCAGCAGCGATGAGAATTTTCATATGTTCTATTATACCACCCAGGTCGCTCCAAGCTTACAATTTTTCATTCAAAACCCATCGCTCATATCTGGTACAATACATCTATGAAAGTTCTCTTTGACGCGCGCTGGATACTCGTTGAAAATCGATTCGACGGCGTAAGCCGCTATACTCACGAACTCGCAAAGGCGCTCGCCGCACGCGATGATACTGAAGTAGCATGGCTTGTTTACGATCAGCGCCAGGCAGATAAACTACCGGCGGGCGAACTCGTCTGGGCCAATAATCCAAACAATGCCTTCGCAGAATTCTTTTCGTTCGCACGCACAGTTAATAAATCTGGCTACGACCTCGTCTACTCACCGTTCTTCACCGTCGGCACGCTGGGTAAGAAATTCAAGCTCGTACTTACAATCCACGACATGATTTACTTTACCCACCGCACGCCGCCGCAGTGGCTACCATGGCACATCCGCGCTGGCTGGTGGTTATTTCACGCATCGTATTGGCCAATGCGCTGGCAACTCAATAAAGCCGACGCCGTCGCAACCGTCAGCAGCACCGCCCGCCAAGAATTACTCGATGCCCATGCTACAAAGCGCCCAATTACAACCGTTGCAAATGCGGTAGGGAACCAGTTCTACGATCCAACGCCGCGCCCACGCCACACCTACAAAAATATTGTCTATATGGGTGCGTTTACTCCATACAAAAATGTCGAGTGCCTGATTGATATGATGCCACTCTTACCCGACATGACGCTACACCTATGTGGCAAACTACCGCCAGTCCGCCGCCCCGAAATCGAGGCTCGCATTGCTAAAAATGGCGTCACCGGCCGTGTTGTTATATACGACGGCGCAACCGACGAGCAATACCATACTGCACTCCGCGAAGCATGCTGCGCCATAAGCGCCAGTCGCCTCGAAGGCTTTGGGTTGCCCGTCATCGAATCGCAATCCGCTGGTGTGCCATATGCCTGCGCCGATACGCCAATCTTCCACGAAATCGGTGGCGATAGCGTACAATACTTTAGCCCAGATTCGCCCGAACAAGCTGCAGAATGTGTCAAAAAATTACAAGACGAAACAACAAATAAAGATTACGTCGCTCGTGGCTACGAAAACTCCATGCACTACACCTGGGAGAAAAGTGCAGAGGCAGCTGCCAGCATCTGCAAAACACTCACCAATTAAAACAGGGCCCACCCCAGCGAGGATCTTCTCTCGCCAGGGTGGACCCAACACCCGTCTACTTCGCGTGCTTCATGGCAGCCTCGCGCGTCTCCGGCCGACTCACCACACGCTCCCACTTGAGCGGTAGAAGCACAGCGAGAACGCCGAGGCTGATACCTAGCGTCCACATCATCACATCAGCTCGGTACGCCATCTCCATGACCACCATACCAATGTTGACGACGAACCAGTAGCCGAACAGGACGTCGGTCGCCTCGGCCACCTTTGCCTTGCCCTTGCGGATGAACAACTGTACAGCCGCGAAGAACAGGGCGCCGGCAACGCAAATCAGCAACGCCAGCATCCACCAGTAGTCGATGGTGAACGCCAGTGCCGCGACCGCGAGTACCAGCATCAACGTGTCCGGGCCGTTGTCCAGTGCGTGGTGGTCGATGCGTCGCCATGGCAACCGCGCCTCCTCTTCAGGCGTGTACGGCCAGCGGCGAGCACACCATCCGTCCAGCGCGTCGCTGAGAACAGCCACACCGAACAGGATGAGGGCGAGGAGCCACTCATGCTGCAGGATGTAGCCAGGCACGACGAACGCCAGCAACAGGCGCACAAGCGTCAGTAAATCTGCAATGTACCTCATAATGCTCCTTCGTGCTAAAAACTCGCCAAAATGGGAAACACCTAAAGTTCTTATATCACGTATGTGTCATTTCTACAAATGCCGCTCCGCTAAGTTGACATGCTAAAGGCCCGGGTATTTCACCGGGCCAATAACACCGTGCCGGGGCGGAGCCGTCAGCCGAGAATCTCGGCCAGCGCCCCACGGAAGGTAGGCGCCTGCTGCACGAAGCCGCAGTGCACCGCATTCGCGCTGTACATCTTCAGGTCTGGTGTCGATGCCGCCCACAGCTCGCTCGCGAGCGGCTGCTTCACGACATCATTGCCAGGGCCGACACACGCGAGGTAGGACGTGTCCACACCCCTCATCGCCAGGCAGGCGCAGTGCAGCGAGCCATCGTGACTCATCTGCGTCATCCAGCGGAGCTGTTCCAACCACTGCTTGCTGCTGTGGTCGCTGAGCTCCGCAATGGCGCGCCGCTTGACGTAGGCGCGCCACTCGGCGCCGCTCATCGCGATACCGGCGATCTCGCGCATCATGTCGTCATCAGGCACCTCGATGTGCTGGTCCTTCGGCCCCACCTTGATGGAGGCCAACGGTCGCAGCGCTTGCCCGATAGGCGATCGGATTACGCGACCCGCGAAGGCACTGCAACCCATAGCGATCATCGTCTCCGCCCCGAACGGGGCATCGATGATGAGGCAGCGGAGCAGGTCCAGCGGGACCTCCCGCATCAGCTGACACAGCTCTCCGTACACGAATGGGATCAACATCCCACCGAGCGAAGCGCCGACCAGCAGTGCCGGAAGACCAGCCTCCAGAGCCGACTTGACCATGACGGCCGTCTCGTACGCGATTGCGCGCGCGTCGAAGGCGCCGTGGCCGATGCCGTCGTACTCTTCGACACAGTCCTCGTCGAATCCGAGCGCCAGGAAGTTCTCACCCCGGCTCAGGATGCCAGGGAGCAGGAACGGCACCTCATTTTCACGAAGGATACCCTGGAGCATACTCCAACACCAACTCTCTAAAGAACTCTGGGAAATACCCAGGTGGTAGCACGGTGCTACATGGTTTATATTATATCATAACATAAGTATAATAGCAATGTCTATAGCATAAGGCAGCGCTGCAATAGCTCACCCAGTAGAGCACTTCTAGGGAAGGGATCTCGAGTCTGAGTCTCGATTGTTGCTTCAACCAAATATCGAACACCGACAGTACTCGCCGCAAGGCAAGCGTACTGTCGGCTATGAAGTTATGAGAATCAGCATCCGACGTGGCAGTTGGTGCCGTGCCCTCCGCAGTACGGGCCTCCGTGATAACCGATCCGACATGAGATACAGTTACACATACAGTGGCCCGGGCAGAGCCCAGCAGACAGGACGCTCGGCCACACCTCCGCTACATTTAGCGACCCTACGGTGTTCGCCGGCACCTCGTCTTTCGGAGACATGAGGACTCCTCTCATTCATTTAGAGCTGCGCTATGGCTTTACAGCATAACGCCTAGGATTATTAGTGTACCATAATAAAAATTTAAAGCACGTAGTGAGCAATGAGCTTTGCCGTTGGCACGCCCATAATATCAAATGGGATTTCAGGGCTGCGGTCGATAACTACCATCGGCCGCTCATTGTAAAATTCAATCTCATCAGGCACTTCAGTCACGATATACCGTGATGCGCCTTTTGGCATTACTACCGGCTGTACGGATCGTTCGCTATCAGCGCGGTTGCGTTCTTTAATTTGCGCGACAAGCTTGTCAACTTGCTCTTTAAAGTCACCAGAAAGCTCCTCATACGGCTTTGGCATCTGACCAAGCGTGCGCTGTGCGCTTACCACAGGGTCGCATATAAAAAACAACCCAAGCACATATTTACACAGACCTTCACGCTCAAGCATCGCACCAGTTTCTTCAAGTGCACGGCCATCAAGAAGAACAATTTCAAAACCTTCTGTGCGAGCATCACGAAGCCATTTACGCAGTAAATTATCTTTAAATGTCTGGCTCAGCGGGCGAGCGCCCACTTTAGCGCTGTTCACCCCGACTTCGCTCGTGTAGAGTAGTCCGTCGCGTTCATCCTTCGGCATGTGGTAGACATCTTTCACCAGTTGTACACACGCAGCCACATTTGCCTCATCACTCAGGTAACCATCAATTGCCTTGGGTGACTCAATATCAACCCCAGCACGAGTAATCGCAACTACTAAAACGCGGAACACCTGTCCCGCATCAATAAACATCACATTGTAGCCTTCGACATCACGAAGGTAATCTTTCACCAACCCCACGACGGTGCCCTTACCACTGCGGGCTTCTCCATCAAACGTCACCAATTTCGGGAGGTCGTTTTGCATCGTTTCTTACTATACACGAGGGGAGGACACCGTCAACCGTAAGCCAATACTTTGTTACAATAGTTAACATGAAATTATATTCTTGGAACGTAAATGGGATTCGTGCCGTCCTCACAAAAGGCTCATTACTCGATTTTATTAACAAGCACGACCCGGATGTACTATGTTTGCAAGAAACAAAAGCCGAGCGTGGCCAATTTGAGCTTGACCTACCGCAATATCATGAGCACTTCTTCAGTGCCGTTAAAAAAGGTTACGCCGGCACAGCAATTTTCAGCAAAACACCCGCACTTCGCTACATCGATGGCTTCCCAGAAGACATTATCGAAACGTACAAAGTAACCGGCGACACCTACGGAGACCCAAACAAAGAGGGCCGCATCATCGCTGCTGAATTCGATGATTTCTGGGTGGTAACCTGCTATACGCCAAACTCAAAGGGCGATCTATCGCGCCTATCCCTCCGCTATGACGCCTGGGACCGCGCATGCCTCGCATATTTGCAACAGCTCGAGCAAACCAAGCCGGTACTGTACTGCGGCGATATGAACGTCGCACACCAACCAATCGATCTTGCGAACCCGAAAGCAAACGTCGGCAAACACGGCTACACCAACGAAGAGCGTGAACGATTCGACGATTATCTCACAGCTGGATTTGTCGACACCTACCGCGCCGCAAACCCTGATAAAGTCGGTGCCTACAGTTGGTGGACCCACTGGGCAAACGCTCGTGCCCGTAATGTCGGCTGGCGTATCGACTACTGGCTCGCAAGCAAGGCAATCGCTGGCAAAATCAAAAACCCACAAATCCACCCGGATGTCTTAGGTAGCGACCACTGTCCAATCAGTATCGAACTATAAATTTGCGTGACAAAAAATCATTGGGGGAGTATATTTAATCTTCACCATGATTAATAAGCAAAAATTCGCAGCATTCGATATTGATGGCACACTCTTCAGAAGCGGGCTATACCGAGAGGTCGCATACGAGCTTATGAAGATGGGCGCCGTCCCAAGTAATATTTTAGAAGAAACAACCGCAGCCAACCGTACTTGGCGACACCGTATGCACGGCAATGCATTCGAAGAGTTTGATATGCTCACCGTCGACAAGATGGATCATATTTTGCCAGAACTCCGCATCGCCGATTACGAAGTCGCGGCCAAGCGCGTACTCGATAAGCGCGCCGACAACATATACGTCTACACACGCGATTTAATTAAGCAGCTTAAGGCTGAAGGATATTTCCTTGTTGCTATCAGCGGTTCACAGATTGAACTCGTAGAACCATTCGCCAAAAAATATGGCTTCGATGCCTGGATTGGGCAAGAGTGGGAACGTGGCGAAGAGTTCTTTACGGGTAACATTACCAAAACCCACACTGGCAAAGATGCCATCGTACGCAAAATGATTGAGGATCACAATCTCACACTCAAAGACAGCTACGCAGTAGGTGACAGCAATGGCGACAGTGGCATGCTTGGTCTTGTTGACCATCCAATCGCTTTCAACCCAACGTATGAACTCTACGAAAAGGCTGTGCATAACGGCTGGCAGATTACCATCGAACGCAAAAATGTCATGTACAGCATGAGCCTCAATAAGCGCAATGGTAAGTACGAGCTCGTTAATGTCCGCACTAATTAAGCAAGTCGAATCGCATTCTATACCATATTCTCTTGTTTTGCGCTAAACTAGTAAGATGCACGACTACTGGAAGCAACAGCAGCCAACCAAACTGCTTTTCCCCGATATCGAGTGGAGCAAGCCGGAGCAAAAATCAAGCCGTGGCCGCCTCGGTATTGTTGGTGGCAATAAGCTTGGCTTTGCTGGTGTTGCCGAAAGTTACAGCACCGCGCTAAACACCGGAGCAGGCGAAGTACGCGTACTCCTGCCAGATTGCCTCCGTAAAAGTATTCCACCGTCAATGACGGATGTCATTTTCGCACCGTGCAATCCAAGCGGCAGTTTGTCGCGTGATGCACTGCCAGATCTCACCGCACTCGGCACCTGGGCGTCGTGCCTACTACTAGCGGGTGACGCCGGCCGCAACAGCGAAACAGCCATTGTCTACAGCGACCTTATCCGCAATTACACCGGCCAGCTCGTCATCACGCGTGACGCTGTCGACCTTGTAAAGAACGATTCCGAAGCGCTCGTCAACCGCCCAAACACCACACTCATCGTCAGCTTCGCGCAGCTACAAAAAATCTTCCAGGCAGTATATTACCCAAAGATGCTAACCTTTAGTATGCAGCTCCTTCAACTCGTCGAGGCAGTGCACAAATTCACTGTAACCTACCCAGTAACTATTGCCGTCCTGCATCGAGACACGCTCGTTGTTGCACACGACGGGGAAGTTGTCACGACCAAATGGGAGACACCACTCGCTATTTGGCGCGGTATCACTGCAGCGCGTGCTGCAACATATTTAATGTGGACACCAAGCCAACCCCTGCAAGCAATCGCCACAAGCCTTGTGACTAAAGAGTAATCTTGGTATAATTCAGGTATTGATTACTAGTCACGTGTGCCGCGGTGGTGGAATCGGTAGACACGTTAGACTCAAAATCTGATGCCCATTAGGGCG
>Ga0157373_10004191_pt1 | contig 10873 bp, 6 predicted proteins | sample C65metaG_FD_113460 | JGI IMG/M metagenome (GOLD analysis project Ga0157373, IMG submission 113460) | Corn rhizosphere microbial communities from Kellogg Biological Station, Michigan, USA - C6-5 metaG | ecosystem: Host-associated > Plants > Roots > Rhizosphere > Soil | place: USA: Michigan...
CCGCCGAGAATGAAGGAAAACATCGAGAGCAGCAGAAAAAACGCGCCGATGGTGACACGCCAGTGTGTGGCTTCAAAGCCGCCGGATTGGAAGCACAACAGAACCATCGAGGCGATGGCAAAGCCATTTGCCATGATCATGGCATTGAGGAAGGCGAGCCGCGGCAGGGATCGGGAAAATCGTCGGTAGCGGGAGAGCAGGCAGGCGGGTGGAAAATTCATTTCGGATGGGGGGAACGCACCCACCATCTCACGAGTTGTTTGCAACTTCCATTACGCCTTTACGTGAAAAATGAAAAAGCCTGCCAGATATCTGGCAGGCTTTTGGAATGAAGGAAATTTCCCCGGCAGGTCTATCAGCGTACCACGCGGGCACCGCCACCGGCGATTTGCTTTTCGATTTCCTTGCGCGTCACCATCGAGGTGTCGCCAGGAGTGGTGGAGGCCAGTGCGCCGTGTGCGGCACCATATTCCACAGCCTTCTGGGCATCGTTGAACTCCATGAAGCCGAACTGCACGCCGGAAGCGAAGGAATCGCCACCGCCCACACGGTCCAGGATTTCCAGTTTCGGAAACTTGCGGCTCTCGTGGAACTTGCCGTCGTGCCAGAGAATGGCGGACCAATCGTTCACGGTAGCGGTGATCACGCCGCGGAGAGTGGTGGCTGCCACCTTGAAGTTCGGGAATTCCTTCACCGCAGTTTCGATCATCGCCTTGAAGGCGTCCGTCTCGATGTTGGAAATATTGTGGTCCACACCCTTCACCTCGAAGCCGAGGGAGGCGGTGAAGTCCTCTTCGTTACCAATCATCACGTCCACATACTTCGCGATCTCGCGGTTCACTTCCTGGGCCTTTTCCAGACCACCGATGGTTTTCCAGAGGGAAGGACGGTAGTTCAGGTCGTAGGAAACGATCGTGCCATACTTGTTGGCCGCCTTCACGGCTTCCACCGTGAGTTCTGCGGCGGATTCGGAAAGTGCGGCGTAGATGCCACCGGTGTGGAACCAGCGCACGCCCAGCTTGCCGAAGATGTGATCCCAATCGATGTCACCTGGCTTCAGTTGGGAGGCGGCAGTATTGCCACGGTCAGGATTTCCCACTGCACCGCGGATGCCGAAGCCACGTTCCGTGAAATTCAGGCCGTTGCGCACCTTCCGGCCAATGCCGTCATCTTCGCGCCATTGGATGAAGTCGGTGGCAACGCCACCCGTCATGATAAAATCCTCCACCAGGTGCCCCACTTCGTTATCCACAAAAGCAGTAACCACGGCGGTCTTGTAGCCGAACACCTTGCGCAGGCCGCGCGAGGTATTGTATTCGCCGCCACCTTCCCAGGCTTGGAAACGGCGGGCTGTGCGGATCCGGCCTTCACCGGGATCGAGACGGAGCATCACTTCGCCCAGAGAGATCTGGTCGAAGGCGCATTCGGACTTAGGTTTGATGGTCAGTGACATGGCTTGTAAGTAGTTCCGCCTTCCGGCGGATCGGATGTGAAGATGCAGATGAATCACCCCGAGGGCTGTATCCATAGGCAGAAGGCGGATATTCAAATGCCCTCTTTCCCTTTATGTAAAGCGTTTGAAGTAGGGAAACCTTATGGAAATCATCTTTCCATGAGGAGATAGCCACCGCTGATTCAGTAACAGCACCTGCACCACGCGGGATGGACCAAAACATCCCCCATGGTGCAGGTTTCATTCAGGCTACTGCCTTCTGGCGTCAAGCCGCTGCCAGTTCCCGCTTCACGTGGCGGGAGAAATATTTTTCGTTGCTGCGATGGTTGACCAGCAGCGATGAGAAAGTCTTCAGATAGGTGCCCGCACTGCGTGCACCACTGGTCAGGCCTGCCTTTTTTTCCTCCTCGTTGCCGAAGAGGGAAAGGCTTTCCTCCAGCAGATCCGCCAGATCCTCCTGGTCTTTTGGGTCGGTGAAGACGGAGGAAAGAATGTCGTGGGAGGCTTTTACTGCGGCTGCGGCTGCGGCCTCAATGGTGGAACCTTGGGAGATCTCCTTGAAAATGTGGCCATTGCCCGGATCAATCACCGAGTGCAGGGCATCATAGGTGGCCAGTGAGAGAATGGAACGGACGCGCCCGGCAAAGACGCGATTGTTCTTCAGGCGGCCAATGTAGCGATCCGCGATGTGGTCCCACGCTTGCTCGATGAGATCGAGCTTGGGTGAGGAAACCGTCGTCAGCAGGGGTTCGCTGTATTCGAGGAGTGGGGCAAAGGTGAGATTCATAAATTTAAAAAGGTGGTGGAGAAATACTCTCCGGTGTGAATCGCCAATCCGGCTATAGCTGCCAGTGTTCCAACTTTGGAACAAATGAATCGGCGGTAAAAACAGGGGCGAGAAAACCGGAGGCGCGGGCCTCTCGGGGCCAAGATCAAGCACATCGACAACAGCAGCCATTTGCCATCAGGCGCAGGCTGGAAGTGGGGATGGCGATCAGGTGTTTCATGGGGAACGACGTCATCCAAGCGTGGGATACCCACCCCTTGCAACAATAAAATACCAAAATAGGCAATTTAGTAATAAATCGAACTGTGGGCCTCAATAGACGGGGTAATTTTTCAAATTATCTTGTTAGGACGTAAGGTGGAAACTGGGGCGCGGAATCCAGAGTGAGCGCTAGCGAGCTCATGAGAAAAGCAAAGCCATACCGGCCAGACCGAAGGTCAATTCATCCCAATGCCTTTAAGGATTGGAATACGACGAGGTCCTGCATTTGAAAAATGGACTCGTCGTTTCCTTCATTTCCGGGGCTGTCTGGCATCCCTCCGGGATGCTGGAATTTTAGGAGGCATCCATCCGGTGGTGTCGCTCATTTCATTCGCTCAACGCACCGGCTACCGGCTGATATCCCTCCGGGATGAAGAGATTGCGGGCCTTTGTCGTCACTCGTTCGTTCTTCTGATGCCGGAGGTATCAAATGTAGTCAGATAGGCTGAATTAAAACTTCGCCAAGGCAGCAGCTTTGATCTCCTCCAGCTTGCTGCGATCGGGTGCTGCGCCGCGTGCCTGGTCCGGCTTGCCGCCGCCCTTGCCGCCTGCAATGGCTGCGAGGTCACGGAGCAGGTCGCCAGCCTTTAGGCCGGAGGCGAGGGCCGCCTCACCGCAATAGGTGGCGAGGTGGAGTTTTTCGCCATCGTCCACGATCAGGAATGCGGGGCCGCTGAAGTTCTTTTTCTTCAGACCGTTCTGGAGCTCTTGCAGGAGTGATCCATCGGACTCGAAGGAAACGACGATGGGTTCACCCTTTTCGATGAGTTCTGCCAGCGCTTCATCCGCCAGCTTTGCGGCAGCGGAGGCTTGGAGTTTCTTGAAGCGCTTTTCTGCCTCGATCACAGCTTCCTTCCCGGCTTCCAGCGAGGAGCGGACTTCGGAAAGCGCGTCATTGATGGAGCGGATATCGGCAGCGGCGAAGAGCGCATCTGCATTCAGCACAGGCGGCGGTGTGATGGAAACCGGAGCTTCACCGATACCTGCAAGCTTTGCATTCACGGGAGCCAGCCTGGCCTGGATCGCGTCGGATTCCTGGGAAAGCTGGACTACCACATCGCGGAGATAGGCGAGCGCGCTGTCGCCGCACACGGCCTCGATCCGGCGGACACCGGAGGCGATGGCTCCCTCGGACTTGATTTTGAAAAGACCGATCTCGGAGGTGTTGCGCACGTGGGTGCCGCCGCAGAGTTCCTGAGCGTAACCATTCAGCGCACCCGGCTGGCCGCCGATCTGCACCACGCGGACGACGTCGCCGTATTTGTCACCGAAGAATTGCATCACATCGGCGCGGCCCTTCACTTCAGCGTGTGGGACTTCCTTCCAGCTAACGGAATCCTGTGCGGAAATCGCGGCGTTCACCTTTTCCTCCATCGCCACAAGTTGTTCCGGCGTGATGGCTGCACTGTTGAAGTCGAAGCGCAGGCGGTTCTCATCCACGGAGGAACCCTGTTGGGCGGCATCCTTGGAAACGACCTCGTGAAGTGCCCAGTGGAGAAGGTGGGTGGCGGAGTGGTGTGCCTCGATGGGACGGCGGCGTGAGGTATCAAGTGAAAGGATGACTTTGTCTCCCACCTTGATCCCGGCATCGCCGCTGATGATGTGGGCGCGTGCCTTGCCGATCTGTTGGGTGCCGGTGATTTCCAGTGGGGCATGGCGGTTGGAAACCGCCGCCACGGTGCCGGTATCGCCGGACTGGCCACCCATTTCCGCGTAAAATGGCGTCTTGTCCGTGATGAGGAAAAGAGCGTCTTCCTGCGGATGGATTTCCAGCACGGTGGCTTCCACTTCATCCACATCGAAGCCGACGAATTCCGTCACTGCATCCGTGGAAATATCCAGAGCGCGGACGACGGTGGTTTTCTGTGCCGCACGCGCGCGCGCGCGTTGCTGCTCCATCAGTTCTTCGAAACGAGCCATATTCACTTTCAGACTGCGCTCAGCGCAAAGCAACTCGGTGAGGTCCACCGGGAAGCCGAAGGTGTCATAAAGTTCAAAGGCGACTTCGCCGGAAACCGTATTGTTCTTCACGTCCGGCATCGCGTCCTCGAAACGCTTCAAGCCTCTATCAAGCGTCTGGTTGAAGCTCGCCTCTTCCGTCTCAAGCGTTGTTCTAACTGTCTCTTCCCGATTCTTCAATTCTGGGAACACACCACCCATTTCCTGGACAAGCGTTCCCACCAGCGCGCCGAAGAATGGCTTTTCACCGGAGAAACCAAGCTGGCGGCCGTATCGAACGGCGCGGCGGAGGATGCGGCGCAGCACGTAGTTCCGGCCATTGTTGCCGGGCATGATGCCATCGGCGATGGAGAAGGAAAGGGTGCGCAGGTGATCGGCGATCACGCGGAAGGCGATTGCCGTCTTCATTTCTTCCGTGAAGGCGGAGCGGTCGGCTCCGAGTTCCGGATAGATGTCCACGTAAGACTTGCCGCTCAGTTCCTCCAGCTTGCGGAAGATCGGGGTGAAGACGTCCGTGGCGTAGTTGCTCGGCTTTTTGGAAAAATCCGTGAAGCCCTTCGTGTTTTGGATGATCGAGCACGCGCGCTCGAAGCCCATGCCGGTATCGATGTGCTTTGCCGGCAGCTCGCGGAAGGAACCATCTGCCTCCGCATTGTATTGGATGAAGACAAGGTTCCAAATTTCGATGCAGAGATCGGAGTCATTGTTCACCAGCTTGCGGCCTTCCACCGGATTGCCTTCCGGAGTGAGGTCCACATGAAGTTCCGAACACGGACCGCAGGGGCCGGTTTCGCCCATCATCCAGAAATTGTCCTTCACGTTTCCGTGGACGATCTGCACTTCCGGATCGCAGCCCTTTGAGCGGAACAGCTCTGCCCAGATGTCCCAGGCTTCCTGATCGAATTCACCTGGATCACCTTCCTTCGGAGCATACACGGAGGCGTAAAGACGGTGGGCGGGCAGGCCCCAGCGTTCAATGACCAGTTCCCATGCCCAGGCGATGGCTTCCTTTTTGAAATAGTTTCCGAACGACCAGTTCCCCAGCATTTCGAAGAACGTGTGGTGATAGGTGTCATAGCCCACATCCTCCAGGTCGTTGTGCTTTCCACCTGCGCGGATGCACTTTTGCGTATCGGCAGCGCGTGGTGGATCATACGGAGCTTTTTCCACGCCCAGGAAATACGGCACAAAAGGATTCATCCCGGCATTTGTGAACAGCAGGCCGGGCGATTGCGGCAGCAGCGATGCGGAGGGGACGATGGTGTGCTGTTTCTCGCGAAAGAAATCGAGGAACGATTGGCGGATCTCTGCGGCGGTCATGATGGGCGCGGGAAAAGTCTGGGGAAAATTCCGGGGGGTGCCGGAACGGGGCGGGGAGAATTGCGGAACTGCGGGCCGGAAGTAAAGCCTTGCAGCATGGGCCGCTCATTTGGGCGGTAGCCGCCACCCCTCTTTGCGTATCTTGCCTGCCGGGTTAAAAAATGAATGCTGGGGCGCTTTCACTCATGAAAATCGCCTACACCACGCATTTTTCTGCTGATAATGTCCACTCGTGGTCCGGGACCATCTATTACATCCGGGAGGCGCTGCGGCAGGCTGGGGCGGAAATTTCCACCATTGATGGACTCACTGAAAAAGGCCGCATGAGTGGCCGCCTGATGGAGCTGGCCTACCAGCATCTGGCGGGGAAGACCTTCATCCGCTCTCGCCGTCCCTCCACACTGGATGCCTACGCACGGCAGGTGGAGGCGGCTTTGGTAAAAGCTCCGGCAGACGTGGTTTTCAGCCCGAGCACTTTCCCCATTGCCCGGATGAAGCCGGGAACGCCCACCGTTTTCTGGGCGGATGCGTGTTTCGCCGGGATGATCGATTTTTATCCCTACACCTCCAATCTCTGCCGGAGAACCATCCGGGAGGGAAACCAAACGGAGCAGGACGCCTTGGACCGCTGTTCATTGGCAATCTATTCTTCGGACTGGGCGGCACGGACTGCGCTGGAGCATTATAAAATCGATCCTGCAAAGGTGAAGGTCATCCCCTATGGAGCAAATATCGAGACAGGCCGCACGCGGGCAGAGGTGCTCGCCAGCTTGGAATCCCGGCCCATGGATCGCTGTGAACTGCTATTCATCGGGGTGGAGTGGGAGAGAAAAGGTGGAGACATCGCACTGGAAACAGCGCTGGAGCTCAACCGGCGCGGCCTGCCTACCCGGCTGCATGTCGTGGGCTGCGCCCCCCCGGCAAAGGCTCCGGATTTCGTCATCCGTCACGGCTTCATTTCCAAGAAAACGCCGGAAGGCCGGTCCAAGCTGGAGAGTCTGCTCGCCCAGTCGCATTTCCTCATCGTCCCATCCCGGGCGGAATGCTACGGCTTGGTTTTCGCAGAAGCCAGTTCCTACGGCTTGCCTTCCCTGGCGGCGGATGTGGGAGGGATTCCCACCGTGGTGAGAAATGGGGTGAATGGTCAGCTTTTTCCGCTGGCCGCCCGTGGCCACGAATTTGCCGATCATGCGGTGGGCTTGCTGCAGAATCCAGCCGCCTACCGGGAGCTGGCTCTCCATGCCCACGAGGAGTATGAAACAAGATTGAATTGGCAGACTGCGGGCGCTGCCGTGAAAGACCTGTTGGACCGTTTGTAGGATTCAGGAACCGGCAGGCGGAGCCGTTGGCGCGGGGGAGGTTTCTGAATTAGGGGCGGCTGGGGCAAGCAGTTGCTTGAACTCAGTTCCCCACTCCTTGGAAGAAGGATGGGCGATGTATTTCTGAATGTGGGCCAGCATTCTTTTGGAGCCTTCCACCTTGTCGCCATTGTTGAATAGATCCACCTCCATCTTCCAGAGGAGTTCTGGTAATTCCTTTATCTTGAACTCCTCATACGCCGGGGGGTGCATGTTTTCGGCCATCCCGATTTTCGTTTCGCCATAGCTCGTATTTTTTTCGTTGGGCGAATTTTTGGTCTGATAGGCTTCATTTTCCTTATCCTGTTTCGCCTGCAGTTTTTTCGCATAGTTGCCCATGACGTCACGGATTTCCAGCTCCTGCTCGATCCTTTTCATCCATCCGGCACGCAGTTCCGCAAGCGTACTCGGTTTACGGAGCGGGGGGAGAATCACTTTTTCGTATATCTCTTCCAAATTCAACGGACTGCGGGGCCAGTCCTTCAGTTCCACACGGTCGATGCCATAGGCTTTCGCAAAAACGGTGGAAGTAACGGACTGTGTCAGCACCTGTTCCTGATCCGCCATTTGCTTGAGATCGTTGAAGAGGGCGCTCAGGCATTCCTTGGCTTTGTAAACGAGTGCTTCCTGATTCGGTTTACTGGAAGCTGCTTCCAGTGTCAGGCTCAGCCAGCGCAACTGATAGCGGAGTGCGGTGCGAAATCCGAGCTTACTTAGATTTGCATCCTCCTTTTTCTTCCATTCCCGGAAATCCTGATTCTTGCGATTGAGGTCCGTGTATTCCACCTTTTCCACGCTCATGATATAGAGAGCGAAGGCTTTTTCCTCACTGGAGGCAGCCTCCCGGTAGGCGGTTACGGCCACCCGGTAGCGTGCATCGATTTTTTCCGCTGCTGAATTTTCAAGCTTATCCAGTTGCTCAAGCAGGGCTTCCCTGTCGGCAGGAGATAAATCCTGAGCATGAAGACAATTGAGGCTAAGCACCGAACAAAGGATGAGAGGTGAAAATCGCATGGGTTACTCCAATTCCGATTTATAACGAGCGGCAAGCGGGAAAGTTTCATCCTTTTTGAAAGAAATTTCCAAATTTTACGAACTTGGAATCTAGATTTCTCTAAGCATGATGCCGGCGTTCATTCTTTTTCACCCATGAATCCTGCTTTCCGCCGATTTCTGGCGCTGGTTGCTGTTTTTGTTATCGCGTTCCTGGCTGTCTCGCTTTTGCGGACGTGGCGGAATGGCGGGGATCTGCGGAATCTGGTGCCGGGACTCAAAAAAGAATCCGGCAACTTTCGACCGGAGAAATTCACACTCCCGGAAAGGCCCCCGTTGGATCTGGGCCAGGTGGAATTGCTCACTCGTCTGAATGAGGAATACTCCCGCGTGACGGATGCCGTGGTTCCCTCCGTGGTGAGCATTGATACCACCGGCGTCCGCACCGAGCGCTTGCAGGATGTGTGGGGCCGCATTCGCGTGCGCCGATACCCCACCCAGGGCCAGGGTTCCGGAGTGATCGTCACCAAGGAAGGCCACATCGTGACGAATCACCACGTGATCGCCGGGCAGCAGGAAATCCAGGTGACTCTTCACGGCGGAAAAATCTACAAAGCCACCCTTATTGGAGAGGACAGTCTGCTGGACATTGCGGTCTTGAAGATCGACTCCACGGAAACCTTCACCCCTCTTAAGTTTGGTGACTCGGCCCAGGTTCAAGTGGGGCAGATGGTTTTCGCCGTCGGCAATCCGTTCGGGCTGGGAGAAACCGTCACCCAAGGCATCATTTCCGCGAAAGAACGCTCCATTTCGGAAAACCAGCGGGATCTTTTCCAGACGGATGCCGCCATCAATCCAGGAAACTCCGGCGGCCCCCTGGTCAACCTGCGAGGCGAGATCATCGGCATCAATGTGGCCATCATCTCGGCGGACAGCAGTAATCCGAATTCAGGCTTTCAGGGCGTCGGGTTCTCCATCCCGGCAGGGGATGTGAAGGATGCCTTGTTCCAGATTCTGGAGCGTGGTCGCCCCATTCGTGGTGTGCTGGGTGTGCAGATGGCCGGGATGGCCCCTGTCGTCAGCAGCATCACTCCCGGCTCTCCTGCCCAACTCGCCGGTCTCCTGTCGAATGATCTGATTGTTTCCTTCGATGGAGAGCCCATCCGCACCACGCCGCAACTCATGTCCCTCGTCCAGCGGGCCAAGGTGGGTGAAAAGGTCCGTCTGGGCATCAAGCGTGGAAGTGAATCGCTGGAACTCACCGCCACCATTGCGGAAAGCAAGCCTGAGAAAACCAAGCCCCTGCCTGCCCCGGAAACGGCGAATGGCCGTCTGCGGGACAGCACGGAAATTCTCCAGAGCATCGGTGTGGAAACCCGCGATCTCTCTTCCGCTGAACGGCTGAGAGGTTTCAATGGAGCAGTGGTGGTGACTGTTTTACCCAATGCCCTCGCAGCGGGGAAACTCCAGCTAGGAGATCTGGTTCTTTCCGTGAACAACATGCCGATAAACACAGCGCGGGAGTTCTATCAATACCTCGCTGCATCTGCCGCAGTTCAGGATACTTCCCTCCAGATCATCCGTGAGGGCAGGCCCATCACCATCAGTCTGCCCGCCGTTCCGCGGATGGATTGATTCCCTTTTCCCAGACATACAAGTTATGCAACGCTCGAAACTTCCCTACTTCTTCCTCGTCCTGGCAGCGCTGCTGGCAATTTCCGCCATTGCCCTGCTGATCATCCGCCCGGGCATCCCGGAGCAAAAGGAAAAGCCTGCTCCAGTGATAGCCGCGCCCGATTCCGTGGTGGAGACTCCCGTAGTGAAAGAGGACCCTGCTGCGGTTCTTGAAAATCCAGGCACTGGTGCGGCCACCGCCGCTCCAGAGGATCTGGTCACGCGGATCGCAAAGGCGTTGGAAACCGGGGACCTGGCTGCACTTGGCAAGGCTCTCGGTAAGGACGTGCTGGATGAAGATACCGTGGGCCGCCTCAAGGCTCTGGTGGCGGAAGGCCCTCTCAAATTGCAGACTCCCGGCATCCGCCATGTGGGGGAACTGGAGCTCAATCAGCTTGGCCGCTGGGTGATCGAACTGGAGGGCAGGGAACCCGGCAAGGATCGCATCTATCTGGATCTCCGCAAGAAAGACGGAAAGTGGCACGTCGAAAAGTTGACACTGCCTCCTGCCAAAGGAGAGGCCGCCCCGGTTGCATTGCTTGCCGATTCGCTCGGCGTTGCAGATGCATTTCTCCAGAACGTGCTGGGCCAAAATTTCGAAAGGGCACGCAGCCTGGTGGACCCTGCCACGGTTTCCGATGCCAAGATCGCCGGCCTCTGCATCATCTTTGAGGAAGGGCAATACCGCCTCCGCGCCTCCAAGCCGCTGCGTTCCATGTTCCAACGGCCGGATGCCGTGGGCTATCTGGCCAATGTGGAAACTCCGGATGCTGCCAAGACCGCACAATTCGCGCTCACACTTACCCAGAGCTCCACCTCCGCCCCGTGGCTCGTTTCGGAAATCAATCTGGATGCCCTGCTGGCGGATTACGCACAGCGCGTGGCAGGGGGGGACATCTATTACTCACCTCTGGTGAAAAATCCGGCGGGTGGCGATACCCTGGCCCTTTACTTTGGCTTCGATGAGGATGTGATCAATCCACGTACCCGGCGGCAGTTGGAGATCGTGGCCTTGATCCTTAAATCGGACCCCGGCAAGAAAATCCATCTCAGCGGCCACACGGACGC
>Ga0157373_10004192_pt1 | contig 10871 bp, 11 predicted proteins | sample C65metaG_FD_113460 | JGI IMG/M metagenome (GOLD analysis project Ga0157373, IMG submission 113460) | Corn rhizosphere microbial communities from Kellogg Biological Station, Michigan, USA - C6-5 metaG | ecosystem: Host-associated > Plants > Roots > Rhizosphere > Soil | place: USA: Michigan...
AAATGAATAATTCTATTTTTGCCGCCCGTTGGTGCGGTAGCTCAGTCGGTAGAGCAAAGGACTGAAAATCCTTGTGTCGGCGGTTCGATCCCGCCCCACACCACAAAAGCCACTTGTAAAAAAACGAGTGGCTTTTGATTTTATGCCTATTGTAAAATTTTTATTCGCAAAAACTATTTGGGTTTTAGGTTCAATGTAGAATACATAAGCTTAATGCTACGGGCGCTTCAGGGTTTTTTAAACAAACAACAGAAATAAAAAACGACTGATTTGTTTATTTACTACGAACCAGGAAGACCTAAGACGCAAAAGGCTCTTTTTTGAAAAACATAAAATATCCATATTTTTAATTCGTTAATCCAAATGAGTTCTCGCCTTGGAAAAAAGTTTTAAATGCGCCTAAAAGAACGGTTCAGGAATAATTATGACTTCTTAAGAATTTTTGCTGCCTTTTGCATAATTTTTTACCATTCGTTTGCTCTTCTTGCCAGGCACAATGAAGATCCATTAAACCAAATTACCAACGGTAGAATGGATTTTTCACTTATTGGACTTAGTATATTTTTTTGTATCAGCGGCTATTTAATTGCAAAAAGCGCCGTTAAATCGCCTACCCCAGTAAATTACCTATGGAAGCGGTTTTTGCGAATTCAGCCCTTATTATTCGTACTCTGCTTTTTTACTATATTTCTTATAGGTCCAAATTTTACTAAATTACCACTAAGTCAATATTTTTTGAATGGCAACACGTACGCCTATTTTCGGAATATAATGCCTCTCTTTGGCATTCAGTTTTCTTTACCAGGTGTATTTACTGAATTGTATGACAAAGGGGTAAATGGTTCTTTATGGACATTAATCGTGGAAGAAAGACTCTATCTTCTAATGACCGTCATTTTCTTGTATAAAAAAGATAAATCAAATTACCTGGCTTTTTTGATTCTTTTGCTGAATGTTTTATACATCGTTAACCGCTATTTGTTTTCCGGTGAGCTAATACCTTACCTTTCCCGAAGCGCTTTTTTTTATGCGCTCTTGTTTTTGAACTCTGCCGCACTTTATCTTCTAAATATTAAGTTCGAAAAAAAACAAGGGGTATACATCATCATAAGTTTCGTTTGTCTCCTCATTGGAATTTTGTTTCCACATACGGATGTTTTGTATTTTATTGCATTCCCTCTTTTGATAAGCAATGTTGCAAGTATAAAAGGCAAATTGAATTATGCAGGTAAGTATGGCGATTTTACTTATGGAACTTACGTTTTCTCATTCCCTGTTCAGCAAATTTTAATCTCAAAAGGAATCGTTAGTCCATATTTTTTGTTTTTTCTTACCATAGCAATAGTGTTTCCCTTGGCGGTGTCATCATGGAAATTTATAGAAAGCCCTTTTTTAAGTCTAAAGCGGAAAGTGAAATAAATTATCGTCCAAAATCATCCTGCAGCCTTACAATATCGTCTTCATCGCTTGGATTATTATAATCAGTATGTTTCCAGATTTCGGCTACAATTCCCCACGAATCAAGCCCAATCAATCTATGCCGCTCTCCCTGTTGAAGCGTAATTATCTCGTTCACGCTTTTCGTTTGAATAGCTGTTTCCCTATCGTTTTCACTTTGGATTACTCCCACTCTGCCTCCGATTACTTTCCATAATTCGGAGCGGCGGTAATGATATTGCCAGCTTAATCTTTTCCCTTTTTCAACAATTAAAATTTTGGGGCTTACTTTTCCGCTACTGTGTTTCTGCGAATCGTCTACATTTCTGAAAAAGAAGTCTATAAATTTTTGCGATTGCGTTTCATCAATTACAAAAAAGCCACCCCAGGGCCTGGATTGATCAGAGTTGATTATGTTAAAATCATTTGAGTGGAGAAAAGTTTTTACTTTTTGAAAAACTTCCTTTTTTTCCAATTGCGGTTCAAAGTTTAAATTCATACTTCAGAAAATATAACGGTTATGCATACACGAAAATCAGCAGCCCATATATACCATCAGGATTTGAACATCGCTGGGACTTACACCACTGATTCTACTTGCCTGGCCGAGGGTTAGCGGTTTAATTTTTTGGAATTTTTGGCGTGCTTCATTTGATAACGAGGCGACTTTTTCATAGTTGAAAGAACTAGGAATTTTTTGTTCTTCCAGCATACTCAATTTCTTCACCATGTCCTCTTCTTTTTGAATGTAGACCTGGTATTTTGTTTGAATTTCAGCTTGTTGCAATGCATCCATGGAAAATTCAGAAAGCCGCATTTTGACAGCGGAAACGCTGTCCATCAGGTTTTTTAGAGTTACCTGCGGCCGTAATAAGAGTTGAGATATTTTCACTTTTTCCCCTGTGAGTGCTGAAGAGTTCGTTTCGAGGTATTTGTTTATTTCAGCCGGTTCTAGTTTTACCGAATCGAGAATTTCAAGAACTTGCCTGATTTCATTTTTCTTTTTTATAACAGCGCTCATTCTTTCCTGAGAAGCTAATCCAATGCGGAAACTTTTTTCGGTTAGTCTGATATCTGCGTTATCCTGCCTGAGCAGCGTGCGATATTCTGCCCGGCTGGTGAACATTCTATATGGTTCATCAGTTCCTTTGTTAATTAGATCATCAATTAGCACACCGATGTAAGCTTCATTTCTTTTTAAAATAAAGGATTCCTGCCGGTTGATTTTCTGATGAGCATTTATGCCTGCGACTATGCCCTGGCAAGCCGCTTCTTCGTAGCCGGTTGTTCCGTTTATTTGCCCTGCAAAAAAAAGATTCTCTATCAATTTAGTTTCTAAAGAACTTTTTAATTGCATGGGTGGAAAATAGTCATATTCAATAGCGTAGCCTGGCCTGAACATTTTACAATTTTCTAATCCGGGAATTTTTTTCAGCGCCTTATATTGAACCTCCTCGGAAAGAGAGGAAGAGAACCCGTTTAAATAAATTTCGACCGTTTCAAATCCCTCCGGTTCTATGAAAAGCTGGTGTCTTTCCCGTTCTGCGAAGCGGTTGATTTTATCTTCTATACTTGGGCAGTAACGGGGACCGATTCCCTTTATTCTGCCCTGAAACATGGGACTTTCGTCAAAGCCGGATCTCAATATATCGTGGACTTCCGGATTGGTATACGTTATCCAGCAACTTCTTTGATTTTCAGGCTTTTGTGTGTTCAAAAATGAAAACCCGGTCACCTCTTCATCTCCTTTTTGTTCCTGCATTTTGGAAAAGTCAAGGCTTCGGCCATCAATTCTAGGCGGAGTACCGGTTTTTAGCCGTGAGCTTTCGAACCCCCATTCTACTAATTGTTCTGTAATTCCATATGACGATGACTCAGCAATTCTGCCTCCCGTCGATTGCCTTTTACCTATATGGATTATTCCATTTAAAAAAGTTCCGTTGGTTAATACCAACGACCGTGACTTTATAAAATGACCTCGTGCCGTTTTTACGCCGCCTATCTGATTTCCTTCCTTAAATAGGCCAATTACCGAGTCCTGGTAAAAATCAAGGTTTGGAGTTTTTTCAAGAAGGATTCTCCAGGTATGAGAAAAAAGCATGCGATCGTTTTGGGTTCGCGGACTCCACATAGCAGGTCCTTTACTTTTGTTAAGCATTCGGAACTGGATCATACTCATATCTGAAACTATTCCTGAATATCCACCTAATGCATCGATTTCTCTAACAATTTGCCCTTTGGCGATTCCGCCCATCGCCGGATTACAACTCATCTGCGCCATATTTTGCATATTCATGGTAATAAGCAACGTTTTACTACCCAAATTTGCAGCGGCTGCGGCTGCCTCACATCCTGCGTGGCCAGCGCCGACTACTATAACATCATATTCTTGAAACATTATGCAAAAGTACCGAATTGAAAATTTCGATTAAAATTAGTTTCACGTGAAACATTAATTGAAAGTTCCACGTGAAACGTCAGAAGAGCGTAAGATAGTAGTCTTCTTTTTGTCGCATAAGCAATTTTTCCTCCGGTGAATGGTCCTGATAGCCACATAAATGTAAAACGCCATGAATCATGACCCGGTACAACTCTTTAATAAAAGGAACGGCCAGATTGGCGGCGTTTTCTTTAACCCTATCTACACTTATGTAAATTTCCGAAACAATTGGAAGGGAGGTGCCTTCAAGATTAAAAGTTAAAATATCAGTGAATGTATCATGGTTAAGGTATTCTTGGTTTAATTTTAACAAAAATTCATCCGTACAAAAAATATAAGAAAGAGATTTAAAAGTCACCTTTTCTTCGGCGAAAATGCGAGCAATAGCTGACTTTATCAAAAGAGTCTGTTTTAAACACCGGGTGGTATTGTGATAGTGAAAGAGAATTGAGCCCAAGGTGAATGAAGTTTGAATAAATTAAAAAAAGAGGAATCTTTCCCAAAATGAAATTATCAGAAGTTAAAACCGGAACAAAAGTAAAAATTAAGTCTTTTGAGAACCATGAAATCGTTTTGAAGTTAATGGAAATGGGATGTTTGCCTGAGGAGGAAATCATGGTTTGGAAAAAAGCTCCGCTTGGCGACCCGATATACGTACTGGTCTCAGGATATTCATTAAGCCTGCGCTTAGATGAGGCAGCACAAATATTGGTTGACGTCATCAATAATTGAGAAAATAAGAAATGAATATTGGATTGTATTTTGGATCATTTAATCCTGTGCATAACGGGCATCTTATCATAGCTAACCACATAGCAAACTACACCGATTTAGATAGAATATGGTTTGTTGTTTCTCCACAGAGCCCGTACAAAAAGCAGGAAACCCTTCTTAACGAGAATCACCGAAAGCACCTGATCGATCTTTCAATTGAGGGGGAAAAAAAATTGCGGACTTCCAATATAGAATTTAAGCTTCCGAAACCGTCCTATACCGCGGAAACTTTACTTTATCTATCTGAAAGGCACCCGGATTTCCATTTCACCATCATTCTCGGAAGCGATAGTTTTCTGAATGTAAAAAATTGGAAAAACTCAGATTATTTGTGGGATAATTTTGCCTTTTTGATTTATGAAAGGCCGGGAGTTAAGGTAAAAACGGAGATGCTCAGCGATCAAAGAACTGTAATAAAAGCGCCATTATTACAGATTTCCAGCTCTCAAATAAGACAAATGATAAAGGAAAAAAAGTCGATTCGATATTTGGTTCCGGAAATCGTTAAAGAAGAAATCGAGCATCACCAATATTATAGTTGAGCCAGTAAAGAAACAAGATCCGCTAAATTTTATTTTGCCATACATTGCTACTAATTCTTAGGGGGATTTCTGTCTTTATTATGGCTATTTCGTCTGCTATGCGAGGGCTTTTGTTTATGGTTATGATTTGAAATTCCTTTTGAAACATTTTGCTTATTTTCCTGGTTCTTTTTACTGTGGGGTTTTCGTTTTTTATTATTTTTTTCCAGAGATTTTAATGTGATTTGCCCCACCACATCCACAAATTCCGGTTCTACTTCTTTCGGTTTTTCACTTACTATCTCAACGGTTTCCAGGGCTTCAGGTTTTATTCCTTGTCGATTTTGTGCCTTGATACTTTTTACAGTTTCAATTGACAGTGGATAATGTTTGGTGCTTTCCGACATGGTATACCACATCAAATTTCTAAAAATATCCTTTTTTACTAAGAAGGCTTTTCCCTTCGCCACTTCAATTACATCGGCGTCATCAGGAAAATACTGCAGGGCGTCCAAATAGGTATCGAGTTCATAATTTAAACAACATTTTAACCTGCCACACTGGCCACTTAACTTGGTTTGATTGATGCTTAGATTCTGATAACGAGCGGCATTTGTATTAACACTTTTAAAATCTGTAAGCCATGTGCTGCAACAAAGCTCGCGCCCGCAACTTCCGATTCCGCCAATTTTTCCCGCTTCCTGGCGGGCGCCAATTTGTTTCATCTCAACCTTAACCTTAAATTCATTGGCATATAAACGGATTAATTCCCTGAAATCAACCCTCTCGTCAGCGATATAATAGAAAGTCGCTTTGCGCGCATCCGCCTGAATTTCTACTTCTGACATTTTCAGGTTTAAATTTAATTGCCGCGCAATCGCACGGCTTCGAATTAAAACCTGGCGTTCACGAAGTTTGGTTTCCTTCCACTTTGCAATGTCGTTGTCCGTAGCTAATCGCAAAATTTTTTTGAATTCAGAAGTGTGCTCATCAAGCCTTTTTTTCTTTAACTGGAACCGCACCAATTCTCCGGAAAGATTCACCGTGCCCACATCAAAGCCGCTTATTCCTTCCACAGCCACAATGTCGCCCTTTGAAAAATAGTTACCTGTATTATTTTTATAATAATCCTTCCTGCTTCCCTGGTTGAAAGAAACTTCAACAATTTTGCAATAATCTTCCGGATTATCTATCGGAAGATCTGCTAACCAATCGTATACATTAAGCCGATTACACCCGCCTGAACTGCATCCTCCATTACTTTTGCACCCATTTGGTTTTCCGGTTCCACAACTCGTACATCCCATATTATTGATTAAAACGATTAAAAAATTCGCAGAATTTTACTTAAGGTTGAATTAGTAAATACTTTTAAATAAGTAAGCCACTTGGAAAACCGGTAATAGGCATTTGAAATATTGTATTGTTAAACTGGCTTCTGTGGCCATTAAGTATTTTCTGTCAGTTAACCAAAATTACCGAATTATCTTTAATAATGTGAAAAAAGCGGATAGATAAGGAATGAAACAGCATCCGGGCATTTGCATTCCGCTCAATATAATAAATCGCCTTTTCCAATTCCTCTACCATAGATACTTTGGCTTCAAAATTGGCAAATTTGTTGATTCGCTCGCAAAAGTCCTGATGGCTTTCAGAAAGATTAACCGATTGTTGTTCTTCAATGTAAGAGCTTCTGATTGCCTGCGACAGTAAATGCACAAAATATTTTAAGAATTCTTTTTGTTTTTCCCGCCCCAACTTATTCATTTCATCAATCCACTTTAGAAGCGGTTCAACCTTGTTTTTCATGATAAGATTAAGCCAATTTCTGACGTGAGATTGAAAGTCGTCTTCTGAATTTTGTAATAATAGCAGGGCTTCCCGGACGTTTCCGGCAGCAACTGCAGCCACACGGACGGCTTTTTCCTTTTGAATCTGATACTTATGAATCAAAGTAGCTGTCACCTGATCATCGGTAAAAGAAGGAATTCTGATAACCTGTGTTCTGGAAAGAATGGTAGGTAAAATAGATTCTTCATTTTCGGCCACTAAAATAAAAAGCGTATTTGACGGCGGCTCTTCAATAAGTTTTAATAGCTTATTTCCTTCTTTTCCCAAATATTCGGGCATCCACATTATCAGGATTTTATAACTGCTTTCAAAAGATTTTAAACTGAGCTTTCGGGAAATGTCATCGCATTCGAAAGCTGAAATATTTCCCTGTTTATTAACGGGGTTATCAATTTTTGACCTGGAATTTTCCTTCAAATAGTCCAGCCAGTCTGTAACGTTATTGTAAGGGAATTTGTGTACGAAATCGCGCCACTCGCCGATATAATCTGTACTTAATACCTTGTCGTGCCGTGAATCTCTTTTTAGTGCCGGGTATGAAAAATGTACGTCCGGATGCATTAACTGGCTTACTTTGAGGCATGAGCTACACTCGCCGCAGCTATCATTAAGTACATCGCTATTGCGTTCATCCTGGCCTTCATTTTGAAATAAAAATCCTTCATTTTTGTTCGTTTGCTGCTTATTCACTCTTTCACATAACACAAACTGGGCAAGAGAAATAGCCAGCGGCAACGCGGCGCTTCCCTCTTTTCCTAAAAATAACAGGGCATGAGAAAGCCTGTTTTTTCGAACCAAATCTTTTAATTTATCTTTTACTATTTCGTCGGCCGGAATTTGATTGAATTGCATGAATTGGAATAAAGAAGCTTCTCCGAAAAGTTTGAATGTTAATAATTTTGACTCAAATCAGTGATTCAAATAGCCTAATAATTTTTCGTAGGCAGCTTTCCCTTTTGCTTCCGGATTATTGGGAATCAGGCGATCTGCGTTAAAAAAAACGGTTAGCAAATTGCCATTTTCATCATATAAAAACTTGGTAAAATTCCATTTGATAGGATCTGAAAAGCCGTGTTTTTCAGCATCAGCCACTATAAATTTATAAATGGGCGCCATATCGTTGCCCTTTACGGAGACCTTTGCGGCCATCGGGAATGTAACACCATAATTTTTCTTGCAAAATTCCGCGATTTCATCATTGGTTCCTGGTTCCTGGCCGCCGAAATTATTTGCCGGGAATCCTACAATAACAAGTTGGTTTTTGTATTCTTTATACAAATTTTCAAGGTCGTCGTACTGAGGAGTGTTTCCACATTTAGATGCGGTATTAACAATCAGAATTTTCTTTCCTTTGAAATTTGAAAAATCTATTGTTCCCCCAAGCAAGCCGGGAACTTTAAATTGATAAATAGATGGGGCTTTTGTTGTGGTGGAGGTAGACGAAGGAATCGCAAAAGAAAACAATATTAGGGGAACGGCCGCAAGGAATATCTTTTTCATATTTTTTTGTATAAAGATAAGGATTCGAATAAAGAATCATTTGATAAAGATTTAGCACTAATTGCACGAATTTTGAGCTTTCAAATAGTCAAGTAGTATGTCAGAAAAGAAAAGTGTTGACGAAAAGATAAGCGTGATCCTGAAAAAGTTCGATACGAAAGCTGTTATTTTCGACCTTGATGGAACCTTGCTAGACAATAACTCATTCCACCGCAAAACGTGGGAAGCCTATTTAAAAAATATCGAAAAGGTAATTTCACCGGAGGAATTCCACGCCTACATTAACGGGCGAACTAACAAAGACGCGATAGAATACATTTATGGAAGAAAAATGAGTGAAGAAGAATCAACAAAATATACATTGGAGAAAGAATCGCTTTACCGGAAGCTTTATAAACCTTTCATAAAGCCGGTACCTGGGTTGCTGCATTTCCTGGAAATTTTGCACAAAAAAAATATCCCGATGGCCATTGCCACATCAGGCATTCAGCCAAATATTGATTTTATGTTTGAGAATCTTCCCATAAAACACTATTTCAAAGTGATTGTAAATTCATCTCACATTATGAATGGAAAACCGCATCCCGAAATTTATTTAAAAGCTGCTTCACAGCTTGATATTTCACCCAAAAACTGTTTGGTTTTCGAAGATGCTGTAGTAGGAATTCGTTCTGCAAAAGCAGCAGGCATGAAAGTGATTGCCGTAGCCACTACTCAAACAAAAGAAGAACTTTCTATCGCCGATATGATTGTGGATGATTTTAATTTTGATGGCAACGAATAGTTTCAGTAGTAAACGAACAAATAAAGCGATTTTTTTCTGCTACTAAATATCAATTATTGCTCGTAGCAGCCAATGTCAGGCTTTGCCTCTCTTTTTTTATCATCCAGATCATAGAGAAAAGGAGTCGCCATACCGGCGTCTACTGCGGGTGAATTAGGATGATTATTAAAATGAAAATCATAAATATTTTTTGAAATATTGATGCTGTCAAACATTGGCGCTTCATTCTTTATAGAAGAAATAAACGTGGCGTTAGGAATTTCATCCTTCGCTTTGTATAAACAGTGGTCAAAAGTGGCCTCAAAGCTTGATGAACCCTGCTTATTCAAAACAATCTCGTTATCAACAGATCCTCCTTCTCCCCAAAAAATACAATTTTGAAAAACCGCATTGAGTGGCGAAGTTGGGCTGCCGGTTGTTTCGGGTAAATAATTATAAACGCTCAAAACCGGATCCATATGAGAAATATAAAGGTTCCCAAATGAAGCTACTGTGCAATTGACAAACCGGTAATGTCCACCATATTGCAGGCTGATATTTTTGCCGCAATTAAAAATTAAACAATTGTCAGCCTGGATATTGGAATTGATTGCGATAATTCCTGCATCATAAATATTATGAATAATGCTTCGCGAGATTTGAAGTTTTGGATCGGGCGTAGCGGCGATACTTTGAACCACCAGTCCCTGGTACGCATTTTTGATTATAGAATGTACCAGTAAATTATTTTCACTGGTGTTGCCAAAATAGATTCCTGGCCAGCCTGCGGGTAAATCTTTATAATCCGGATCCAGCCTGTCTCCCGCAAATATCACCGGCTCATTCTTTGTGCCGCGCACGATTAGGGTTCCGTCTACTAAAAATGGCGCATCAGCGTGCAAATAGATTTTGGTTCCCGCTTCTATTTGCAGTGTTTTTCCTGTATCCACTTTTATGCTGCCTGAAATGACATAGGGAAGTGTGTTGGTCCAGACAGTGTTTTTATCAATGATTTTATTTTTATAAAAAATGGCGTTCTGGCCATAGGCTTGCAATTGCACCCATTTATTATTTCCATTATAATTTATCTGGATGCTGTCTCTCAAAATAAAGGGAAGCGTGGAAGAAGTGGGATCAACATTTACCTGCACAAAAACATAAATGCTGTCATTTTTGTTGATTTCGATATTAGTGATTTGCGGCGATGCTACCCCGTCCACATTGATCTTAAAGGGAGAAGACGGGCCGCCTGCCAGCCGGATGCTTGAAATTTTCAATTTCTGATTATTGGTATTGAAAACCTTAAAAGACTGTGTTATTGAACCAGCATTTGTGAAAACGGTATCAAAAGCCAGCGTATCTGAACTGGTGGATAAAGAAGCATCAGGACTGGTGATAAAGCCGTCTTTGCTGCATGAAAAAAAAATCAAAAGAATGACTATGGTAACGGCCGGTTTCAAACTGTTGTATTGATGAGATTTCAGAATAGTTATTTAAACCAGCACGCTTTCGATTCTTTCAAAACCATCGGCTGGCGTCAATCCATTCCACAGGATTTTATAGATGGTTTCCGCGATCGGCATTT
>Ga0157373_10004193_pt1 | contig 10869 bp, 9 predicted proteins | sample C65metaG_FD_113460 | JGI IMG/M metagenome (GOLD analysis project Ga0157373, IMG submission 113460) | Corn rhizosphere microbial communities from Kellogg Biological Station, Michigan, USA - C6-5 metaG | ecosystem: Host-associated > Plants > Roots > Rhizosphere > Soil | place: USA: Michigan...
CGGCCTCGCCTTGGACACCCCGGCGTTGCTGGAAACCGTTGGCATCGGCCTGCGGTTCGACCTGCGCCTGGCGGTGCTGTTGCTGCTGCCGCTGGCGGTGCTGGCCTGGCTGCCGCGCTGGAACCTCACCACCCTGCCGGCCCTGCGCTGGCTGGCGCGGGGTTACCTGGTGATCGCGCTGGCCGGGGTCGGCCTGGTGTATATCATCGACTTCGGCCACTACGCCTACCTGGGCGTGCGTATCAACGCGACGGTGTTGCGTTACCTGCAAGACGCGCAGATTTCACAACAGATGGTGTGGGAAACCTACCCGGTGCTGTGGATAACCGCCTGCTGGCTCGCGGCGGTGGCGCTTTGGGTCTGGGCGTTGGTCCGCCTGGAGCGGTTGACCCTGGATCGAGCGCCCACCGCCATCGGCAAGCCGGCACTGGCGGTGGTGAGTGTGATGGGTGTCGTCGCGGTACTGCTCGCCCTGCTCGGGCGTGTCGCCCATCTCAACCTGGAAAACCCGGTCCCCCTGCGCTGGAGCGATGCATTCTTTTCCGGCAACAGCCAACTGGCCGCCGTGGGCCTGAACCCGGTGCTGTTTTTGTACGACACACTCAAGGTCGGCCAATCGCAGTTCGATGAAGCCCAAGTCCGCGAGTATTACCCGCAAGTCGCCCAGTACCTGGGCGTGGCCCAGCCCGATGCCCAGTCCCTGAGTTTCATCCGCGAACAAGGCGTGCAACCCTATCGGCTGGGCGGCGAGCAACCGCCCAACGTCATCTTCGTGATGCTCGAATCCCTCGGCACCAGCGCCGTGGGCGCCTACGGCAACCCGCTCAACCCCACGCCGAACCTGGACCAGCTGGCCACACAAAGCTGGTTTTTCAAACACTTCTACGTCCCCGTCACCGGCACTGCCAAAACCGTGTGGGCCAGCATCACCGGTGTGCCGGATGTCACCCGCCAGGAGACGGCCACGCGTAACCCGCTGATCACCCGGCAACACACGCTGATCAATGCGTTCGAGGGTTACCAGAAGTTCTACATGATCGGTGGCAATGCCGGCTGGGCGAACATCAATGCACTGATCCGCCAGAGCATCGACGGCGTGCAGCTGTTTGAAGAAAGCCACTGGCGCTCGCCCCGGGTCGACGTATGGGGCATATCCGACCTGGACCTCTTCAAGGAAGGTGACGCGCTGTTACGTGCCGTGCCCAAGGGCCAACCGTTCTTCGCCTACCTGCAAACCTCGGGTAACCATCGGCCCTTTACGATCCCCAAGTTCAACGACGGCTTCGAGGTCAAACACCTGTCGCTGGAGCAAGTCCAGGCCGCCGGCTCGCGCAGTGTCGAGCAGTACAACGCCGTGCGCCTGCTGGACTACAACATCGGGCGGTTGATGGAGATGGCCAAGGCGGGCGGCTATTACGACAACAGCATTTTTGTGTTCTTCGGCGACCACAACACCCGCATCAGCCAGATCCCGCATATGGCGCCGGCTTTCGAGCAGTTAGGCTTGGAAAGCAATAACGTGCCGCTGCTGATCCACGCGCCCGGCCTGTCACCACGGGTCATCGAAGAGGCCGTCGGCCTGGCGGATCTGCTGCCCACGGTGGCCGGCATGGCGGGCATTCCTTTTCGCAACGGCACACTGGGCAGGGATATCCAGCAACCCGCACCGGAGGGCGAGCGCATGGTGCCGTTGGTGTTGCGCGAAGGCACATTCCCGATCATCGGTGGCGTAACCCAGGACTTCCTGTTACAGATGCAGCACGACGGCAGTTCCCCCACCCTGCATGACCTGGCATCAGCGACGCCCCGCGACGACGTCGCCAACCAGCACCCCGAGGCCTTTCAACGCCTGCAGGCGCTGACCCGGGGGCTGCATGAGAGTGCGCGGTTGATGCTGTTCAGGAATGTGCGGGAATGATCACTGGGGTTGGAATGTCTCGAGGTAGGCCAGGATATTGTCGATCTTTTCCGGGTCACTGATGCCCCAGAAAATCATGCGCGTGCCGCTCACCACCTTCTTCGGCGCCTCGATATAGGCCGCAAGCTTGTCTCGGGTCCAGACCACGCCGGAGTTCTTCATCGCGTCTGAATACTGGTAGTCGGTGGTGGTGCCGGCGGGGCGGCCGATGATGCCGTTGAGTTCGGGGCCAAACCCACCGCGGGCCCCTTCGCCGATGCTGTGGCAACCGCCGCAGGTCTTGGCGAACAGCTTGCCGCCCGCCTCGGCATCACCGGCGGCATACGCCGAGCCCGTACTGAGGACCAGGGCGAGGGAAAGGAGGGCGTACTTCATGAGTGACTCCACATCGGACGGTACCGGTCATTATGCCTGCTTGTCAGGAACGCATGCCCATCCAGATCACCGCTTCGGTCCAGGCGGTGACCACGGGCGTCAACAGCCTGAACCATGGGTCACTCACGTCAATCTGCGCCGCCGATTGGTCATGGTGGTGCTGCTCTTCAGCCACGATGGACGCAATGGCACTGACCGCCTGCGGGTCGATGTCACGTAGGGTGTGCAACTGATGAGCCAGGTGCTTGAGCACGACGCTTTCGACCGCGACGGTGGTGGTCATGATGGCTTTGCGGCCGCACAGGCCGGTGATCAGCCCCAGCACCAGGCCACCAAGCCCGCACAGCCAATAGCTGCGGCAACGCGGATAGCCGCGGCGCTGTAGTTCAGCCTTGAATACCGCCCGGTGGCGGCGTTCGTCGTCGAGAAACTGCGTGAGTTCGGCCACCAGGGCCGGGTTGAACAACCGCGCCATGAACCGTTGACCACTATAGATGCAGATCGCACCGTGCTCACCCGCGTGGTCGACCTTGATCATGCGGTTGCCGAGGGTGTTGTCCAGTAAGGGCGGGGCGGGGGCATTCACGGTTGACGACCTTGTTCAAATGGCTCGGATATCGGGCCTGTCCCTGATTTTCGCGCAGGGTATCCTGGCGCAGGCACTCTGCGCCAGGCAAACGAGCGAACCTGGCCTGCCGGGCTTCGATTGACCATCCATCGCATATAAAACTTCCAATCGAACCTATTCGACCAGCGTCCACTCCACCCTACTGAACCCTGATGGTGGAGTAAGGATCATGGCTCAGCCATCGATTTTGGTATTGGAAGACGACGAGATCATTCGATCGTTGATGGTGGATGTACTGGAGGAATTCGGGGCGCTCGTGACCTCGTTTCCTTCGGCGGATGAAGGCATGATTTTCCTGGAGCGGGCCGATGACCGGGTGGACCTGATTGTCAGCGATATCCAGATGCCTGGCCTGTTGAACGGCTATGACTTGAGCCGCGTGGTGGCGCACCGTTGGCCATCCGTTCCGGTGGTATTGACCTCAGGCAACCGGGCCATGGCTTCGCAATTGGGCGCCAGCGTGAGGTTTTTGCCCAAGCCGTGGAGCACGGAGCACCTGCTCGAATGCGTGCAAACGGCCTTGACCCAACAGGAATCTTCCATGCACTAATAGCGTCGCGACATCACTTGTGCCGAACTTCGGCACCGGCATCGGGGTCATTAATGAGGCAGGGAGCGACTTTTCTGATCCGCTGGTCAGCACATTCGCCTTTCTCGTTCAGTTGACGGCCATCGGTTGTGTAGAATCGCCGCCCATTTCCACGCGTCATTCATGGTCGCAAGACCCACAGTCCGAGCTCACCGAATGCACTCACAGGCCCATGACGTAGATGCGCCCTCCTTACTCGAAGCGCTGCGGGCGGGCACTGCCCTGCTGCATGTCGTCCTCGAAAAGCGTCTGCCATTTTTCTCCGAGCGCCTGGATGCCCACTGGTACGAGCGCCTGCTCCGGGCGTACTACGGGTTTTATCGCCCGATGGAAGCCGCGTTGTACGACAGTGACTTGATCCCCGACGGATTCGACCAGGCCATGCGTGTGAAAACGCCCACCCTGGTCAGCGATCTTCACGCCCTGGGCTTGAGTGACGCTACCATTCATACCCTGCCGCCTTGTACAGACCTGCCCCGCCTCGACACTCCCGCTGCCTGCCTCGGTGCCCTGTATGTACTGGAAGGCGCGACCCTGGGCGGCCAGGTGCTGCGCCGGGAAATGGCTCAGCGCCTGGGCCTGGACGCGGATAACGGCGCTGCGTTTCTCAATGTGTACGGCGCCGAGACCGGTCGGCGCTGGACGGATTTTCTCGACTTTCTAGGCCGCCAGCCATTGGACACGCCCGCCAGACAGCGCGCGGTAGACGCGGCCCGTTCGACATTCAGCTGCTTTGAGCAATGGCTCGACAGCCAGGAGGTACTGCTATGAAACCCGAAGATTTTGAAAAGCTGCTTACCAACTGTGCCAACGAGCCGATCCGTTTTCCGGGGGCGATTCAACCTCACGGCGTGCTACTGACGCTGTCAGAACCTGAGCTGAATATCATCCAGGTCAGCGCCAACGTGGGCACCTTGTTCGGCCACGCACCCGAGACACTGCTGGGCCAACCCTTGCATATGCTGATCGGTGCCGAGCACGGCCAAGCCGTACAGGCCATGGCTGAGCACAACAGCTTTTTCGACGCGCCGCCGCTGCACGTCAGCCTGAACGGCGCAGCGTTCGAAGGCCTGCTGCACCGTCACCAGGGTGTGCTGGTACTGGAGTTCGAACCGCACCTCAAGGATTTCCACCCACGGGCGCTGAATGGTCGCACCAGTGACTTGGGCAAGATGCTGCAACGCCTGCAATCAGCGAAAACCCTGCAAGCGCTGTACGAAATCAGCGTGACTGAAATCCAGGCCATGACCGGCTATGACCGCGTGCTGATCTATCGCTTCGAAGAAGAAGGCCATGGCCAGGTGATCGCCGAAGCATCGGCACCGTCCATGGAACGGTTCAACGGGCTGTTCTTCCCCGCGTCCGATATCCCGGAGCAGGCCCGCGAGCTGTACCGCACCAACTGGCTACGCATCATCCCGAACGCCGCCTACGAGCCGGTGCCACTGCTGCCCAAACTGCGCCCGGACAACGGCGAGCCCCTGGACCTGAGCTTCGCCACTCTGCGCAGCGTGTCGCCGATTCACTGCCAGTACATGCAGAACATGGGCGTGCTGTCGTCCATGAGCATCTCGCTGATGAAGGGTGACACACTCTGGGGCCTGATCAGTTGCGGCAATCGCGAACCGCTGCTGGTGCCCAATGAATTGCGCATCGCCTGCCAGACCATCGGCCAGGTGCTGTCGCTGCAGATCAGTGCCATGGAGGCCCTCGACCTGAGCCGTCAACGCGAAGAAAAAGTCGAAACGCTGGCGCTGCTCGATGCCGCCATGAAAGCCTCTGAGAACACCGTGTTCGATGGCCTGGCCCAGCACGGCCAATGGCTCATGGACCTGACCCTGTCCGGCGGCGTGGCGATCATCGAAGACAAACAACTGCACCGCTACGGTAACTGCCCGGAGCCGGCGCAGATCCGTGCGCTGCATCAGTGGTTGCAGGAAAGCGGCGAGCCGGTATTCGCCAGCCATCACCTGGCCTCGGTCTACCCACCGGCGGCGGCGTTTCAAAAGGTCGCCAGCGGGGTATTGGCCATGAGCCTGCCTAAGCCGGTGGACAACGGTGTGCTGTGGTTCCGCCCGGAAGTGAAAGAAAACATCAACTGGAGCGGCGACCCGAGCAAACCGCTGGACCTGGAAAACTCCGACGCCGGCCTGCGCCTGCGTCCGCGCACCTCGTTTGAAATCTGGAAAGTGGAAATGGCCGGCATCTCCACCAAGTGGAGCCATGGCGACCGCTTTGCGGCCAACGACCTGCGCCGCTCCGCACTGGAAAATGACCTGGCGCGACAGGTACTGCGCGAGCAACAGGCGGTGCGGGCCCGTGATGAACTGGTGGCGGTGGTCTCCCACGATCTGCGCAACCCGATGACGGTCATCTCGATGCTCTGCGGCATGATGCAAAAGACGTTCAGCTCCGAAGGCCCCCACACCTCGCGACGAATCTCCTCGGCGATCGACACCATGCAGCAAGCCGCCGCGCGCATGAATGTGCTGCTGGAAGACTTGCTCGACACCTCGAAAATCGAGGCGGGACGCTACGTGGTCAAGCCGGTGGCGCTGGACGTTGGCCAGATGTTCGAGGAGGCCTACTCCCTTCTCGCGCCGCTGGCGCTGGAAAAAGGCATCGACCTGTCCTTCAACGCCGAGCCCGGCCTGCAGATCAATGGCGACCCGGAGCGTCTGTTCCAGGTGCTGTCGAACCTGATCGGCAACGCCATCAAGTTCACCCCGCGCCAGGGCAATATCGGCATCAGCGCCATGAGCAACGGTGAAGAAATTGTGGTCTCGGTACGCGACTCCGGTGATGGCATTGCACCGGAGCAGTTGCCCTATGTGTTCGACCGCTACTGGACCCAGACCGAAAACAATCCCACCGGCAGCGGGCTGGGGCTGTATATCACGCAGGGCATTGTCCAGGCCCACGGAGGAAAAATCGTTGCCGAAAGTGAGGTGGGGCGTGGCAGTGAGTTCCGTTTTACCGTGCCCAAGGTGATTGAAGGCACTCACACCTGATGCTTGAAAATCGGGGCACGGACGGATGTTCTAACCTGCATGACCGAGCCATTGCGCTGCATGGCCATGGCTCGATAACGATCACCGGGTCATGTCTTGACGCAAGGCGTTTATAGGCCAGCCCTTTCCCTCTCTGTAGGTTCGATGTGCGTTGATCACGCTGATTCAACGCCCCGACAGAGCAGAGGTTTTCATGATCGATATCTTTTTTGGCTCTACCGCTAACTACTTCAACCCCCACCGGCAAGTCGAAGCCGCGCCTGAACCACAAAGCCGACCGACGCAGCAACAAACGCCGGAGCAGGAATCGACCACTGATACCCACAACCAGGGCACGCCCCGGCGAAACACTCGCTCTGGCAACCTGGAGAGCCTGGGTAACGGTAACGTGCTTTAAGCAGTAAAGAGAGGGGCCACTTTTACCGGCCCCTTTCCTTTGCTCGACATCCCGCCTTGACAAAAAAGCGACATCCGCTGGTTTACCCTTGAGGCCCTTTACCACCGAGCCGCTATTCCTATGCTTCAAGCTGGCACCCTGCCCGCCGTCCTCGCCGGCCCTATGCTGCGACGTCTCGAGCCCCAGCGCCTGGTGATGTGGCTGATGGGCAGCCGTGAACTGGCATTGACCCTCAAGCTGCAGGTTGCCGGGCAGACACTGGCGTTCCCATTGGCTCAAGCGCAATGCCAAGTCGTGCCCGTAGGGCGCCATGCGTTTATCCATTTGATCGACGTCCCACTGGCGGATGCCCTGCCCCAGGATGTGATGATCAGCTACGACCTGCTGGTCGATGGCACCGGCATTGCCGAGTGGGCGCCACACTTGCTGTATGGCAACGCCGACACCCCGGGTTTTGTCCTGCATAGCCGCATTCGCCAATTGGTGCACGGCTCCTGCCGCAAACCGCACCACCCTGCCGACGAAGGCTTGCTCTGCGTCGATCGCCTGCTGGCCAGCGCGCCCACGCCGGCGGAGCGCCCCGCGCTGTTGATGATGAGCGGCGACCAGGTGTACGCCGACGATGTGGCCGGGCCGATGCTGCGGGCGATTCACGCCTTGATCACATGCCTGGGCCTGTTCGATGAATACCTGGAAGGCGCGGTGGTGGACGACAGCGCCAGCCTCTATGGGCATCGCGCGAGCTATTACCACCGAGCGGACCTTTTGCCCGCCCTGGACAGCAACGAGACCCTGCGCGAACGCTTTTTTGGCGGCGTGAAGAAACCGATCTTCACCAGCAGCACTGCCGACAACCACCTGGTGACCTTCGCCGAAGTGATGGCGATGTATTTGCTGGCCTGGTCGCCCACGCCCTGGCGCCTGATTACACCGCAGCCACCGCAACTGAGTGCCGATGAACAGCACCGGTATGCCCGAGAGCAGGTGCAACTCGATCGATTTCGCGATGGCCTGCCGGGTGTGGCACGGGTATTTGCCCATCTGTCCACATTGATGATCTTTGACGATCACGACATCACCGACGACTGGAACCTCAGCGCCCAGTGGGAAGAAACCGCCTATGGCCACCCCTTCTCCAAACGCATCATCGGCAATGCCCTGCTCGCTTACCTGCTGTGCCAGGGCTGGGGTAACCAGCCCGAGGTGTTTGGCGCGCTGGTAGCGCAAACCCAGACGTTGGCCGCCCAGGCGCGCGGCAACCACCTGGACGCCGCCGCCCAGGATGCGCTACTCGAAGCCCTGCTGAAATTCCAGCAATGGCATTACAGGCTGCCCACCACTCCCGCCCTGGTGGTGCTCGACACCCGCACCCGTCGCTGGCGCAGCGAATTCAACCTCAAACAACCCTCCGGCCTGCTGGACTGGGAGGCCTTGAGCGAACTGCAACAGCAACTGCTGGACCACCCCTCGGCCATCATCGTCTCGCCCGCGCCGATTTTTGGCGTCAAGCTGATCGAGACCGTGCAGAAGGTGTTCAGTTGGTGCGGCCACCCGCTGCTGGTGGATGCCGAAAACTGGATGGCCCATCGCGGCGCCGCCCAAGTCATTCTCAATATTTTCCGTCACTCCCGTACGCCGGGTAACTACGTGATCCTCTCGGGCGACGTGCATTACTCGTTCGTGTACGAAGTGCTGATCCGCCACCGCAACGCCGGCCCGAACATCTGGCAGATCACCAGCAGCGGCATCAAGAACGAATTCCCGCCACGCTTGCTGGAATGGTTCGACCGCCTTAACCGCTGGCTCTACTCCCCTCGTTCCCCCCTCAACGGGTTCACCCGCCGTCGCACCATGCAAGTGGAGCCGCATATCCCGGAACATGCCCAGGCCGGCGAACGTTTATGGAACTCAGCAGGCATCGGCCAGGTGTTTTTCAACGAACAAGGCCAGCCTGAAGCGATCTACCAGCACAACGCCGACGGGAAGCCTCGGACGAGGATGGTGGCGCCCAAATAATGGCCCATAGCCACACCCTGGAGCCGTGCATCCGCCCTATTCAAAGCGTGCAAGGCCCGTTGTACAGTAGCGTCAGCCACGGAGTATCGGTGTCAATATCGCTGGTCCCAAGTGCCAGCCAACGCAGGGAGCGCACAGATGGACGATACACCTGGCAGCAATTCGTTGAGGAATGACTTTTCTGACCTCAACGCCGATATGTTGCATGCCGTCATGGAACTGGTCAGCGATGGCATTTGGGACTGGAACGCCAATACGGGGTTCGTCTACCGCAACCCGGGTTGGTATGAAATGCTCGGCTACCCCCCCCCACTCCCTGGAGAACAGCGTGTTCACCTGGGAGAACATTATCCACCCGGACGATTACCCTCGCGTCATGGCAGTGTTTGATGACTACCTCCAGCGTCGGTCCCCCCATTACCAAATCGAGTACCGTTGCCGCAAAAAAGACGGCACTTACCTGTGGATCGAAGACCGTGGCTACATCATTGCGCGCAACCTCGATGACTCGGTAGCGCGGATGGTGGGCTCCCACCGCAATATCCAAACGCGCAAAAGCTCCATCGAGCAGCTCGAACGGCGCAATCAATCCCTTGAGGCCCTGGTGGCCGAGCGCACCCGCGAGCTGTCACGGGTCAATCAGCAACTGCAATTGCAATTGGAGGAAAACCGCTCCCTGGCCGAGCGTGACGCCCTGACCCGCGTCGCAAACCGTTATCGCATGGAGAAAGTGCTGCTGGAGGAATGCGACCGGGCAGAACGCTTTCGTTTGCCGCTGGCCTTGGTCGCCATGGACATCGATGACTTCAAGCTGATCAATGATCGACATGGCCATGGCGTGGGCGACCAGACCCTCGTGCGGGTGGTGGAAGGGTTGGAAACCTGCATGCGCCAGGGCGATTTGCTGGCGCGCTGGAGCGGCGACGAATTTATCGTGGTACTGCCCAAAAGCCCCCTGGAGGTGGCGAAAGCGTTGGCCGAGCGCATCCGCCAAAGGATCGCGCAACTGCCCGCCGTGGGCGATTTCAACGTCACCCTGAGCCTCGGCGTGGTGGAGCGGCGTACGGGGGAACCGCCGGCCGCCCTGATGGCTCGCGCCGACCAGGCGCTGTACCGATCCAAGGCGGCAGGCAAGGATATCGTGTCGGAATAACGCCCGAGGTCAACGAACCGGCTGCTCGGTGCTGAGCACATCGCACCGATCTCTATGTTGCCCGGCAGTACCAAGGGCTTTGCGGCGTTGCCACAAACGACCTTTTGGCAACAGCTCCTTCCGATTTGGAATGACCCGGCGACTTTATTTCGTTTGCCCCAGGGCCGGGCTCACGGCTTAGATAAAAACACGCCCAACATTGCCGAGTCCGAGATTCATGAGCCGCGAAACCATCAGCCAATCGATTTCCGTCGTTCACCCCATCAGCCTCAGCCACGGCAGGAACGCCGAGGTCTGGGACACCACGGGCAAGCGCTATATCGACTTCGTCGGCGGCATCGGCGTGCTCAACCTCGGCCATTGTCATCCGGCGGTGGTAGAGGCCATTCGCGACCAGGCAACGCAACTGACCCACTACGCCTTCAACGCCGCGCCCCATAGGCCCTACATTGAATTGATGGATCGACTGACGGCCTTCATTCCGGTGGACTACCCGGTCAGCGGCATGCTGACCAACAGCGGCGCAGAAGCGGCGGAGAATGCCTTGAAGATAGTCAGGGGCGCCACCGGCCGCAGCGCCGTCATCGCTTTTGACGGCGCCTTCCACGGGCGCACCCTGGCCACCTTGAACCTCAACGGCAAGGTCGCGCCTTACAAACAAAAGGTCGGTGTCTTGCCCGGCCCGGTGTATCACCTGCCCTACCCCAGCGCCGACAACGGTGTGACTTGCGCCGAAGTACTCAAGGCCATGGACCGTCTGTTCAGCGTGGAAATCGACGTCA
>Ga0157373_10004195_pt1 | contig 10867 bp, 9 predicted proteins | sample C65metaG_FD_113460 | JGI IMG/M metagenome (GOLD analysis project Ga0157373, IMG submission 113460) | Corn rhizosphere microbial communities from Kellogg Biological Station, Michigan, USA - C6-5 metaG | ecosystem: Host-associated > Plants > Roots > Rhizosphere > Soil | place: USA: Michigan...
GCCCGCCCTTACGGCGGGCTTCCTACTTTTCAGCAACATGAGTGACGAATCCGCCCCCATCGAACCTGCCCAGCCTACTGCTGGAGAAACCCCGACAAAGGTTCGCAGAATTTCCAATCCCCGCGCCAAAAAGGCAGCCAAGGTAAAGCCGGTGAAAGAGGAGGCTGCTCCGGTAGAGGCTCCAGCCGATCCGGTAGTGGAGCCAGCGATAATGCCTGCTGAGAAAAGCGCGGAAAGCGTGGAGCATGCCGCATCTGAAGACTGGCCGGAGCCAGAGCCGGCATCCGCAGGTGCCCAGCAGACGGGTGAGGGGAACAAGCGCAAGCGCCGCCGCCGCAAGGGCAAGGGTGGAAACGCCCAGCAGAATGGTGTGGCAGAAGAGGGTCAGCCCGCAACTGTTGCCGAAGGTGGCCCATCCTTCCAGCAACCGCGTCCGGTACAGCCGCCGCAGCAACAGCCTCATCGCCCGCGAATCGATCCCGAGCAACACACCAAGATGGCGTGGAAAATCTATCTGGCGGAAGTCAGTGAGGAAGGTGTGGCGCTCATTGGAGATCATGATGCCAAGGAGCTTGCACGCCGTTGCTTCCGCCTGGCCGAAATCTTCATTGAAGAGCAGTCACGCCGGAAGGGCTGAGCTGCCTGCATCCAAGCCCTAAAACGAAAAAGGCGCACCGTGATCAGTGCGCCTTCTTTGTTTTTGGAGAATGAATTTCCGGATGGGCTTCAACGTCCAGCCTCGTTGGCCTTGCGCTCGATTTTTTCACCGAGGCGTTGCAGGCCCTGGCCTGTTTGTTGAATGGCGTTATCCAGCTTTTGTCCCGGTGTGGCTCCTTCCTCACCAATGACGACTTCGGATTCCGGAACCATGGGTTCCTCAACGCCGATTTCCTCTTCAGGCGGAGTGACGGCAGGTGTTTCCACCACCGGTGGTGTTGCGACCACCGGGACCACGATTTTCTCTCCTGCTACGGGAGCCGGGGCTTCCGCCGCCGGCTTTTCCTTTTCACAGGAAGCCAGCGCCAGACCGAGAAAAGCTGCTGATAAGACTTTAAAGCTCATGACTTTGGAAGGTAGCACGCTCTTGATCGTCGTCGATCAGTAAACGTCGCGGAGGTAGCGCTTTTCCTTCTTCAGTTGGGCGATGTAGGCTACAGCTTCTTCTGGAGAAAGCTTGCCGTGGACTTCTGCCACCTTGTGGAGAGCGGCATCCACATCCTTGGCCATGCGCGAGGCATCACCGCAGATGTAGAAGGCAGCGCCTTCCTGGAACCACGCCCAGAGTTCGGCTCCCTTTTGGATCATCAGGTTTTGAACGTAGATTTTTTCCTTCTGGTCACGGGACCATGCGAGATCCAGTTGGGTAAGGGTGCCATCCTTCTGGAAGGCGGTCAGTTCTTCCTCGTAAAGGAAATCACTGGCGCTGTAGGGATTGCCGAAGAACAGCCAGTTGCGGCCGGCTGCACCGCTGGCCTTGCGCTCTTCTAGGAAGGCGCGGAAGGGAGCGATGCCGGTTCCAGGACCGCACATGATTACCGGCACATTGCCATCCTCGGGGAGGCGGAAGGCCTTGTTGGCATGAACGAACACGCCCGGCTGGATGCCATCCGCCATTCTATCGGCAAGGAAGGTGGAGCAGATGCCGCCACGCTTGCGCCCATAGGACTTGTAGCGGACGATGCCTACACAGAGATGGACTTCTCCCGGATGGGCATTCGGGCTGGAAGCGATTGAGTAAAGGCGCGGCTGGAGTTTTTTGAGGATGGAAACGAAATCCTCTCCATCTGTGAAGTCCGCCGGGTGATCGATGACCAGATCGATAAGATCGCGGCCCCAGCAGAAGTCATCCCATGCCTTTTTGTCATCCGCTGCCACGAGGGAGCGAAGGAAGGGGGAGCCGCTGCGGGATTGCCACTTCTGGATCAGGGATTTGTTGATCGTACCGATGTCGTAGTGCTTCAGCAGAGCCTCACGCAGAGGAGCCTCACCACCATCCGGAAGGGGAACGGTGCCAGCCTTGAAAGGAAGATTGGCGATGATCTCATCCACCACGGATGCTGGATTCACGGGGTAAACACCCAGGGCATCACCAGCTTCATAAGTCAGGCCGGAACCATCCAGAGAAAGGGCGATGTGATGCGTCTCCTTGTCACCATTGCGGTTGAGATTGAAATTCTGGAGAACCGGAGAAGAGAAAGGATTCTTTTTGGAGAAGCCGGTTTCTGCAGGTTCACTGGCAGGAGCGGAAGAAGGTGCGGAGGATGCCGGGCTGAGCACGGATAGAACTGCGGCTGACCACTGGGCATAGGGACCGTCTGCGTCCACATCCACATCCACCCGTGGGGCGATGCGATTGGCACCAAGTTCCGCCAGACGGGTATCGAATTCAATGCCGCACTTGCAGAAATCCGGGTAGCCGGAATCTCCGAGTGCCAGCACGGAATAGGAAACGCCATCCAGCTTCGGGGCGGCATCACTGAGGAGCCAGCCATGGAGGTCTGCCGCTGCATCCGGTGGCTCTCCATCACCATAGGTGGAGGTGATGATCAGCAAATTCTTTTCCTGAGGGAGCTTGGCACGGTCATAGGCTGCCATGTCGTGGATCTCGACCTCGAAATTTCCCTTCTTGAGGGTCTTGACGAGTTTCTTCGCCAGACCTTCGGAGGTGCCTGTCTGCGATCCGTAAAGCACGGTGACCTGGATGGCAGGGCCGCTGATGGCAGGGGAAGAACTGTTGTTCAGGATCTGAGCCAGAAAGGCGCCAAGCCATGTGCGTTGCTCTGAGGTGAACGGAGCGTCATCGGGGATAAGGATCGGAGAAGCCATTGCTCGTAGGATAACCGGTCGCAGCCGGGGTGCGGAAGGTGCGTAAATGCAGCCGGTGATTCAAGCCCGGATCGTGCCAAATTTTCACCCGATTCATGAAGCCGCTTCCGTGCAGCTATGAGTATTTCAAATCCTTGGAGGGATCCAATTCGAAGTCCATCGAGAAAAACGAGGCCGTTTGGGGCTTCAGGAATTTTTCCACCAGTTTGATGTGGTAGGGATCATCCAGGGTGACCTTGAGTTTTTCGAGGGAATCCACCTCGATGCAGAAAAAGAAATTCCACTCGGATTCCGGATCAAGATTCCGACCGGACTTCACACTCAGAACTTCCGGGATCTTGAGCAGGAGGCTGCGGCTGGTGCGGACCAGTTCTTCCAGAGCGGCCTTATCCACCTCTGGTTTGAGTTGGAAATAGACGACGTGATGAATCATGCGGATCGCCTAGGATTTCCAGTTGAGGGCACCTTTTTTGAGGGCGTAAACGTAGGCGAAGAAAAGAATGCCTGCAAAACCAGCCATGCTGAGGAGAGCGGTAGCGCCATTTTCCAACAGATCCCGGAACTGGACGGCCCAAGGATACATGAAGACCACCTCTATATCGAAAATCACGAAGAGCATGGCCACCAGATAGAACTTCACCGAGAAGCGCGGTGCACCTTCGCCGATGGGGAGCATGCCGCACTCATAGGCGGTGTCCTTGATCCGGTTCCGTTTGGCAGTGCGACCGACTACCACGCTGAGAGTCAGAACCACAGCCGCAAAGCCGATGGCGATGAGAACCTGAAGGAGAACGGGAAGGTAGTCTTGTGGCATGGGATGCGCGGTATGGGGATGTCTTATCCGGGCCAGTGGGGAAAGGGTAGAAAAAAAACCCGCGCCTGTGAAGACGCGGGTTTTTTTAGTGAGTCTCACTTGATGCCTTTTCAGGCTTCTTCGCGGGCGGCTTCCTGGGCTGCTGCATAGGCGCTGGAAGCTTCATGCACGCGGGCTGTGCCCTTGTATTCCTTGCCGATTTTTTCGACGAGGCCCCGTGTCACGAGGTTTTGAAGTTTTTCATAGGCGCGGAGGCGAAGCATTTCTTCACCGCCACTCACCGCGTTGCGGAGCTTGAGGTTCTCGAAAACACGCTCGAAGAGATCGTTGAATCCAAAGATTTTCTTTTCGGCTAATACATTACAAAGTTCATCAGTAACATGGTCAGGAAGTCGACGTGAGAACCGGGTACGTTTCGTGGTGGTTGCCATAACGCCACGACAATGGCACACGATGGTAGCAAAAGCGACTCAAAAAAAAGAGATTGATCCAAAGGATGGATTGATAATTTGCAAGAATTAAATTCATGAAATTTTATATTAAGTCTTGCATGGTTGCTTGACAGGGTAGGGGTTTTCGCCACTCTCCGCGTCCCGCCGCGTCGGAAACGTGGATGGGAACCTCAGATCTCATGAAAAAGGACATTCATCCGAAATACAACCCGGTCATCTTCGTTGATATGACCACAGGCGCGCGTTTCATCACCCGCTCCACCAAATCTTCCGAGAAGAAGGAAGTCATCGATGGCGTGGAATACAGCGTGATCTCCGCTGGTATCACCGCCGACTCCCATCCGTTCTTCACGGGTCAGAAGCAATTCGTGGATACCGAAGGCCGTATCGACAAATTCCAAAAGCGTTTCGGTGCCGTCCGTCGCGTTGGGAAGCCGAAGGTTGGCTGATCTGCCAAAATTCCCAGATTTCACCAAAACGCCCGTCTGCTCCGTGCAGCCGGGCGTTTTGTTTTGCGTAATGCGGCCCCGCCGTTTTTCCTTCGCGGCGTGCTCGCGAAACGAATCATTCCCTGTCTCGATGTAACCGATGGCCGTGTGGTCAAAGGTGTGAACTTCGTCGATTTGATTGATGCGGGGGATCCAGTGGAGTGCGCGATCGCCTATAATGAGCAACAGGCGGACGAACTGGTGTTTCTGGACATCACCGCCTCCTCGGACAATCGTAAAACGATGGTGGATGTCGTCCGCCGGACAGCGGAGAAGTGCTTTATTCCACTTACCGTGGGAGGTGGCATCCGCAGTGTGGAAAACATGCGGGAGATGCTGCTGGCAGGTGCTGACAAGGTGGGGGTGAATACCTCCGCTGTAACAAATCCGGGTCTGATCGATGCAGGCGCGAAGGCTTTTGGCAGCCAGTGCATTGTGGTGGCGATCGACGCCAAGAGGGAAGGTCCCGGAAAATGGGGCGTCTATACTCATGGCGGCCGGACGGCCGTAGGACTGGATGCGGTGGAGTGGGCCAAAGAGGTTTGGCGGCGTGGGGCGGGGGAAATTCTGCTGACCAGTATGGATGCGGACGGAACGCAGGCGGGCTATGACATCGAGCTGACGGCTGCGGTTTCTTCAGCCGTAGGGATTCCGGTGATCGCCAGCGGTGGTGCGGGAAATCTCGATCACATGGTGGATGTGCTGGAGGCCGGGCGGGCGGATGCCGTGCTGGCGGCCAGCATTTTCCACTTTGGCAAGCATACCGTGGGCGAGGCGAAGCAACACTTTGCACAGCGTGGCGTCCCGGTGCGGCCGATCACGCGGAAGTGAGCCTTTTCAAAAACGAATCACTTCGCCGGACTGGGTGGCTACCAGCACGCACTCGACCCTCGCGCCAGGGAAAATGCGGGTAATGGCCAGGCGGTAGGATTCCATCTGGCTGCCATGGAGCTCGATCATATTAGGCGCGGAATTCCTATGATCCGTCTTGAAATCAATGATTTCCACGCGGATGGCGGCTCCATCCTCATCCCGATGTACGTGCAGCCGGTCAATCACGCCGCTGATCCATTCTCCATCCAGTAGGGCGTCCACCGGTTGCTCGCGGTAGAGTTCCACCCTGGAGCTGCCTTTTTCAAAAATGCTTCGGAGCGTGGGGGATTCCAGGAGTCCGCCCACACGACGTGCGATTTGTGCATCCGGGAAGCGAGGCTCCTGCTCATCAAGCCAGCCGATCTGTTCCAAAGCTGCATGAGTGCTCCGGCCAAACTCCAAGCCCTGTGGTGAAAAATTTCCAGAAGCTGGCTTGCTGGAGCTCGGAGTAGCACGCTGCCGTCTCTGGGGAGGCGGCATCAGCGGAGGAATGGCGGCGGTTTCCTCCCGGGGAGGGAGCTCCGGGACATGCTGCGCCCATTCCGGGGTGCCAGATTGGTAGGCGATGCCGGGAAACTTGTCCGCACCGATGGACTGGGCCAGCCAGTTGGCGAGCGATGGCTTATCGGGATCCTGCTTGTCCGGAGGTGGCTCCAGCAGGACATAGAGTCCGCGCTTTGAGCGGGTCAGCGCGACATAGAGGGTGCAGAGGGCCTCGTAACGCTGATTGATCTCCCATTGTACCTCCGCTGCCTTCAATTCCGGCAGAAGCTGGCGCGCCCATTTGGGCGGAGTCTGGCAGAGCCAGCCTTCCCCTTGGGCCACGGTGAAATATTGGGAGGAGGGAATGGTGTCATTCGGTAGATCCGGAAGTAATACCACATCGAAGCCGAGTCCCTTGGATTTATGAATTGTCATCACTTGGACAGCAGCAGCACCTGGACTTTGTGATACCTCCAGCCTTTCGATCCAGGCGGCCGCTTCCCGGACGGTTGTTCCGCCCTGGGCATCCAGGATCGCGAGTGCGCCGATGATATCGCCCGCACGGCGTCTGCCGAAGCTGGAAAGATCCGGCCATTTCAGTTCCACCACTTCCTCGATCATTCCGGCAAAACCGATTTCAGAGGCGCGGGTGGTTAGCCGCTCCCATATTCCGTTCCAACTCTCCGCGACACGTGCCTGCAGCAGGGCCGCGATGGGAGACATTTCCAAAACCTCCCGGGCAAACGTATCGGCAGGATCGGCCAGCCATTTGAGCAGGTGGGAAAGCACGATGCCCACAGGATTGTCACTCGCGGGTTCCCTGCGGCCTTCTTCGATCACATCGAATCCGGCGGCCCGCAGATGATCGGCCACTTCCCTTACCAGGGAATTGCTTCTTACGAGCACCCCGCATGAAAGCGCGCGTGTGCCAATTCCCAATTCGGTGAGGATTTCTTCCAGTCGGATAAGGCGCTCTTCCCATTTTCCCTCCACCACTTCCACCCGGGCCTCGCCGCCTTTTTCCAGATGGGTGAGGGGAAGTGCGGAGACGTGAGGTTTCCACTGCCATTTTTCCGCCGCTGCACCGAAGAGCCGGGTGAGAGTGGGATGATCTCCACAGACGAGATTGACGAGTTCCAGAACTTCCGGGCAGGAGCGCCAGGACTCCGCCATGGGGTAAGTTTTCAGCCCACCGTGATAGCGTCTTTGGATTTCATCGAAAAGATTCACCTCTCCGCCGCGCCAGGCGTAGATGGCCTGCTTTTTATCGCCCACGATGAATATGGAGCCTTCTCCTTCTCCGGCCGCTTCATCGATCAATGGCAGCAGCCCCAGCCAGTCGGCGCGGCTGGTGTCTTGGAATTCGTCCAGCAGCCAGTGTTCATGGCGGGCATCCAGGCGGAAATCCACAGCTTCCCGTCGCAGGCGGGCTTCTTCCGAGCCGACCCATGCTCCCATCAGGATCTTCACATCGTCGAAGCCCAGCCTGCCCCGGCGGCGCAATCGCGCTTCGCACTCGGCATCATACACGGCCACTACCTCCTGCACGGCGCGGGTGCGGGCAATGGCGGCGGCCATTTCGCAGCGGGCGGCCAGATAAACCATCTGCCTCAGTGCTTCACCGGCAGGGCCTGGAACGATGAATTCCTTGTAATGACGGAGTTCCATCGGGCCATGGAGATCTGCGGCTTTTTCAAAAATGCTGGCCAGCAGGGAAGAGGCGGAGCCCAGGCTGCCGCTGCCGATCGTATGCTGTTCCAAGACATCGATGACTTTTTCCAGCGCCGCTTCCTGGCGCTTGTCCGTATAATCAATGCCGCTCAAGCCACGACGGATTTTCGCCGCCAGTGCGGATTTTTGTTCCTCCCATTCGTCGAGTGAAACGCCGGACAGGGCTGCTGGCCCCCATTCCAATTCGGTGGCCCGGCGGAAATGCCCCTGCCATTCGCGCACGAAAAACCGGAGACTTTCCCCTACACCTTGCCCTTCCTTGCCGAGTGAGGCGCGGCGGAAGGCGTGGAGGAAGTTTTCCTCCGTTTCCGGCGCCAGGGTTTCGCCCAAGAGGGATGCCAGCAGTTCGTCCATGGTGGCCTCTGCACGCGGGCCTTCCAGCAGATCAAATTTTCCTCCCGTAAGGCCGAGTTCATATTGGAAGCCTCGCACGACCTTTGAGAAAAAACTGTCGATGGTGCCGAGTGTGAACCTGGGGAGTGCCTGCACCACCCTTGCCAATGCTTTCTGGAAATCTGCAGTTGGATTCTGAATGGCGGCCCGGAGCTCGGCGGCGGCGGATTCATCGCTGGCGGCCTTGCCTAATTTGGTGAGCACGGCATCCACAAATTCCCCGGCAGCCTTACGGGTGAAGGTAAGTGCCACGATTTTTTCCGGTTCCACACCCTTCGCCACCAGCCCGATGACGCGATTGCCCAACTGGAAAGTTTTTCCAGAGCCTGCGGAAGCCAGGATGAGCAGGTTTTTATGGAGAACATTCATTCGGGATTCGAGGTGGATTGAATCAAGAGGCAAAGGAGCGTTTCTTGTCGAGTCCGGCCCGTGTTTTTAAGATGGGCCACTCCTTCCCTTGTTCTTTCGCTGCTGATAGATGTTGAGTGCTTTTCCGATCAACGGCACTGTTCCGTGTCATGGGTGCAGATGAAAGCGAGCAGGAGAGGGGAATGGAGACAGTCTATTCCTTGCTTTTTGCAATCAGCTTTGCGCACCTGCTCAATGACATGCTGCAGGTATTGCTGCCCTCCATCTACCCGCTGCTTAGGGATTCTTATGGTCTTACGTTTTCCCAACTGGGAATCATTACCTTCACCTATCAACTAACGGCTTCCGTTTTCCAGCCGGTGGTGGGCCATGTGACGGACAGGCATCCCTTTCCCTACTCATTGGCGGTGGGGATGTGTTTTACGCTGAGTGGCATCATGGGCCTGGCTCTTTCTAAAAGTTATGTGCCCATCCTCTGTAGTGCGGGCATTATGGGATGCGGTTCTGCAATCTTTCACCCGGAAGCCTCGCGCATCGCCCACATGGCGGCGGGCCAGAGGAAGGGATTTGCCCAATCGTTTTTCCAAGTGGGCGGAAATGCAGGCATGTCTCTTTCTCCCTTGGCGGTCGCCTTGTTTGTTGTGCCCCATGGGCAGCAGTCGCTGGCGTTTTTTTCGGCAGTCGGTTTTGGCGGTGCGCTGCTGCTGTGGCGGGTGGGGCAGTGGCAGAAGCGGAATTTCCACCGGTTGCACCGGAAAGTGGTCAGGCAGGGTGGGCAGGTGGCAGCTTATCCACGGCAGATTGTCATCCGGGCCATGAGCATCCTGGTGCTGCTGATTTTTACGAAGTATATCTATCTGGCCTCTTTTACGAGTTACTTCACGTTCTATCTGATTGATCGGTTTCACCTATCGGTAAGGCATGCGCAATACATGTTGTTCCTCCAGCTTTTTGCGGTCGCTCTGGGCACCATTATCGGCGGGCCTGTGGGAGACAGGATCGGGAGGAAGAGGGTGATCTGGTTCTCCATTCTGGGAGCAGCACCATTCGCCCTGCTGTTGCCTCATGCGGGCTTGTGGATGACGGGGGTGCTGGTTCTGATCATCGGCGTCATCATCGCTTCTGCGTTTTCCGCGATTGTGGTCTATGCCCAGGAACTCATGCCGGGGAAAGTGGGCATGGTGGCGGGATTGTTTTTCGGTCTGGCCTTCGGCACGGCAGGGATCAGTGCGGCAGTGCTGGGAAAACTGGCGGATCACACAAGCGTGCGACACGTGTTTGAAGTGTGCGCGTATCTTCCTTTGTTAGGTCTGTTGGCGGTTTTCCTGCCGGATGTGAGGGCGGGAAAAGAGTCGAAAGTTTAACGTGAATTGACCGCCTGACACTATGCGTTACTCCTGCGGTTTGGAGAAGTCTGCATCCGCCATCACAGAGGGGCCTTGATTGGCTTCCATTTTATTGTCCTGATAGGAAGCAGGTGATAGCCCTTTTTCAAGTGTGAGGCCCGCTCCCTTGTTCTGGAGGATTTCATTTTTCGTCACACTCACTTTGGCCGCTGCCGCACGAATGGCGATGCCCCCGAGGTGATTGTCCTTCACGGTGTTTCCGGTGATCTGGCCGATGGCTGCGCTATCCAGCACGATCCCGAATTCATCATTTTCACTGAACTCGCTATTTTGAATTACCACTTGGGAGGCCGTGTTGTCCGCATGCAGGCCGTTGCTGGTATTATGATCACAGTGGCTCTCGATCACTGTCAGGGAGGCTCCGTCCCATGTTTCGATGCCGTGCTCGTAGTTGTGCAGTGCTTCAGATTCACGGATTTCCAGGGTGCTGCCCTTGCCGATGGCGGCTGCACCGTTCCAACCATTTTCCGAAAAGCGGCAGCGGGTGGCAGTAGCTTTTCCTCCTTCGATCACGACAAGGCCGTGGCCGCTGGCCTCAAGAAAACGGCAGTTGTCGAAGGTGGCGCTTCCCCCTTGGACCAAGGCGACGGAAAAGCGATCCGCGCCGATGGCAAAGGTCTGATGGCGGAAGGTGAGTCCGCTGATGCGCACATTTTGAGCAGTAGGGGCCAGCGTGAGCGCACAGCCATCCAGGGCAGGGCATTGGATGATGGTTTTGGTGGGGCCGGCACCCTGGATCTCGATGCTTTCCGTGAGGGTAAGCGGACCTTGCCATGTGCCTTCACCTAGAACGATGCGGTCATTGCCGTGGGCGTGGGCGATCGCTTCCTCCGGTGTGGGATAATCACCGGGGACATGCAGGGTGCGGCCATAAGTGGCCATTTTTTCGATGGCAGCGATGACTTCCGGATTTGCAGGAGCCAGTGAAGCTGCCTCACGAAGGAGATCCAGAGCGCGCTGATTGAAGCTGCCGGTATCCAGGGACTTGGCTTCCTGCAGGAGGTTGAGCGCCCGCGCCTTATCGGCAGAAGC
>Ga0157373_10004198_pt1 | contig 10864 bp, 14 predicted proteins | sample C65metaG_FD_113460 | JGI IMG/M metagenome (GOLD analysis project Ga0157373, IMG submission 113460) | Corn rhizosphere microbial communities from Kellogg Biological Station, Michigan, USA - C6-5 metaG | ecosystem: Host-associated > Plants > Roots > Rhizosphere > Soil | place: USA: Michigan...
AGCAGCGTGGTCGCGAGTTCGCGCAGTTCGGTCTCGCCCAAGGCGCTCAGCTGTGAGGGATCAATCTGCGAGGCATCGAGCATTGGCGCCAGTGTCGCTTCGCTCGGGCGTACCGACCATTGGCAGATTCACGGATTGCCCAGTGACTGCCGGGCCTGGATGACCTACACCACGCTGATCGTGCCGGCTTCGCCCAGGCGATGCCATGGCAGACCGAGCACGAGTGCATCGAGTTGCTCGCGGGTGACCGACTGCGGTGCGCCACATCCCCCCCCCGGCCAGATGAAGCGGCCCTGATGCAGGCGCCGCGCTGCCAGCCAGATGCCGATGCCATCGTGAACGAGGACCTTCAGGCGGGTCGAGCGCCGGTTGGCGAACACATACGCATGGTGGGGCCGTGCGGCGCCAAAGACCTTCACGACCCGGGCGAGAGTCGAGTCGGTTCCAGCACGCATGTCCATTGGCTCGGTGCACAGCCACACCGCTTCCACGCGAATCATCGAAGCCAGTCGCTCAGCCAGGCCGCGCACTCGCGAGCGGCACTGGCTGGCCAGACGAGGGTAACCGTTGTGCCACCGCGCTGCAGCTCGATGCGGATGTCACCTTCTATGGTCGCTGCCGGCAGCGCCAACGGCACGAACGTCGGAGCAGGCATCGGCACTTCCTTCGCCGGAGGTGCGGCCTTGGGCTTCGACGGCAATGCGTGCTCCGCGTCGATCACCGTATCCGTCCGGCCAAGTCATCTTGAAACCGGGGCTGACGGCAGAAAGGATCGCGTCCACCCAACTTAGGTGGACTTGATTACAGGAGCAGGGTAGTGATGAAGTATGGCATCACCCCCTACGTCGTAGACCGATGGCCGAAATTAGCTCGCGCCGAGGAGATGGCCACGCCCACCAAGGAGCTTGACCTTCGTACTAGACTTGCTCGCCATGTCGTCCGCGTCTACCGAACTGTTCTCGAACGTGCGTCCCAGGTTGATGGCTATTGGCTATCGCATGCTTTCGTCCGTACAGGAGGCGGAGGACTTGGTGCAGGACGCATGGTTGCGCTGGCATGAGGAGACGAAATCGTCCCAGGCCCAAGTCTTGAATGCTGAAGCTTGGCTCGTGACCGTGACCACGCGGATGGCGATTGACCGTCTTCGGGCGGCCAAACTGCGGAGAGCGACGTACGCGGGCCCGTGGTTCCCGGAGCCGCTACTGGAACGGGCGCCGACCACGCCTGAGCAAGCGTGTGAGACCGCCGACAATGTGTCCATCGCCTTCTTGCTACTTCTGGACTGCCTGTCGCCGGAAGCGCGGGCCGCGTTTTTGCTGCGTGAGGTGTTTGACGCTGAGTACGAGCAAGTAGCCGAGGCTATTGGCCGAAGCAAAGCCTCCGCCCGGCAGATTGTCCATAGAGCCAAGCGAAGGCTGGAGAACGCACGCGAATCAGCGGGCATGAAGGCGCCGCCAATGCCAGCAGTGGCTCAGCTGGAACTGTTGCGACGACTCGTTCAAGCAATTTCGAGCGGTCACCTTGAGGGCATTAAGAGGCTGCTCGCAGAGGAAGCGGAGATGCTGGGCGACTTTGGCGACGTCAGGCCAAGCTTCACGGGGCCTTTGTTTGGAGCTCAACGCATCGCTCAGCTTTACTACGCGATGCACCTTCGCCACGGTGACGCTATGCGACTTGAGCTGGCCATACTGAATGGCGAATGGTCCCTCCTGCGCTACATCGATGGTGCGCTTGACTCCGTACAGACATTTGAGTTCACCAATGTCCAGGTCTCTCGGGTTCGCATCCAGCGGAATCCGGTGAAGTTGGCAACGTTGAAGGAGAAGCCACTCGTCTCCTGAGCTCCCGGCCAAACGCGCCGCCACCAGGAACCTGAGGCCTGGGGCGACATTTCTTTCCCCTGCGACTGTCACAACGCGATCACGTCAAACGTCTTGGGACCAGGTTGCTCCTGCAGCCGCATCCAGTCTCAACTTGAAGAAAGCGTTACATGACCCGCGCAGTTTGGTTCCAAGTATCCCCGGAGGGCGCAAAGGCCATCGGTGGCCTGCATCACTTCGTCACCTCTGGCACGTCCTTGCCCAGCCAGCTTATCCATCTGGTGTTCCTGCGAGTCTCGCAGATCAATGGCTGTGCCCACTGCATCGACATCCATACCCGTGACCTGATGACTGGCGGAATGTCGGTTGAGAAAGTAGTCCTCGTGCCGGTGTGGCACGAAGCGGAGTACCTGTTCTCGGAGCAAGAGCGAGCGGCCCTCGCCTGGTCCGAGGAAGTCACCCGCGTCAACGAAACACACGCTTCCGATGAAGCCTACGAGGCGGCGTTGGCAGTGTTCGGCGAGAAGGACTTGGTCAACCTGACCCTCACCATCGCCGCGATGAACGCCATTAACCGCATGGGCATCAGCTTCCGCATGAAGCCGCGGGCGAAAGCTTAACGGCTGCGGCGCGCCGCTCTATTGGCTGAGCTCGTGGGTTCCATTCAGTAGTGCGGCATCAACTTCCCGATCTTGCTGGCCGGCTACTGCGACGTATGCGCCAGGCGAAGTCATCTTGACGCCGGAGATGCCGCAGCTCAGGTCAGCGGCGTCCAGCGGTACGGCAGCAGATCGCGCAGTGCAGATGCTGGCTGGGTCGGCAGCCGCTGCAGTACGTCCTTGAGGTAAGCGGATGGCTCATGGCCATTGAGCCTGGCGGTGTGCAGCAGGCTCATGATGGCGGCGGCGCGCTGGCCCGCGCGCAGGCTACCGGCGAACAGCCAGTTCTTCCTGCCCAACGCGACGGGGCGGATCAGGTTCTCGATGCGGTTGTTGTCTGCGGCAAGGTCGGCGTCGTCGATGAAGCGCGTCAGCGCAGCCCAGCGCTTGAGGCTGTAGTCGATGGCCCTGGCCGTTGCACTGCCATCTGGCACTTTCTGACGATTAGCCATCAACCAGGCGTGCAACAAGTCGGCCGCCGGCCTGGACCTGGCTTGCCGCACGCGCAGCCGCTCGCCCGGCCCGAGGTCCTTGACCTCGCGTTCGATGTCGTAGAGGTTGGCGAACAGCTTGAGCGCCCCCTCGGCAAGCATGCTGCTGTGGTTGGCCCACAGCTCATGGAACTTGCGCCGTGCGTGCGCCAGGCAACCGGCCTCGGTCACGCCAGCGCTCATCACCTGCTTGTAGCCCGCGTAGTCGTCGCAGATCAGCGTACCTCGCCAGCCGCCGCTGCCGTCTTCGGCGATGCCCAGGAAGCGCCGTGCGTTGTGCCCGGCACGGCTCTCGGCGAAGTCGAAGACCACGGCGTTGACCTTGTCCCAGACCGTGGTGCAGTAGCTCCACAAGTAGGCTCTGTGCGTCTTGCCATGACCTGGCTTGAGCATCGCCACCGGGGTCTCGTCGGAGTGCAGCACGTGGTGCCCGAGCAGGTCCTCGCGCATGGCCTGCACCAACGGCGCCAGTTCCACGCCGATGGCGCCGATCCATTCGGCCTGGGTGGAGCGCGGCACTGCGAAGCCTGCGCGACCCAGGCTCGTCTCTTGGCGGTACAGCGGCTGGTGGTCGATGTACTTGGCCACTGCCACGTGCGCCATCAGGCCCGCGGTGGCCATGCCTTTGTCGATCACGCAGGCCGGCACTGGTGCCTGGATCAGCGTCTGGCACCGGGTACAGGCCCACTTGCCGCGCACATGGCGCTGCACGCTGAAGCGTCCAGGCTCATAGTCGAGCTTCTCGGCCACGTCCTGGCCGATGCGCTTCATCTGGCAGCCGCAGCCCGGTGTGGTGCAGGTGGTGTCGTCGGGTTCGTGGTGGATGTCGTAGCGCGGCAGGTGGGCCGGCAGCGCCTGCCGCTTCGGGGTCTGCTTCTCCCCTGCTGCCTTGGCTGGCGACTGCAGCTTGCCTACCTCGCGCTCCAGGGCTTGCAGGTCCTCGTCGATGGCCTCTTCCAGCAGGTTGCGCTGCTCGGGACTGAAGCGTTCGGCGCTGGCGGCGAACTTCAGCCGCTTGAGCACGGCCATCTCATGGGCCATCTTGGCGTTCAGCGCCTGGGCGTGCCGTACCTCGGTCTGCAGTCGGCTGGCCAAGGCGCACACCTCGGCAAAGCTCATGCCCGAGAACGCCGGATCAGGAGCTGCATCAAGGGCGTTGGCGCTGCTGCTGTTCATCACGGCGGTGATGGTGCCAGCAGGCTCAGCCGGCCACCATCGGCACAGTCCGCAATGGACGGGCTCACACCACCTTGATCACGCCGGCCTCGCCGACACGCTGCCACGGCAGTCCGAGCACCAAGGCGTTCAGCTGCGAGTGGGTCAGCGACAGCGTGCTGCCATCCCTGGGCCAGACGAAGCGGCCGCTGTTCAGCCGCCGCGCTGCCAGCCACACACCGATGCCGTCGTGTACCAGCACCTTCATGCGGTTGGCCCGTCGGTTGGCAAACAGGTAGGCGTGGTGGGGCCTGGCCTCGCCGAAGACCTTGACCACGCGGGCCAACGCCGACTCGGTGCCAGAGCGCATATCCAGCGGCTCGCAGGCCAGCCACACCGCCTCCACACGGATCACCGCAGCAACTCGCGTGTCCAAATCGCGAAGTCCGTTGCGGCACTGGCCGGCCATGTGATGGTCATCGTGATCGGGCCGCGGCGCAGTTCGACGCGGATGTCTGCCGATGAGGCAGCAGCCTCGGGTGACGCCATCAGCGGCAGTGCGATGAACTCGCCAGCCTTGACGGGTCTCACTTGGCCTTCGCGGGCCAATTGCCGCCAGCGGTGCACGACGTTGGCGTTGATGCCGTGCGCCATCGCTACCTTGGCCACCGACGCGCCGGGCTCATTGCATTCGGCTACCACCTGGGCCTTTGCCGCAGCGCTGTAGCGTCGCCGGGACTGTGTCTTCTCGCTTGTCATCGCGTCCACCTAAGTTACGTGGACGCGATCCTTGCCGCCGCTTCTCTTCAGTTCAAGATGACTTGGCCGGACGCATACCATTTTCGGAAGTGCGCGGGTTGCTTATGAGCTGATTTTGCCGAACCCAGCGACCCACCGCTATTGGCTGACTGTAGCCTCACGTCCGGTCAGCGCAAAGGGCTGATAGCGAACACGCGGGCGCTCCTAAGCGGTCGTTCGCGGTCGGGAGCACCTCCGAAGGGGCGGTGCCGCCTTAGATTCTCCAACGCTCGCTGTGGAGCGTTAGATATCTTTCGGTGCTCCGCTGCCCTCAACCTTCGCCCTGTCACGAGTGGTCGCCTCATTGCCGCCCAAGGTACCGATTCACAACGCCCGTTAGCTCTTCGCACGAACTGGGCCGGTCTCCGTCTGCGAGGACTTCGTAGGACGAGAAGCAGAGCTTGACTTGGCCTCGCTCCTTGCGGTGCGGCTTGAGGATGATGTCGTCGCCCTCAGTTCCGACGCCCATCAGCATGAACCTATCCACGGCAGGTCCGACCTCGCGAACCACATCTTGCGTCCGGTGAACTGCAACTCCATGATGGAGGCGCACGCGCACCGTCGCCGGAGCCTCAGGCACTCTGTCCTTCAGAAAAGATGAGTCGAACAGAAGGTCAAGTTCGTCGGCCGACTTCCTCTCAGCGCCCGTCAGCCAGCATCGGTAGAGAAGGTGCCAGACCGCCGAACGTCGTCTCTCTCTGTCTTGTTTCTGCTTGGCTGCTTCGTTCGCAGTTGTCAAGGATGCCGAAGCTTCTGCTGTCGCACGGGACTTCGACTCCTTTCCGGGAAACCAAACGCGGTCCATGTCCTGAATCAGGGGCCACACAGCTTCTGCATCAAGTTCGAAGTCTGGCAGATACAAAGCCAAGACGGACTCTTGGCGTAGTGACTTCAGCTTTGACAAGCCGCTGATACGCGGCGGCAGCGTTGCCCGATTCCAATCGTCTATCCAAGTTCCTTGGGCATCACTGAGCAGATAGACATGCGGCCACCCGGGAAGCTTCAGGCGTGACAACTCACTGTCAAAGAACTCTGTGAGGTGCAGCCGGCACGCCGAAAAATCGCAAGATTCGACGCGGCCCTTGCCTTCTTCAACGCGCGAGCCGAAATCGTACCCGATGTACTGACCGTGGAAGATGCAATTGACAAACACGTTGTCCCACATCTGCTTGTTCTTCAGTGGCTTCTTCGGCCGGATTTCGCACCTGTCGAAGGTTGCACGGAAGTTCAGGGATTGTCGGGTGGTCCTATCAATGCGTAGCTCGCAGTCCCGTAGAACGACCTCATGGAGCGAGTCAACGACCGTTCCCATACCAATGCACAGCACCCGTCTCTCGACTACCCCGCCTCGTATCTGGTAACCATCGCCCCATTCCAGAATATCCCGCGACTCTGGTTTTGTGTTTCTAGCTCTGCTCACCGCAAGGTCCTTTTGTGGTTCACGCGACGTCCGAAAAAAATGTGATGGGCCCGAACCCGGACGGTCGGCTCTGCAGCCGGACCACTGGGCAGTGCGCACGCGCTTCGTGAGCCGTCGGCGACGGTCCGCTTCTGGCGGCATTTTGCCCATGACTGGCGCTCGTCAACCGGAGCGCCAGGACACCGTCACGCTTCTGTCTGCTCAGCCATCTCCAATGCGTCCTCGACCTCGATTCCGAGGTACCGCACCGTGCTTTCGAGCTTGGTGTGGCCAAGCAGGAGCTGCACCGCGCGAAGGTTCTTCGTTCGGCGGTAGACCAGGGACGCCTTGGTCCGACGCATTGAGTGGGTGCCGTACTCGGCCGGATCCAGTCCGATCTCTTCTACCCAGCCATCAACAATTCGGGCGTACTGCCTGGTCCCGAGATGCGGCGACGAATGCACCCGGCTCGGGAACAGGAAGTCCTCGGAACGAAGGTGGGCCAGATTGATCCACCTGGACACGGCCTCCCGCGTCGGATCGGTGAGCTCAAATTGGACCGGTCGCCCGGTCTTTTGCTGAACCACGTTCGCCCGTGCGGCCGTCTGATCGCCGTTGGCAACATCGCGGACCCGCAGCTTCACCAGGTCGCACGCCCGGAGCTTGCTGTCGATTCCGAGATTGAAAAGTGCAAGGTCACGAGTACGACGGGACAACTGGAGGCGAGTGCGGATAGCCCAAATTTCCTTGAGCTTGAAAGGCCGCTTCTGTTCCACGAGCTTGCCCTTGTTTCACGGCGGCCGTGGTGCTGAGACGATGAGAGCGTCCATGTTGATCTCCTATGCAGTTTAGGGATCGAAACTTTGCGCCAGCGGAGGCGCATGGAAGGCGAAGCGGAATTCGAAGGCTCGCGAAAGCGGTCATTAGAGAGAAGCGTCTTGAACGTGCCCCCGCTTCTCCTGCATGGCTCCTTGGGGTCTAATTCCGCCATGTTTCAAGATGACGGCCTCGATGAATTCTCTGCTGCTCTAGCGGCTGCGGGAGTGCGGAGCGAACTATTTCATGACTGCATCCACATTCCTTTGTTGGAGGGTCAAGGTTTGGTCGAGGTGAAATCTTGGGGCGGCAGAGAGCGCTCCGTGCAGCTCTTCAAGGGAAGAGATTCCCGCGACCTAACGGTGGCGCCAAGGGAGTTCGATTGCGAACCGACTGAGGCGGTAGAGCGCCTACTTCAAAGGCTGACGGAATGCGGGGTGCACGCGCAGCCGATAGGCGAAGAATAGAGGTCCCGCCATGTGTCCGGTTTTGGCCGGCAACTGGCCTCACACTGAAGCGAAGATCAGTTGGACACCACCCTCGGTCACCGCAGGCACAGCGATGGTCGCCAAGAAGTGCTCTACGCATGGCACCAATTCCCACCCGGCATCGGCGTCGAACGGCGCTGGCTCACCCGAAGCGTTGTAGATAACTTTGGCGGTGTTCTCGGCGACAAATAGAAGGCTCTTCAGGGCCGGGTCGATGGCACTGTCTCGCGCTTCGGCGACCAACGTCATCCTGCGGACCTCATTGAAGGCCGCATGCGCGAGCCGCCAATCGGATGGAACCTTTGCCAACTCCACGACGCGGTCGATAACAGGTAACGAGGGGCTGTATTGCATGCAGAACATCAAGAGGTCCGCCGCCCAGTTGACCCGCTCATGTGGCTGCATCGGCTCGTAGAGTGCTCGCCCACAGTCCAGAAAGCGCCCCTCTGTCCAAGCTTGCCTCGCTTTGACGATCGACAGAGTCTGCTTCATGCTTGCAACTATGGCATGTCCGCGGAGCCGACGTTCGCAAGAGGCCGCTTCTGGCCGATAGTACCCATTCGCACGAGCCCTTCGGATGTCGGCAATCGCTGCATAGCCGCCATCAGCAGACCAATGTCGAACGCTCGCAACGGGTCGACTGTGTAATTCACAGACTAACGCAGTAGGCATTTGGTCAGCGTTGACCAGGCGTCAAGCAAGTTAGGGTTAGCTGAAATCGCGCAGCGACGGAGGCTCTAGTTGCTATCGAGCGGCAGTGGCCAGAGTGGTGAACTCCTGTCTGTCTTGGGTTAGTAGGCACCCATGTAGTCGCGCTTACCGATCTCAATACCGTTGTGGCGCAAGATGGCATAGGTGGTGGTCACGTGGAAGAAAAACTGCGGCAGTCCATAGTGCAGAAGATATGCACCTGCGGTCAGCTTCTTTTCCTTGGGGGTGCCGGGGCGCAATACGATCTCGCGGCTCTCGCTTGAATCAAATTGCTCAGACTTGAAGGAGCCGATGTGGGCCAAAGCTTTGGCGATCAACGCTTGCAGGTCGGCGAAGCTGACCTCAGTGTCGGGCCAGGACGGCACCTCGGCACCAGCCAGGCGGGAGGCAATGCCCTTGGAGAAGTCTGCGGCGATCTGTACCTGACGCACCAGCGGAAACATGTCAGGGAACAGCCGCGCCTGCAGCAGCGCATTTGGATCGATATTTTTCTGCGTCGCGTGGTCTTCGGCCTTCTTGAGCACGTCGGACAGGGCGCGCAGCATCTGCTGCATGACGGGAACGGAGGCGTTGTACAGCGGGCTGGTCATAGTGAGTTCAGTTCTAAAATTGGGCACGATGGCCGGAGTTGGCGTGGCAGAGGCCCTGCCGACCATGTAAGGCTAACAGCACAGGGCGAACTGAATCGCCCCGGCTTTTGTGGCCAGCTTTTCTTCCACTGGTAGTCGGAGCAGCCGCGTTGAAGGGCAGTTCACTGGCAAGAAGCGGACGTCAATAGCAGACGCACGACAGACCGCGATCGGCCGGAAGCAGTCCTTTGGTCCAGCCTTGGGCCTCAGGAACGCGGCAACGCGCCGATCTGCTGCATCAGTCCGAGCAGGTCCGGTTGCCCCACTTCGGAGACGATCTTCCCGGTCGAGAGTCGATAGATGTTCAGCGCTTGCACGGCAATCGTCTTGCCGGTGGGAGGCACGCCGAAAAAAGCTCCGCGATGCGTCCCACGCATCGTGAATCGCGCAGCGATGACATCGCCTTCGATGACGGTTTCCTCAAGAGTCCATTGAACGTCGGGGAATCCGCCGCGCATCATCCCGATGATCTCCAGGTAGCCTTGTGGCCCGTGCACGGGTTCGGCGCGCCCAGGAACTTGAAACACGGCGTCCGGAGAAACCAACTCTGTGGCGAGCCGCGGGTCCGCTGTGTTGATGAACTCCACGAAGCGAGTCATGAACTGTCGGTTTGTGGTTTGCATCTGTCGCCTCGGAATGTCTATCGGGATGGGACGCGGAGCTTGGTGGCCGCCCGGTGCCCGCGTACCCATATTGTTCGAGTTGCCGGCGTGTTCGACACGATCAAAGTCGGTTGCTGAATGGTGAATATCGGACAGAATGGGTCGATGCCGCGCGGAACGAGACCCATCGATATCGAGCAGGTCCAATATCGGCCCTCGGCCGAGAGCACACTGGATCTCGAGGTCTTCTCTATGTCGGACTTAAGACGAAGGGTGCCCCAAGCCCACCTCCAGCGTCACCACCGCTACGACTTTCACATGTTCGTGCACGTCAGACGCGGGAAATGCCGCGCCGTGGTGGACTTCAGGCACATCGAGTGTGGCGCGGGATCGCTGCTGACCATCCGGCCCGGACAGGTTCACCGCTTCGGCCCGGGAAGCCGCTGGGACGCAAACCTCCTGCTGTTCAGACCCGAACTGCTGCAGGCTTCGCAAGGCGAGGAACGCCTTCAGATGCCTGAACTGATCGATGCGCTTCCTGGCCATCTGCGCCTCGATCGGTCGACGGGTCGGTTCTTGGCCGACACGCTCGCGCGGCTCGAGGAGGGGTGCGCGCTCGAAGCCCGGCAACCGCTGCTGAACTGGCTGCTCCAGAGTGAACTGGCAACGCTGGTGATGCGGCTGCACATCTTTCACACCGAGCAACAGCCGCCCGCTGGAGCATCGGCCGACGCGCCAGAGCGCTTTCGTCTTTTCAAACGGCTTTTGGACGCGAAGGTGCATCAGTGGCATCACGTTTCGCGCTATGCACATGCCATGGGATGTTCCGAGAAGACTCTTACTCGCATCTGCAGTGCGGTGGCTGGCGTCGGCGCGAAGGCCTTTATTGCCTCGCGCCTTGCGCTGGAAGCCAAGCGCCTGCTCGTACATACGGAGATGCCGGTTTCCGCCGTCGCGCAGCGGCTTGGCTTCGATGAGGCGACCAACTTCACCAAGTTCTTTCGCAGCATTGAAGGATGCACGCCAGGCGACTTCCGCCGTCGGTTCGATGTCTCGTTGTAGCCGCGATACCCGTCGACTCGGATCGGGCGTTGCATTCGATCTCGCGCACGGGCTACTGGGCTCTTGGCGTTCGAGCCCGACGCATGGTGCCGCCGTTCGATGGTCGGCGTCACACGCCGCCTCGGTACAGCGTGGACGGCAGGCGCGATGCTATTCCTCGTCACGCACCTGGTATTGGCTCACCAGCGCCTGCTGGACCGCCGGCGGCACCGCTTCGTAGTGCGACAGCGCGAT
>Ga0157373_10004201_pt1 | contig 10862 bp, 8 predicted proteins | sample C65metaG_FD_113460 | JGI IMG/M metagenome (GOLD analysis project Ga0157373, IMG submission 113460) | Corn rhizosphere microbial communities from Kellogg Biological Station, Michigan, USA - C6-5 metaG | ecosystem: Host-associated > Plants > Roots > Rhizosphere > Soil | place: USA: Michigan...
AGGCGTTCAGAATGTGGTTCGGCTCGCGCAGGAAGGCGCACTTGCAGGCTTTGGTTTTTACGAAGCGCTCGACTACACACCTGAGCGGTTGCCGCCAAACAAAAACGTGGTGATGATTCGAACTTTCATGACCCATCATCAGGGAATGAGTCTAGTGGCGCTGGACAATTTGATTAACGACTCTGTTATGCAGAACCGTTTTCACTCAGACGCGCTGGTCCAGGCTAATGAATTGTTACTTCAGGAGCGGGTTCCTCGTGGAGTGCCTCTGGTCCATCCCCGCTCAGAAGAGGCGCTATCAAGTAAGCCGGTCCATGAGATTCCGGTAGTTACAACGCGCCGGTACAGTACGGCGGACCAACCATCTCCACGCGTTCAGTTACTCTCCAATGGCACGTTTTCCGTAATGGTCACTTCGGCCGGCGCAGGTTATTCCTGGTATGGCCCATTCGCCGTGACTCGTTGGCGTGAAGATGCGACTCGTGACAACTGGGGAAGCTTCTTGTACTTGCGCGATGTAGGCAGTGGTGCAGTCTGGTCGGCTGGTTATCAGCCAACCGTCAGGGAGCCGCAGTTTTACGACGTTTCGTTCTCTGAACACAAAGTTGATATTCAGCGGGCCGATGTCGGAATACTGACCCATACCGAGATTTTCATTTCGGGTGAAGATAACGCTGAGCTGCGTGGTGTTTCCATCACAAATCAGTCCTCACGGATTCGTGAGATAGAAGTAACGAGTTATGCGGAGGTGGTCCTCGCCCCACTTCATACTGACTCGGGACATCCGGCCTTCAGCAACTTGTTTGTCGAGACTGAGTTCATTCGCGTAGCCAACGCCATCATGGCGCACCGGCGACACCGGTCTGATGACGAGAAAGACCTTTGGGCCGTTCATACTGTGGTTACCGAAGGAGACGTAATTGCAGGTCTTCAGTATGAGACTGATCGGAGCCGTTTCGTGGGTCGTGGGCACAGCGTTGCAGAACCTTCGGCACTCAAGATGGACCACTCACTGTCCTGTTCTTCCGGTCCCGTACTGGATCCCATCTTTAGCTTACGTCGACGCGTGCGAATAAACCCAAATGAAACCGCGCACCTGTATTTCGCTACTGCTGTGGCGCATTCGCGCGAGGAGGCGCTGGAGCTGGCTGACAAATATCACGATGCCGGAACTTTCGAGCGGGAAGCGAGGCTGGCATGGATGCGAACGCGAGTTGAAATGCGTCACCTCGAGGTCGATTTGGAAGAAGCCGAGCTTTTCCAGCGACTTGCAGGGTTTATATTTTACCTGGATCCGAGCCTGCGACCGCGTTCAGACTTGTTGGCTCTCAATAGCAAGACAAAAGCGGATTTGTGGCCGTATGGGATAAGCGGTGACTTGCCCCTGATCCTGATACGCATTGGTGATGAGCGTGGTCTCAGCGTAGTAAACAAAGTCTTACGAGGGCATGCGTATCTTCGTTCGAAGGGACTTTCAATAGATCTGGTAATACTCAACGATCATCCCACGAGCTATTTCCAAACTTTGCACGATGCACTGCTCGACCTTGTAAGAAAGAGCGGTGAGCAAAATTGGATTGATAAGCGGGGTTGTGTGTTTCTTCGACGCAGTGACATCATGCCTGACGCTGATCGAATTCTCCTCCAAACGGTGGCTCGACTCTGCATTGTAACTGAGAGAGGCTCCTTAGAAGAGCAGTTATCCCGACAGATGAGTGATACTGAACTGCCCGCACCTTTTATACCAACGCGACCGTCTTATTTTGAATTAGAAGAAGGTACACCTGCCGAGGATCTAACCTTCTTCAACGGCTTGGGGGGCTTTACTAAAGACGGCTGCGAGTACGTGACGATTCTCAGTGAAGGGGAATGGACGCCCGCCCCATGGCTGAACGTTATTGCAAGTCCAGTAGATTTTGGATTTCAAATCTCTGAAACAGGTTCCGGTTGCACCTGGTCGATTAATAGTCATGAAAATCGGTTGACACCATGGTCCAATGACGCAGTTTCTGACGTTCCTGGGGAGGTAATCTACCTCCGCGACGAAGATACCGGCTCTATTTGGACACCCACACCTTTGCCAATCCGCGAGGCGAATCCTTACCTCATTCGACACGGGCAGGGATACACCTCGTTCGAGCACACGAGCCAGGGAATTGAGCAAGAGCTTTTGATGTTCGCGCCAGTAGACGCACCTGTAAAGATTGCGCGACTAACCTTGCACAACAAAACCGATCAAAATCGGCATTTATCAATAACAAGTTACAACGAACTGGTATTGGGTACTCAGCGAAGTCTTTCGGCCCCGTTTATTATTACCGAGTTGGACCAAGCGACGGGCGCGATCTTAGCAACCAATCCTTACAACGATGAATTTGCTCACCGTGTAACATTTGTTGCGCTGAATGAATCTGATTACTCGTTCACTTGCGACCGTAAGGAGTTTCTTGGCCGTAATGGATCACCAGCACGACCTGCCGCTCTTCGTCGCTCCGGACTATCAGGTGCCATTGGTCCGGGGTTCGACCCTTGCATTGCATTGCAGACCAAATTGGAACTCGGCCCCGGGGAACAACGAGAAATCGTGGTGCTGCTTGGTCAAGCTGACAATGTGGCTGAGGCTCGACTCGTCGTTAGTCGATTCCGACAAATTGCCGCTGTCACAGAAGCATTCGAGAAAGTTAAACATTACTGGACCGAGATATTGGGGGCAGTTGAAGTGCGCACACCTGACGCGGCGATGGACATCATGATGAACCGGTGGTTGCTGTACCAGGTATTGTCCTGTCGCATCCGGGCACGTTCAGCCTTTTACCAGGCCGGTGGTGCTTATGGTTTCCGCGATCAATTGCAGGATGTGATGGCGCTGGTATATGCAAAGCCGGAGATAACTCGTGAACATATTCTTCGAGCGGCGGGTCGCCAGTTCCCGGAAGGCGACGTGCAACACTGGTGGCATCCACCCACGGGACGTGGTGTTCGTACACGTTTTTCTGACGACGCCCTCTGGCTACCGTACGTTACAAGTTTCTACGTTAGAGTCACTGGTGATCGCACCGTACTAGGCGAGGAAATTCCGTTCATTGAGGCGCCTATGCTCGCACGAGATGAAAAGGAAAGGTACAGTCAGCCTTCTCTCTCAACCAGATCGGCGACATTATTTGAGCATTGTGCGTTAGCGCTTGATCGAAGCCTGACCGTAGGCAGTCACGGCCTTCCTCTGATTGGCGATGGTGATTGGAATGATGCGATGAATCGCATCGGATGTAGGGGGAAGGGTGAAAGCGTGTGGCTGGGCTGGTTTTTGTTTAAGACGCTTCAGGAGTTCGTCGAGTTTTGTGAAATGCGGGATGAGAGCGAGAGGGCTCGGCACTACCGCCAACATATGATTACGTTGAAAAGCGCATTGGAGCGCGAGGGGTGGGACGGCAGTTGGTACATTCGGGCGTTTTTTGACGACGGCACTCCGATAGGATCCGCGAGCAACGATGAGTGCCGTATCGACTCGATCGCACAATCGTGGGGAGTCATCTCAGGCGCTGCAGACGCGCAATGTGCAGAGCGTGCAATGGCGGCCGTCGACGAACATCTCATTCTTCGTGAGGAAGGATTGGCGCTCCTACTAGGTCCTCCATTTGACAAGAGCGAGGTTGAGCCAGGTTACATAAAAGCGTATCCGCCAGGCGTGCGTGAAAATGGAGGGCAGTATACTCACGCCGCGATTTGGACGCTTATAGCTGTTGCGATGCTTGGCGATGGTGACCGCGCAGGGTCCTTGTTCGCACTGTTGAATCCTATCAATCATGCTTCCACGCGTGCGGCGTTGCAACGATACAAAGTTGAGCCGTACGTTGTCGCCGCCGACACTTATGCCGCGGCCGGTCTTACTGGACGCGGCGGCTGGACGTGGTATACGGGCGCGGCAGGTTGGATGTATCGAGCCGGGCTAGAAACGCTACTTGGATTTAAGCTGTGTGGAGATCGGCTATCGGTGGATCCACGAATTCCCCGAAGTTGGCCCGGTTATGAAATCACTTATGGGAGAGGGACGACGCAGTATCACATCCGGGTTGAAAACCCTGAGAACGTTAGTAGGGGCGTTCTGAGTGTTGAGTTGGACGGAGTGTTGCTCCCGCAAAATGAGATACAACTTAAGTCTGATGACTCCCCGCATGAGATTCATATCGTTCTCGGAAACAAAAGGAACGGTACCGAGAAACTCGGAACAGCGTTCCAAATGCAGGCCCGACAAAACTAATCGTGCAAGCCAAGGTTTCGCAGGATTCGTAACCAGCCACTATTTTTCACCTCGGTGTGTTCCTCGTCTGACGTTGATTCGTCACCTGTGTCAGGCGTAGCGCGATGACCTGTCATGTGGTGGATCTTTATTCGGTAGAAAATAGGTGTGTCGGAGTGAGGCGTTTGACGATGGCTGGCACCTATGTAAGCCGGCTGCCACCACATGGCATGTTTCTGCAGTACCTCAAGAGCTTTTACCCTTGCAGCTTGATACTCAGGCAGATCAGGTAATTCCTCATAGTGTCCAAACACGATAACGCTGTGCCACCGTTCGTGCGCGATCCGCTCGTCGACTTCGAGACAAACTAGCGGATTGGTTCGCATCCACTCAATCTTTTGTCCGAGTGTGGTAAAGGCATAGATATCGTCCCGATCAAGGGCGAAATAAATCGGTACCAGATAAGGCTGATTGTCACGTGCACATGCCAGCCTACCCATGCGAGCCTCTTCTAAAGCCTGGCGACATTCCGACTCATTCATCTCATGTATAAACACGACTAACTCCCATTAACCTTTCTGCCAGTAAACTCGCAACTCGCAAAAGGCATTCCCCAAATCGCACAGTATCTTTCTCCATATTAGTGCTGTTGACCGTCGAACACCATTCTCATTGAGAAATCTTACCCAACTACTGTGTGAAAGCTCGCGGTTTCTGACTAGCGTCGAGCCATAGAACCAACCGTAAGAATTGGCAGGCAGATTTGCTCGGAATTTTACTCCTTTTGTGTAACTAGAAAATCAATTTGCAGGCACATACATTGCTTAGCATTAGATTGATGAAAAAAAGGTGCGACCGAAGCCAGCGGCAGTGCGCCGGGGGATCTGACTTACAGCTTGGACGTTTTCTTGAGAAGTCGCAAATAGCGTTGGCGCCTCTTTTAACTCTGCTAGATCAAAACCGCGACTGTAGTTTCAGCAGTTCATCCCCGTTAATAATTCTGGACCCTGGCAGGTGAAAAATGCGTAGCAAGAAACCCTATACAAACACAACATTTACCAAGAGAGTTGACCACGAAGCGGGTCGACATCGTCCCTCGCGCGCTTTAAGTGAGCCCGCAGTTTGTGAAGACTGCGGAGCAATATACGCCAGGCGGCGTTGGACCGTCGCGAGTTCGGACTCAGAAAATCAGCTGAATAAATACCCGCGGCCTCCTCGCAAGACGGTTTGTCCCGCCTGCTTACAACAACGCACCGGCGAACCTCGTGGATTCGTTTATCTAGATGGCGCCTTTCTTCTTGACCATTATAAAGAGGTCGAAAAACTGCTGCGTAACGAAGTCAAAAGAGCAATGGAGGACAATCCACTTGCGCGCATTATGGAAATGAAGCGTGGAGATCGTCACAAACTCACTGTAACTACCACGACTGAACATCTGGCCCAACGTTTGGGTGATGCCCTTCGAAAAACGTTTGGCGGCAGCATACACTACGATTTCTCGCACGAGAACAAACTGGCCCGAGTGAACTGGCGACGAGAGTGAATCAGAATTCTGAAAGCAGTGAGGTGAAGTCTTGCGAGCAGCACTGGCGAAAAGCGAATCAGCCGACGGCGATAAGGAGGTTCAGATCAAGTTGGACTCGGTTCTCCTTGATGGGACGCTTAACGTACCAGTCGGCGCAACGGGAATTGTCTTATTCGCACATGGTAGCGGCAGCAGCAGATATAGCCCTCGGAATCAGTATGTGGCGCGTGTAATTCGCGAACATGGTGTGGGGACTTTGCTCTTTGACTTGCTCACATCTCAAGAAGAAGCAATTGACAATTACACACGAGAATTTAGGTTTGACGTCAAACTGCTCGCGCACCGCCTAATCGGCGCAACAAAGTGGCTAACCGAAGGGACTGAGACTAGACAATTGCGACCTGGGTATTTCGGATCGAGCACAGGGGGTGGTGGAGCATTGATTGCTGCTGCCGCACTTGGTTCAAAGATTGGTGCCGTCGTTTCTCGAGGTGGTCGACCCGACCTGGCTGGAAAGGCCCTTCATCGTGTCACGGCGCCGACGTTGTTAATCGTTGGCGGGTGGGATGAACCGGTTATCAAGTTAAATCAGTATGCTTACGAACATCTTCGCTGCGTGACGGAGTTGAAAATCGTCCCTGGAGCCACGCACCTCTTTGAGGAGCCTGGAACATTAGAAGAGGTAGCTCGTCTGGCGTCGGCCTGGTTTTTTAAGTACCTGCATTAACCAGGCTGTATTAAGAAAGGAGGTGGACCATGCAATTTCGAGACAGAAGTGAAGCCGGTCAGTTACTGGCGAAGAAACTCGAGGCGTACGCCAACCGTAAGGATGTTATCGTGCTAGCTCTACCACGGGGCGGTGTGCCAATCGCCTATGAGGTGGCCCACTCCTTGAATGCTCCACTGGACATTTTTTTGGTTCGTAAACTTGGGGTCCCGGGCTACGAGGAGTTGGCAATGGGTGCGATTGCCAGCGGCGGCGTTCGAGTGCTGAACAAATACGTTGTGGACTCTTTGGACATATCCGATCGACTAATTGATCAAGTGGCTGCAAGAGAACAGCGCGAGTTGGAGAGACGAGAGCGCCTTTATCGAGGCACGGAAAAGCCGCTGGATTTAACCGGACGCATCGTGATCGTTGTGGATGATGGCCTCGCCACTGGATCTACCATGGCAGCCGCTGTCGATGCCATAAAGCGGATGAAACCCGCTCAGATTATCGTTGCGGCTCCGGTAGCGGCGCGTGACACCTGCGATTTCTTTAACGCTTTGGTTCACTCAACTTGTGTGTGTGTGACTACACCCGAGCCCTTCGATGGGGTTGGTCGTTGGTACCAGAATTTTTCACAAACTTCCGATGCTGAGGTCAGCAATCTGCTGAAGCAGGCTAAACAGCCTCTACGAAAGCGTGTTGCCTAGGTGCAGGCGAAGGAGAGTTGGAGGATCGGCCATGCTAACCGAAACGAACGTACTCTTAACTGACGTCGTACGCGAGGCCGCTCATCACCTTACCGGCGGGAGCGACGACTATAACCCACTGATGGATCTCATCGGCGACGCTTCGCTGGTTCTAATCGGTGAAGCTTCGCACGGAACGCACGAGTTCTATTGCGAGCGGGCCCAAATCACAAAGAGGCTAATAAAGGAGAAGGGTTTTGCTGCTGTGGCGGTCGAAGCCGATTGGCCTGACGCTTATCGTGTCAATCGATATGTTCAGGGACGAGGAACTGACACAGACGCAACTGAGGCACTCGCTGGTTTTAAACGATTTCCAGGATGGATGTGGCGAAACGCTGATGTGCTGGATTTTATTGGCTGGTTGCGAACTCATAACGATGATTTACCGGAGACTGCGAAGAAGGTCGGTTTTTATGGGTTGGATCTTTATAGTCTGCACACTTCAATCGGGGCCGTACTCGATTATCTCGAAAGAATTGATCCAGAGGCGGCCCAACGAGCGCGTAATCGCTACGCGTGCTTCGATCACTTCGGAAAGGATGAGCAAGCTTATGGATACGCAACAGGTTTAGGCTTGTCCAAATCCTGTGAAGACGAGGTCATCAGTCAACTCCTTGAGCTACACCAAAACTCGGCAGAATATGCCTGGCGCGACGGTCGGTTCAGTCCTGACGAACATTTTTACGCTGCGCAAAACGCACGGCTTGTTATGAACGCTGAGCGATATTATCGCTCTATGTTTCGGGGTCGCGTTTCCTCGTGGAATCTGCGTGACGCTCACATGGCTGAGACCCTTAAGTTCTTGCAGACATTTCTGAGCGGTCAAGATTCCAGGCCAAAGATAGTTGTGTGGGAGCACAACTCACATTTGGGAGACGCGCGGGCCACCCGGATGGGCCAGGAAGGAGAATGGAACGTAGGGCAACTCATCCGCGAGAGACACGGCGACGATTCGATTCTCGTCGGTTTTACTACCTATGAAGGCACGGTAACCGCAGCCTCAAACTGGAATGGACCAGCCGAACGCAAACGAGTGCGGCCCGCGCTTGAAGGTAGCTACGAGGCACTCTTTCATAAGGTAAACGTTCCGCGTTTCTTGCTGACGTTTCGCAGTACGGACCATGCTGCAGTGGCGCTTCGCGAGCCGTTGCTTGAACGGGCTATCGGTGTGATCTATCGACCCGAAACTGAGCGCGCGAGTCACTACTTTCATGCGCGACTCTCGAGACAGTTCGATGCTGTGCTTCATTTCGATGAAACGCGCGCGGTCGAGCCACTTGAACGCACTGCCGAATGGGAAACGGGCGAAGTGCCAGAAACATTTCCAACAGGTTTTTAAAGGAAGGGAAGTCATCATGAAAACAAAAGAGATTCCAAGAGACGAATGGCGAGAATTTTTCGATAGCTTCAGCCGGCAACATGAAGGTTGGCTCGTGACCCTACAGATTTTAGGCTCTGAAATCGGAGCGCAAGTTGAAGGTCGCCAGTTGGTTTTTGAAGGCATTGTGGATGAATTGGTTAACAATCAAGGCAACGAGATCTTAATCATGGTCGGAGCCAAGCCAGACAATCACATCACACATAACATCAGCCATCCCACGACAGTCAGTTTGGAGCAAACAGATGAAGGTGCTGATATCGCTCTGGCGATCAAGTCAGGAGATGGCAACACAACTCTCCTGCAGTTCCGTTCCGCTGTTCTGCCCGAGATGGTCGATGCGATCGCGGGCTGAGGAGGTCAACGGCTGAGCGTCCTTGTTCAGGCGAGATTAACGTCCGTCCGAGGGTTGAAGTTTTAGAAAGATAGATACGATTTTCTGTAAGTCGTCCCCTTTGACTGACGATAGTAGAATCATCACAGAACGAACCAGCGAATCGAGCGTGAATTCGACATCCCTCCAACTGAACATGACAGGACTTACAGTCTTGAAACGCATCGAGACGGCGACGTTGTCAATGCTTCGGCCGTTACGATTAAGAGTTACTGAATTGGACCTTAATCCTTTTGTTGTTCATGAAATTCGAGCATCGATTCTTGATGCTTCGAATCAAAGTAAGCTCAATTGACCCTCGCCGCTGCCGGAATGAGGTAGTCATATATTCTTCAGATCGCTCTCTTCGCCTGTTTTTGCGGTCCTACAAGGGCGTCCTCCCTTCCTGGTTCGAGTCGAGCGAATGTGCCAGGAGGTCCACCGTTTAGTCTCAGCGCAAACCTACTCAGGCATTGCGGGAAACCGCGCAAAATCACTGATCCATGCTGTCAACTACTCTAGCTGCCGCTCAGCTTTGTTCATGTTTTTTGTCATTTTTGCGGTTCGACACGAGGCACATTCATTGCTACTCAGTTCCTTAGGGGGTTGACGAGGTCAAGCTCTGACTTCCGACTCAACAAGCATATGGCTCAACCCCTACGGTCCATGCGCTAACAGGTGTAGAGGCGAAAGTGGAAACCGAATCGTTAACTGAGAACAAACTTATCGAGCAAAGTGCCAAGCCACTGAATCGAACCAAAGCAGACGAGTAATGCAAATGAGAGATTTCCACAAAGAGAGCGATTAATGGTGCGGATCGGTCCATTGCATTACCGCCTAACCAGTTGGCGCTTTTGCTGAGGTAACACAATGTTGTCACCACGTGAACATGTCGAGACTCTATGGCATTGGCCCGCGACGTCGAGAGACGTCCTAGCCATTGCAGTTCGCTTAATTATTGCTGTTGTCTTAATACTCTTGATCGGCGCCTTGAGTTGCTCGGTGGCACTGGCTCGCAAAAACACCAAGCCGCACCAGCCCCAGTTGAGTATTCAGGAGCGACTTGAGGCAGAACAACGTCTCTGGGATCTCGGATATTGGGGCGGAACGGCTGATGGCAAGTTTGATTCGGCATCTCGCCATGCATTAGTGGCCTTTCAGAAAGTAGAAGGACGCGCGCGCACTGGCAACCTCAATTTGGACGAGTTGACGGCACTCCGAAATGCCACTCGGCCAGTGGCCCGTTATCCGAGAAACCCTCACGCAGAAATCGATTTGGAGCGCCAGGTTCTTTTTCTTATTGGCGAGAGCGGAACGGTCTTTCGAATTTTGCCAGTTTCAACGGGCAACGGACAGCTATATCGGGACAAGGGAGAAGTCCATCGTGCACGAACACCCACCGGCACTTTTAAAGTATTTAGAAAAATCGATGGATGGCGTTCAAGTTCGCTCGGACTGCTGTACTACCCGAGTTACATAGTAAACGGAATAGCAATTCATGGAAGTTTGTCGGTTCCTGTTCACCCTGCGAGTCATGGCTGCATTCGAGTTCCAATGTTCGCTGCCAAACAACTTAGTAGCTTCTTGCCGGTAGGAACTGAAGTAGTTATTTACGACGATCAATTGAGTCGAACAGCTGTAGAGCCGGAGGTCACCAATGAGAATTCGAATAGAAGTGGTGATCCTTCTGCTACTGGTAAGTCAGGTAACACTAACTGCGCAGACACGCATATTTACCAAGGATGATATTGAGTAAGCGCTGGACCTTCCCTCTCCGGCCGGGCGAGCGCTTTCAAGACTCGATGTTCACGAGCACTTTGAGTTCATGAACGGAGATGATGAATCGAATGGATATTTGCGCCTGAGAAAGATACTGACAAACCATAGTAAG
>Ga0157373_10004202_pt1 | contig 10861 bp, 8 predicted proteins | sample C65metaG_FD_113460 | JGI IMG/M metagenome (GOLD analysis project Ga0157373, IMG submission 113460) | Corn rhizosphere microbial communities from Kellogg Biological Station, Michigan, USA - C6-5 metaG | ecosystem: Host-associated > Plants > Roots > Rhizosphere > Soil | place: USA: Michigan...
GGTCGCCAAGGAAATCCGCCGCCTGGCCCGTGCCGAAGACAACATCAAGGTGCTGACCCTGTGCGGTGGCGTGTCCCTCGGCCCGCAGATCGCCTCCCTGGAACACGGCGCCCACGTCATCGTCGGTACGACAGGCCGCATCCAGCAGCACCTGCGCAAAGGTTTGCTGGTGCTGGACGGCCTGAACACGCTGATCCTCGACGAAGCCGACCGCATGCTCGACATGGGCTTCTACGATGCCATCGAAGACATCATCAGCAAGACCCCACCACGCCGCCAGACCCTGCTGTTCTCGGCCACCTACCCGGTGAGCATCAAGCAGCTGGCCTCGAAATTCATGCGCGCGCCGCAACAAGTGAAGGCCGAGGCGTTCCACTCCGATGACCAGATCGAGCAGCGTTTCTACGAGATCTCCCCAGAAGAGCGCATGGAGGCCGTGACCAAAGTCCTGGCGCATTTCCGCCCGGCGTCGTGCGTAGCGTTCTGCTTCACCAAGCAGCAAGTGCAGGAAACCGTGGATCACCTGACGTCCAAGGGCATCTCCGCCGTCGGCCTGCATGGCGACCTGGAGCAGCGCGACCGTGACCAGGTGCTGGCAATGTTCGCCAACCGCAGTACGTCGGTGCTGGTAGCGACCGACGTGGCCGCCCGTGGCTTGGACATTGACTCGCTGGACATGGTCATCAACGTCGAACTGGCCCGCGATTCGGAAATCCACATCCACCGCGTCGGCCGCACCGGTCGCGCGGGTGAGACCGGGATTGCGATCAGCCTGGTCGCCCCGTCCGAAGCGCACCGCGCCCAGGCCATCGAGCAATTGCAGAAGTCGCCGCTGAACTGGGACCAACTGGACAACCTCAAGCCGCAAAGCGGCGGTCCGCTGCTGCCGCAGATGAGCACCCTGTGCATCGCTGCCGGTCGTAAAGACAAGGTTCGCCCGGGCGATATCCTCGGCGCACTGACCGGTGAAGCCGGCATCCCCGGTGCCCAGGTCGGCAAGATCGCGATCTTTGACTTCCAGGCCTTCGTGGCGGTGGAACGCGGGATCGCCAAACAGGCGCTGCAGCGCTTGAATGACGGCAAGATCAAGGGCCGTTCGTTGCGCGTTCGAATCCTTTAAGAACGCCGCCTATCGACTGTAGGAACAGAATCAATGTGAGAGCTGGCTTGCCTGCTCCCACATCTGATTGCATTCCATGGCTTTTTTTGTGAGGACACCGTTTTGCGCTCGACCGAAGTTGTGATCATTGGCGCCGGCGCCGCAGGCTTGATGTGCGCGCTGACCGCCGCCGGGCGCGGGCGCAAGGTGATGTTGATCGACCATGCCAACAAGGCCGGCAAGAAGATCCTGATGTCCGGCGGTGGCCGTTGCAACTTCACCAATATGTACACCGAGCCGGCCAACTTCCTCTCGCACAATGCACACTTCTGCAAATCCGCCCTGGCGCGCTACACCCAGTGGGACTTTATCGGGTTGGTGGCCAAGCACGGCGTGCCGTACCACGAGAAGAAACTCGGCCAGTTGTTCTGCGATAACAAATCCAGTGACATCCTCGGCATGTTGCTCGACGAGTGCATCCAGACGGGCGTCAGCCTGCACCTGGACACCTCGATTGAGACGATTGCCAAACTCGACAATGGCTACCAGTTGCAGACCACGTTGGGTGAGCTGCGCTGTGAGTCGCTGGTGATCGCCACCGGCGGTTTGTCGATCCCGACCCTGGGCGCCACCGGTTTTGGTTACCAGGTGGCCAAGCAATTCGGCCACGAACTGCTGCCGACCCGCGCCGGGCTGGTGCCGTTCACCATCACTGACCAACTCAAGGAGTTGTGCGGCGAGCTGTCCGGCACGTCGGTGGATTGCCTGGTCAGCTGCAATGGCCAGAGCTTTCGCGAGAACATCCTGTTTACCCATCGCGGCCTGAGCGGGCCGGCAATCTTGCAGATCTCTTCGTACTGGGAAACCGGTGACACCGTGGAGATCAACCTGCTGCCCGACCACGACGCCCCTACCTGGCTGCAACAGCAACAGGCCGAACGCCCCAACAGCGAGCTGAAAACCCTGCTGGGCGAGATCTTCACCAAGAAGATGGCCAACCTGTTGGCAGAGACCTGGTTCGTGTCCAAACCGATGAAGCAGTACACCCACGCCGAAATTGCCGACATCGCGCAAAAACTCGGCAGCTGGCAACTGGTGCCGGCGGGCACCGAGGGCTATCGCACGGCCGAGGTGACCCTGGGTGGAGTGGACACGCGGGAAGTGTCGTCCAAGACCATGGAATCGCTGAAAAGTCCGGGCCTGTACTTCATCGGTGAAGTGCTGGATGTGACCGGTCACCTGGGTGGGTTCAACTTCCAGTGGGCGTGGGCGTCCGGCTATGCGGCCGCGCAGTACGCCTGACACCACTTCAAGCTTGAAACGCCATCCCCTGTGGGAGCGGGCTTGCCTGCGACAGCGGTGTCGAATTCACCGCCGTCATCGCAAGCAAGCCCGCGCCCTCATTTGGTTGTGTGGTGTTCTTGGGAGAGAGGCTGGAATAAATTTTGCGGTTTGATGTGATCGCCACGCTTGCCGTGGCGTCCTTGATAGCTCAATTTAACGGCATCGTCCCGGAAGACTCCAGACTTCATGTCATCGACCTCGTTCAAGCAGTCCATGCGGCGCCTGTGGGCGCTGGATAAATTCAGCTACAGCATCCGGGTGTTCATCGCCCTCACCGGCAGCATGGCGCTGTGCTGGTATCAGGATGAAATGACGTTGTTGATCCCGTTGTTCCTGGGGATTATCGCCAGCGCCCTGGCCGAGACCGATGACAGCTGGCAGGGTCGCCTCAACGCCCTGGCGGTCACGCTGGTGTGTTTCAGCATCGCCGCGCTGTCGGTGGAGTTGCTCTTCCCCTATCCCTGGATCTTCGCGATCTCCCTGGCCCTGGCCACCTTCTGCCTGACCATGCTCGGCGCCTTGGGCGAACGCTATGGCGCGATTGCGTCAGCGACGCTGATCCTGTCGGTGTACACCATGATCGGCGTGGACCAGCGCGGTGGTGCCGTCTCCAATTTCTGGCATGAACCCCTGCTGCTGGTGGCCGGTGCCGCCTGGTACGGCGCCCTGTCGGTGCTCTGGCAGGTGCTGTTTTCCAACCAGCCGGTGCAGCAGAGCCTGGCGCGGTTGTTTCGCGAACTGGGGCGTTACCTCAAGCTCAAGTCGTCGTTGTTCGAACCGATCCGCCAACTGGATGTGGAAGCGCGACGCCTGGAACTGGCCCAGCAAAACGGTCGCGTGGTAGCAGCGCTCAACGCGGCGAAGGAAATCATCCTGCACCGCGTGGGCAATGGTCGCCCCGGCTCGAAAGTCAGCCGCTACCTGAAGCTGTACTTCCTGGCCCAGGACATCCACGAACGCGCCAGTTCGTCGCACTACCCCTACAACGCCCTGGCCGAAGCTTTCTTCCACAGCGACGTGCTGTTCCGCTGCCAGCGCTTGCTGCGCCAACAGGGCAAGGCCTGCCAGACCCTGGCCGAATCGATCCAGATGCGCCAGCCATTCATCTACGACGACAGTTTCGCCGAAGCCCTGGGTGACCTGAACGCGTCCCTGGAACACCTGCGCATCCAGAGCAACCCGGCCTGGCGCGGCCTGCTGCGCTCGTTGCGCGCCCTGGCGGCCAACCTGTCCACCCTGGACCGCCTGCTGGGCGACGCCAGCAACCCTGACAGCCTGGCAGATGCCACCGACAGCAACCTGCTGGACCGCGCCCCGCGCAACCTCAAGGAAATGTGGACGCGCCTGCGCACCCAGATGACGCCGACGTCGCTGCTGTTCCGTCACGCACTGCGCCTGTCCCTGGCGCTGACCGTCGGCTACGGCATGCTGCATGCGATCCACGCGTCCCAGGGCTACTGGATCATCCTCACCACGCTGTTTGTTTGCCAACCGAACTATGGGGCGACCCGGCGCAAGCTCGGCCAGCGGATCATCGGCACCGCCATCGGCCTCACCGTGGCGTGGGCGCTGTTCGACCTGTTCCCGAGCCCCCTGGTGCAGTCCATGTTCGCCATTGCCGCCGGCCTGGTGTTCTTTATCAACCGTACCACCCGCTACACCCTGGCCACCGCTGCCATTACCCTGATGGTGCTGTTCTGCTTCAACCAGGTTGGCGATGGCTACGGGCTATTCCTGCCACGCCTGTTCGACACCTTGCTCGGCAGCCTGATCGCCGGCCTGGCGGTATTCCTGTTCCTGCCGGACTGGCAAGGTCGCCGCTTGAACAAAGTGCTGGCCAACACCCTGAGCTGCAACAGCATCTACCTGCGCCAGATCATGCAGCAATACGCCGCGGGCAAGAGCGACGACCTGGCCTATCGCCTGGCCCGACGCAATGCGCACAACGCCGATGCGGCGCTGTCCACCACCCTGGCGAACATGCTGATGGAACCGGGCCACTTCCGTAAGGAGGCGGACGTGGGCTTCCGCTTCCTGGTGCTGTCGCACACCTTGCTCAGTTATTTGTCCGGGCTGGGCGCGCACCGCGAGACCCCATTACCGGCCGAAGTGCGTGAGCATCTGATCGATGGCGCCGGAAATACCTTGGCGGCGAGCATCGATGAAATCGCCACGGGGCTGGCCAACAAGCAGCCGATTGCGATCCAGAGCGATGCCGAGGAGGCGCTGGCGGCGGACCTGGAGCAGATGCCGGATGAGATTGATGAAGGGCAGCGCTTGGTGCAGACGCAGTTGGCGTTGATCTGCCGGCAGTTGGGACCGCTGCGTACGCTGGCGGCGCATTTGATCAAGGACACGAGCGCGGTGTAGACCGACAGGGCCCGCAAGCCGCCTACATCCCATGCTGCTTCATCAACCGCGCATAACTTCCATCTGCCTTCATCTTGGCAATCTCACGGTCAAAGCTGGCAACAATCTGTGCGTGCTCGGGATTCTTCAGGCTGACCAGGATGTGCAGGCTGTTTTCACTCAGCGGCTTGGGCAAAAACTCCACTGCATTACGCACCCGCCCCGACTCGCGCGACAGGTAATAGCGCGCCACATATTCATCCTCCACCGTCAGCCGCACGCGCTGCGCCGCGAGCATGCGCACGGCCATGGCGAAGTTATGCACAGGGACTTTCTGTAGCTGCGCATCCCCGTCGAAGGCCGCCGAATAGGCATAGCCACGTACCACGGCGACAGGGTAGTCGTGCAGTTGTTCGAGGTTCTGGAACTCAATGGGATCGTCGCGGCGCTTGATGAAACGCACGCGGTTGAGCAGGTATTCGCCGGAAAACTGTCCCAACTGCGTACGGGCATCGTCGTACCAGGCGTTGACCAGCACGTCATAGCGCCCGTCGCCCACGCCCATCAACGCCCGGGCCCAGGGCACCTGTTCAAAATCGCTGGCGTAACCCGCACGGGCCAGGGCAGTACTGACGATATCGGTTGCCAGCCCACCGTTGATCAGCGTGGCATCGGTAAAAGGTGGCCAGGCATCCGCTACCAGCCGCAGACGCTGCGCGAAGGCCGGCTGGGCCAGCAACAACACTCCAATCAAAGCAACGGCACGAGAGAATCGCGGCATGCTCAAAGTCCTTGGCAGGCAGGCGGTGGCCTTAACTCAGGCGAAGCCCGAGGTTCTAACAGTAGCTCAGATTACACAAACAAACCGATACCGAACGGACTCGATGATGGCAATTTGACGCCACTCACAAAAATAGCTGATTTAGACAGCGTTGCCCGCTGCGCCTACTATCTGCAACAGACATTGATAAGAGAACACGCCATGACAGTTGAATGGGTCTGCAAGCATCACGATGACCTGGGTAAAGAGCAGCTTTACGCCATCCTGCGACTGCGCAACGAGGTCTTCGTTGTCGAGCAGAAATGTGTTTACCAGGACCTCGACGGGCAGGACCTGGAGGGCGACACTCACCATCTGATGGCCTGGGAGGATGACCAACTGGTTGCATACCTGCGCCTGCTGGACCCGGAGGCCCAGGGCGGTGACGTGGTGATCGGCCGGGTGATCGTGGCGCCAGTGGCGCGCGGCACCGGGCTGGGGCATCGGATGATGGAGGAGACACTCAAGCAAATTGCCGATATCTGGCCGCAAACCCCGATATTCCTGTCAGCCCAAGCGCATCTGCAGGGGTATTACGGGCGGTATGGGTTTGTGGTGGCGGGCGAGGAATACCTTGAGGATGATATTCCCCACATCGGCATGCGCCGCGACTGAGGGCCTCTTCGTAGGCAAGCCAGCGCCCACATTCGAGAGTATTCACAGATCAAATGTGGGAGCGGGCTTGCCCGCGAAGGCGTCAGACGATTCACCACCTACCTTCAGGGATACCCCAGCACCTGCTTCACCGAAGCCAGATTCGCCTCGATCCAACGCCGATCAATCGCTCCCCAACTGCGAACCCGATAGCGCCCGGCATGGTTGCGGGCGCCGTCTTCCTGTTCGAACTCACACACGATGTCCAGGTCGGCCAATGCCGCAATCGTGTCCTGGGCCGTGCGCCGGGGCATGCCCGTCACCTCGGTCAATGCCGGCACACTGCTAGCCTGGCCGCTGTCGATCAGGTAGGCCACGTAAAGGCGGCGGTAAAAGCTGCTCTTGGTCTTGCTCACATCCATGGTCGTTCGCCTTGTGCGGTCAGGGTTTGCCCTGCAGGTCGCGGTACGTGAGGTATACCCGCAGGTCGAATTCCACCTGATGGTAGCCCGGCATCATGTACTCACAGAGTTTATAGAACGCCTTGTTGTGGTCCGATTCCTTGAAGTGCGCCAGTTCATGTACCACGATCATGCGCAGAAACTCGGGCGCGGCTTCCTTGAACAGCGCGGCAATACGGATCTCTTTCTTCGATTTCAGGTTGCCACCTTGCACCCGCGAGATCGTGGTGTGCAGGCCGAGGGCGCGGTGGGTCAGGTCCAGGCGGTTATCGAACAGCACCTTGTCGATCGCCGGCGCGTTGCGCAGGTGTTCCTGCTTCAAGGCCAGGGCATAGGCATACAACGCCTTGTCGCTCTGCACGGCGTGCCGTTCGGGGTAACGTTGCTCCAGGTAGGCACCCAACTGGTCCTTGGCGATCAGCTGGCGCACTTGCTCTTGGAGGGCGGCGGGATAGGCCTGGAGGTATTTCAGCGCGGTCATGGGTTCTGCAACAGGGTTCGGATGAGCGCCAGTGTAGCGAATTCAGCGCACGCGGGCGCGGCACCAGCGCGCCACTTCCTCAGCCACCAAAGGCTGCGCGGCCAACGGGCCCTGAATGAACGGGCAACCGTTGGCCTTGAGCCACTGGGCTTGCTCCTGGGTTTCCACACCCTCGGCAACCACGACCACATCAAAATGGCCGCAGAGCTCGATAATGCTGCGCGCCATCACTGCATCCCGCGCGGAGCCCGGCAAGCGCGCGACCAGTTGCGGGTCGAGCTTGAGGGTGTCGAACGCCAGGTCGCGCAGATGCGCCAGGGAACAATTGCCCAGGCCAAAGTCATCCAGGGCGGTGCGTACGCCCATCTGACGCAGTAACGTGAGTTGCTTGGTCGACTCTTCCAGGTTGTTCATCAGGCTGTCTTCGCTGATTTCAACCTCCAACTGGTGCCCCTGCAACCCATGTCGGTCGAGCACCTGCTGCAGTTGGATCGCGAGGTTAGGCATATTGAACTGGTTGCTGCTCAGGCTCACGCTCAGCACCAGGTCATCATCGAAGGCGGCCTGCCACGCCTGGCGTTGCGCGGCGACCTGTTGATAAATCCACGTGCTCAGTTGGCTGATCAACCGCGCCTCTTCCAGCAACGGCAAGAACAGCCCCGGCGGCACATCGCCGACACTCGGGTGCTGCCAGCGCAACAATGCTTCGACGCCGCGCAGACGCCCGTCCGCCAAGGAAACCTGAGGCTGGTAGACGAGGGTGAAATCCTTGTTGTGAATCGCCGTGCGCACGCTGTCTTCGAGCATCAGTCGCGAACGGGCACGGCCGTTCATTTCCTGGTCGTAGTAGCGATATTGCTGACGGCCCGCGCGCTTGGCTTCGTACATGGCGATGTCAGCCGCACGCAGCAGGCCATTCAAGTCCGAGCCGCAATCCGGGAACGTGGCGATGCCGATGCTGACGCCAAGCATCACATCCAGGCCATCCACCTGCTGGCAGACCGACACGCGTTCGATCAGTTTTTCCGCAATCTTCGCCGCCTGCTCCGGGAACTCCAACTCCAGCAGCGCGGTGAATTCATCGCCGCCCATGCGCCCCAGAGTGTCGTAGGAACGCAGGCAGCCCTGTAACTGCTCCGAGACCCAGCGCAGTACCCGGTCGCCGGCGTCATGGCCCAGGGAATCGTTGACCCGCTTGAAACCGTCGAGGTCCAGGTAGAGCAATACCAACGATTGCTCCACGCGCTCGCTGCGCAACAGGGTGTTCTCTACCGCCTGATAAAAACCGCGGCGGTTCAGCAACCCGGTCAATGGGTCGGTGACCGCCTGAAACTCCAGTTGCTGATGCAGATGGCGCACTTCGGACATATCCAGCACCGTCACCACCATCGCCTTCTGTTCGGCAGGTAAAGGCGCACAGGACAAGGCCACCGGCACCTGCTGGCCGCGACCGGTGCGCAAGATCGCATCGTGCAGGCGCCAGGTGTTGCTCTGGCGGTAAGCGCTGTACATCTGCGAATCGAACCATGCGGGCACATGGGGTTTCTGCAGGAAACTCAAGAATTCCTGCCCCTGCAGCTCATCTATCTTGGCATTGAGCAGGCGGGATATCGCCGGGTTGGCGTACTCGATCATGCCCTCCTCGCTCACCACCAGGATGCCTTCGGCCGCGTTGTCCAACACCGACGCATTGAAGGCGCGTGCGGACTCCAGATCATGGCTCAGGCGCTGCAAGGCCCGGCGATTGCGCTGGTGCTCCAGCAACGCCTGGACCTTGGGCTTGAGAATATGTGGATCGAAAGGTTTGAACAGGTAATCGATGGCGCCGCTGGCGTAGCCTTCCAGCACGGCGGCAGGTGATTGGGCGTTGGCGCTGAGAAAGATGATCGGGGTCATCCGCGTGCGCTGGTTGCCGCGCATCAGGCGGGCCACTTCAAAGCCGTCCATGCCGGGCATCTTTACGTCCAGCAGCACCAGGTCGACTTCGTGCGCCAGCAGCAATTCGAGCGCTTCCAGGCCAGAACCGGCGGTGATGACCTGCCAGTCTTCGCGCTGCAAAAGCGCGCGCATGCTGAGCAGGTTTTCCGCGTAGTCATCGACCACCAAAAGAACCGAACGACCATCGCCGTGGTGTGGAGCGCATTCCATGCTACGTCTCTTCCTTAGGAGCCACTCCGGTCACTTCTGGGAGAAAACCCGGACAAACACTGAGGCCTCACTCTATCTCCGGTTCCATAAAATCAGAAGTAATCGCAGTGCCATCATTGCGCCAATTCTCAGGAAGCCGACTAACGGTCAAGGCCTGAAGCCCACGGAGCATGGGCGACATGGCTTTTTGACACTCTGTTGACGCCAATAAATTGCCAGCTACCGTTTAACAAGAGGCTTAACACCACCTATAAAGAACCTGTCTGGCCCAAGGGCCATAGCCTACACCCCTCTGTAAAAAGGCCTACGCCATGATCGACCTATCTACCTGGAACCTCAGTATCCCGGTCGGCTCCCCGCCCGCCACCATCGACACCCCGAAGCTGATGAACGGCTTCAAAGACCAGTATTTCCAGGCCGAAGGCAGCAACGTCCAATTCTGGACCCCCGTGACCGGCACCCGTACCGAAAATGCCGTTTATCCCCGCAGCGAATTGCGCGAAACCTACGCCGATGGTCGCCTGCGCAACTGGACCTATCCGGATGCGGACAACTTCCTACGCGCCACCCTGGCCGTTAATCAAGTGCCCTCCACCGGCAAGATCGTGATCGGCCAGATCCATGCCTATGACAGCCAGAAGCCGCTGATCAAGCTCGAGTACCAGTTCAAGGAAAAGACCCAGACCGGCAATATCGTCGCCAAGGTGCGCATGCGTCCGGACGAAGATGAAGGACGGGTGATCATCGTCGCGTCCAATGTGCCGCTGGAGAAAACGTTTACCTACGTCATCAACCTCAACAAAGCCGGGCTGCTCAGCGTCTATGCCGCAGACGGTGAGTGGAACGAGCGCATTGGCGCGGCGTGGGGCGCCAAACCGTTGTACTTCAAGGCCGGGGCGTATGTGCAGGACAACAGTGGGGACAGCAAGGAAGGCGCGCGCGTGACGTTTGCGAAGTTGGATATCGACCACGATTGATCCAATCGCAGCCAAAAAAAAGCCCGCATCGCTGCGGGCTTCTGTTTAAACGCCTCAGGCTCAGTTCACCTTGGCGTTCAACTCACCTTTCAGGTAACGCTGATACATCGCTTCCAGGGAGATCGGCTTGATCTTCGAAGCATTACCGGCAGTACCGAACGCTTCATAACGTGCGATACACACATCGCGCATCGCGGTCACGGTCGCGCCGAAGAACTTACGCGGGTCGAATTCGCTCGGGTTGGTAGCCATCAGGCGACGCATCGCACCGGTGGACGCCAGGCGCAGGTCGGTATCGATGTTGACCTTGCGCACGCCGTACTTGATGCCTTCGACGATTTCTTCAACCGGTACGCCGTAGGTTTCCTTGATGTCGCCGCCGTACTGGTTAATGATCGCCAGCCACTCTTGCGGGACCGAGGCAGAACCGTGCATCACCAGGTGGGTATTGGGGATGCGCTTGTGGATTCGCTTAATGCAGTTTTTCGACAGCACGTCACCTGAAGGTGGCTTGGTGTACTTGTATGCCCGGTGGTTGGTTCTCGTGGCGATGGCCAAGGCATCGACCAGGGTGTTTTTGACTGAGTA
>Ga0157373_10004204_pt1 | contig 10859 bp, 9 predicted proteins | sample C65metaG_FD_113460 | JGI IMG/M metagenome (GOLD analysis project Ga0157373, IMG submission 113460) | Corn rhizosphere microbial communities from Kellogg Biological Station, Michigan, USA - C6-5 metaG | ecosystem: Host-associated > Plants > Roots > Rhizosphere > Soil | place: USA: Michigan...
ATGCTCGCAATCAGGTTGAGCGGCAGGAACACCACGTTGATCAGCGTGAGCTTGCGCAACAGGTTGTTCATGCTGTTGTTCATCAGGTTGCCGCGCGCATCGATCAGGCCGGAAAACACGTTGGAATAGATCTCCGCCTGCTTGTAGCACTGGTGGTTCTCGATGATCAGGTCATCGATCAGCCCGATGATCTCGGCGCTGAAATGTTCCTTTTCCGCGTGGTTGCGCAACCGCGACAACACCGCCCCGTTGCTGTGCAGCGCGTTGATGTAATAGATCAGGCTCTCGCTGAGGTTGAACATCTGCATCAGGTGGTGGTTGCTCATGGACGCATTGAACTGCTGCTGCAACTCGCGGGCGACCAGCTTGATCACCTTCAGGTGGCCGAGGTAATGGTGGATGTTGTTGAGCAACAGATCGAGCAGCACATCCAGCGGCGTGTGCAGTGGACGGCGCTTGCCCAGGCCGCTGAGCGGGGTTTCGTCGGTGGCGATCACCAGCAGGCGGCTGGGAGAAAACAGCAGGCCGCAGGACGACACTTCGAACACCAGGTTGCCGCCGCCGGAGTAGTTCTCCGGCCGTTTCCAGATCAGGAACAGATTGTCGGGGTGAAATTCGATACGCGAGACTTCGTCCGGGTCCAGGGCCGAGGCCAGGGCGTGTTCGTCCAGCTTGTGGTGGTCGCGCAGCCACTCACGTTCGGCCAGGTCAGGGTTGTTGAACAACATGACCGGGGCTGCGTCACTCTCCCCGCCCTGCAGCTTGCCATCGGTCAGGTCGAAACGCTGGATCATCGCCGGGTCACCAGACCTGGCCCTGACGTTTCAACTCCAGGCGTCGCACGAACTCCTCCAGCACCAGGCCATACAAGTCGTCCTGCAAGTACGCATCCTCGATGCCCGCATCCAGGTTGGGGTTGTCGTTGACCTCGATCACCACCACCTTGTCACCGGACTGCTTGAGGTCGACGCCGTAGAGGCCATCGCCGATCAGGTTGGCGGTCTTCACCGCCAGCTCCACCACTGCCCTGGGCGCTTCATGGACCGCCAGGGTGCGGCATTCACCGTTGATGTCCTGGCCGATGGCCTTGTGGTTGTAGATCTGCCAATGGCCCTTGGACATGAAGTACTGGCAAGCAAAGATCGGCTTGCGGTTGAGCACGCCGATGCGCCAGTCGTACTCGGTGTAGAAGAACTCCTGGGCCAGCAACAGCACCGAATGCTCGAACAACTCGGCGGTGGCCTTGAGCAAAGCCTCCTGGCTTTCAACCTTGATCACGCCTCGGGAAAAGCATCCGTCAGGGATCTTCAGCACCAGCGGGAAGCCCAGGCGCTCGCCGACCCGTTCGAAGTCTTCCGGTCGTTCCTTGTACAGAATCTCGGTGGCGGGCATGCCCAGTTGGTGGCTGTTGAGCAAGTCGGTGAGGTAGACCTTGTTGGTACAGCGCAGGATCGACGCCGGATCGTCCATCACCACCAGGCCTTCGCTTTCGGCTTTCTTGGCAAAACGGTAGGTGTGGTTGTCGACGCTGGTGGTTTCGCGGATCAGCAAGGCGTCGTACTCGGCCAGGCGCGAATAGTCCTTGCGCTCGATCAACTCCACATCGATGCCCAGGCCCTTGCCCACGCGGATGAAATTATCCAATGCCTTGGCGTTGGACGGCGGCAACTGTTCCTGGGGATCGTGCAGGATGGCCAGGTCATAACGGGCCAGGCGACGTGAGCGCGGCTGGCGCCAGATCTTGCGGCTGAAGTTGTCCAGCGCATGGGCGAATTGATCTTCCTGGTCATCGCGCAACTTGTGCAATACACCGGACTTGATCCCTTCGATATGCCAGCCGTTATTCCTTTTGAAATCAACTAACAGGATGGGACACGGGAACGCTTCAAATAACTGACGGGCCAGGTCCTGCAACGGTTCTATATTGGTCCGGCCGAAGTAAAGTGTCAGGGTAAAGCCTTCGGTATTGCTGTAAAGATGATGACTCAAGGCTTTATCGAGGGTTTTATCCAGGTCGTCCAGGGCCAGCCCGTACAGCGACTTCTTCGTCAGTTCGCTGATGGTGCGCACCGACGGAATCACCTTGTGCCCGCGGGCTTCGGCCAGCAGCGAGCAGTAATAACCGTGGCCCAGGTACTTGTAGCCGCGACACAGGTTGATCACCTGCACACGCTTGCCAGTTTCGGTTTCCCGGGTCTGTTCCAGGTACTCCTGGGCGGTGACGATGTCTTCGCTGGGGAAGTAGGAGGCCCAATCTTCCTTGCGCTCGACAATGATCACGACTTGACGGGTTCCTTTGAGGGGGGCGAGAAAATAACCCTTGTCAGTTATTGTCGTCGCGACTGTTTGCTCCGATACTTCACGCCAATGACCTTGTACCGCCGACATAATAGTTGATCCGCTTTAGAGAACTCGACCTTTTCTATTAAGCACGATCATTTAGAGAAGTCCCGTTTCGTTACACAACTTTTACGGCGGTCATATGGCTCTTTGCTTTCGCGTTGCAACCTCCAACGATGTGTCTGAACTGGTGGCACTGGAACAGCGCTGTTTCAGCAGCGACCGGCTGTCATCGCGCAGTTTCCAGTGGATGGTCAGCCGCGCCCACGGCCAGTTGCTGGTGGCGGAAAATGACCGGCAGTTACTCGGCTATGCGCTGGTGTTGTTTCGTCGGGGCGCCTGCTCGGCGCGCCTGTATTCGATTGCCATTGCCGAGCATGCACGCGGCATTGGCTTGGGCAAGCAGTTGCTGAACGGCGTGGAAGCTATCGCCGTGGCACAGGGCTACACCTGCATACGTCTGGAAGTACGCACCGACAACCCCGGCGCCCTCAACCTCTATGAGCGCAACGGTTATCGGCGCTTTGCCCTGATCAACGACTACTACGAAGACCACACTCCCGCCCTGCGCCTGGAAAAACACCTGTAGCAAGCCCGCTCACTACTTGCACGGATCAAGCTCGCACGGATCAAGCCACCTGTTTGATTGCCGCCTTGGCTTCAAGCTCACGCACCAACGGCAACACGCGCTTGCCGAAGTATTCGACTTCTTCCTGGAAGTGCAGGAACCCGGCGAGTACCAGGTCCACCCCCACCGCCTTGAGCGCAACGATGCGCTCGGCGATCTGCTGCGGCGTGCCGATCAGGTTGGTCTTGAAGCCATCGTTGTACTGCACCAGGTCCTCGAAGCTGGATTTGGCCCAGTTACCCTCTCCCTCCGGGGACGCCTTGCCGGCCTGTTTCGCCGCATCGCCGAAGGCATTCACCGCTTCCGGGTCGGCCTTGTCGATGATCTCCGCCAGCACGGCGCGCGCTTCTTCCTCGGTGTCGCGGGCGATCACAAAGGCGTTGACGCCGACTTTGACCGAGTGGTTATTGGCTGCCGCCTTGGCGCGGATGTCATCGACCTGGGCCTTGATACCTTCCGGGGTGTTGCCGTTGGTGAAGTACCAGTCCGACACCCGCGCCGCCATGTCCCGCGCCGCCCGCGAGCTGCCGCCCTGGAATACTTCGGGCTGGCCCAGCGGCTTGGGCTTGAGGGTGTAGTTGTTGAAGCGGTAGAAGTCGCCCTTGAAGGTGAAGTCATCCTGGGTCCAGATGCCCTTGAGGGCGCGGATGAACTCTTCGGAGCGGCGATAACGTTCGTCATGCTCCAGCCAGTGTTCGCCAATGGCCTGGAACTCACCCTTGAACCAACCGCTGACGATATTCACCGCGATACGACCATTGGTGAGTTGGTCGATGGTTGCCAATTGTTTGGCCGCCAGTGCCGGCTGCCACGGGCCGGGCAGGATCGCGGCGATCACCTTGAGCTTGGTGGTCGCAGCCAGCAACGCATGGCTGAATGCCACGGACTCATGCTGGTTTTCGGCGCCGTAGCCGGCGGTGAAGCGGATCTGGGTGAGGCCGTACTCGAAGCCGGCAGCCTCGGCCAGTTGCGCCAGCTTGCGGTTGTAGTCGATGCCCCAGTGGGTGCGTTGCTCGATTTTGCTGACCACCAGCCCACCGCTGACGTTGGGCACCCAGTAGGCAAATTTCACGGCGTGTTGAGTCATCGGACGGTACCTCGCACAAAAGGGATGTACCAGGGCTTGAGCAGCAAGCGTGCCAGGCCGGCGAAACGCCCAGGCCAGGCGGCTGGGTCAACGATCCTATGGCGTCGCCAGTGTTTTGGATTGCGCTGGTTTGTCGATCCGCTGTTGCCAGGGCAACAGTGACCCGCTGTTTTTCCCCGGAAATACGCGCCCCGGCACCCGGCACGGACTGTGCAATCGCCTCTGCATCGATCACTGCCCAGGAGCCTCGCCATGACCGAACATCACGTCATCAACCCGCTGTCCACCGGCGTCGACTACCCCACGCTGGCGGCACGCTTCCGCCCGATCTTCCAGCGCATCGCAGAAGGCGCCGTAGCGCGCGAACACAGCCGCACCCTGCCCCATGAGCCGATCCAATGGCTCAAGGAGGCGGGGTTTGGCGCGGTGCGCGTACCGGTGGAATATGGCGGTGGCGGCGCGTCACTGCCGCAGTTGTTCGAATTGCTGATCGAACTGGCCGAAGCCGACTCCAACGTGCCCCAGGCCCTGCGCGGGCACTTCGCCTTTGCCGAAGACCGCCTGAATGCACCGCCCGGCGCCGGACGCGATGTGTGGTTCAAGCGATTTGTGGACGGCGATATCGTCGGCTGTGCCTGGACCGAGATCGGCAGCGTGGCCATTGGCGACGTGGTCACCCAGGTTAGCCCCGACGGTGACCACTGGAAGCTCAACGGAGAAAAGTTCTATAGCACCGGCAGCATCTTCGCCGACTGGATCGATGTGTACGCCCAACGCAGCGACACCGGTGGCGACGTGATCGCCGCGACCCGCGCCCGTCAGCCTGGCGTGGAGCACAGTGACGACTGGGATGGCTTTGGCCAGCGCACCACTGGCAGCGGCACGTCACGCTTTACCGATGCGGTGGTGGACGCGGACAACGTGATCGACTTTGCCACGCGCTTCAAATACCAGACCGCGTTCTACCAACTGGTGCTGCTGGCCACCTTGGCGGGCATCGGCCGTGCGGCACTGCGCGATGTGGCGCATCAGGTGCGCAGCCGCAAGCGCATCTACAGCCATGGCAATGCGGCGCATGTCAGCCAGGATGCGCAGATTCAGCAGGTGGTGGGTGAAGTGGCGGCACTGGTGTATGCCGCCGAAGCGAGCGCGCTGAAGGCGACACTGCCCGCGCAACGGGCGTATGTGGCGCGATTCGGGGGCGATGATGCGGTAGAGCGCGAAGCCAATGTGGCGGCCGAGATTGAGTCGGCTACCGCACAGGTGGTGGTGTCGTCGTTGATTCAGCGAGCGACCAGCGAGTTGTTTAATGCGCTGGGGGCTTCGGATGTGCGCCAGGGTAAGGCGCTGGATCGGCATTGGCGGAATGCGCGGACGGTGTCGTCGCATAATCCGCTGATTTACAAGGCGCGGATTGTGGGGGATTGGGTGGTCAATGGGGCTGAGCCACCGTTTGTCTGGCAGATTGGGAATGGGCCTGGCGTAGTGGGTTGAGGTTTTTGACTGTGTGTATATCCGTTATTTAGGTGATGGCGGAACTCTAAATGGCCGTTACCTGAACAACGGATATGCCCCCAATCAGAAAGCCAGTTTATAGCCAATAGCCATGAGCATAACCGCCAAACACGGCCGCAGCACCCCATCCGGCAACTTCCCCGTCATATGACTACCGATATAGATCCCCGGCAACGACCCCATCAACAAAAACCCGAGCAGATGCCAATCCATATTGCCCATGCTGGCATGCCCCAACCCGGCTACCAGGGTCAACGGCACGGCATGTGCAATCTCAGTCCCCACCAGCCGCCGCGTGGCCAGGAACGGATACAGAATAAACAACGCCACCGTCCCCAGCGCACCCGCGCCAATGGAGGTCAGCGCCACCATGGTGCCGAGGATCGCCCCTGTCACCACCGTCAGCGCATTCAGGTTGCGCGGGCTCATGTGATAGCTATCGCCCGCATGCCGCTGGGCAAACGCCAACAGGCTTTTCTTGAACAGAATCGCCAACGCCGTCAGCAGCAGCACCACACCGAGCGCCTGCTTGATCACCGCATTCATGGCGCTGGGGTCAGTATGCAGGCTGGCCAGAAACCACAACGTCAGCAACACCGCCGGCACGCTGCCCAGGGTCAGCCAGCCGGTGATGGTCCAGTCGATGTTCCTGTTCTTGCTGTGCACCAGCACGCCACCGGACTTGGTGATAGCCGCGTACAACAGGTCGGTACCCACGGCAGTGGCCGGGTTGATGCCGAACCACAACAGGATCGGCGTCATCAACGAACCGCCGCCCACACCGGTCATGCCCACGATAAAACCCACGATCAGACCGGCAACCACAAAACCAAAATTACCCACATCCATTACAGCTACCTGCGGCCTTATAAATTTCTGGCCGCAGGATAGCGATTTTTCTTATAACGACTTATACCAATATGATCTGACTTTATGCCTTTTAGGCCAGTCGATGACAGACATAAGCCTGGGTCTGATACGGAAAGGCCACGGTGTCCCGCCCCTTCAACGCCGGATGGGTGTCGATCAGCGCCTGCAATTGCGCGGTAACGCGGGCCTTGGGCTCATCGTCCAGCGCGGCAATAAAGCTCACCGAGAGAAAGCGATCCATGATCACCTCTTGAGGACTGCCGACATGGCTATAGGGGAAACAGGTGACTTCGGGCTGGGAAAAATACTTGCCGCTGAACGCGTCACGCCAGCGACCGGTATGAAAGCGCGGCGTATCGCCCTCGTACGGGGTGATGATGTCGGTGATCGCGGCGACCCAATCCACCGATTCGTCTCGCACATTCCACACCAGGCCAAGGCGACCATCGGGCTTGAGCACGCGATGGATTTCCGCCAGGGCCGCCTCGGTGGAAAACCAGTGGAAGGCCTGGGCACACACCACTGCATCGGCGCTGGCGGCTGGCAACGGGATGGATTCAGCGGTGCCATTGAGCAGGCGCACATCCGGCATCAGTCGGGTCAACTGCGCGCCCATCGCCGCCACCGGCTCGACCGCGATCAGGGTCGGTGCCAGGGCGCTGAGCAAGCGGGTGAACTTGCCAGTGCCGGCGCCCAGGTCAATCACGCTGGACTGCGCGCTGATGCGCAATGTGTCGGCCAGCCAGCCGGTGAGTTGCCTCGGATAATCCGGCCGCCCCTGGGCATAGGTGACGGCCTGGGTAGAGAAACCTTGTTGAGCAGACGTGTGCACACCAGTCATTGCCAATCTCTCCTCGGGTAAAGCGGGGGCATAGTGTGCGCCTTCCCTGGCCAATTTTCTAATCGACAGTGGGCAACCACACTCGGAACCGCGCCCCGCCCAATGGCGACGCCAACGCCGTCAAGGTGCCGCCCTGGGCTTCCAGGGCGCGCCGGCTGATGGCCAGGCCCAGGCCGAAACCGCCGGTGGCGCGATCACGGCTGCGGTCCAGGCGGTAGAATGGTTCGAAGATGCGTTCACGCTGGTCAAGCGGGATGCCGATGCCATCATCGTCCACCCAGATTTCACACCCCTTGGCGCAGACCTTTACGCCGACCTGAATGCGCTTGTCGCAGTAACGTGTGGCGTTGCGCAGCAGGTTTTGCAAAGCGCGGGCGGTGAGGCGCGGGTCGAGGCTGAAGCGCTCCACGGCACAGTCGAGCGCGACATCGATGACGATCTCGGGATTTTCCAGTTCGTCGTCGACGCTGCCCAGCACGCTGTCGATAAACTCATCGAGCACCACCTCGACCCGCTCTGGCAGTTGCGCCGGGTTTTGCAGGCGGCTGTAGGACAGTAGCTCCAACACCAGCTCATCCAGCTCGCGGATATGTGCTACCAGGCCGTGCAGGCGTTCGCGGCTGGCCTCGGGCAAATCTTCGGACAACGCCAGGGCCAGGCCGAAATCCAGGCGCGTGAGCGGTGTGCGCAGTTCATGGGAAACGGCGTTGAGCAGATCGCGCTGTTGGTTGAGCAGGTGCTCGATGTCGTCGGCCATGGCGTCGAACACCGACGCCAGGCTGCCGATGCTGGAACTGGCCGGAAGACCGGTGCGTTCGGCCAGGTTACCCTGGCCCAGTTGCCCGGCGGTGCTTTTCAGGCGTTCCAGGTCGCGCCAGTGCGGACGCAGCCATATGAGCAGGCAGGCCAGCAGCGCGGCGACGATCAGCACGTTGATCGCCCAATACAGCACGTTCATGTCCATGGGGTCGGGCGGAATGGTCAGCTTGACCACGAACTGCTCATTGATCGGCGAGCTGATCTGCTCCATCCAGCCCCATTCGCCCAGGCGCACCACCGACTTGCCCTGCTCCAGCAGCTGTTCTTCCGCCGGGGTGTAGCTGGCGTCCTGGCGCAACAGCAATTGCACTTTCAGCGGCGCAAAATCGCGGCCCAGTTGCTCGGTCACCTGTGACCAACGCTCTACCGGCGCCCGCTGATATTGCTTGACGATCAGCTTTTGCTGGCCGCGGGTCTGCTCGATGTTGTAGTTCATGTAGCGGTGTTCGAACAGCTGGATCACCAACGAAGGGATCAAATAGATCGCCAGGCTGTAGGTGACGATGGTGATCAGGTAGAGGCGCAGCAATACACGAAACATGGCTCAGCATTCCCACTCGGAACGGCTGAACAGGTAGCCCTTGCCCCGCACCGTCTTGATCTTGCGCGCCTCGCCGGCGTTGTCGTCGAACTTGCGACGCAGTTTGGAGGTGGCCACGTCCACCGAGCGGTCGGTGCCGTTGAACTCGATGCCGCGCAGGCGTTGCAGGATCTGGTCGCGGCTGAGCACTTCACCGGCATGCCGCGCCAGCACCACCAGCAGGTTGTATTCGCCGCTGGACAACTCCACCGCCAGATCGCGCCAGGTCACGGTGCGCTCCGACAGGTCGATGCACAGGTTGCCCATGATGATCTGGTCGTTGGCCACCTGGGGCTCGGACAGGCTGCTGCGACGCAGCAAGGTGCGCACACGGGCGAGCAGTACACGTGGCTCGCAGGGCTTGGTCACGTAGTCGTCGGCGCCCATTTCCAGGCCCAGCACCTGGTCGTGGCTGTCATCGCGGGCGGTGAGCATCAGGATCGGCAGGCCCGCCGAGTCGGCACGCAGCAGGCGGCACACCTGCAGGCCGTCGAGGCCGGGCAGCATCAGGTCGAGGATCACCAGGTCCGGCGGGTTCAGGCGTGCGCGCTCACGGACATGGTCGCCACGGCTGAGCACATTGACGTGGTAGCCATTGCGTTCCAGGTAGCTGGCAATCAGCTCGGAGAGTGCGGCGTCGTCTTCCACCAGGAGGATGTTGGGCATAAAGGTGTTTCCAGAAAATACAGTTGTTGGTCGTACACAAATCACATGTGGGAGGGGGCTTGCCCTCGATAGCGGTGGCTCAGTGAAGCGTATTTCGACTGATACACCGCTATCGGGGGCAAGCCCCCTCCCACATGGCATCTCCATGTTTGCAGGATTGTGCAAGGATATACGCCTCCGGCGCCCCGCGCGCCGCACCTTACATTTCTTCACACACGAGCTACACAGCTTCACAGCACCACGGCGCAGGTGACTTTAGGATGCGCCAGTCAATATCGGGATAAGAGCATGTCGAAGAATCTGTTTGCGCCATTTTGCCTGCTGGCCCTCACCCTGGCCCTGAGCGCGTGTGGCGACTCCGCCGCCGAAGCGCCGCAAATGCCCCTGGCCAAAGTGCGCATCGAAACCCTGGAAGCCAAGCCCCTGTCGATCAGCAGCGAACTGAGCGGGCGCATTGCCGCGCCGCGCATCGCCGAAGTGCGCGCAAGGGTTGCTGGCGTGGTGATGCAACGGGTGTTCAAGGAAGGCCATGACGTGAAACAGGGTGACGTGCTGTTTCGCATCGACCCCGCGCCCTTCAAGGCCGACCTCGACAGCGCCCAGGCCAACCTGAGCAAGGCCGAGGCGGATGCGTTCAAGGCGCGCCTGCAGGAGCAGCGCTACAGCCAATTGGTGGAAGGCAACGCCATCAGCGGCCAGGACTACGACAACGCCCGCGCCGCCGTACGCCAGACCAACGCCGAAGTGGCCGCCAACAAGGCAGCCGTGGAACGCGCCCGCTTGAACCTGGGTTATGCCACTGTGACCGCACCGATTTCCGGGCGCATCGGCCGGGCGCTGGTGACGGAAGGCGCGCTGGTCGGGCAGAACGAGGCCACGCCGCTGGCGATCATCCAGCAACTGGACCCGATCCATGCCGACCTGACCCAGTCCAACCGCGAGCTGAACGACCTGCGCCGCGCCTTCCGTGCCGGCAGCCTGAAGCAAGTCGGCCAGGACCAGGCCAAGGCCACCCTGATCGAGGACGACGGCAGCCTGTACCCACTGCCGGGCAAGTTGCTGTTCGCCGAGATCAGCGTCGACCCGGGCACCGGGCAGATCATCCTGCGCAGCGAGTTCCCCAACCCGGACCTCGACCTGCTGCCCGGCAGCTTTGTACGGGTGCGCCTGGAGCAAGCCGTCGACAAGCAAGGCATCAGCGTGCCGCAACGCGCCATCACCCGTGACAGCGCCGGTATCCCGATGGTCTTGCTGCTGGACGCCGAGCAGACCGTGAGCCAGCAGCCGGTGGAGTTGGGCGCGGTGGTCAACGATCGCTGGATCGTCAGCAACGGCCTCAAAGCCGGTGACCGCATCATCGTCGAAGGCCTGCAGCACGCGCGCCCCGGTGAAAAAGTTGAAGTGGACGACAGCCCGCTCGTAAAGGAATAACCCGCCATGCCGCAGTTCTTTATTGACCGCCCGATCTTCGCCTGGGTGGTCGCCCTGTTTATCCTGCTGGCCGGCTTGCTGG
>Ga0157373_10004205_pt1 | contig 10857 bp, 12 predicted proteins | sample C65metaG_FD_113460 | JGI IMG/M metagenome (GOLD analysis project Ga0157373, IMG submission 113460) | Corn rhizosphere microbial communities from Kellogg Biological Station, Michigan, USA - C6-5 metaG | ecosystem: Host-associated > Plants > Roots > Rhizosphere > Soil | place: USA: Michigan...
CAAGCGATGACTGAAATCGATCCAAACACCATTCACCGTGTCAGCCACGAGATCAAACGCCGTCGCCTGCAAGTCCTGCGGGTGGTGGACCTGACCCCGCGCATGCGCCGCATCACCGTCGGTGGGCCGGAACTGGCTGGGTTCGTCAGCCTGGGCACGGATGATCATGTAAAACTGTTTTTCCCACAGAACGCCGAGGAACGGGCCGCCCTGGACACCTTCGACCCCAGCGCCGGCAAGGCCCAGGGCTCGCTGCCGGACATGCGCGACTACACCCCGCGCCGCTACGACCTGGAAACCCTGGAGCTGGACCTCGATTTCGTGCTCCATGGAGACGGCCCTGCCTCGACCTGGGCTGCCCAGGCCAAGCCTGGGCAGGCCCTCTACATCGGTGGGCCACGGGGATCGATGATCGTGCCGGACATCTTCGACAGCTACCTGCTGATCGGCGACGAAACCGCACTCCCCGCCATCGCCCGCCGCCTCGAAGGCCTGGCGCCCAACCGGCGAGCGCTGGTGGTCGTGGAAGTGGAGAACGGTGCCGAGCAGCAGGTTTTGCAAAGTCCGGCCCAGGTCCACGTGATCTGGGTGCTGCGCGAAGGTCGCCAGGACAGCCTGCTGACCACCGTCCGCCAACTGGAAGTGCCTGGCGGCAAGCTGTACGCCTGGGTCGCCACCGAAAGCAAGGTGTCGCGGCAGATTCGCAAGGTGTTGCTGGAGGAGAAAGGGTTGGATCAGGACTTCGTAAAGGCGGTGGGTTATTGGAAGGCGGATGGTAGCGAGGAGGACTAATCCCCTGACAAACCCGGCCTGCCAGGGCAAGGCAGATTTATCTGTGGCGAGGGGATTTATCCCCTCGCCACAGGTGTATCGTTGCCCGAAATTCATCAGGTATTTCCTATTTATGCTTTTCCTGATCGCCTACATCGCCAGCGTCGTGCTGATCAATTACGCTTTTTCCGCCGCACCGCACCTGGACATCATCTGGTCGGCCTGGGGTGGCCTGGTGTTTGTCCTGCGGGACATGGTGCAGACACGGTTCGGCCATGGCGCCATCGCGGCGATGCTGGCAGCACTGGTGTTGTCCTATGTCACTTCGGACCCGACCATCGCCCTGGCCAGCGCCACGGCGTTCGCGGTGTCCGAGTGCATCGACTGGCTGGTGTTCACGATCACCAAGCGTCCGTTGCATGATCGGTTGTGGATCAGCTCGGCGCTGAGCATTCCCCTGGATACGTTCATCTTCTTCGGCCTGATCGACGCGCTGACCCCACCGGTGGTGATCACCGCCCTGGCCTCGAAATTCGCCGGGGTCACCGCGGTCTGGCTGATCATGGCCTGGCGTTTGCGCAAGCAGGCCGTCGCCGGCTGAAGCCAAACCCCGTGGTTCATGTAAAATGCCGCGCTTTCTCCCTATGGGAAGCTCGCCCGGCGTGCAACCCTCGATGATCCGCTCCTGTTTGAGGACCTTCAGATGACCCGTATCGGAACTCCCTTGTCGCCCACCGCGACCCGCGTGTTGTTGTGTGGCAGCGGTGAACTGGGCAAGGAAGTGGTAATCGAATTGCAGCGCCTGGGCGTGGAAGTGATCGCCGTGGATCGCTACGCCAATGCACCCGCCATGCAAGTGGCCCATCGCAGCCATGTGATCAACATGCTCGACGGCGCCGCCCTGCGTGCCGTGATCGAGGCCGAGAAGCCGCACTTCATCGTGCCGGAAATCGAAGCCATCGCCACCGCTACCCTGGTGGAACTGGAAGCCGAAGGCTTCACCGTGATCCCCACCGCCCGCGCCGCGCAGTTGACCATGAACCGCGAAGGCATCCGTCGCCTGGCCGCCGAAGAGCTGGGCCTGCCGACCTCGCCGTACTTCTTCGCCGACACCGTGGAAGACTACCGCAAGGCCGTTGAAACCCTGGGCTTCCCGTGCGTGGTCAAGCCAGTGATGAGCTCGTCGGGCAAGGGCCAGAGTCTGCTGCGCGGCAGCGACGACGTGCAGCAAGCCTGGGACTACGCCCAGGAAGGCGGCCGCGCCGGCAAAGGCCGGGTGATCATTGAAGGCTTTATCGATTTCGATTACGAAATCACCTTGCTGACCGTGCGTCATGTCGGCGGCACCACCTTCTGTGCGCCGGTCGGTCACCGCCAGGAAAAAGGCGATTACCAGGAATCCTGGCAGCCCCAGGCAATGAGCCCGGCGGCACTGGCCGAATCCGAGCGCGTCGCCAAGGCGGTAACCGAGGCCCTGGGCGGACGTGGGATGTTCGGCGTCGAACTGTTCATCAAGGGCGATCAGGTGTGGTTCAGCGAAGTCTCTCCGCGCCCACACGACACCGGGCTGGTGACGCTGATTTCCCAAGACCTGTCGCAGTTCGCCCTGCACGCTCGCGCCATTCTCGGCCTGCCGATCCCGCTGATCCGTCAGTTCGGCCCGTCGGCATCGGCGGTGATCCTGGTGGAAGGTCAGTCGACCCAGACCGCTTTCGCCAACCTGGGCGTCGCCCTGAGCGAGCCGGACACCGCGCTGCGTCTGTGTGGCAAACCGGAAGTCAACGGCCAGCGCCGCCTGGGCGTGGCCCTGGCTCGCGACGAGTCCATCGAAGCCGCCCGCGCCAAGGCGACCCGCGCTTCCCAGGCGGTGAAGATCGAGCTGTAAGCTTGGCGACTACCCTGCTGCATTGATCGTTCCCACACTCCGTGTGGGAACGCCTCTGCGGACGCTCCGCGTTCGGCTCTTTGGGACGCGGAGCGTCCCGGGCAGCATTCCCACGCAGAGCGTGGGAACGATCAAATAAAAAAGGCGACACCTGCAAGGGTGTCGCCTTTTTCATGAACGCCGGTCTGGCTTAATCCGGCAGTTTGTACGCGATCACATAGTCACCCTGCTTGGTGCCCAGGGAACCATGACCGCCAGCAACGACCAGCACGTATTGCTTGCCGTCCTTGCCGGTGTAGGTCATCGGCGTGGTCTGGGCGCCGGCGGGCAGGCGGCCTTCCCACAGTTGCTTGCCGTTCTTCACGTCATAGGCACGCAGGTACTGGTCGAGGGTACCGCTCAGGAACGCCACGCCCCCGGCGGTGGTGAACGTGCCGCCCAGGCTCGGTACGCCCATGCTCAGCGGGATCGGCACCGGCGAGCTGTCGCGCACGGTACCGTTCTTGTGTTTCCACAGGGTTTTGTTGTTGGTCAGGTCGACTGCGGCCACATAGCCCCAGGCCGGCGCCTGGCAGGGCAGTCCCATGGGCGAGAGCAGCGCTTCGAGGATCACGCCATAGGGCGCGCCCTTGTTCGGCTGTACACCTTCGGTTTCGCTCTTGCGACCCGGACCACCGGCCACGTCGGCCGCCGGTACCAGCTTCGACTTGAACGCCATGTAGCTCGGGTTGACGAAAGCGATCTGGCGCACCGGGTCAACCGAGATGCCGCCCCAGTCGAACACCCCGAAGTTGCCCGGGTAAACGATGGAACCCTGCAGCGACGGTGGCGTGAACATGCCGTCATAGCGCAGCGACTTGAAGTCGATCCGGCAGAGCATCTGGTCGAACGGGGTCACGCCCCACATGTCGCGTTCCTTGAGGACCGGCGGCACGAAGTTCAGGTCGGACATCGGCTGGGTCGGCGAGGTGTGGTCGCCTTCCACCGCGCCTTGCGGCACCGGGATCTCCTTGATCGGGATGATCGGCTGGCCGTTGCTGCGGTCCAGCACGTAAATGCTGCCCTGCTTGGTCGAAGCCAGTACCGCCGGCTTCACGCCGTCGGCGGTCTTCATGTCCATCAGGGTCGGTTGACCGCCGACGTCCATGTCCCACAGGTCGTGGTGGGTGAACTGGAAGTACCAGCGCACCTTGCCGGTGGCGATGTCCAGCGCGGTCAGGCCGGCGGAGTATTTTTCCGATTCCGGTGTACGCAGGCCACCGAACTGGTCGGGGGTCTGGTTGCCCATCGGCAAGTAGAGCATGCCGAGTTTTTCATCGACGCTGAACATGGACCACATGTTCGGCGAGTTGCGGGTGTAGGTCTGGCCCTCGGCAATCGGCGTAGTGTCGTCCGGCTTGCCGCTGTCCCAGTTCCACACCAGCTTGCCGGTGTGCACGTCGTAGGCGCGGATAACACCGCTGGGCTCGTCGGTGGAAACGTTGTCGGTGACGTGACCGCCGATCACCACCAGGTTCTGGGTGACGGCCGGAGGCGAGGTGGAGTAGTAACCACCCGCGGTGAAGCCACCGATGTTGGCGCTCAGGTCGACCTGGCCTTTGTCACCGAAGTCTTCGCACATCTTGCCGGTGTCGGCATTGAGGGCGATCAGGCGGGTGTCGGCGGTCGGCAGGAAGATCCGGCGCGGGCACACGGTGCTGGCCGGCGTGGTGCTGGCAGTACCGGTGGGGCTCTGCTCGGCAGAGGTGTACGCGGCGTCATCGTGATAGCTCACGCCACGGCAGGTCATATGGGCCCAACCCTTGAAGTTTTCCGCCTTCTGCGTGGAAAGCTTCGGATCGAAACGCCAGATTTCCTTGCCGGTCTCAGGCTCCAGGGCAATCACCTGGCTGTGAGGGGTGCACACGTAGAGCATGCCGTTGACTTTCAACGGGGTGTTTTCAGCGGTGGTCTCGCCCGGGTCGTTCGGTCCCGGCAGGTCGCCGGTGCGATAGGTCCAGGCCGGTACCAGCTTGCTGACGTTCTGCGGCGTGATCTGCGCCAGCGGCGAATAACGGTCGCCATGGGCACTGCGGCCATAGGAGTTCCAGTCGCCGTCCGGCATTGCCGGTGCGGTGTTGGCCATGCCAGCTACGTTGTCACGGTCCAGTTGCCCCTTGATTTCACCCGGGTTGGTGAACTGGCTGGCCAGTGCCGCGACACCGGCGATGACCACCGCGGCGCCCAGAGCACGAGTACCCATGGGGGACGCATCGGCCGTCAGCAGCGGACGGCGGAACCATGGCAACAACAGGACGATGCCCAAGGCGAACAGCAGCGCCAGGCGCGGCACCAGTTGCCACCAGTCCAGGCCCACTTCCCACAGGGCCCATACCGTACTGGCGAACAGCACCAGCGCGTACAGCCCCAGGGCCGCGTGACGGGCCATGATCAGCAGCACGCCGGTCAATGCCAGACCGATACCGGCCAGCAGGTAATACCACGAACCGCCAAGCGTGCTCAGCTTGACCCCGCCGGCCAACAGGGCCAGGCCCATCAATAGAAGCAGAATGCCGAGCAGACTCGGTAGCAGACGGCTTCGATTCAAAGCACCTTCAGTGCTCATAGTGTGATTCTCCGTGATATTTAAGGAGTCCCGCGCAAGTAATCACTGTAGATGACGATCCTGCGAAGGCATGGTTCAGTAAAAAGCTGACCCGATATTGGCAGCCCGTTGTGGGAGCGAGCCTGCTCGCGATTGCGGCGTCACTTTCAACATGCCTGTTGGCAGACCCACCGCTATCGCGAGCAGGCTCGCTCCCACATGAGGTTACAAGGCAAGACAGCGCTATCTTTTAAAATCCCGATACGCCAGAAAAACCGTTTCAGCAGAGGGCGCAAGAATAAGGTCCCGCCTCCGATAGAGAAAGCGCTTTTACCGACATGAATCTTTTCGAATCCGGTAACAGTGTTGCCACTAGACTTCCAACACATGGGCGCCTCGGATAAGGTGCGCGGCTTATTCCTCTTCACGCAAATACCTCCATGACCGAACAGCACAACAACCCCCTGCACGGCGTGACGCTGGAGCAGATCCTTAACGCTCTGGTGCAGCACTACGAGTGGTCGGGGCTGGCCGAACGCATCGATATCCGGTGCTTCAAGAGCGACCCGAGCATCAAGTCGAGCCTGACCTTCCTGCGCAAGACACCGTGGGCGCGGGAGAAAGTCGAGCGGTTGTATATCAAGCTGATGCGTACCAAGCGGCCGGTCTGAACCATGAACATTCGACAGCGCTTCGTATCCGTGGCGGCGCTGCTGGGCTGGGCGGGATTGAGCATCCAGCTGTATCTGATTCTGCTGGGGCGGTGGGAACTGGGCGCGAGCCTGCTGGGCGGCCTGGTGAATGCCTTCAGCTTCTTCACGGTGTTGACCAATACATGGGTGGCCGTGGTGCTGACGTGCGAAGTGACCCGCCGCGAATCGGCCGCCCGGCGCTGGTTCCTGCGGCCCGCCGTCAGCAGCGGTATCGCCGTGAGCATCGCCCTGGTCGGCCTGGCCTATAACCTGTTGCTGCGCCATCTTTGGCAACCCGAAGGCTGGCAATTCGTCGCCGACGAATTGTTGCACGACGTGATGCCACTGCTGTTCATCGCCTATTGGTGGCGGTGCGTGCCCAAAGGCACCCTGCGCCTGTGGCATATCGGCCTTTGGGTGATTTACCCCGTGGTGTACTTCGCCCATGTCCTGTTGCGGGGGAGTTTCCTGGGGGCGTACCCCTACCCTTTCATCGACGTCGCTAGACTGGGTTATCCACAGGTGTTCATCAATGCCGGAGGGATATTGCTGGGGTTTGTCGGAATTGCGCTGGGAGTGGTGGGATTGGATCGGTGGATGGGGCAGCGGTATTAGAAGACTGCCACAGAGGACTTGTACTCAAGACCTCCCCGGCAACATCCACACCAACCCACTGGCCTTCGCCCGCTCATGACACAACGCCAATACGCTACGCCGCTCATCGTTGTCCATGCTGCGCCAACGGGTGATCTCGGACACGGTGCGCTGGCAGCCGGTGCAGACGTCGTCATCGTCCAGCGAGCAGATGCTCACGCAGGGCGAAGGCACCGGGCGTTCGGGGGCGTTCATGATGTCTGCTCGGCCAGGTCGCGGGCATAGCGCTGCGCGTTGTGGACGTAATGCGCCGCACTGGCCTCGAGCATCTTCTTCTGGGCCTCGGTCAACTCCCGGACGACCTTGCCAGGTGAGCCCATCACCAGCGAACCGTCGGGGATTTCCTTGTTTTCGCCGATCAACGCATTGGCGCCGATGATGCAGTTCTTGCCGATCTTCGCGCCGTTGAGAATCACCGCATTGATGCCGATGAGGCTGTAATCCCCCACCGTGCAACCGTGGAGCATGGCGTTATGGCCAATGGTCACACCGGTGCCGATGGTCAGTGGAAAACCCATGTCGGTGTGCATCACCGTGCCGTCCTGCACGTTGCTGTCCTTGCCGATCAGGATCAACTCGTTATCGCCGCGCAGCACGGCGTTGAACCAGACACTGGCGCCTTCTTCGAGGCGGACCTTGCCCACCAGCGTGGCGTTGGGGGCGACCCAGCTCTGTGGGTGGGTTTCGACACGGGCATCGCCCAGGCGGTATTTCATGAGGATCCTCGGGCTCAGGTATTGATGAAGCTTCTGGGTGGTTTGTGCAAGTCAATGCCGGCGTCGAACAGCAGGTTCACCAGCTCGACGATCATGATCGCCGTCAGGCCCCAGATCTTGTACTCGCCAAAACGGTAGCTGGGCACGTACCAGCTGCAGCCCTGGTAATCGATGCGATGGGTGTGTTCGCGGGGATCCTTGCGGAAAAAGTCCAGCGGTACATTGAAGACCGCGGCGATCTCGGCATCGTTGGCCTGATACTCGACGAAATCCGGAATCACCCCGACATAGGGCGTGACCTTGATGCCATGCAACGAACTCAACGGGCTGAGGGGGCCGATCACTTCCACCAGGCCGGGGGGCAGGCCGATTTCTTCTTCGGCCTCGCGCAGGGCGGTGAACACCAGGTCCGGGTCCTCCGGGTCACGGCGCCCGCCGGGAAAGGCCACTTCGCCGCCATGGGTCGAGAGCCCGCTGGCGCGCAAGGTCAGTACCAGTTCCGGCTCGTCACTGCGGGTGATCGGCACCAGCACCGCGGCTTCAGGGAAACGTCGGTCGGCCTGCAGATCACGCGGGGTATGGTTGCTTACTCGATGCAGTAGCTCGTCCAGCATGAGACTTCTCGATTCATTCGCTGCCTTGCATCATGCACCAAGCGCTCAAGCCGCCCAACCCCCGGACCACGTCGTGTCGCGAAACGACAACTTGCCGACACCCGTCCCGCACGCCAAGATAGGCGCAGCATTCAGGAACCCAAGCATGAAATTCTGCAGCCAGTGCGGTAACCCGGTGACCCAGCGCATACCCGAAGGCGACTCGCGCCTGCGCTTTGTCTGCGACACCTGCCACACCATCCACTACCAGAACCCCAACATCGTGGCCGGTTGCGTACCGACCTGGGGCAGCAAAGTGCTGCTGTCGACGCGCCATCGAGCCGCGACGCGGCTACTGGACGCTGCCGGCGGGCTTCATGGAAAACGGTGAAACCGTCGAACAGGCCGCCGAACGCGAAACCGCCGAGGAAGCCTGCGCCCGGGTGCGGAATTTAAGCATCTATACGTTGATCGACGTACCGCACATCAGCCAGGTGCATGTATTCTTCCGTGCCGAGCTGGTGGATGATAACTTCGCCGCCGGCCCCGAGAGCCTGGAAGTGAAACTGTTCGAAGAAGCGGACATTCCCTGGGACGAACTGGCTTTTCGCACAGTGGGCCGGACCCTGGAATACTTCTATGCTGATCGACGAACCGAGCATTACCCGGTGCGATCCGAATCGATCCCGCCACTGGCTCAGCCTGCCAAGACCTGAAAAACCATATCGTCACGACCTTTAGGGATACCGTTTCAATGCGCTGGTTGCTTGTGCTGTTCTGCTTGTCGTTCGCTGCTGTGTCCCAGGCTTCTGCGGTGGGAACCTATGACGGCAAGGTCATCGAAAAAGTGCTGGTGCTCAAGTCCGCCCATCAATTGCAATTGATCAACGACGGCAAACCACTCAAGACCTACCGTATTTCCCTCGGCAAGGGCGCCAAGAAAGGCCCCAAACTGATCCAGGGCGACAAGCGCACACCTGAAGGTTTCTATTGGATCGACTGGCGCAAGGTCAGCGACCGTTTCTACCTGTCGATGCACATCTCCTACCCCAACATCAGCGACGCCGCCCGCGCCCGACGCGAAGGTGTAGAACCTGGGAGCATGATCATGATCCACGGCACGCCTGATTCCGAAGAAACCCCTGAACAGCTGTTCCACACCCTGGACTGGACCGATGGCTGCATTGCCATGCGCAACGTCGACATGCGCGAAGTCTGGAACCTGGTGCCGGATGGCACGATGATCGAGATTCGGCCGTAGCGTCTGTCCCTTATGCGGCAAGCGCTTGTTGAGGCATGGAAGCCTTGTTGCGACATGTAAGCTTTTGTGGCGAGGGGATTCATCCCCGCTGAGCTGCGCAGCGGCCCTAAAGCCAAACAACCCGGTGCGTCAGGCAGATTGAGTCGCTTGCTTTTGGGCCGCTGCGCGCCCCAGCGGGGATGAATCCCCTCGCCACAGGGGGGCCACACATCTGAGCCTGCTCGCGATGGCGCCGGCCCTTACGCCATCAAGCCCGTAGCTCCACCCGATCCAGCGCCTTGTCCGCCAACAGCGCGCCCAACTCAATCATCTGCGCCACCCCCAGCGCCACATGCCGCCGCGATCCGTCGAGGTCGAAGGCCAGGTCGCTGAGCATGGCATTGGCCGAGGCCAGGGGTTCGCTGAGGTTGGCTAGCAGGACTTCGGTGTCGACGCTGTCTGCGACGATGAACAGCTGCGATGTGGGTTCGGGGGCTGGGTCGCTGTCGTCAGGCTTGAGGTAGTAGTCCAGCGCACGGTCGCCGGCCTCCTGGAGTTTTTCGGGGGCGTAGTCACCGTAGGGGAAGGTGGAGGTGGGTTTTGGAGGGTTTGGGGTTTCTTTGATCATGTGCAGCTCCTGATTCGGTGGAGCTACCAACCTTCTGCGGTCAAACAAAAAGTGGCAGCTGTACGCGGGTTGACCGACCGGGAATCAGGAATCCGGCACGTCCGAAGACGTCCCACGCACAGCTGCCGCGACACGATACCTCAGACGGAAGAAAAACGCCTGAACTAGGTCTTGGAACGCTGGCGCGTCTAGATTCTCGGACGGTCAAATCCGGTCGCTGAATTGGCAGCGACACCCACAGGCTAGAGCCACCGCTCCCGAGGGACAACCTGAAAAACTTGTCGGAAACTTCGGTGCGTCTGACAGACCGCGCGATAGATCGCTGATGATTTCAATCGCCTGCAAATGCCAGTAGGTGTGTATATCCGTTTCTTCGGTAACGGCCACTGGCAGTTCCGCCCTTACGGCGGGTCACTTTTGGAAGAGCGCCAAAAGTAACCAAAAGCGCTTTGCCCCACCACTGGGCACCTCGCCAAGGCGAGGTGCTCCCTCACTCCGGCGTTGCTCCGTGGGCCCGCCGCGAAGGGCCATCCATGGCCCAGCGCGGCTAATCCGGCATCCATGCCGGATTGCCCACTACGCAACGCCTGCGTTCGGCCCTTGTGGTTTACGGGGCGTCTAAGATCAAGATCAAGAGCAAAAGCAAAAGCAAAAGCAAAAGCAAAAGCAAAAGCGAGGCGGCCTAGTGGCCGGCCTGACTTTTCCGGCTGTACCTGAATCCACTTGTGGGAGCAAAGCTTGCTCGCGAAGGCGACCTATCTTTTTCCGCTGTCCCCGATCAATTGTGGGAGCGAGCCTGCTCGCGATAGCGGTGGGCCAGTTTGAAAAGTGCTGCATGAACCGACGCCATCGCGAGCAGGCTCGCTCCCACAGGGGAACGCGTGTGCTCAAAAAGCAGGTCGGCTGCAAGGCCGCCTTGCTTTCGCTTTGCTTTGCTTTTGCTTTTGATCTTCGCGCCCCGTTAACCACGCTGGCCGAACGCAGGTATTGCGTAGTGGGCAACCCGGCATGGATGCCGGGTTAGCCGCGCTGGGCCATGGATGGCCCTTCGCGGCGGGCCCACGGAGCAATGCCGGAGTGAGGGCACACCGAGC
>Ga0157373_10004206_pt1 | contig 10857 bp, 3 predicted proteins | sample C65metaG_FD_113460 | JGI IMG/M metagenome (GOLD analysis project Ga0157373, IMG submission 113460) | Corn rhizosphere microbial communities from Kellogg Biological Station, Michigan, USA - C6-5 metaG | ecosystem: Host-associated > Plants > Roots > Rhizosphere > Soil | place: USA: Michigan...
CGTGAACACATGCCCTAGTAGTAACGCTCGTCGTGTGTGCGTCGTCACATTGCCCCGAGCGAATAAGGGTGCGGCAACTGACCGCAGCTCCGTTCATCTGCTGGAAGCTTAACGACAGCAACCCCGGGTGGCTTGCAGGGCTGCGACATACTCGGACATCGGGTGGCCAACCGGCATGGGCCATGCCGAACAGGAATACTTATAGATGGGGAGCTAAATTGATTCAGGACTGGCAAACTCTCACCCTGCCCCGACCCGCCACAGGAATGCCGCCATGCACATGACTACCGACAGCTTCATCTACAACCCGTGCGACGAGGAAGAAGATGACATGGCGCTGGCGTGTTGCCATGCCATTAACGGCGATCTGTTTCTGCTCGGTCGCTTCCCGGACGAAGATGAAGTGGACATCACCTTTCGCGATGACACCATCCACGTCGAGAGCAACCTGAAAGTGACCCTCACCGCCACGCTGTTGAAAGTGGAAATCGACGCCGCCGACGCCAAACCCTTCGGCGGCGAACACCTCTTCGAAATCACCCACAGCACGATTGCCGAAGAACTCCCCGAGCTGGATGCGACCCTGCGCATCCTGCTCAAGGATGTCGGCACCTACGTCAGCGAACTCGGCTGATCCTCGACCTGCCCGTCCTCCACCGCCGCCAGCAGTTCTTCCACATCGGCGGCGAACGCCTTGCCGCCGTCCACCGCCAGGTAGCGGATGTGCAGGATCACGTCGGTGAGGGTGTCGAGCATCGCTTGCTGGTCCTCCGTTTCGTGATGGGGAAAGCTCAAGGTCCAGCGTGAGATCGCCCCCGTGCCTTCGAACGGGAAGTAACGCTCATCACCGAAATCGAGCTGGAACATGCCATGGTCGTCCACGCCCGTGGACAGCCCGATCTGCTGGTTGGCGCGAGGATTGGTCACCAGTTGATCCTGATTAACGTCGTCATCCCCACCCTCCGGCAACTCGCCCGCCTGTTGATACAGGTATTTCACGTTGCCGATCTGCGGTTTGAGCAAATAAGTGCTGGTCTGCTGACTCAGGGTCGCGTGAACGTCCTGATAAGGCTTGAGCACCACCGGCAGCGAAACCGATAGCCGCACCAGTTGACGCAGGTAATGCCCCGGGTAATCCGCGTCGAAGGTCGAGGACTTGAGCTCAAAGTCGATTTCGCCTCGGGTGCGCAAGGTGTCGAGCACGGCATCCCAACCGGTGGCCGCGTCGGGCGCCAGGCCTGCGTTGGGGTCGTAATCCTTGAGCAGCGCTTTGAGCGACAGGGTCTTGGTGATTTCGAGGCGGCGCTCATGACGGCTCAGGAACGCCGATTCCATTTGCATCAACCCAAGCTTCAGCGACTCACCCGCTGTCAACCCGAAACGGTTATCCACCCACGCCGATGCTGAAATGAACCGGGTGTCGCGATCGCCGATTTCGTACTGCCAGCTCGCCTCGGTGCTCAGGCACAGGGACAGCACGGCGTCATAGGCCTGGAAGTACAGCGTGGACATTTGGCTGAGTAACCACTGGTACAAGCCCGCATTGGTCGCGCGCCCCTTGATGAAGGCATACAGCGACTGAGCCTGCTCGCGGGATTTGGTCGCCTGAGCCAGGCTGGTCTGCGCAGACTGCAGCGCCACCTGTTGCGCTTCGATCTGCCGATCCAGCACCTCCAGTTCAAGTTCGGCCTGCCGGGCCTGGTGTTGCCACTCTTCACGGCGACGGGTCTGCATGTCACCGGTCAGCTTCTGCTGGGCGAGTTCGGACAGCACCGCGGCGGCGCCCTCCATCACCTCGGATTCGGCGAACGCTGGCCCGCCCCAGTGCATGCCTCCCGTTGCGCCGCCAAACAGATTGGGCGCCAGGTTGGCCAGGTGTCCTCCGACGCCCAGCGTCCGCGCCATCAGGTTGCTACCCAGCGCGGCATTGCGATCCCTGTGAGCGGAGGCTTCCAGCTCACTGACATCACGACGGATCTGCTCGTCGTAATACTGTTTGCGCGCAGCAACCCCTTGGCGGTTCGCCTGGAGTATTTCAATACCCTTGGAGGCTTCGTCGATGGCGTTCTCTTGAAGCTGTTCGGCGAAGGTCGCCAGATCGTCCAGCACATGCCCCTGTTGAAGTTCTTCCTGCTCTGCCCGGCTTCGGGATTCCATGTAGCTGAGCACCTGCTGGGAGAAACGGATCAGGATTTCGACGGCATTCTGCGCCCGCGGCAGCATGGCGCGGAAACGATACGGCGGCACGATGGCCAGTGAGCCCAGACGACGCTGGCTCAAGCTGCTGCCATTTTGCTGAGCGCGCAGCAGGTCCAGCGGATTGGCAGGCACCTCATACAGCGCCAGATGCATCGGTGTGCCATCCAGCGTCAGGTTGTGGCGCAGGTTGCTCAGGCGCAGATCGAGGCTGTCCCACAGGTCAAGCAGCTGGGTGTTGACCGGCAGACGAAAAATCGACTGATCCAGCAGCCGCAACCAAGGCGCATCAACGCCTTGTAACGGAATCAGACCGGTGAGGCGTTCGGCCATCGACGCCTCCAGCGAGGTAAATGTCTGAGTCTCCTCGGCAGCGGCATCGTCCAGCGTCACCGGCTCCCAACGGCTGATGCTGCGCCCCTTGGTCAGCGGCCCGAGCAGCGAGAGCGCGCGAACATAGAGCAGCTTGGCTTCGTTCAGGGTGTCGCGCGTCACCTGACGGTAGAGCATGTCGCCCCAGGCGATCAGGTTGTTCACGTACAGCATGAAAATCGCCTTGCGGTAGTGCGACGGCGCCCCCCGGGCGATGGCATCGGGGTTGGTCAGGCCTTCGAGTTCCACGGCTGGGTTATCCGGCAGCCCCAGTGGGCGGCATGACCAGTACGGCAGCCAGTCGGTTTCGGCGGGCGGCGGAAACAGCGGCGCCACGCGCATCTGCGGGTTGAACAGCAACTCCAGCCACTGCTGTGCACTTGTGTAGTCAAACTCCTGTTGCAGGCGGGTCGCGATCAGGTGCGGCGCGTGAAAGAAGATTTCCCAGAAATACAGGCCATTGGCGCCGGAAAAGTCGAGGTACACCGGTGCGGTCTGGCCCGGCAGCGGCGGCTCTTCGGTGTGCTGGGTTTCCCATGACAGCGCGCCTTGCAGTGACAGGCTGGCCTGGCGGCTCAGGGCTTTGGCGCAGAGCGTATTCAGGCGCACGAGCAAGTCGCCTGCGCCTATGGAGGGCCTGACGTATTTGAAGTTAATGTGCTGCGCGCCCTGGCTGTCGATAACGATGAACGGGGCGGGTTCGGTGATGGCTTCCCGAGTGACAAAAAAACCATTAAAACCAAATGCTTTTCCGAAACTGCTATTTACATCCGCCCCCCATTGATAGGTTCGGGTATTCGAGTCACTGGCTGGCCACTCGTGGCTAAGCACAGGCGACTTGGCCGCGCCGTTGAGCCTTACCCCCCCCTCATAAAGGGCCGAGTCAACGCCATAGAGTTTGAGCATGCTGTCGACTGTGACGGGGTACTCAGGAGCGTTAACATAGACGACACTCAGCGGGTATTGGATAGCTCCTGCATTCTGGGTCACCTCGAAAAGCTGCTCTTGCCTCCCAAGATCAAAGGTGTCCATGCCTCGGCCCAGCGTTTTGCTTTTTTGCCAGTACTCTCTTCCGCCCTCAGTGCGTACCCGCTCCAGTTCGCTATGGGCCATCGTGGCGATAGCGCCTTTCAAGTAAGTGAGTTCGATGTTGGGCAGTTTGGGGCTAGTCAATAGGGGATGAGAGAACTCCACAAACCACTGGACATCCCCTGATGCAGTGGTGTGAACCCTGAACAAATATGCAATGCCACTTGGGAAACGAAGCTCCCGACGAAACTCGAATCCTTCAACCCTTCTGACTGAGGCAACCTTTGTACAGGTGCCTTTTAGTTCCAGGCGCCCGTTCCGCAAGCCCATATCCAGTTCAAGGTACTCGTTGAGTGGGAACTCGCCATCGCCATAAGTCGTCGATGGCCCGGTCCGGTCCCACCCGGTCGCAGCGATGAGCCAAGAGTCGTCCGTGCCGGGGTTGATCTGGTCCGCCAGGTATTGCACCCGCCGAGGGTCCTCGCCAGCCATGAACACCAGAATATCCGCAACATCGGTTGCTGAAAGCGGCTTCAAAAAGACATCGAATGCCAGATAAGTGTTGATATCTGACGTAAATGCTTTGGAGATAAACCCGATCAACAAACGAGGTTGACCGTTGTTTCGATGATCAACACTGACCATCATCCGATAACCTTTCTCGATCTCGTTTTTGTCATTCAGCTCATTGGGCAACAACTCATCCGGTGCCTCGCCGGTGTGCAGTTCAATCGGCGTACTCCAATTGTCATCAAGTCGGCGGTAAGCCAGGTTGATCGAGTATTCGAACGCACCGGTCTTCTTCCCGTCCTTGTCCACCACCGCCTTGCCACTTTGCGCCCACACCACATACAGCCGGCCATCCATGACCACTGGCCGGCAGTGCTTGACCTGCGCCCCGGTAATCGCGTCGACAGGTTTCCATTCGGTCCAGCCCGCCATCTGCGCTTTATCGGCCCCCTCACTTATATACAGATGGGATTTGCGCCAGTAGAACGCGAACGGCTCGGTGCGTTGTCGACCGAGGAAGTAATAATCGGCGTTGATGAACTTCGTGTCGTTGACGTAGCACGCGACCGTTTCCAGGTTGCTCACCGTCTCGAACGCCTGCAGATAATTACCCAGCGCCTTTTGCACCGTGTCTTCGGTCAGCCGTGCCTGTGACAACTCCGACTCGAAGGTCTTGAACATCGACGTCTTGTCCAGCCGCAGAGCCGGTTGCAGGTAGTTCTCGGGGTAGTCCTCCAACATCTGGTAACCGGCCCACTGGCTGTACTGGGACATGCCGTCGCGCCACAACGTCAGGGTGTCCTGGCCGACGCTGCCGTAGCCCGGTTCCATGCCGTTGTAGATCGCATGAATGTGCTGCTGCACGCTCGCGATGCCCTGCGCGACGCGACTGGTATCGACCTGAGCGGTGACCTGGTTGTCGATCAGCAGGTACTCATACAGATCGTTTTCAGTCAGCACCCGCGTTTGCCGCTCGGCCTGAGGCACCAGTTGCCCCAGGTACCAGGCGACCAGCGCATCGCGCCGTTGTTGTTCCAGAACCCCAATGATTGACTGGTCCATGGTGCATTCCTCATCGTCCATTGATGTGTGTGTGTGATCAGGCTCAGGAAGCAGGCAATGCCCTGGTCTGTACCGGTTGGGTGCGGGTCTGCTGACGTCGGCCCGGGATCAGACCCTTGATCTGCTCGGCAAACGGCTTGCCACCGTCGGTCGCGTAATAGCGCACGTGCACGATGATGTCCTGCAGACCCTCCAGCAGCGACTGCTGAGCGGCGCTTGCATGGCGGGGAAACGCCAGCGTCCAGCCTGATACCGCACCTGTGCCTTCGAACGGCAAATAGCGCTCATCGCCCGGCCTGAGCCCGGACATGCCGGCGTCTTCAAGATCGCCAGAGATTGCCATCTGCTGACTGATGCGCGGGTTGCTGATCACATAGCTCGGATCGACATCGTCCTGCCCGTCATCCAACTCCTGAGCCTGCTGATACATGTACTTGCTGCCGCCAAGATCAGGCTTGAGCAGGTAGCTGCTGGCCGTCTGGGTGAGCATCACTCGAGCGTTTTCATAAGGGCCGAGCACGCCAGGCAACGACACCGACACCTGAGCGAGCTGGCGCAGGTAATGACCGGGGTAGTCCTGATCGAACAACGAAGGCTTGAGCGTGAACTCGATTGCACCGCTGCTGCGCAAGGTGGCAATGACCGCCGCCCAGCCCGTGGAAGCGTCTTCGCTCTGATAATCCTGGAGCAGCCGCCGCAACGAGACGGTCTTGACCAGCGACAGGCGCCGCTCATTGCGCACCAGGTACGCCGACTCCATCTGCAACAGGCCCAGACTCAGGCTCTCGCCAGCAGTCAGGCCGTGACGGTTATCGACCCAGGCGTTCACCGGGATGAACGTGGTCTGAGGGTCGCCGATCTCGTGCTGCCAGGTCGATTCAGTGGCCAGACACAACGACAGCACCGCGTCGTACGCCTGGAAATACAGCGTCGACAACTGCCCCAGCAACCAGCGATACAAGGCCGCATTCGTGGCACGGTTCTGCATGAAGGCGTACAGGGTCTGGGCCTGTTCGCGCATCTTCAACGAGCGCTCGCGTTTGGTCTGCGCCGTTTTGATAAGCATCTGATGCTGCTCGATTTGCCGCTGCACCGATTCGAGCTGATGCTGCGCCTGCTCCTTGAGCATTGCCCACTCGTCACGGCGTCGGGCTTGAGCGTCGGCCCGCAGGGCTCGTTCGGCATTGTCCGAGAACAACGTACCCATGGCCTCGAACACCGACGCCCCGCTCCAGAACGGACCGCTCCAGTTCCAGCCACCCGGGACCGGCACCGGTACAGGGCCCGGTGTGAAGGTGATGGTGTTGGGCGCCGTGCCCAAGGCATGTCCCGTGGCTCGAAACCCGGCAGCGGCCATACGTGCCAGCGTCGCGTCCAGCAGCAAACCCTCCGCGCTGCGCTCGGCATCGCTGACGTCACGGACAAGCAACTGATCGTAATAGTCGATCTGGGCCTGGATCTGATCGCCGTTGGCAGAGGCGACGTCCAGCGCCTTGCGGGCCTGCTCGATCGCCAGTGCATCCAGCTGCTCGACAAAAGCCGCCAGCTCGATCACATGACTCTGCGAGAGCGCTTCCTGATCAGCCCGCTCCTGCGACTCCATGGCCTGACGCACCTGATCACCGGTGCGGATGAGGATTTCCACGGCATCGCGGGCGCGCGGCAGCAGGGTTGAGAACCGGTAAGGCGGTACGCTGCCCTGCCCGCCCAGACGCCGCAGCGATGTCGCACTCCCGGCCAGTTGGGCACGCAACAAGTCCAGCGGATTGGCCGGGGTTTCATACAGGGCCAGTGACAGCGGCTGACCATCGAGCGACAGGTTGTTGCGCAGATTGAACAGGCGCTCATCGACTTGATCCCACAGGTCCAGCAACCGCGTATTGACCGGCAAGCGAAACCACGGAGCGTCGATCAGGTTCAACCAGGGCGCCTCTTCAACCCTGCGCGGGGTGTCGCGTTGCAGCCCTTCAAAAGCAGAGGCTTCAAACCCGTTGAACGTCTGATCCTGATAAGTGGCTGCGTCCTCCAGCGACATCGGTGCCCACTGGCTGATGCTGCGCCCCTTGGACAACGGCCCCAGCAACGCCAGCGCGCGCACGTAATGCAGCTTCGCCTCGTTCAACGTGTCACGGGTGACCTGCCGATACAGCGAATCACCCATGGCAATGAGGTTGTCCACATAGAGCATGAAAATCGCTTTGCGATAGTGCGACGGCGCGCCATAGGCAATTGCGTCAGGGTCGCGCGGCGCGGCGACATCACGCAGCGGGTCGTCAGCAAACCCCAACGGGCGGCTTGTCAAGTAAGGCTGCCATTGCACCTCTTCGGGCGGCGGTTACAACGGCGCCACGCGCACCTGAGGGTTGAACAGGTAATTGAGCCACTGTTCGGCGCCTGAATAGTCGAATGACTGATGCAGGCGCCAGGCCGCCAGGTGCGGCACATGGAAGAAGATTTCCCAGAAATAAAGGCCATTGGCGCCATTGAAATCGACGTTGACTGGCGCGGTGCTGCCCGGGATCGGCGGCTCCTGGGTGTGCTGGGTTTCCCAGCCCAGCACTCCCGCCAGCGAGCGCTCGGCCTTGCGCACCAATTCGCTGGCGAACGTGGTGTTGAGGCGCACGTAGCGCAGGTTGGGAAGTTCAAGGCCGGCGAGGTCGAGGAACAGGCCGCCGTCGGCCGTCTTGATGAGGGTGGGGATTACCTCGGAACGTTGTTGGCGAACGCTGATGAACTGGCTATAACCCAGGCCGGTACTCTCATGCGGATTACCCAGATGCAGGGGATCTGTATTCTCGGCGTAGTTACCCCAATCCATCCCGTTCTGCGAATGACCGCGAGCCGAACCGTTGAACGTCATGGAAAAATCGGTACGAGGACCATTTCTCCAGATGCCGAGTTCTGCCTTCAAAGGCACCAGACCGAACTCGCCTGGGATGTAAAACCGGTGCTCGCACCGGCCCTCGCCATGCAGTATCAAAGACCCCGTCGTCATTCTGAGTTTCACGTCGAACTCAAGATAACGACTCAAACGTCCTTCCAGGTTATTGCCCTCAGGATTGAACGTGACGCTCTTGAGCGTCCAGACCTTCCCACCGGCATCGGTTCCCACCGTAAGATACTGCGCGCCCCTTGCGCCTCCTTTCGATTGAGCGACCAGAGAACGCATCAGCGTCTTAAGCTCTGCCCCTTCAGGATCGGAAAATGGCTTCCAGTGCGGATCCAGTTGCAGCACGAACCCTGGCGCAGCCACCGGCTTGTCGGGGGACTGCTCCGGCTGTATGAATGCCACCACCAACCCTCGTTTCGAGCCTGGTCGATCGTCGCGGGTGGCGATCAGCACATAACCGCTGTGTTCAAGGTTTGCGAGCGCCCCCATGGTTTGTTCACGTAGACAGATCGATGGACTCCACTGCCCATCGGCCCTCAAATAGCTGACGTTCAGCCGGTACACAAAGGTGTCCGCGATCGGTTTGTCATCTGCGTCCAGCGCTTTGCGCACCTGCTCCAGCCACACCAGATGCAACCGCCCCGACACCACGGCGGCTCGCACATGGGTCACCGTACCCGCGGCTTTTACATCGATTTTCTTCCACTCGGTCCAGGCCGAGGGCGGGACATGCGTGCTGTTGTCGTCCAGGTCCAGCGCCGCCTTGCGCCAGTAATACTGCGACGGATCGGTAGGAGAACGACCGATGAAGTAATAATCGGCCCGGCGAAAGTTTTCCCCATCGATGTAGCAGCATACGGTGTCCAGATTGCTGACGTCTTCGAACCGCGTCAGGTAATTGCCCAACGCCTTCTGCACGTTATCCGGCGTCAACCGAGCCTGCGCCAGCTCACTCTCGAATGCCTCGAACGCCTCGGTCTTGCCCAGGCGCAACGAAGGGTCCAGGTAGTTTTCCGGGTAGTCGACCAGCATCTGATACCCCGCCCAGCTGCTGTATTGGCTCATCGCCTCATGCCACTGCTGCATCGACTGCTGATGCTGCGCGGTATCCCCCAGCTCCCCGAAACCGGGCTCCATGCCGTTGTAGATGGCATGGATGTGCTGTTGAACACTGGCAATGCCCTGAGCCACGCGACTGGTGTCGACCTCGGCGCTGACCTGATTGTCGATCAGCAGGTATTCGTAGAGATCGTCGGGGGTAATGATGGTTTCGGGCGCGGCAGAGTCATCGTTGGGGACGAGTTGGCCGAGGTAATAAGCCACCAACGCGTCGCGGTGGGGCTGGGCTAGCGGTGCAGTGATCTTCGTATCCATGATGATCCTCCGGTCCTTGTATCCGAGTGCTATGAAGTCGGCGAAATCAGTAGTCAAACTGATTTTATTTTCGTGTAGCCGTACCGCTCGAATGAATTCTCTCAATAAGTATTTACGACCTAACGGTAATCATCACGGCAAGATTCAAGGGTAATGACTCCCACCATCGGACCCGCCATCCAACCGTAAGAAAACAGCAACTAATACTCTATAAAAATAAAACTTTAGGTTCAAATTTTAAATACCCGTCCTCAGAATCGTATGAATACACCAAAATACCTTCCCCTTTTTTAAGTTCAAAGCCACCCGTAGAAAAGCCCCCATAAACCGTTAGGCGTATCATCACACTAGCCTGAACGTGCCAGTCATCCGTATCGAACGATTGAACATATACTCTTGGAGAGCCAAATATATTCGGAACTCGATATTTCGATGAATCCCCCAAATCTGTTATCATCCGCCATAGTATAGAAGCCGACTCACGGCTTGTTATCAACGCGAGCGATGGCTCAGCAAGCCACCCCAAAGGATGAACGCTTTCCCAAGATTCTACTGACTCTCCCGACACCATTAACTTAATGCTTTCACGTGTCAATGAGTCCCTTGCCCCCCATTTAAAATCAACCCCATCCTTAGTAGAAAGCACCTCTTCATCAAGTCCCTCAATATCAACTTCAACACCGCTATCCGCGTGCCCTGGTGCCCGAAGTGTAAACGGAACTCCAACAATGATGTTCCCCCGCCCATACACCAACTGGATGTTGAGTATATATCTTAGGCCACGATACCTGACCGGAGAACTTATGTACCTATTAGCAACGCTGTTATCCGCGCGCCAGGTGGCTCGGACGGTCAGAGCATAGGCTTTGACGGTAAATCTATGCTCTTTTCCAGACTTCGGATCTTTTGCCAAAACCGTAAAATCCCCTGCGGCGGTAAACCCTTTCTTGAAGGTCGCCTTGCCTGTTGAATCGGTTGTACTGTCGGTTTTATTACCGCCCACTGTCCATTCAATCGTTTTGCCCGTAAGCGGCGTGCCTCCCGCTTTCAGTACGACTGAGAACTCAACATCCGCAGAGTGTTTAATCACATATTCCGTTGCACTGGCCTTGGGATCTGTGATGTCCACGGCGACTACTTTGAGTTGAAAGTTGTGCGTTTTTCCAGACTTCGGATCTTTCGCCGAAACCGTAACATCCCCCGCTGCATCGAACGCTTTCTTGAAGGTCGCCTTGCCTGTTGAATCGGTTGTACTGTTGGTTTTATTACCGCCCACTGTCCATTCAATTGTTTTGCCAGACAGCGGCTTGCCTCCCGCTTTCAGCACCACGGAAAACTCAACATCTGCGGAATGCTTGATCACATATTCCGTTGCACTGGCCCTGGGATCGGTGATCTCTACAGCGTACACATCGACATCAAAC
>Ga0157373_10004209_pt1 | contig 10855 bp, 8 predicted proteins | sample C65metaG_FD_113460 | JGI IMG/M metagenome (GOLD analysis project Ga0157373, IMG submission 113460) | Corn rhizosphere microbial communities from Kellogg Biological Station, Michigan, USA - C6-5 metaG | ecosystem: Host-associated > Plants > Roots > Rhizosphere > Soil | place: USA: Michigan...
ATGTTGTATAGAAACACTGCGTTTAGTATGATCCAGCAAATCGGAAATACACCATACAGTGCACCCTGAAAAGTTGATAATAAAACAAGTTTTGCAGGCATACCATACACAAATAATGCAATTGCAATAGCAATTACCATTGTTAGAAAACTTGCCCCATAACCTTTCATTTTTTTTATTGTCAATGCCCAAAAAATAAAAAGAATAGGAATTGCCGCAACCAAAGCCGATAAGGCAATATTGTTAAGCGGATTTATAATTTGGGTGTAGTTCATGATAACTCTCTCTTATATTTTGTACGGTTCTTCAAATCATTTTAAAGATAAATCGTAGACTTAGTGTTATCGAAAATATGTTGTTTTATTTTTAGAGAGACATGAAAGATTCCAGACTTCAACGTGGAAAAGGCGATAATCGGATGGGAAGTAACTGCTTCCTATTTTTTATTGTATTGGAATACCGGCTATAAAAATATCGCTCTACTCGCGAAATTGCATAAATCACAAGGGCAAACCATAAAATTTTCAGTCTTCCCTGTTTACTAAATAAACACTGCATTTTTTACTCCGGAGAATGCTATAGCCAGTTGCGGCAACGCCGGCGAAATAGTAATTACAGACATTATTGTAAGGCTGCTAACCAGCAAAAGTGCAAGCTTTACTTGCCATGTTTTGGTTTCCATTATTTGTAATGTTTTACAATAAATAATCTTGTTAATAGTGCAATCAGCGATTAATTATCTTTAAAGTATGTTAGGCACAGGTAATAAACTTAATTATTTATTTACGAAGAAAAATTATCTTATTATAATTGTTTTTTGCTGTTTATTTTTTTCGTGGCAAAAAAATGCACCTCAAAAAAAACCCAACATTGTTTTAATTCTTGCTGATGATCTTGGCTATTCAGATCTTGGTTGTTTTGGAAGTGAAATTGCTACACCCAACATTGATTCGTTGGCAAAACACGGACAAATATTTACAAACTTTTATACGGCGGCTGCATGCTCTCCCTCACGAGCCATGTTGCTTTCGGGAACAGATAACCATATTGCAGGATTAGGAGATATGGCGGAACATGTTCCCGGTGTGCCGGAAGAAATTGGTAAGCCCGGTTACGAAGGTTTTTTAAATGATAAAGTAATTTGTGTAGCGCAATTATTAAAGGATGCAGGTTATCATACTTATATCTCCGGCAAATGGCATTTAGGACTTGAACCTAAACAAAGTCCTACTGCAAATGGATTTGAAAGATCATTCGCTTTGCTGGATGCTTATGCTAATCATTTTATTCCTGATAATCGTGAAAGTTCTTTTTGGCAGGATGGCAAGTATGTTGATTATCCAGACGGAAAATATTCAACTGATCTTTACACCGATAAAGCAATCGGCTTTATAGAAAATAATCGCCAAGACAACAAACCTTTTTTTTTGTATGCTGCTTATACTTCGCCGCACTGGCCTTTGCAGGCACCATTAAATTTTATTGAGAAATATCATGGTATTTATGATATGGGCTACGATAGTTTGAGAACGAATCGCTTCAATGCTTTAAAGAAAAAAAGCTTAGTTGCAAAAGATGTTGTGTTGCCGCCGCTTCCATCCGTAAAAGGTGACTTGTATAATATTTCGCATATTCCATTATTGCATTGGACATCGCTTGATAAAAATCAGCAAAAAATTGAAGCAAGAAAAATGGAAATTTATGCTGGCATGATTGATAATCTTGATTATAATATCGGCAGGTTAATTCAATATTTAAAAGAGATTGGCGAATACGATAATACCTTATTTGTTTTCTTCTCTGATAATGGACCGTCTTCCGCTGATGCAAATGCAACACCGGATAAAGCCAACCCTTATCCATACATGGGCACTGCGAATTCATTTGTTGCGTACGGCTCACAATGGGCGCATGCTTCCAGCGCTGTAAATAGTTTTTATAAAGGATATAGTGCTGAAGGTGGTATTCATTCACCCATGATTATTAAAATGCCATACCAGGAAAAGGGTAACGGTATTGATACGGCATTTTGCACCATCATGGATTTGGCTCCAACTCTTCTTGATGTTGCGAACGCAAAATATCCTTCCGTTAAAAATGGCAAATCCTTAATGCCATATAAAGGAGCATCATTACTTCCTTTACTAACTAAAGAAAAAAACAAAATTCATAACGATGATTATGTAATGGGCTGGGAACTTTTTGGTAGATGTGCACTGAGAAAAGGCAAATGGAAAATCACTAAAATTGAACCGCCATTTGGTAAAGGTGTTTTTGAACTATTTAATATAAAAGATGATCCAACAGAATCGCACGATTTATCCAAACAATATCCCGATAAATATAATGAGCTATTGAATGAATGGAAAAATTATGTGAAAGATAATGGCGTGATTTTATCAAGTGAATTATCAAAACAAAAAAATGAATGATACAAATGAAACGTCATCAATCTTTCTCCTGATATAAATGATTTGATGGCGTTCATTGATAAATATTACTACTGATTAGCAACAGTGGTCGCCGGCAAAACAAATGGAGCTGGTTGCGGAACAATAGGCTCCAATTTCCTGTTTGCTAACGCAGGACTGTCTGCCGCAATAAAATTACCTCTAAATTCAAAGAATGGCATTGGCATTACAGGTACAGGATCTCCATTTGGCTGCGTAATATTTCCATGATATGGATTTAAGTATTCCCAAACCATTTTACCATCTGGCGTTACCTCAAAGAAGCGCCCATCCGAGCCTTCATCAATAAAAGTATTCCCGTTTTGCATTCTTTGAACGCCGGAAATAAAACTACTGTAAAAAGAGAGTGTGTCAGGAGCCCTATAGAACCACACAGGTTTCTCCGGGCCGTAGGGCTTATTTTTTTCTATAATATAATTTCCATTCTTATCAACGGGAGGAGCGAATTCATAAGCCATCGAATAATTATTGCCTATGGTACCCATATTGCTCCAATCAATGTCGCTTGGAGGATGATTGTTGAATACTGTAAAGTTGCCGGCACCAGGATTTCCTTTTTCTATCCATCGAATATCATGTTGACCAAATAATTCCCGGTTTGTAGAATCACCTCTTTTATAGTTTTGCGGATTACCCCACCGGTAAAGAAAATCGCCGCCTTTGCCCGATTTGCCACCTTTATGACTTGCGGCTTGCTGTGTAGTGGTGCTGTGATCAATAATAAATATTTCACTGAGGTTAGGCGAACTAAAAACAATCTGGTCAAGGTCAGCATTATATTTAATAGCATTGAAATGAAAGATATCTGAACCCCGGTTATCTACAGTTGTATTTCTATGCATTATTCCTTTAGCCTTCAATGAATCTAAAGCTTCTTCGGTAATTGGTGGCGGTAATGGTGCGCCAAGATTAAAATCTAATAATTCAGGATGATCGGAAACCTTTCCATAGTTAGCTTTTTTGGGGTCAGCATCCTGTATTAAGTGGTCTGACAAATGCCATTCCCACACAATCTTACCACCTGTTGGGCCTTCAGGTTCTATCTCTATAATTTCTTCAGACCATGGACCTGATTTTGGCGTTAATTTCGGCTTTCTTCCTAACGCTATAGCCTTGTCATAAGGCATAGCTTCATAGGCTATCGCAAGCACATGCCCATTAGGCATTACAGTAAAATCATGATGTATGATATGTTGCTCATTAGCGTATTCATAATCCCATAACATCTTACCGTCCCAACTAACTTTTTGTATGCGTCCAAAGGGACCGCAGCAACCAAACACCGGAAAATCCGGATCCATTGCACTTTGCATAACAGACCCGTCGTCCATTAAGTAAGCATGCATAACCGCATAATTACCTTTCCATTGATGTACTACTTCTCCTTTTCTATTAATGAGATAGATGTAGGGCGAGTTAGGCACTGCAAACATTATGTAACCATCGGCAAGACCCTCCGAATTCATGATTAAGCCACGCTGTACACCAATGCCAAACATATTCCTTTTTTTAGGACCTGCAGACTTGTTACCGGAAGTGTCTTTAACCTGACATAAGGAGCTTATTGAAATACTTATTAAAAGTACCAACAGCACAACAATCTTCTTCATATTGATTTGTTTAAAATTATTTTCGTTTGTACAATTTAGTTAAAGTGATTTTCCTTAATGATTGACGTTCATCGGTGGTGGTGGTAATATAAATGGCGATGGTTGCGGAACAATCGGCTCCAGTTTTTTATTTGCCAATCCAGGATGATCTGCTGCAATAAAATTTGCCCTGAATGCGAAGTATGTCATCGGCATTAATGGTGTTGGATCTCCATTAGTTTCTGTAATATTTCCACGATATGGATTTAAATATTCCCACACAATTTTACCATCTGGCGTTACTTCAAAAAAACGGGCTTTAGGACCTTCATTAATAAAAGTATTTCCGCTTTTTAAACGTTCAGCGCCAGAAATAAAACTGCCATGAAAAGAAATGGTATCAGGCGACATATAAGTCCACACCGGTTTTTCCGGTCCGAAAGTTTTGTTTGCTTCCAAATAATAATTGCCTTTACTGTCTGTCGGAGGTTTTATTTCAAATATCATGGAATAATTCATACTGTCACTCATGTAAGGAATATCATTATTATAAACAGTAAGATCACTTTCACCAGGGTAGCCTTTTGGTATCCATCGCACATCATGTTGCCCAAACAATTGTTCATTGGTTGAATCACCTCTTTGATAGTTTTTAGGATTTCCCCAGCGATAAAGAAAGTCTCCGCCTTTGCCCCACCGACCACCTTTATGTGTTGCCGCCTGTTGTGTTGTGGTACTGTGATCAATAATAAATATTTCACTCAAATTAGGTGAACTAAAAGCAATCTGGTCTAAATCGGCATTATACTTAATTGCATTAAAATGAAAGATATCCGCACCAAGATTTCCTGCAGTAGCATTTGGTCCTTCCATTCCCTTTGCCTGCAAAGTTTCTACACTATCCTGCGATATAGCCGGCGGTAATTTTGGTCCCATATTCATGTCTAATAATTCAGGATGTTCTGCAGGTTTACCATAGTTGGATTTTTTTGAATCAAAGTCCTGTATCAAATGATCCTTCAAATGCCATTCCCATACAATTTTTCCTCCCTTTTTACCTTCAGGAACAATCTCAATAATTTTTTCTAACCATGGCCCATCCTTAGGAGTTTTCTCCGGCTTTCTTCCCATTGCAATTGCCTGGTCATAAGATTTAGCTTCGTAAGCAATAGCGAGTATGTGACCATTAGGCATTACATTAAAATCATGATGTATGATTTCTGTATCATTTGCTAATTCAAAATTCCATAGTATTTTGTTGTCCCAGCTAATTTTTTGCAGCCGTCCATAAGGTCCGCCGAAACCAAATGTTGGAAAATCAGGATCAAATTCACCTAATATAATTGACCCATCATTTTGCAGGTAAGCATTGAACGCACCGTAAGCGCCCTTCCACTCGTGTACTACCTCACCTCTTCGGTTAAGGAGATATACATAAGGCGAATTAGGCACAGCAAAAATTATATATCCCTCGGCAATTCCGGGAGTATTAATTTTTAAACCTCTTGGAATATGAAGACCAAACATGTTCCTGTCTTTTGGCGGAGTTGCTTTATTATTCGCAGAATCTTTATTACTGGTTTGGCTGAATGATAATATTGATGTACATAAAAACAAGTAGAGAAACAGGTAAATCTTTTTCATAAGGGATAAGTTAGTTTGGTAAATAATTCGGAAAAATCTTCGATAGTTATTGAAACAATGCTTAGGCTTAAAGATAGCGTTAAATATTTTTTTAAAAATTAATAATTAACTAATCTAAATTAAGTATAACTTGAATGCTTATCCGTACATCACCAAAACATCTTCATATATCAATAAAATTTATTGGAGCAGGGTTTCCGAGAACGGGTACAAATACCCTGAGAGAATCACTCGAAGTGCTTGGTTTGAGAAAAACATACCACATGAAGCAATTGCTTGTAAATCCTGAAAATCTCCATTATTGGTTAACACTCAAATTAACAGGACCAACAGATTGGGCAAAGCTGTATAATGGTTACGAGGCTACAGTGGATTTCCCCTGCTACCCTTGGTATAAGGAGCATATGAAATAATACTCTGGTGCAAAAATTATTCTAACTCTAAGACCTTTTGAAAAATGGTATGAAAGTTTTTACAGTACCATCTGGATGGCGCAAAATTCCCCGGAATCTGAAAGAGAGGCAATGGCTCAAAGAGTAGCGTCCGATCCACGATTGCAATCTTTAATGAAAGCTATGGGATTCGCGAAACAAACTATTGTTGAAGAGCATTTCCAGGGGAAATTTTTAGATAAAGAATTCATGGAAAAAATCTTTAACGAGCATAATGAGGAAGTGAAAAACTATGTGCCTGCAAAGAAATTACTCGTTTATGATGTATGTGAAGGTGGGGAATCACTTTGTGAATTTTTAGATATAAAAGTGCCGGTTGAACCACTTTCAGAGATTGAAGCTTTCTCTTGTTTGGAATCCCTCGTAAACGAAACGAAACAACCGCTTCTCAATCGAAAAGAGATTGCGAGTATTCTAAACATTTCTTTAGTAACGCTAACAGAGTGGATGAAAAAAGGATTACCTTATCATAAACCTAATCGTCGTGTTTATTTTTTAAAAGATGAAGTTACAGACTATATCAAAAGTCAAAAAAATCACAGCAGCGGTTGGTAGTTTATTTTTTGTCCCGTTTTTTTAAAGACCTGAGCTTGTAACGCGTTCAGGTCTTTTTTATTTATTAGAATGAAAAGGATTAGCAATAGTTGGTTTGGCTAAAATAGCAATCGCATGTAACTTTGTATTTTCTAAAAAGTTCTTTATATCCCTGACAAACTTGCCTTTTTAGATTTACTGGCAGATTACTGGCAAATTTAAAAAGGTCGCTTCAGCGAACTTTTACAAAACGATTGATAATCAAAGTGCCCAGAACAGGAATCGAACCTGCACATCCTTGCGGACACCAGATTTTGAGTCTGACGCGTCTACCAATTCCGCCATCTGGGCTTGCGGGCTGCAAATATAAGGGCATCAATAAACCTGTCAAAATAGTTGAAATGTTTTTCTGCTGTTTACTTGCAACAACTCTTTTTGGGAAGGAAAATGTTGCGAATGATTTTTAAGATTTTTTTAAACACAATTTATAAGATCAATGATTTGAATTTTTTATTTGCGTGCGTTCATGGTACAAGAGCGTTCTGAACGATGAACTGTTCCGAAAGCTTTCGGAAGCAACAGGCGACCCTGTACCCACGATAGTCGTGTATGCCATATCAATCTGCAGCCCGTAACATAATAATAATACTTTTACTTTGCCTCGCAAATTAATGAATATGCTTTCGCTTGGTCTTATTAAAGAAGGAAAAGTTCCGCATGATAACAGGGTAGCTCTTACACCGGCTCAATGCAAATGGGTGCTAAAAAATATGCATGGTTATACTATAAAAGTGCAGCATTCTGAAACACGCTGTTTTAGTGATGCGGAATATAAACACGCAGGCATTGAAGTAACAGATGATTTGAGCGACTGCAATATTCTTCTCGGTATTAAAGAGGTGCCTGTTGAAATGCTGATACCTCGTAAAGCCTATTTATTTTTTTCACACACAAAAAAGAAACAACCGTATAATCAAAAACTGATGCAGGCAATGGTTGATAAAGAAATTACCTTAATTGATTATGAATGTTTGGAGCATGAAGATGGACAACGCATCATTGGCTTTGGTTTTTTTGCGGGTGTGGTAGGTGCGCACAACGGGATGATGGCTTATGGTAACAGAACAAAACAATTTAGCTTGGGGCGTGTGTATAAACATCGTGATTACCGTGAACTGATACATACTTATTTTGGATTGAAACTGCCGAATATAAAAATTGCTGTAACAGGCAGCGGACGCGTTGCGCACGGAATTTTAGAGATCATGAATCTGATGGGCGTTACCGAAGTAGAGCCTGATGAATATCTTGAAAGAAAATTCAATTATCCTGTTTATGTGCAACTAAAGGGACATGATCTTTATACGCACAAAGAATTGAAAACATATAAGCGTGAACATTTTCATGAACATCCGCAGGAATACAGAACACGCTTTTTGCCATTCACAAGATGCACGGATGTTTTGATGAATGGCATTTATTGGGAAACAGGTATTCCGCGTTTATTTGAGCGGGAAGATATTGATGAAAATTTTCGTATCAAAAGTATAGCAGACATTACTGATGACGCAAATGGTTCTGTGCCTATCAACGTGGGAGATCAAACAATTGAAGACCCGGTTTACGGTGTTGACAGAAATACTTTTGAAAAAACAGCACCGTATTTGTCCAACAGTATCGATGTGATGGCGGTGGGAAATTTGCCAAATGAATTACCCCGTGATGCAAGCAGGTATTTTGGTGAACAACTCATAAAATTTGTGTTGCCTGATCTTGGGAAAGGAAATGAAATTTTAGAAAGAGCCACAATACTAAACAATGGTAAGCTTACAAATCAATTTGAATACTTGAGTGATTACGCGATGCATTGAGCGTAAGTAATAATTAATAATTTATTTCCTTACGAACATTATAATTCTAAAACTTTATTCTTGAAAAATTTTATCTCCTTCCTAATTGGTTTCGCAGTCCTGTTTTTGTTGTATCATCTCCCCGAATTTTTTCAAAATTATTATCAACGACCATTAATATGGTTGCTTGAAATTGGGATGCTCGTTTTTGTGATTGCTTCATTTATTGTAATTAAAATACAAAAGCATGAAGGGTTTGCAGCTTATGGTTTATTTCAATTCAGGAAATATAAATTCAATTTATTGAAAGGAATCTTGCTTGGGTTCGTATTTGCCGTTTTTGCGAATTTTATTTCTGTATGGTTGAAGTGGAATACTTTTTCTACAAATTTTTCTTTTGCTCAAATCATTATTCAAACATTAATTTTTGCGATAGGCACTTTGCTTCCTTCTCTTGCGGAAGATATTTTAACAAGAGGATATTTATTTGCTCATTGGAATAAAGGATGGAGCAAAAATTTATTTGTATTTATTTCAGCGCTTGTGTTTGCACTCAATCATATTTTTCGATTGACACATGCAGATGTGATGATATACATTTTCATTCTTGGTTTATTGCTTGCATGGTGTCTTGTTTATACTCGTTCGCTCTGGCTCACACTTGGGATACACTGGGGCTCAAATATCGCTTACCAGTTTTTTGCCAATGTGATTTCTTTAAAAACATTAAAAGAAACAGGATTGGATAATTATCTTCTCGCTGCATGTTATTTTATTGGATGGATAATTGCGATGGCTTTATACAAGGCAAAAGCATTTGCAATTGCGAATCGCAATGTTGCCATGAAAACGGAACGTATAAGTGAGTGACACAACAGAAGCTGAGTAAAAAACTATAGCTCGTTACCAAAAAAAAATTTTAGCTTCCCCACAAATTATCCGGATACCCGCCGGACGCTACAAGCTTGTTAATTTCTTCCTGCACAATGGGCGCATCTTGTTTGTAGGTAACACCAAACCACTTTGCATCGGTAGGAACGATCTCAATTATTCCTCTGCCTGATTTAATGAAGCGATCTGCTATTGTTGGAATCAAGAATTCTGCCTTGGGATTATGCAGATTCTCATCAAGAAATTTTTGAAATTCTTCTTCACACAGTTTTATATAAGACGGAGCTAAACAAAAAAAGTTCATGCTCACTTTTGTATCGGGTTGAAGTTCTACGAATGTGCCATTTTCATCATCCACAATCTTGCTGCCCTTTCTATAAATCTTCAGACGCTCAGTGATGCCTGTCATCTCATTTTTTTCATTTGTAGAAATAACGCCACGACTTACACTTCCATAATCACTTAATGTGTTGTCAAGTTCATACGCGATAACTGCAAAATGTTTGTCGTTGCATTTGTTGAGCGTAAAATCATACGCTTTTTGAAAAGCATCACGACCGTAAAAATCATCGGCATTAATTACAGCAAAAGGTTCGTTCACCGTTCCTTCGGAACAAAGAATGGCATGCGCCGTTCCCCACGGTTTTACACGTTCATCGGGTATTTGTCGATTATTGGTAAATGAAGTGAGCTTTTGATACACATACGCAGTTTCTATTTTGCCTTTCAGCTTAGGTTCAAATATCTCTTTAAAATCATCTGCAAAATCTTTGCGGATTATAAAAACGACTTTTTTAAAACCAGCCTGAACGGCATCATAAATTGCATAATCCATAATGGTTTCACCCGAAGGGCCAAAGGATTGGATCTGTTTCATACTTCCATACCTGCTCGCAATTCCTGCGGCAAGGATAACCAGTGTTGGCTGCATAGATGTATCTTTAAATTTGCGAAACTAATTGTTTACCGCTAAGTGGCAAATAATTATTGTTGCATTTTATTAAAATGGAAAATTCCCTGCACTTTAAAAATATTTTCACTCAAACTCTTCAGGCAGATTGGTTACAAAAAAATAATGCCCGCCTTGATGTGCTGAGGCTTGATAAATTTCATGAAGTGATAAGCGGCAATAAATGGTTCAAATTGAAATATTATTTGAGCGATGCAAAGCAGAAAAATTGCGACACTATCGGAACATTTGGTGGCGCATTCTCTAATCATATTGTAGCGACAGCATTTGCATGCCATGAAGAAGGATTGAAAAGCATTGGTATAATAAGAGGTGAAGAACCTGCGGTACTTTCACATACCTTGCAAACAGCAAAAAGCTATGGAATGCAGCTTGAGTTTGTTACAAGGGCATTGTATAATGATACAAACGTTATTAAAGAGGCATTTGAAAATGTTTATTGGATTGAAGAAGG
>Ga0157373_10004210_pt1 | contig 10853 bp, 8 predicted proteins | sample C65metaG_FD_113460 | JGI IMG/M metagenome (GOLD analysis project Ga0157373, IMG submission 113460) | Corn rhizosphere microbial communities from Kellogg Biological Station, Michigan, USA - C6-5 metaG | ecosystem: Host-associated > Plants > Roots > Rhizosphere > Soil | place: USA: Michigan...
GCCGTACGGGCTGCGCGGGTAAAAGGGTGTAGTCTCGATTTGCGGAACGGCCTGGACCTTGCCGAACATTTCCGACGTGCTTGCTTGGTAGAAGCGAATGCCCGGATCGGCGATGCGGATCGCCTCGAGCAGGTTGACCGGCCCGACGCCGGTGATTTCGGCAGTGGTGATTGGCTGGTCGAACGAGACGCCGACGAAGCTCTGCGCCGCAAGGTTGTAGACTTCGCTTGCGCCGGATTTCTCAAGCAGCCGGATCGACGCAGACAGATCCGTGAGATCGTGCTCGACCAAGTTCAGAGCAGGATTATCGGCAATGTCCAGCTCTTCGATCCGCCAGAAATTGACAGAGCTAGTGCGGCGATAGGTACCGTAAACCTTGTATGCTTTGGAAAGGAGCAATTCGGCGAGGTAAGCGCCGTCTTGCCCGGTAATTCCGGTAACGATTGCTGTTTTTGACATTGCCTTATCGGGCTCCGAGGATTGAGTGGAAATTTCGCGACTAGCCTTGCAACATGCTAGGTGGCGCGGTCTGGGTTCTCCGGCGCACGCTTCACCGCAGCAAGCCTCGGTTCAGCTACGCTCCCACGCTCCGGGCGCCTTGTCCCAGGCATGTCGAGGTGCCCCGACGATAATGGTTTCGATCCCGTGCCATCTCATAGAATTACGCCTTTTTGTTGAACCGCTCGCGGCAAGAGTTGAAAGCGGTCGTGAATGTGTTCGCCCAACCGTCACCGAAATGATCACCGACGAGAGCCGCGAGCCGCGACAGGTCGACCGGGTCAACATCGACCTCCCATGGGGTGTATAGAATCTCCAGCAGGATCGGCAGATAGTCCTTCGGATTTCGATCGATAACAACCGCACCGATCATAGTTGGCTGTTGCGTGGAATGAAGCTTCTGGTCCGGCCACATATAAAAAAGGTAGAACGGCCCGCGGTTCATATGCCTGTGCCGCTCGAACGTGCACAGGTTCAGGTCATGCATGGCAACCCACCGGCCGCGGTCGATGAACGGTAAAATGCTGAGCATGTCGAGCGTTGCCCAAGGGTGCATGTGATGACCGTCGATGAATGCGAAGTCGGCCTTTCCCACTTCCGACATTACGTCGAAGGCGAGCCGTCCGGTGAACAGCCGGTAGTTGTCAACGAGTTCAGGCACAGCCTCGTGAACGGCTTGTCCCGTAAGACGCGATTCATCCAGATAATAAGTGCGTGACAGGTCAACTCCGGTGACGTTTCGCTTCCCGTGCAGCGTGCTCAACGCCTTGAGCATGACCGCCGAACTCCACCCGCTCGCGACTCCGATCTCAACGACTCTTTCGGCATTGGCGAGCCTCACCAGGCCGACAAGAAACCGGGCATCGTAATCGGAGATATTGCCGCTTACCCATTGCGGTCGCTTAGCAAAAAAATCCTCCCCGATTGCCGCAACGCCACTGCTTTCCAAGTCAGCCGCGCGAATGCTGCGATGCAGCTCTAGCTGGGCCATTGGTTGCGCTCCAACGTCAAGTTCTCTTCTCCCGCTGCAAATAGTCGATGATCAGTGCGATGCCTCCGTAGGCGCGCCTGAACTTTCGCGCGTGAATCCGCAGCCAGAGCCTGTCAAAGCCGGTCGCCCGGGCCAGGCGCGCGAGCGGCCGCCTGCCCGTGAAACGTGACGGAAGCGTCACCATCTCCCCGGCGGCCTTTAGTAACTCCGTCGGCTGCTGAGGACTTGGCGCGGGTGGAGGCCGAACACTCGGCGGAGTCACGGGCTCTGCCGAGAGTGATGATGGTTCGTCGGCGACTTGGGCAGCAATCACATAGACGCCGAGCATTCGAGCATCGGCGCTGTCACTGATCATGCTCGGCGAAAATAGCTCGAGCGGCTCGAAGACTATCTCATTGTCCGAATAAGCGGCTCCGTCCGCGCGCCGCATTGGGATTGCGAGATCTATGACCGAGGGCGTGCCCGATAAATCGTACACCTCTCCCGCGCGGCCATTAATTCTTATCCGCACGCTGCGAGTCTGTTCTCCTGGCCTGGTAAGAGCGCGCAAGCGCAGCCGCATCACGAACTGGTCACCCTTCCCGGCATAGCGGAACGTAAGCTTCGACTTTGGTCCGATCGACCATCGTCCACCCTGTTCCGGGTTACACCATCCGCCTGCGCAAACCGCTCGACCTTTTCCGGATTGCGCCGCAGCGAAGAACTGAACGGTCTCGTAGGGGAAAAGGAACGCCGCCTTCACGTCCGGTTTCGGCAGCGCATCGAGAGTGGAGATGATCTGCCGTACTGATTGGTCCCACGTATGTTCGGCGTATTCCCGTCGGATCTTCCCCTCGGCGCGCGCTAGGGCATCCGGATTGTCTAAGTAATGGGCTACACGATCGCGCCACGCACGGAAATCGAGTGGGTCGGCCAGCTCCGTCAGATGTGGAGCGATTTCCCGCGTTGCTGTCCGGTCGGAGGCAATGCACAATTTTCCATAAGAAAGGCTCTCTGCCACCGGCAACCCCCATCCTTCGTATAGAGATGGGTAGAGCGTCAGGACGCAGTTTCTGTACAACCAATCCAGGTCCCTGTCATTGACGTCGTGGAGGACGTGCACGTAGTTGCGAAGCTTCTCGTCTCGCTTGATCGAGTCGACGACCTCGTCACCCCGCCACAGGGATCGGCCGATGAAAAGCAGATGCGGAGTAGCCGACCCGCGCTCTTCCAGGAGCCGCCGCCACACGTTCACCAGAAGCGCGTGATTCTTCCGAATCTCGATGGTGCTGACGTAAACCACGAACTTCTGCCTGGCGAAGCGCTCCTGCACCTCAGACTGTGGCGACTCCCCCACCTTACCGTGGTCTGCATGGAGCCCCGTCATGTCACCAAGCCGGAATTTTGATATTTGCTTGAGGATCTCGCCATTGGCGAGGAGGAAATCCTTCAGGTCGGCCTTGGTGAACTCGGAATAGACGAGGAAATCGTCGGCCGCCTTCGCAACCAGGCGTGCATTGACCTCGAATTCCTTTCCGACACCTTCAGGATACAGGTGGGCCAACTTCATCTGAATGAGGTCGTGGACGAGTACGGTCAGGTTTGCGCCGACTTCGCGTTTCAGGGCCTGTAGGGCCGAGACATATTCAGCATTGCGAATCCACGACCCACCGAGAACGAGGATTCGGCCACCCTTGGCTTCGCCATCCGCGACGAACGTGAGCTCCCCCAGCTTCTCCATACGTTCAAGCTCAACCAAATTGGTTCCGATGAGAGCAGTTGCGAGGTTCAAACGCAGAAAGTTCTTCGTTCGGGAGTTCCAGACGATCGGCACGAGACGGTCGCCGTACTCAGCGGCCAGCGCCTGGAGTGCGCGTCGTTCCACTCGCGCAATCCCGGTCGGATTTCCTGATGCATGGAACGTGGTCGTCAAATCGAGGTAAATCTCGTCGGACAGACTTTTCGGCTTCTTTTTCGGGCCTACCGAAGCGATTGCCCGCTCGTAAACGGATGCGGTTTCGCGCGCATATTTGTCCCAGCTATTGTTCTCGGCGATATGCTTCTGAAGAGCCGCGCGTCTTTTCTCGTCGCCTCGCATCGAGATCGCGCGTTCAAGAGCGTTGCGCATGGCGTCGACGTCGACGGGGTTCACATATTCCGCGAACTCGCCAAAATATTCCGGCTCCGACGATCTGTCGCTCAGCACCAATGGCAAGCCCGCCGCCGCAGCCTCAAGCGCCGCAAGCGGCGCGCCTTCGGCCCAACTCGGGAGGCAAAAGGCGCTCGCGCCCGCAAATGCCGACTTCAGTAGCGGATCGGACGGATCGATTCGCGGAACAAACTGGGCGGCATCCCCGGCGGCGACTTTGACGAGATCGTAGTACGCCTGATTTTCGGTATGTCCGATAAATACGATCTGCCTACCCAGAGTCTTCGCCGCATGTGCGAGCACAAGCTGATTCTTCCGCGGCTCGATTCGGCCGACGCAAAGGATGTACTTGTCGAGGCCCAACCTTTGCGCAAAGATCGACGGATCGCCGCCTGCGAAAGATTCAAAGTCAACCGGGTTTCTGACCAGTGTCGCGGACCTTAATTCGGCGCCGATATGTTCAAGGCAGCGGCGCTCGTATTCACTCAGGACGATGACCTCATCCGCGCTGTCGACGCAAACCCGAACACGCTCGTGATATCCCTCAAAAGGTTCCCGGATTGGAAGACTCGACTCCTCGGCCAAACCCTTCGCTATTTGGGAAAGCGCAGCGTCGATTGACTGGTCACTGTGCCCCTCTGAGAAGAGACGCGGCAGCGTCTTAGCGGCGAACTGAATGTTCGAAAGGTTCAGAAAAATCGGTGAAAGGACGGTCCGCTTGCCAACTGCATGGGCTCGGTCGAGGACGCTGAAGCAACTCTCTGGGGGCCAGATGTTGAATAAGTGAGCGATTTGGCTGTTGTCGAAATTCTCCGGATGCTCAGCTGGCATTCCAGCATGGAGTCCGATCTTCGCGAGCTCGGTAGCTGTACGCGGCACGCGGACTGAGGGACCCCCGATCGATCGGCTTTCGCTCCCATGCGTAATCAACGTCGCGCCCACTGTACGCGCGCTTCGCCCCCTCGGCTGAGCTCGAGTATGCGAGCCCAGCAGTCGATCGAACAACGTAAGATGCTCGTCGGCCCATTTGTCCCACGTTCGATCGAGCACTGCGGTTCGCAGAGCGTCACGCTCGGCAACCAGGCCCTTCAAAACCTGACGCAGCGAGTCAGCATCGCCGTTTTCGAACGGGATATGCGGATAATCCGATACCCATCCGACATCGGACGAGATGATCGGCACCCCGCACGCAAGTCCTTCAAGGACCGACATTGGTCCGCCTTCATAAAGTGACGGCACAAGCACATAATCGAGGCTGTTGTAAAAATCGGGCATCCCGCCTTCCGCTACGTTAGCCGATGGACGCGGCCATCCGGAGCCGGTAAAGCGCCATTCGATACCCGGAAGATCCATCACTTCGGCAACGAGCGCTTCGCCTTTGCGTCCGGTGTGATAGGTCCGACCGACGACCCCAATCCGCACTTTCGGCCGGAACCGTTCGAGATCCACGCCGGGGGCGATGGTCGTCACCTTCTCCGGCGGGATACCATCTCCGATAAGCTCCTGTGCGTATCTGGCCGACATGCATACGCAATGATCGACTTCGCGCGCCGCTTCAAAATACCTGTGACGGGCAACAGGGTCCTTCTCACTGTGGGTAAAGAAGGCAACTTCTATTGGACTCACTCGCCGTTTGCGCGCGGAATAATTGATGTAGTACTGGAGTGAGGCTGAAAAGTCTGGGTAGAGTCCGAAGCGGATGTCGTCACGTACCCGCGATATTTCGCGAGCACACTTTTCCAGGATCCAACCGGTATCCGCGATCTGTATATGGATTTTATCAATCATTCTACTGCCTTGTGTCCCAGCACAGTTACGCTTCCCTAGCACTAGCGGCATCGGAATAGTTAGACGGTCCCTTAACGCCCTATAGTCCCCATAATATCGCGCTGAGAGATATGCGCCCGCAGATTAGCAATCCCCGGCCAAACCCGCGGGCTGACGGAGACGCTACTTCAGAGAGAATCATGCGCCTAGCTAGGTTCTTTTCCCCAGCTGCGACATCCGCAATATCGCCTCCATGTATTTCATACCCTTCGCTTCCAAAGGCGAACTAGCGCTCTCTCTATACATCGGCAAGGCAACAAGGTGCATAAGTTGCGCTCGCGCGATAATAAGGTGCATCGGTCGGTAGCAACAAGCGGCAATGTTGCTTTCCCATCTTGCAGGCGGCCGACCTGACAGATCGTGTCCGGAGCTGGTGAGCCGCCAGAAGAAAGGAAGGAGCTGTTATCGAACGCGGGCGCGGAAACCTGCGCGCTTCGAAACGAATGCCTCGCCAGCCCGTCTTGTTGAAGGCACCGCCACCGAATCGAATCCGGAACCAAGAGCCACCTTCAAGCTAGCAAAACGCCCTACCTCGCGCAGCGTCGTCCACGGGAGCATATCCTCAAATCCTGTGCAAAGGATCCGAAAATCAAAGGACCACTCGCGTGGCGACATTGCGGTTTGGCGGGGTCGCAATCGCGTCGACATGCTCCAATAGTCTTTGAGCGCACTCCTCCCAAGTTGGCGGGGTCGAGGGCGGAGGTGGGCATTGAGCGCTCGCTTCGATCAAACTCTTCAGTTTGCCAGCTAGCTGTTCCGCGCGGTCGTCGTCGAAATAGATGACGTTTGTTAAGCCCTGCTCGCGAAACACTGGCCGGTCGCGCACAAGTACCCATTTTCGGTGCAAGGCCGCTTCAGCCAGCGGCAGTCCAAAACCCTCGTCTCTGCTCGCAATCACCACGCCAGCAGCTTCGGCATATAGCCGGTCGAGGTACTCGTCGGTCGCGTCCTGTAGCCATAGGAAAGCATTGTCAGACCTCGAGGCACGACTCATTCGCGCCTGCAGATGCATAGTTTTCCACCCTGGCCTCCCGACAACTAGCAGCTGCGGTGCATTGTCGCCCAAGGTTCTCCGAAGCCGCTGGAAAGCTGCGAGTACGACGTCATGCCCCTTTCGAGGTTCAATCGTGGCGACCATCATCGCAGTAGGCCGGTTGCGCATCCAACCGATAATTGCCTCCGCGTCGTGTGGAAGGCCTTGGGTCGGAGAGGAGGCAGAAATATCACCACCAAGAGGGATGGTCGTCACATCGATATATCTTCGCCGTCCGATACGCCAGCGGCGGCGCCAAGCTTCGACGTCTCCGGCGACATACTGAGATATCGCTATAATTTGATCCGCTTGCCGGTCGAGCAGCCCAAGCCAGCGCCGAAAATTGCGGCGCATCGCCAGGCTGAACCACTGAGGATTTGTAAGCGGCAATAGATCGTAAACGAGAAAGTGTAACGATACCCCAGCCTTCTTCCATGTCGCCAGCAACTTTTCGTGGCGCGGCGCGATCGCCGCTGCGAAGTCCAGACCAAGAAAGACATCGCCTTCTTCGACGTGCACAGTCTTCCTCGAACATAGATTGAGCGGCTCGTCCATTTGACGTCCCGATACCCACCATTCAGGAAGATACCGGTAAGACGTCGAGCGGTCAGCCGCGACCAGCTTGACGCTGAAATTCTTTATGTCCTTTGTCTGGAAGCTCATAACAATAGCGCGAACTACGCGCTGAATACCAGTTCCCGCGTCATTTTGTGCCAGCGTAGAGATGTCAACAATTAGTTGTTTGCAGACTCTTTGATCGCCCGTCGCTGCATCTTCAAGACCCAGTACCAAACTGGCACATTCCTTCCGCGCGAAATCACTCATTTGTAGTGAGCGCTATAGAAGTCATAAGCACCTTGAAGATCGTCGAAATGATGAAGACCTCCTCCCGAAAGGACGACTGCTCTATCACAATGTTCCCGTACATAGGACGGGTTATGCGACACAATGATCATCGCCCGGTCTGCGCGCTTTTCAAACAGTTCATGATGGCATTTGTCGGTAAACCTAGCGTCCCCCACGGCTACGATCTCATCAATGAGGAAACAATCGAATTCGACGACCATCGAGAGTGCAAACGCCAAGCGTGCCCGCATACCCGAAGAATAAGTGTGCACCGGCTCCCTCAGATAGATTCCAAGTTCTGAGAATTCCTCCACAAATTGGATCTTGTCTTCCGCGTCGACGCCGTAGATACGACAAATAAATCTTAGGTTATCCAAACCGGTCAGCGCGCCCTGAAAAGCACCGCCAAACGCCAGCGGCCAGGAAACGCTCATCTTTCTCTTCACAATTCCCGAGGTTGGTTGCTCCGCCCCACTGATCAGACGAACCATCGTCGACTTTCCGGCACCATTCCTGCCAAGAATCCCAATTTTCTCTCCTGGCGCGACCATCAAGTTGACGTGTTCGAAAATCTTTGTTTGACCGTTTCGAGTCGCATAATATTTCGAAACGTTGGAAAGCTGTATCATTGAGGAACCACAGTTCGGCTGATCTTCCGCAGTTGAGCCATCGCGAGAATGAGCATCGACATATTGATCGCAGCCATATAGCCTAGATCATAATGAGCGCGAACAGCGGAGCCGAAGTAACCTTCCCTCACAGCCTCCACACCATGAACCATCGGTAAGTACAAAACCCACTCCTGAGCGGCCTTTGGAAGGGAATCAACCAGGAATGCCGCACCGGAAAGTGGAAAAAGCAAGTAAGATGCGGGATGCCAGAGCTTCTCTATAATCTCATGATCCTCTGACAAGGTTCCCAATAGTAGCCCAAGACTGAATCCAAACCAGGCCGTCATGAACCATGCCCAGGCCACTTGAAGAACGTCTTCCGGAGGGTCAATCAGCCCCACTGCAATGAAAACGATCGATAGCACGACAAACGAGATTGTTGCGCCCCCTGCTTCAAGAAGGAGACGGGCAAGAAATACATCGATTAACTTGACGTTGCTATGGTACGTCAACGACAAGTTGGGTCCAATGGCGCCAATGCAGCGCGAAGGCATGTTTCGCCACAGCAAAACAGTCGAATAGCCACTCAAAGCGAAAGCAGCTATCGGCAAGGACGAGCCATGTATAGATCGCAATAACGTCCAGATTGCCGTCACACCGAGCGTGAACATCATGGGTTCGACGAATAACCACAAGAAGCCTATGTTGTGACGCCCGTACCGGGTGAGGATCTCCCTCATCAGCAAGGCATGCACAACCCGGCCTTCTATTGATAGCGAACGCCACAGATGGCGGATCCCGGGTTCGGTCACGGGTCAGGCCTGATGCTCTCGAATGCCGGCCAGCAACATCGATCCTATTCCCCACCCCACTAGTCCGAGAATGAAGGTTGCAAGGATTCCGCGCAGGCGACGGGGCTCGATGGGGTAATCAGGCCTATTCGGCTGAACAATCCGTTCGACATAAGCCTGCTTGCGCCGAGCTTCGTTCTGGGCCTCGCTGAGCGCACTCATGGCACCCGCCAACTCTTTGTCCGCGAATTGACTTTCGAGTAAAAGCCGTTGGTGCTGGGCAGCATTGCCGGCAAGGGACCACTGATTCCCTGCAACTTTGCGGATCTCCTGATTGATCTGGCCTTGCAAGCTCCCAATCCGTGTTTCCAAGGATTCGACCTGTGGATTGGCCGGTGCATACTGACGAAGCTCGGCCAACTGCGTACGGTTAGCGATCAACTCATCCTGCAACTTCGATACCATTTGCAGCTGCACGGCCGCCTGCTGTTCAGGATCCACAACCCCGGTTCGGTCCCGGAAACTCGCGAGCGCGCTTGCCGCAACGCGTGATCGGTATTTCGCACGATTAACTTCCGCCTCAGCGAATCCGATAAGATCCCTTCGCCCGCGCTCATTAAGCCTGTTTACAGTCAGCTCTGCCAACTGCAGAAGCCGCTCGTTGAACCGGTGTGCGTCACGCGGATCGAACGCCCGCACTCCCAACTTCGTAATGCCGCTAACGCTGTCATAATTCACTTCGACTTTCCCACCAAAGTAGCGATAGAGGTCCTCAAATGACCCAAGAAAGCCAAACCCATTGAAGCGGTTAAGAGCCGAAATTTTGGGACTGCTATAGGAGGCACGAAAGCTTCCGTCGACATCGATTGCACGCAAGGCATCACGCGATCTTATATAATCCTGCGCCGCGAAAACCTTGTCGTCGGAGTTGCTGAATCCAGCGGTCTTTAAAAGTCCTCCGAAGCCGTTAATGGAGGGCTTGTCTGGGCTTCGGACTACGAACGACGATTCAGAGACGAATACGTCCGACGCAAAGAAACCAAAATAAAGTACAGCAACAAAGGTAGGAATCAGCACCGTCAGAGCAAACAAAGGCGAGATATACGCTCTCGACCGGTGAATTAAACGTCGCATTATTTACTGTTACCTCGAGGAACGTGCTCAGGCGCTGGGCCTGCGCTCGAAAGCCGCCGCCTACATCGCAGATCGCTCGCAAATTGCAATGGACGATCCCGGATAGCAAGCGCCTACTTGGCCGCAGACTCAACCCGCACGGCCTCACGACCTGATCGGCGTAATCATGGTCTAGCCTGCTCGAACGATACTCCAAAAAGCTTGACTAGTGATTCATAGATGTTGCGCTTTCGCAACATTTGCCCCCAATCCGCGTCGAGGCGTGGAACACGCTTGACTAAATTGCGTCTAACCTGCTGCCGCGAGTGTGCTAGGATCAGACTCGAAAGACGAGGTGGCCGACCGTCGTGGTCAGAATAACAACTGGCAACTATTGATTCCAACCGCTACAGCACCAAAAGTGTGGAATGGCGGGAACACATGGCTGCCCTACGAATTACAGCGATTGGGCCGTCAGAATGAATTTATACGCGAAAGGGGATTATTGATGATGCGATTTCACACCGGCGCCTTGACGGCGCTTGCTCTTGTGACTGGACTGGCTGCCCAGCCGGCAAGCGCCCAAACCTTCCGCGATGTCCATGCGGACGTCAACGTCGGGCTCGACCGCTTCTATTCCGAGGGGAACAACGACAATCATCTCGGTTGGGGCGCTGAAGTCGGCGCAGATTTCGACGTTGGCGGCTTTGTTGTCGGTCCCTATGGTAGCTTCTGGAATGCCCGTGGTGAGAATATCACTCGCGATGGTCCTGGCGTTGCTTACCGCAAGTCGTTCGAAGCTTGGAGCGTAGGTCTACGTGCAGGCACCCTGCTAACTCCGGACACGCTTCTGTACGGAAAGCTCGGCTGGACGATCAACGAGCAGCGAAAGTATTTCGATCACGATCCTGTGGCAACGCCGGGCATACCGGTTAACACCGCCTATGGGGACTATTACAACCACTACCGCACCCGCGGTTGGGAAGCTGGCTTGGGTCTTCAACAGAACCTGAGC
>Ga0157373_10004217_pt1 | contig 10847 bp, 11 predicted proteins | sample C65metaG_FD_113460 | JGI IMG/M metagenome (GOLD analysis project Ga0157373, IMG submission 113460) | Corn rhizosphere microbial communities from Kellogg Biological Station, Michigan, USA - C6-5 metaG | ecosystem: Host-associated > Plants > Roots > Rhizosphere > Soil | place: USA: Michigan...
AAACAACTCCCTTTTCAATTATACCTAAAGCAGTAGTTTTGATTAGGCGAAATCGCAATTTTCCACTACAAGAGTTGCGGCACCTAAAAGTTCAGATTGTGATGCAAGATTCGAAACTTTTATTTCTGTATGGTCAGCTAATCTGGGGATGCAGAATTCATTTATAGCTTGTTGTATTGGAGCCATTAAAAATTTACCAGCTGCCGCACCCCGACCACTTAAAACTATAAGTTCCGGATTCATAATGTGAATAAGTGTAGCAATCCCCTTTCCTATTAAAAAAGCAGCATCAGAAAGTATAGAGAGTGCTAAAGGATCACCCGCTCTTGCCGCATCCAGAAAATGATCTCCCTGTAACCTCGATTCATCTTTAAATAAATTTTCCATACTGGAACTTATACCATTTGCCATTTCAGATCGTGCCCTTTCAACCAGAACCAATAAAGAGGTATCTACCTCTAAACAGCCTCTTTTGCCGCATGAGCACAATTTGTTACTTTGAGATAAAGGTATGTGGCTAAATTCACCGGCATAACCATTGTGTCCTTTAAAAAGATTTCCATTAATGATCATTCCAAGGCCTATTCCCCAGCCAATATTTATAACCATAATGTCATCGTAGCCTTTCCCAATCCCAAATTTCAATTCTGCAAAGGCAATCAAGCTAGAGTCATTTTCAATAAATACCGGTAAACCAATTGATTTCTTTAGATAATCCTTTAAGCTTTTTTCGTCTGTGGATTTAAGAAAAGTATGATTAACTCCCTGTTCTGCATTCACAAACCCAGGCATTCCAATCCCAACTCCAAGGAGCTGTTCTGAAGGAATTCCAGAAAGTGCTATGTTTGATTTGATGAACTGGACTAATTTGGTTAATGCATCAGTATCTTCCACCAAGTTGAGTGGGAGTGTATAAGTTATATTTTGAGGTTTGTTTAGCAAATCATAAATAACCATGCGTGTTACCAGCTGATCCATAGCCACAGCGATGATATACATTTGTTTTTGCGGATTCAATGAAAAAGTCAAGGGCCTGCGACCACCACTTGAGGGGGCAAGGCCGTGTTCTAGAACATAACCATCTCTTACCAAATCATTCACTGCGCTGGTAATTAGAGGTAAGCTCTTATGACTAAGAGAGCTTAGTTCAGTTAAGGTGAGCATCTTGCTGTAATACAGCTGTTTGATCACTTCTTTTCTTAAGATGTGGTATTTTCTAATTGTTGCAGTCATGATACATGTTTTCCAGAGGCCGGTAGAGCCAAGAGTATGCCAGTTAAAATATTAATGCGCATAAGACTAAGGATAGCCGTTTAATTTATTATTGGGTTATTATTGTTCATAAGTGAACACGCATCGTGCAATTTGGGACAGCTCAATCGTTCCAGCACTTTGCGTTGTCTAAAATAATGAAAATTATTATCTCCAAGGATAATTGTTAGTATATTTATCGCATCCACCAATTAGGGGGCCTAACCAGTTCAATTTACTGTATGATCCACTTTACAAGACGAGCCTTTTTTAACGGAGCTGCGGGCTTAGATCGGGCCTCCTACTCACCACCGATACTCTACTCGGTCGGGGTGATATGGTTATTCCATTAAAATAGGTATCTTTAGAATCTTATTAGCGCCTAATAGTGAACGATTTATCTATATTTAACTGGTCTCTCAAAAGAACGTTGCTGAACGTCTCGGATCCTATTGAAAGAGCCAAAATAACGGTATTATTCATTGTTTTTCTGTTAAATTTCCCAAAACTTGCACTATCAGTTACCGATCATTTAATTAGTCATAGCTACGATAAACTTATTGGCGATTCAATTTCATTTCTCGTCTCAATTGTGGTAATTAAACTATTACTCTCCAGACCAGATATTGTAAAAATATTAATACACGTTGCGTTAATAGCAATTACCAGCTATATCATGAGGCATTTATTTTTTCATAAAATAAGCATTCCAATAATGCAGCATATTTTTATGGCAATGACCTTTAGCTTTTATGGACTTGGTCGCCGGTGGGGTATCCTTTACTGTTCAATATTTACCGTATCGATGTGTTTAGCACTTATTAATCGTGGAAGCGACTTTACGGTTCTTGATAGTCAATATGATAATCATACCATTGCCATACTCATAATAGGAATTAATTTCATTGCCATAGCAGCATCTCACTACTACTTTTATACCGTCCTCTATGGTACACTAAATGAGAAAAAGATACTTAATGAAGAACTACAGCTTACTGTTAAGTCTAAAACAGATTTTCTTTCAACGATGTCACATGAGCTAAGAACACCCCTGAATTCTGTGATTGGAATGTCAAACGTTTTACTAAATGATAAACCAAATAAAGAGCAAAAAGAAAATCTGGATGTGCTTAAGTTCTCTGCCGAGAGTTTGCTGTCGTTGATAAACAATATTTTAGATTTTAATAAAATAGACTCAGGGAAAATAGAATTGGAATCGATTCCTTTTGATATCTCAACTCTGATTCGAAATGCCTGCGCAGGGTTCGGAGCAAAGGCTGGAGAAAAGAGATTAAATTATCATGTTCAAATAGATACCCAAATTGGAAAGCAACAAGTAATTGGAGACCCAACAAGGCTTGTCCAGATTATCTTTAATCTAGTAAGTAATGCCATTAAGTTTACCCAAAAGGGGATGGTGGAGGTACGTGCCATAATAAGAAGGAAAAATCAGGATGGTATTGTTATTAGGTTTTCAGTTAAAGATACAGGTATGGGCATCAGTCCTGAAAAGCAAAAAATAATTTTCGAACCTTTCTTACAGGCATCAAAAAGTATTACCAGAAATTTTGGAGGTACAGGATTAGGCCTTTCCATTGTAAAGCATTTGTTAGAGCAAATGGGTAGTAAAATAATGATAGATAGTGAGGTGGGTAAAGGAACCCGCTTTTATTTTGATATTAAATATGCAACAACGGAGCTAACTACTACTCCAGTTAAAGAAATTAAGCAAAAAGAGGTAAATATTGATCAGCTAAAAATCCTTCTCGCCGAGGATAATGCAATGAATATCTTGTTCATGAAAAAGCTGTTGTCCACCTGGAATGCTCAAATTGTAATCGCTGAAAATGGTGAAGAGGCATTTAGATTAGCTAATGAAAACTATTTCGATGTAATCCTAATGGATTTAAATATGCCTGTGATGGATGGGTATACTGCAACTAAAATGATTAGAGAAATTGCTGATTCCACTAAATCAAATGTTCATATCATTGCACTTACAGCTTCAGCCTCCGATGAGGTAAGAGAGAAAATAGAAGAGTGCAAAATGGATGATTACTTAAGCAAGCCATTTCAGCCCGAGGAATTAAAAGTGAAGTTGCAAATTGTTCAGGAACGTATAGCAAACTTTAATTCCTTATAATAGTCTAATTTCTGCCCTTTTATCTTCATTTCACTTTTTCAACTGTTTTTATCAGTTTTTCCAGAAGCTTAAATATTCCATCTAAAGCATTCTCAGTTGAAGAGTTGGCCATAATGATATAAGCTACATTTTTATCCTTGTTAATCAAAGTATAACAGTAAAATGTACCCGCAGAACCCGCGTGTTCAGATGAATGCTTGTCGGGTTTATTTACATTAAGCCATCCTATAGCATAATCCTTTAATCCATAATGCAGGTAATTATAAGTCTCTGACTTTAAAAGATTATTCTTACCCCTTAATCCCGACAAGTTTAGCTGAACAAATTTAATGTAATCGCTGATAGGCATACTGATGTCTCCAGCTGGTTCAATAAGATTTAAATTGTAATCTGTATGAGGAGATAGGGGAGTTAACTTGTTGTTCTCAATCCAATGCCCCCAAGGCTGATTTACATCAGTTCTGTTAGGCCATCCCAATTTATAGTTTAAATGAAGTTTTTTTGAAAGGACTTCATCTAGTAGCCGTTCCCATGTTTTTCCGCTAGCTTTTTCAAGCATGGCAGTGGCAACACTGTAGCCAGCATTAGAATAATTATAGGTTTCATTATTTTTTTCCAGCGCGTCATTATTGATCAGGTATTTTACAAACATTTTACGCTGCTCATCTTTGGTGCCGGTAAATTTGGGTAACGATTGAAACTCTGTCCCGCTGTTATAGGGTTTAATGAACGCTCTGTGCGATAATAAGTCGAGCAACGTGATTTCATAAAATGCAGGGTTAGCATCTTTTTTCCATTCCGGGAATAAAGTGAAAAACTTTGTGGCCCAGCTAATCTTTTTGTTTTCTACCAGATAACCCGCAATAAAACCTGTTATTGCTTTTGTATTTGACCCCAAATGAAAATAATCATCAGTGTTGGCTTTTGTTTCATTATTTTGAACATCAGATCTTCTAAAGCCCAATACGTTTTTCACTAGTACGCTGTCGGCCGTAAAAGCAGCGTAACTTAGCTCGGGTATTTCATTTTTAACCCTTATACTATCAGCAAAATGAGCTAAATCCTGCCCCCTTGACGGGGAAAATAGAAAAAGAAGAATAAAAACTGATAAGATTTGCTTCATTACAGTTCGCTTACTCCGCCAGATCCAATCACGGTTTTTTCTATTGTAGGATTTCCACTGTAATAAACATTACCAGAACCACTAATAAATGCTTTAATGGTGCCATCCGTTTTAATGCTAACAGTACCTGATCCACTAATCCTTGTTGATAGTCTATTGGTTACTAGGGTTTTCCCATTTAAATTTCCTGATCCACTGATGGTAATTTGTGCTGCATCTGTTTTACCGCTTATGTTTAGGTTGCCAGAACCGCTGATGACGCCCGTTAGCTTATCTACATCAATATTGGCTTTTATGCTGCCAGAACCACTTAACGTGGATGTAAATTCTCCACTGGTTAATGCGCCTGATACAATTATGCTTCCATTTCCGCTCATGGTTAAACTTGTGATGTCTTTTGCCGTTACATATGCAGTAATTGTTTTACCTTCATATTTTTTTGCCCAGCTTGTCCAGCTGTTCTTTGGGCGAATTACCAGGATGTTGCCCTTAACTTCACTTATTAATGTAGAAATTGCCTCTGCATCCCCCTCAAATTTTAAGCTTTCGGTACTGCCCATTTTAATCACCACATTAATAGGCCCGCCTGCGGCAACACCGGTAAAGTTTTTTACATTTCTTTCGTCAAAAGAAGAGGCATCTATCTTAGCAAAAGGAGGGAAGACTGAATTATTATTTTTAGAAATTGCATTGGACCCAATGGTACAAAATAAGGCGGCAAATAGAAATGTCTTCTTCATCTTTATCTTTTTAAATTTTATATGTCTAATAAACGAATTAATGTCTAAAACCTTGTGTAAAGAGCTAGTTGAATTACGTTGTTCATTGTAGAGGAGTTTAGCCCCTTAGAAGTTTGATTAAGATAGCCAGCTTCAATATCCACCTTTTTACTTAATCTATATCCCGCTGCGGCGTAGGCACGATTTTGATCAAATACATGGCCGTTTAGTTCGTCTTTATTTTGAAGGTTTAGAAATACCTCATTTTGTAAGGCTACAAATGGTCCTTTTTCAAAATCCTGTTGACCTTTTTTTAGTGGCACAATAAATCTTAAAAAATACCTGAAGCGTTGTGAAAAAAGATCATCTGTTCCGTTTCTTTCTATAAAACGTTGCTCTGTTCTAAACCTGTGACTGGTAAGAATTTTGCTGATTTTATGTTTATAAATATATTGCTGCCATATCCTATGTTCAGTCAACTTGTTATCATTGGTGCCGATTAACTGGGTGTGAGTTTCATTTAACAAATAACCTAATGTCACTTCATTTTTATTATTAATATAGTAGGTTAAGCCGGGCCTGAACATGAAATTTCTTAGCTGGTCCCAGTTGTCAGCCGTTCTTAGTTGAACATCAAGATGGGCACCCCATTTATTATTTATTTTAGTAGTGTTCATTAAGAATAACCAACCGCTGTTTTGTTGTATGGTTTGGGCAATACCGGCGGTGCAAAATAGGCTTAATGCAGCGAGTAGAAATAAGGAAAGGCGCATAAAAATATTGTTCTATTTGTGTGTGTTGCTAAAATAGGAACAAAATTTAATATTTATAAAAGCTTATTCTATTAGAGGCTGTTCTTTTAGTTTTCAAAACTATATCCAGACTCTGCTTATCTGATTTTAATTCATCTATTTCGTTATTTAATTTGTAAGGTTTCTAAAATTAATTACTTTTGCCCCACTCTGGTAGTTTTCGAACTATTATTAGCCAAGGGGGATTAGCTCAGCTGGCTAGAGCGCTTGCCTGGCAGGCAAGAGGTCAGCGGTTCGACTCCGCTATTCTCCACCCTAATTAAAGCCCCGAATATGGGGCTTTTTTTTGTTTCTAAGCGGTTTTTCTGTAAGAGTACTGGTAGATTGTTTTTGAACATTCAACGATAACCGTAGTAAAGTTTGGGTAAAAACTCTTACAATTGTCTTACGGAATTTCAACTCTTATGGCAACAGTAAATATTAAGCCTTATAAACATCACTTCAAAGATTCACACAAAACAATGAATCTGAAGCTTACAATTTATCATAAAGGTAAATATGCCTATCCTCCAACTGATTATTTTGTTTCCCGGTCACAACTAAATAAAGGGATGAATAAAATAATTGATAAGGATTTGATTGCCAATTTAACTGTAGATCTTGGGAATTATAGAAAAGCAATTTCTTCGTTAGGCAGGGATCGATTGAATGAAATGACTCCTCAGGATGTGGCTAATTTTTTGTTTCCAGTTGTTAAAAATTCGGCCGATTCTATTAAAGTAGATTTTATTGCTTTCGGCAAACAACGTGTAAAGGAACTTCGGGAAGAAAAGAGGAATAGCTATGCCGGCACTCTTCAAGCTGTTGTCAACAACTTTCAGGATTTTGTAAAGTCAGACTTATACTACATTCAAGATATTACTTCGGATGTATTAAAGAAATATGAAAAGCATCTTAGGCAACCATATAAACAAATCCGTCTTAATCAATTTAAAAAAGAGGTTGAGATTGATCAGCCAGGAATGGATGATTCTGGTATATATGTGTACATTTCGGTAAAAGTGCCCCCTCCATTTCGGAGCAAAGTGGCCGGAAAATAGGTTGCCGAGTAAGTCACGGAAGTTCCTTTCCCCTTGAACAAATATAACTAACACTCCTGGACAAACCATCCGTTGCAGCCAAAACTGATCTATTGCATGTTCAATTACATTTTCTAAAGGAAATAAGCAATCCAATCTAGTTTAACACGGGATTAAACCATCGACCTAAAATAAGACGATCTAAACGACATTAATCCACTAGACGAACAAGTACTCGTCTTGAGGACAAAAACGCTTTTACAGGTCTTTATTTTGCCTCATTTCGCAAAAAGAAAATTGAAATATCCAGATAAAAAAACAGCCTTTAAACTACAAAGTGGCCACTTTGCTCCGAAATGAGGGGGTCAGTTTGCAGCGAAATGAGGTGTCAGTTTAAATGCGGAACGAGCGGCCATTTTCGATGAAATACCCAATCCTGTTTACACTGGAGATATTGAATACTTAAATGGCGTAGGTGCAAACGCATTCATGAGAATTAAAAACGGATTAATAACAAGTCCTACTTAAGATACCTTCTTACTATTAATGACTTTGTGAACCTCCTCCCTGTTTATCTCAGGTTTTTCACATTTCTTTTCGCATCCGGTGATTCCTAGAATAACCAAAACTGCCAGTATAATAATTTTCATAAATTAAATATACGTCTTTATTTGTGATTATCAAATAGATTTTCACATATACATCTTTATGTGTTAAATTTGATTGCAATGAATGATCATGTTAAGAAACTCTATGTTGCAATAACGGGAAATAAGGTTATTGCCGCAGGTACAAACGTTATGGATTTTTATACAGCATTTTGTAAGGCTACTGGATATAGTAAAGGCTACCATACGTTTCGAAAATTACTACAAGATGGAGCATACTATACAGTCCAAATCGGTGATGTAGTATATTACTTCCAGAACCTTGTTTAGATTCTAATTTTGGTTACAGGAATAGTCTAGGAGTAGTTAAAAATGTATTATTGGTGGTGTGCTCCAATTTGTATCAGGCAAAACAACCACTGCCCCATTACTAGGAGTATCGAATAATTTACCAGATAGCGTATTTTTTAAATTAGCTTCAAGAGTCAAATCACTTACCCTTTTATATCTAATCATATCACCAGGCAAATCATACGTTGCAAATGTTACCTCATATTTATTTCTTTCTGGAATGAAGAAGTAAAATTTTCTTATCAATGGCTTGCCATATTCATCTGCTCGAATATCGAATTTTGTCGGGGTGTATGTGCTTTCACGCAACTGAACTCCCGAAATCAAGTCCATACGCCTGCTAGGAAAATCTACTGAGGAAGAACGGGTCACAGTTAGCCCTATCTGCTTAACGGAAAAAGGTACTGGATCTTCTGTTCTTAACTCTAGCAACGATACTATGCGATTTAAAGTGACATTTTTATTCACCTGATTTTCTACAGATAAGACTACTTTCTTAAAGAATACATCTGTACCTGGAGTGCTGAATTGAATATATACTTGACTAGGATTGATTGTTACAGTATCTTTTGATGCAACAAATAAACAATTGTAAATACCTTGTGACAGAGTGTCTGTGACAACTCCAAAATTCGAATCACCTCTGGTTTGGTGCTTCATTTTCACAAAGGTTCTATCCTGTTTGTATATTAAGTAATAAATATGGTCTGCCCCCGAGTTTATCGTACCTGCATTAACCTCTGAAACCTTTGCGCTGCTAGTTTTTAAATTTATTTCTCCCGGAATAACCGTGAATCCATCTACACTGAAGCTAACAGGATATTTCTTCCCTTCATCAGAAGGATTTTTTGAACGGTCTTTTCTACAAGCCGAAAAAAGAAGTAATAATAAACAGAGTGCGTAAATATTTCTCATGGTGGAACTTTTTATAAATATACCAAATATTTCAAGATGGTCCATAATCATTTAGATTGCTATACTATGTGGTGGTAGTAAGCCACATTAAACACCCTTTCAGATATAGGGAGGTAAATTTGTGTAACACCTAAAAAGGTGGTTTACAAATGTATGATTACAACTGATCAGCTAAATAAAAAGTATGGTATTCCAAATGAAATAGGAGCGGGGTATCTGACTACAATCACATTGCCATACCCAATGTATACGTCGTGGTCTAACGAAAAGGTTACGCGTATTCAATGTCATAAATTGATAGCTGACAAACTATTGGCTGTATTTAATGATATTCTTTCGGCTTATGGAACGGCAAAAATTCATGAGCTAGGCATTGATAGATATGGAGGCTGCTTTAATTACCGATTAATGCGTGGTAGTGCTAATACACTTTCTCGTCATTCCTGGGGAACTGCTATTGATTTAGATCCAACCAGAAATTTATTAAAAGAAACTTCTAAAACTTCACGTTTTGCAAGGCCAGAATATAAGGCTATGATAGACATTTTCTATAAACATAGCTTTGTAAGTTTGGGACGAGAGAAAAACTATGACTGGATGCATTTTGAAATAGCTTCCTAATGAAAAGGTTATTCTGCGAGTTTATCTTGGTTGGGGATCATAGTGTTGGATTAAAAGATAGGTTTATTTACATGGGGCTAATATTAATTAAAATTGCCCCTTTCGCTTTTGTACTTGATCTGTTTAATTGGTGGATAAAGGAAAATAAACAGTTTGGCACATTTATCTGTATAGCACTATTACTTAATATGGTTGTTGGATTAGTGACCCATATCAAAAATAAATCATTCAACTTCCCGTCATTCCTAGGGCGTAATGCGATAATGATATTTGTAGTTTGTGTTGTTTACGTGATGTTAGAAATGCTGAGATATACCGCGGGGAATAATATTATAGGGGAGGTGTTCAAGATATTAATTCAAGTCACAACCTTGATGTACCCAACGAGTAAGGTTTTTAAAAATTGCTACATATTATCTAACGGGAAATACCCTCCGGAATTCATAATGCAAAGGCTCTACAATTTTGAAAAGAATGGAGACTTAAATGCATTTTTTAAAACTAAAAGCGATGAAAACGAAAATAATATTACTGATTAGTCTAATAATTCTTGCTAGTTGTGGTTCCCGAAAATCTGCTATTGATACTTATAAGGCTAATGTAACCATAAAAGATAAGGTTGCTATTAAGGTAGATAGTACCGAAAAGACTTCAACAGTATTGGATGAAAAGGAGAGAACCAAATTCAACGATCAAAAAGATATTGTTAAAAAAGATATTAAAACCGAAGTCAAGGAAGTATTTCAAGATGGAAAATTAACAGAAAGAACTACGACCACTACAATTTCTGATCTTCTGGATAAAAGTAACTCACAATATAAAGGAGAAAGGGACGTCAAGGCCACAACGTTAAAGGATGTAGCTAGGAGTATTGAATCAACAGCAACAAAGGTGGTTGATAGCTTAATAAAATCTAAAAACAAGAAAATTGAGGCTGATAAGTCCTTCGTTAAAAATATTGGAGGTTGGCCTGTGATTGTATTTATCTGTTTATTTATATTTGTTCTGGCTGCCATCTGGTTTTGGTGGCAAAAACGTAAGAAATAGTCTAATTTCTTACAATAGTCTTACGGAAATCAAATGTTGTGTTCTTAATTTATTGATAATAAGCATATTAATTGTTTTTGGTCGCTTGCCTGGCAGGCAAGAGGTCAGCGGTTCGACTCCGCTATTCTCCACCCTTAGAAAGCCTTTCAGTTAATTCTGAGAGGCTTTTTTAATTTAAAGCGAAACCCGTATCAGACCAACTGTAAAGTTATAGACGGATAAGACCTAATGACAAGCT
>Ga0157373_10004220_pt1 | contig 10844 bp, 10 predicted proteins | sample C65metaG_FD_113460 | JGI IMG/M metagenome (GOLD analysis project Ga0157373, IMG submission 113460) | Corn rhizosphere microbial communities from Kellogg Biological Station, Michigan, USA - C6-5 metaG | ecosystem: Host-associated > Plants > Roots > Rhizosphere > Soil | place: USA: Michigan...
ATGAGATGCCCAAGCTCCCGGTCGTAAGGAGCCGCCAGTCCCGCGTTAGTGGACAACCCTCACAGGTCGCAGGGGCCTTGATCCCTGATAACACTCAACATTCGTGGCGGGATGACGTGGGGATGGTTTTAAGAGTTTGGTTTCGAGAGGAATGTGATCATGGGGTTGGTCGGTAGACGGGATGGGCGCAATTTTGGCTATGGTCGGCAGCTTAGCTATGCCGGACCGCAAGCGTTAAAAGATCTGTTTGGCGGCGGGCATTACGGAACCGTCAAAGTGCACAGTGATCGGTGGCAGGCGTTTGTGCGCTGGTGTCGGTCGGAAGATGGGCCAGGGTTTAACGATGCGCGGCAGATAGATCGGCAGACCTTGTTAGACTATGCCGGACATCTGCGCCGGCAAGTTGAACAAGGTGAGCTCGCCATCGACACTGCGCAAAACCGGTTATCCAGTGTGAATCGGACCCTCGCCGCGCTTCGCGGTGATCAGTATGTGAAAGTGCCGAGTCCGAACAAGGCGCTAGGAATGCAGCGCACCAGTGTTCGTCGCTCAGTGCCGCAAGGCCAAGACCGCGAACACGTGACGCGGATCGTCGACGTGCTCTGCGAACACCAAATGCCGCGCGCGGCGGCCATCGCTAAGTTAGCGCGAGCCACTGGCATGCGTCTGCGCGAAGCCATTTTGGCCGACCTTCCGCGCCTACAGCGAGAAGCCGAACACTACGGCAAGATCAACATCCAGGATGGCACCAAAGGCGGCCGCTCAGGTGCGTCGGCACCTCGCTGGATCACGGTAGATGATCCCATTCATGACGCGCTGAGGTTTGCCGAACAAGTCTCGCCCGACGGCAGCCGCAACCTACTGGCACCGAGCGAGAGCTACCTCGATTTCCAACGGGAAATCGTCCGCGCCGCACGGAAGCTCCTCCATAAGCACAACCTCAAAGGCTTTCATGAATTACGGGCGGCCTTTGCATGCGAACGCTATGAGCAAATCACACAGCATCCCGCGCCTATCAACGATGGCCATTGCTACCAACTTGACCGGCGCCTAGATCAGGAGGCCCGAGTGCAAATCAGTAATGAACTCGGACACGGCCGTATCGACGTGGTATCGGCTTACATTGGTGGTCGAGCATGAGCACGGCATTCGATATGGAACTGTTCCTGGCGGGCAGCCTGACCGGTTCGTATACAACCCGCCAACGCCACGTTCATCAGGCGAAAGCTATCCAAACAGCAATCGCTGAGCGCTGGCAACGCAATAATCCATGGACTTGGCAGCAAAAGCATCTCACGTGGTTTCTAAATCACCACCTGAGCCAGAACGCTGAATCGACGCGGTATTACTATCTGCTGACTGTGCACTTGCTCGTTGAGCGCTTAGGGAAATCCTGGCAGTTCGACCGTTAGGCCAAGGTCAGCAACCGGCGATGGGCTGTCGCTAGGCTACTCAAATGAAAGCACTAGCGTCAGCCGCTAGACCCGGGTCATAACTGGCATTATGCTACCTTTTGCCAAAACTTCCACGGAAGGGTGCTTGATGTCGCAAGATCTCCTGCTTACACAGAATGCCCAATTTTACCGTCCTACGGCCCCTTTCACTAAGGTTACGCTCACGGTAATCCTCGAAGCTGCCAGCTCCAATATGACTATTGGCAGCGCGCTTATCGCGGATATTCTTGACCAGGATGATACGCTTTCCGATGGCAGCAAGTTTTCCTACAGCCTCCGCGTCTTCAAGACCGACCGTGATGTACATTTTTGGCAGCAACCGCTCAAAGATACAATCTATGCGTTCATTTTGATCATTGCCATAGATGACTGTATTGCCATTTTCAAAAAATCCTGTGCCAGCATAACTGAAAGCATGGATAAGCATGCGAAGCTGATCCGGAGTAGTGAGCTGACCTCTGCTTTTAGCGACGTCGATGCGCAATATCAAAAGATGGCGACCCGCAACATGACCGTTTCCGATCGAGCCATGCGTGGCCGAGCCTTCGAAGCTTCAGATCTGAAAGGGCTTATGTCTGTACATGCTGCTGGGAGGTCAATCCCCTACTTTTTCAAGCTCAAATTGAAGGGGCGCACCAAAACCATTTCCGCGCAAAGCGGCCGCGTGGTTGAGGCATCGGAACGGAAATCGATTCATCACGCAGTGGAATGGGCCAGGGTACAGCTGCACGACATCCATAACCCTTCCACTGAAAAAGATTTCCTCAACAATTTTGCCAAATTCATAGATCTTGACTTGGTCTGGAAATCGAGCACGCCAAACGCGGTTTTGCTGGAGCATTCGTTTTTTGTTGAAAACATAATCAATCAAGGCATCCCTGTTTTCTACACAACCAGACGTGGTCGTGAAATCGAAATGACGTCTAAGCACGTCAAATCCTTGATTGCGGAAATGGAACAGGTTTATGAGATCGGCCCGGCACCTGATCACGAACTCCTAGGTAGCATCAGACAGGCCAAGCTCAAAAAGAATCTTCACTCGATCGCTGTCAATAGCCGAGCACTTCAAAACATTCATTTTGAGCAGAATGGCAAGAAGACGACGCTCCAGGCGTACATCAAGAAGCAGAGTTTGGCGACCATCACATTCTCCGATCCCAGATACATGTACTTCATGGATCAGTGCTTTGAGGACGGTGCGGGGATCAACGAAATCCCCGCAATACTTCGAACGTTAAAAGTCCTGCCAACACTCGCCTCAGCGACGTCGGAGAAAGGTGAAATCACGAAGAAGATAACCAAATTCGACTCCACGTCAGTCTTCGACATCGTTGAGACAGCCCACAACGCCGATGACTACGTTTTCTGCGACGACCTGGGCAACGAATGGGCTGACCACATCACCTTTAACCGAGCTGATTACTCCGTGTCTTTCATACACTCCAAACATGGGAAGCCCAGCAAGTCCGCCAGCAATCTACACGACGTCGTCGGCCAAGCCATCAAAAATATCGGCAACATGGACGTTGACCCGAGGCTTTTCCTCAAAAAACATAAAGAAAAACTTCGGAAAAACTATAGCGGCGGGCTTTTACAACGCACGAGAAAAAGTCTTCCTGGAAAGTTCGAAGACTACCTTTACGGACTCAGGCAGGACTATCGATTCAACCGCAGATGCATAATCTGCTGTTCGTTTATCTCGAAAAAAATTATTGAAAAAGAATTCAAAAAAATCCAGAAAGGGAAAACTGTGGCAGGGAATATAACCCAGCTCTACTGGATCCTATCGTCGTTCATGCATGCTGCCAAAGAAGCGGGGATACATCCCATCGTTTATTGCCAAGAATAATTCAATAAACAAGGCATCTCATAGCACCTTCCCATTCCCTCGGGTGGCCAGTAGGCCTCGCGTGCCTACCAGAATCTCGCGCCCGGGTGAGAGTAATTCGGGGACAGACCACGACTCCTAGCTTAAATTAATATGCAAACTCTAAACTAATCTTGGTCCGTCCCCGATTTTATTCAACTTGGAATCGTACGCCAAGCACGAGACATCCTCCACACTCACAACCTCAAAGTCTTCCACGAACTGCGGGCTGCCTATACATGCGGACGCTACGAGCAAATCACCCATCATCCCGCCCCCAACAACGAAGGCAATTACTACCAGCTGGACTATCACCTCGATGATAAAGCTCGAGCACAAATCAGCTATGAGTTGGGACACGGCCGTATCGACCTGGTGTCGGCTTACATCGGTCGTCGCGCATGAGCAAGGCATTCGATATGGAGCTTTCTTAAAAGGTGTCCTGTCCAGGTCACGTTGCACCCAGCAACGCCACGTCAGTCAGGCGAAAACTATCCAAGTCCCAACTACTACGCGCTGGCAATTAGAAAATCCATGGACTTGGCAGCGGAAACACCTTACTTGGTTTCTCAATCATTGAATGAACGATCGAGCGGAAATGACACACTATTACAGACTAACGGCACGGTTGATCGGCATCAGATTAGGAAAATCATGGTTCATATCCTGATCCAGATGAATTAAGACTTTCAAGCATCCCTCTACGCAAGGCTGCGTTGCAGTCGCGACAATTTGAATTTTAGGCAATAGCCTCACCATGGGCCAAAGCGAAAGTTCTGAGAGGGGACACTTCGAACAACCTATGAACCATTATCGTTGCTGAACCTCCATCGATCTACAAAACCAACGCAGAAACTCAGGGTAGTAAGAGGCTATGGATTATATAAAGCGCAGCCAGGCTCAGCTCTTTTGCATAGAAAATTTTGTAGACGTAGAAAATGATAATGGCTTTTCTATTGATTTATCGATTGCACAAGAAAAAAATAATCGTCAACTTACCGACGCGGCATGACCACTGGGCGCCACATTCTTGACAGACCTAATGACTGTGAAAAATACAAGTATCTTTAAAAATCGTCTTGCGGAGTAAACAATCATGAACTACGTTCAAGGATAAGCCTGAAATGGCCTCTGATAGATTGCGTTATTTCCATTAAACCCTGACTTACTAGGTGAAGAAAATGCCCGACCCTAAAACAGAGTCTGTTCAAGTAACCCTTCCTGCAGATCAATCGCTCGATAACCACTTCGATATAGATCAGGCTGGCAACGTAACTATAAAAAACACAGATCTGACGGACATGCTGAAGAAAAATCTGAAGAATGGCCTCAACGATCCGAATATCAATGCAATTAAGGTCGGCCTTATTGTCGACATGTAGCCAATACCCTTAATTTTCTCGTAGAGCACCCTCTCTTGAATAAGGCTGATGGACTTGAGGCATTCGCCATGCGCTACATGGCACCTGCCTCATTCCGAACCGCAGCATCACTTATAGTCAAATCAATTCCGAAAAAAAAAGAAAAAAAGATACTGACCAATATTGAATACTTCATACAATCACTGCCAGAGCTCAGCGAACAAACGTTAGAAAACCCAGAGATTTTTTCGGCTCTTTTTGCGCTGACATGTAATGACATTAGCGCTATACAACAGACATATTTTTCAGAAACATTATTAATACATTCCGGATTACTCAAACCTGAAAAAATAAGAAAGCTACCGCTACGACCATACTACATCCGACTTTTACATACTTCAAAGCAAATTTTAAGATGCACGCAAAATGAATTAGAGGATATTTCAAAGACTATAGCAATCCCATTCAAAGATAAATTTATCATAGGATTCAAGCCGCAATTATTTAGTGACCTACTCCCAGAAACCATATATCCAAACACCTATGGAGACTCGCAAGAACCTAAAGCTGTAAAAACACTGGAGCAAATCTTAAAAGCACTAAATCTGATTCAAGAAACCAGCCCTACAGCCGCATCGACTTTTGAAGCGATGGTTAAGACCATTTCACTGGTCCGCCCTCACAAGCAAGCTCTAAAGCGAAAAAGTTTTAGTTGTAGAACCTCATATCTCGGTGGGATTTTTATTCAGTCAAAATATGATGAAGTTACACAACTCGCGGAGGACTTACTTCATGAGTCTATACATCAATCCATGTGGGCACAGTGGCTTCTAAATGAAAACAGTGAATTCGTAACTGCTACCGAAAAAGTAAGATCTCCTTTCACGGATAGAGATTTACCTCTGAATGTTATGCTACAAGCGTTGGTAATCTATACTGCGAGCTATTTTTTACATATCGAATCTATAGGGCGGCTATCTGGAAGGGACTACATAGCTTGTGAGCAGCGCATTATAACTCTGACCAAAGGTATTCCTCTCCTTAGGAAGAATATACGAATCCATGCTGCAAAAAAACCAGCTATATACCTATTCATAAACGAATTGGAAAGTTTTACAGGAGATCTTCGCACATGATGCTCACCAAAAACGGAGTTTCAATCGAAACACTATTCAAACATCGCGAAGAGACTCACCCTGATAACCAAAATACTTCCAGCTCTGTAATCCTTGTATGCCCGCCATTTGCTCCTATTTACACCCCATCCCTTGCACTTTCACTATTAAAGGAAATTGCAAATGAGCGAGGGGTTAAATGCTCCGTATTTTATAGCAACTTAGAACTTGCGGCATTAATCGGGCAATCTCAATATGACAGTATATCAGCTGGATATCCATCGACTACTGATATGGCCGGTGAATGGATATTTTCAGACCTAATATATGACGAAGTTGATTCAAATGATGATTTTATGAATACAGTAATCTTAAATCGAGACCACATTCGTAGCTCTGTACAAAAAGCAAATGACATCAGGTTATCCGATGAAGCAGACGCCCTTCAAAACATAAAAAAAATGGTATCGCGCTTTATAAATGAGCAGGTAGAAAAGATCCTAGCATTAAATCCAATTTTGGTTGGATTCACGTCTGTATTCCAACAAACAGCAGCTGGATTGGCAATCGCTTTAAAGCTAAAGAAAAGACGGCCTTCTATCCTAACAGTTTTTGGTGGAGCCAATTTTGAGAGTCCCATGGGGCAGGTATTACTGGCACATTTCCCTCAAATAGATATTGTAGTATCCGGAGAAGGCGAAAAAGATTTTGCTAAAATATTGGATGCTTCGCGTGGAGAGGCTGCCGAAAGAATCGTAAAAATCATAGCAGCAGATAATGATAACACTGGACTTGGGGAGCTGGACGGATTACCAATCCCTGACTTCACCGATTATTTTCGTTCAAAAGATTTAAAAACCGATCAATTGAATATTCAAGCGCATCTCGTGATGGAGACCTCGAGAGGCTGCTGGTGGGGACAAAGAAGTCATTGCACATTTTGTGGGCTTAATGGCGCCCAAATGCGTTATAGGACAAAATCTAGCAAGCGAGCAATAAAGGAAATAGATGAGCTTATTGATAGACACGGCAATCTACCACTAGACACAGTAGACAATATACTTAGTCTAAATTACTTCCATGACTTCTTACCCGAGATTGAACAGAAAAAATACGGAATTAACATTTTTTTTGAAACAAAATCTAACCTCTCGAAAGATAAGTTACGTCAACTGCAGCGAGCTGGAGTACTTAGAATCCAGCCAGGAATTGAAAGTATTTCAGATGAAATATTAAAACTTATGCGTAAAGGGGTTAAAGGAATCCATAATATACAAACCATAAAATGGTGCCAAGAACTTGGAATAAATATGACTTGGAATTTGCTTTGGGGATTTCCTGGAGAGAACGCCAATGACTATGACGAAATGGTTAAGCTTGTGCCGCTTCTTGAACACCTTACCCCTCCATCAGCCGGTAGCCAAATCCGTCTAGACAGATTTAGTCCGCTTTTTGAGCGCCATGAAGAGTTTGGGATTACCAATGTAGAGCCGTATCCAGCGTATCATTTTTTATTTAGAAATATGACTAAAAGTGAGCAGTTTGATGCAGCGTACTACTTTACCTTTCAATATTCCGACGGTAGAGATGTCAACACCTATACGGCTAACCTAGCACTTGCCTTGGCTCAGTGGCAAAAAAACTCTGATCACTGTGAATTACTTCGTATCGACGTTAATGAAGAGACATGCCTTTTATTCGATACTAGATACTGCAGAAAGGCGCCGGCATTTATGATCGGTGGAAAATACCTTTTACTATTGAACTTGTGCGAAAAAGCGATGCCATTGGCAAGCATTCTCACTTCACCCCCATATACAGAAGAAGTCCCCGTAAACAAACAAAATATAGAGACTATGAAAATCCTGGAGACACTTTGCGAGAAAAACTTGATGGTGCGTCTTGGACAGTCCTTTTTATCCCTCCCACTACTTTATGAAAGCTGCCTTCCCAACAACGGGAAACTCCAGTCGATTATTGATCTCATCAATGAATTGGGAGGACAAAATGAAGAAGGAAATCTCACTATCGAAAAAAACAAGTTTTGTGTTTTGCAGTGAGGAACTTAGAAAGATTAAATACTTAATCTCCATATTATTCCTGCGTGGTGCGCATGAACGCCCGCACGGAAACACTAGCCTAATAATCCATCTCACGAAAACTTACAACTTATTACGCCAATCTAATGCTGATTATGATGTATTAACCGGAGCATTATTTCACTCAGCATATGGAACTGCCAATTATCCAGACGGATTATTCCTTATCTCAGAGCGACCATTACTGCAGGCGCTAATAGGTCTAAGAGCTGAAAAGCTGGTATTTTCTTTTTGCCATAAGTCTACATCTTGGTGGAAAACCGCTAAAAAATCTAATAAAGGATGGACCATCCATACGAGAGACAGTGCAGTGATCGATCTAGATAATTCATCGCTATACTCCTTGGCGCTGATATCCATCGCGAACATTTTTGAGCAATTACCAAGATGTACAGATGCTGACGTAAAAAAGGCACAAGACTTAAATCTCAAAGAAATTGAGTCTTTCGCGCGAAAAATAACTACTGATACCAGCATCCTCGATTATCTACTAGGAGGGCCAATTACAAATGAGCATTATTCTAGAGTCGAAACCGATCGTTAGTATTTTTGCCGCTACTGCCAGTATAACGCCTCCAGTATTGGCAGACCCCACAGTATTAGGTTCTATTCCGCACAGGGCAGCGGTCTACTGCCAACCTCTAATCGCCGCTACAGGATATGGCTGGTACATATACCCTCCCGCTGACTTTGACTTGTTATGGGATGGTGATATAAATTATTGGCGTCCCGCCGGCACCGACCGATGGAGCAAGCTCCATATCGTGCAATTCTCCGAGTTCGATAAGGATTTTGTAGAGTCCGCCCCCGCTTGGGCGTCAGATCTAACAGCGATTCCGGCGATAGCTCACTCTCCGGAAAGAGGATTAATACAGCTCTGGACTGGCTTATTAATAAAAACATCTGAAAACTGGTCGACTCATATAGGCCCTCTTGTCAACTATCCGCGTCTAAGTCACTTCGAGGTGTTTGAAGGTATAATCGAAACGGAGTGGTGGTTTGGCCCTCTAGTAACACCACTTCGAATTACAAAAACTGATCAGATTATAGAATTTCGGAAAAACCGTCCTTACTGCCAGATGAAGCCGGTATTAAATGAGTGTTTTGCGCGTGAAACGCTGGAGAACTCATCATTCCATGTCGCGTCTTCATATTTTGGAGACGAGCAATGGATTGAGCTTAAACACACGTTAGAAATGCGCGGCACGAACAAAAGCGAACGTGGCGGCTATAAAAAAGAGGCATTGCGACGAAAGAAAAAGAAACTACGTTAATTGCAATAATATTTAATGGCCAAAACAATTCCAAACTAACCCGAGCGGAAACATCTAATACTCAATAGATTTCAAGCCGGTAATAATGCGTCTACTCCAAGGCATTTATTGAGAAACGTTATCGCCAGGGTTTAGGATAGTTTTAGAGGTAGAAAATTTTTAGGATTTAAAAAACACTATTTACTATAGGAGGATAGCATGCGATTCGAGTCTTGGTGCCGCACCATACAAAACGAAGCCTCTGCAGAAATGCAGGGGTTTTGTTGTTTCTAAGACGTAACAACCCACGTAACAAGGCCGCCATGCTTCCAAGCATGGCAGTGCGATGGCTTATTTCAGAGGGACGCTTTTGTGACCTGGAAGGCTTGGGATTGGAAGTTTATCGTCGGTACTGTGATCGCACTCGCAGCTTTGGTTGTTCCTCAGATAGATCTATCGTCTCGTTCACTTGTCGTTCGCCTATCGGCAACGTCGTCTCTACAGCCCGCCGTAAACATTCAGAATCTTCAAATTTCGCTTAACGGTCAAAATGTAGAATCGCCATACATCTCGACATTAGAACTGGTTAATAATGGATCGAAACCTATTCTCAGCTCAGATTTCGACGGCGCTTTACAAATACTGACGGCAAACGAAGCCAAATTGGTAAGCGTCGAAATCACGAGCACGACTCCCAAGAACATCCCCGCAAAAGTCCTCGCTTCTGGAAATGGGGCATCAATCCCCCCGTTTCTTTCGAATCCCAAAGACTCCATTACCATTGTCACGGTTACCTCTGGACCACGCCCGGCGTTCGAGGTGCGGGCTCGTATTGCGGGTATAAACGAAGTGGAATTCGAAGACGGTACGGTCCAAAGCAGCAGCTATTGGAAGTTGCTCGGTAGGCTGGCGACTTCGTACGGTCTCGTTTTCCTGTACTTCGTCTTCACGCCAATCGCTTTCCGCAACAGGCAATTAATGGTGCCGCGTGGCCTGGCTTTCTCCATCGCGATTGCATGTGCGTTTGGTAGTGTTGGAACGCTCAGTCATAACCTCGAAGAGTTATTGTCTGGCTTGCCTTACCCTAGAGAAACGTCCTTCTTGATGGGGCTTGGAGTAACACTGCTCATGGGGTATCTGGCACTCAGATACACGCGGCGCTTGATAGAAACTGACCGATTGAAAGACTGAGTGTCGCGACTAGACATTAGCGAGATAGGTCGACTTTTAAAGCCCCAGCGATGTATGCGTGTGTGACGAAGCGTCCCTTATGCGAGGTGAAATAAGGGTCAGACCACGTTTTGAGCTGAGACTGTGGCCTGACTCTATTTTTCCCCGGCCTTATTTTGCTCGTGTCACCACGGAGCTTAGGTGGGCGAAAACGCTTTGAGAAACCCCGGCCTTCCTTTGCTCTTCAGTGGCCGCCGAGAGCGGCAGCAGCGTCACGCGCGAGGCCTTTCCAGCCATCATCTGACGTACAGATTCCATCAAGTCCGTCTGAAATCGCTCCAGTTCATTTGCCATGCCTTTTCTTCGCCTTCAGCTATTTTCTCCAACGCTCGCTTGCTGAATTTATGCAGCTTGAACCGAAAGCGAAATCCGCCTTCCAAGTTGCTGCAACGCACGCTCAACATTCTCGATTTTGGAGTGATGCAGGAAATCTACCAGGCGATCGACCTGAGGCCGTTGTACGCC
>Ga0157373_10004222_pt1 | contig 10843 bp, 6 predicted proteins | sample C65metaG_FD_113460 | JGI IMG/M metagenome (GOLD analysis project Ga0157373, IMG submission 113460) | Corn rhizosphere microbial communities from Kellogg Biological Station, Michigan, USA - C6-5 metaG | ecosystem: Host-associated > Plants > Roots > Rhizosphere > Soil | place: USA: Michigan...
ATGCTAGAAAAAATCATTATTCTCGATTTTGGTTCCCAATACACACAGTTAATTGCCCGCAGGGTTCGTGAATTGAATGTCTATTGCGAAATTCACCCTTTCAACAATGTTCCTGAAATTACATCAGACGTTAAAGGTATCATCTTTTCAGGAAGCCCGGCTTCTGTACGCCAGGAGGATGCTCCTCAAATTGATTTAAAGAAATTCCACCTTAACTTCCCGGTATTAGCGGTTTGTTACGGTGCACAATATATTGCCCAGCACTCAGGCGGCGAAGTGCAGGCATCGACGATACGTGAGTATGGTCGTGCCAACCTGAACTTCATCAATGCGGAGAATAAGCTGTTTAAAAACATTCCAATGGACTCCCAGGTATGGATGTCCCACGGAGATACCATCACCTCAATTCCTGAGAACTTTGAGGTCATCGCCAGTACAGATACCGTTAAGGTAGCTGCTTATCAGGTGAAAGATTCGGAAACCTATGCAATCCAGTTCCACCCGGAGGTCACACACAGTATCGATGGCAAGCAATTGCTGGAAAATTTCCTTGTAGACATCTGCGGATGTAAACAGGAATGGACGCCGCTTGCATTTGTGGAAACAACCATCGCTGACCTGAAAGAGAAACTGGGTGACGATAAGGTTGTCCTGGCACTGTCAGGGGGAGTGGATTCCAGCGTTGCGGCGATCCTGCTGCACAAAGCAATTGGAAAAAACCTGCACTGTATCTTTGTAGACAACGGACTGCTGCGTAAAGATGAATATGCTTCTGTTCTGGAGCAATACAAACACCTTGGTCTGAACATCAAAGGCGTTGATGCTAAAGATCGTTTTCTGAGCCAGCTGGCCGGCATGACGGATCCTGAGCTGAAACGTAAAGCAATCGGAAGGGTGTTCATTGAAGTTTTTGATGATGAAGCACACCAGGTACAGGATGTGAAATGGCTGGCACAGGGAACAATTTACCCTGATGTGATTGAATCCATCTCTGTAAAAGGACCTTCTGCAACCATCAAATCCCACCACAATGTGGGCGGCTTGCCAGACTTTATGAAACTGAAAGTAGTAGAGCCATTGAATACTTTGTTTAAAGATGAGGTAAGAAGGGTAGGTACTTCCTTAGGACTGGAACATTTCATCATCGGTCGTCACCCTTTCCCTGGACCGGGCCTTGCCATCAGGATCCTGGGTGAGGTAACTCCTGAGAAGGTTGCTATCCTTCAGGAAGCCGACGCCATTTACATCAATAACCTTAAAGAAGCTGGCCTTTATGATAAGGTATGGCAGGCGGGTGCAATCTTCCTTCCTGTACAGTCCGTAGGAGTTATGGGGGATGAGCGTACATACGAAAATGCCATCTGCCTGCGTGCCGTAGAATCTGTTGATGGGATGACCGCCGACTGGTGTCATCTGCCATATAACGTACTCGCTAAAATTTCTAATGAAATCATCAATAAAGTAAAAGGAATAAACCGCGTTGTATATGACATCAGTTCAAAACCACCTGCTACCATTGAGTGGGAGTAAATATTGGCTGATCCTTTGTGCCGGGTTGTTCCTTGCAGGCTGTTCGCCCAAGGTGCGTCCCGGTACAACTAAGAAACCGGAAAGTACTCAGAAAGATAAAATTGTTGACAAGCCTTCGGAAAAACTGACGGAGGCCAACATTGCTTTGCTGATGCCGTTCCGGTTAAATGAGATCAACCTGAAAACAGCCACCAAGGCCGACGTTGAACGTTCGGCCATGGCCATAGACTTTTACCAGGGCTTTAAACTAGGGATTGACTCCGCTGCTGCGAAGGGAATGAACTTTAAAGTCCGTGTGTATGATACGCGCGACAGCAATGACCAGCTGGCCTCGCTGGTAGAGAATGGGAGCCTCGCTTCCAGTCAGCTGGTTGTAGGTCCTGTATTTCCGGAAAGTATCAAATATCTCGGTAATTATACGAAGGCAAAACACATTCCCATGGTCTCGCCGCTCGCCGCTACACATCCGAACGAGTTTTCCAACCCGAACCTGATCTCACTGGTCAATAACATTGACCTGCATGCTGCTAAAATAGGGAGTTACGTCACCGGCAATTACAACCCTGCCAATACAGTGGTGGTCCTGATCAGTACCAAAAGTTCCAGTGATGAAATGCTGGCGGCACCGCTGCGCCGTTATTTTGCTAACAGTAAAAAACAATTTGTCCTTCAGGAATATGCTTCTGTATACAGTATGGAGACTAAAATGAGGAAGGACAAACAGTATGTGGTGATGGTAGTATCCTCGGACCGGAAATTCGTGGTGCCTACCCTCGACAGGCTGGTTAAAATCAAAAATAAAGGTTTCAAACTGCAGCTGTTCGGGCATCCGGACTGGATCAAACAGAACTACAATACGGATAAACTGCAGACACTGGCAACCAGCGTGACTTCTTCATACAAGGTTGATTATAAAAGCGCAGCAGTGGTTGGATTCATCAGAAGATACCGGGCTAAATATCGCTTTGAGCCTGGAGAATATGCTTTCAAAGGATTCGATGCCGGTCTCTATTTTGGACAGCTGCTGGCCAAACATGGCCGTGATTACCTGAACTTCCTGACGCGTGATGAATATAAAGGTCTGCATAACAATTTCAGCTTTGAAAAAGACGACCAGCTGGGGTACATCAATACCAGTTTGATGTTGCTGCAATACAAGGATTTTGCACTAAATGTTATAGAATGAGAGTAGAGCACCAGATCAGGGCGTTTGAGCAGATATTTAAAAGTTATGACGGGCTGTTGCCCTTACACCGTTTTCTGTTTGCCTATTTTAAACAACACAAGCAGATGGGCTCTTCCGATCGTCGCTGGTCGAGCAGGTATATCTACAGTTTTTTCAGAATGGGTAAAGCCCTTCCTGAAGAGGGGCCGCTAATCCGGCTCGCGGTAGGCGATTTCCTCTGTAATGTGACGCCGAGCCTGGTGACTTCTACATATCTGCCCGAGTTGCACGAACGTATTTCACTGCCGCTGAAAGATAAGCTGCAGCTGGTCGGTGATCAGTTTCCTTCTTTTACACTGGCAGACGTTTTCCCTTTTCATGTGAACCTTTCTGATGCAGCTGCAACGGATGACTTCCTGGAATCCTTTTTTATTCAGCCTGACCTTTTTTTAAGGGTGAGTAAAGGCCATGCCGATACTGTGAAAGGTGTCCTGGAACAAAATCAGGTGCCTGTTCAGGTGGTTGCCGAGCATACGCTGGCCTTGCCAAATGGCACTAAGCTGGATCAGGTATTGCCTGATCACCGTTATTATCAGGTACAGGACCTTTCTTCGCAGAAGACGGGCAATTACTTCCAGCCGGAGAAATGGGACTACTGGTGGGACTGTTGTGCGGCATCCGGAGGAAAATCTTTGCTGCTGCATGATCTGGAGCCCAGTGTACAGCTGCTAGTAAGTGATGTCCGTGAGAACAGCCTGAATAACCTCGAGGAACGTTTCCAACAGGCAGGATTAAAGAAATATCAGAAGAAGGTATTGGACTTGCTTCAGAATAACGAACAGGACCTGCACCATTATGAGTTTGACGGTATCTTGCTTGATGCACCGTGTACTGGCTCAGGCACCTGGGGACGTACACCGGAAATGCTCTACTACTTTGACCAGCGCAGAATCAGCGGTTTCGCCAGACTGCAGAAATCCATCGCCGGCAATGTCGTGAAATACCTGAAACCGGGAAAACCGCTCATCTATATCACCTGTTCAGTGTTTAAACAGGAGAATGAGGAAGTGATCGCTTATCTTGAAGAGAACCATGGCCTGAAGCTGGAAAAAATGGAGGTCATCACTGGTTACAACGATAAAGCGGACACCATGTTTGTGGCGAGGCTCCTTAAGCATGAATAGCGTTTACCTCAGCAAAGTCTTAACTTACAGGCCTGCTATTATTGTACTTTAAATTATAAGATCCACGTTTTCCTTTTACAAACCTGTATTGTTTCTGAACAGTTTGATCGCTATCGCGAGCAGGATGATTCCGAATGCTTTTCTGAGCACATTGAGTCCGGCTTTACCAAAAAGTCTTTCCAGGCGGCTGGTATTCTTCAATACGAAGTAAACAAAGCACATATTGATCACGATGCCCACGATAATGTTCTGCGTGGCATATTCTGTTTTCAGCGACAAAAGCGTGGTCATGGTTCCTGCGCCTGCAATCAGCGGGAAAGCCAAAGGAACAATGGAGACCGTCTCAGGCACGTCCTCTTTAAAGATCGTAAGTCCCAGTACCATCTCCATGGCAATGAAGAAGATCACAAAAGAACCTGCAATGGCAAATGACGCCACATCCAGACCAATAACTTTCAGCAGCGTCTCCCCGGCGAAGAGAAAAATGATCATGAGGGTGGTGGCAACAATCGTGGCCTTCTCAGATTGGATATGTCCCGCTTTTTTGCGCAGTTCGATCACCACTGGAATAGAGCCCAGGATATCTACGATCGCGAAAATTACCATCGAGCAGGAGAGGATTTGACTGAAGTTGAATTCCATAACACAGATTTATAGCGCAAAGGTATATCAATTAAATTGTTACCGAAACTATTGGGCATAAAAAAAGCCTCCGCAGCTGATGCGGAGGCTATATGTCATATTTGAATGTTTACAATTCAGGTTTTGGCGGGTCCTGAGGGAATACCGTTTTGCCGGTTTTGCGGAGGACAGAGTTTTTAACACTGTATCCGAAGTAGATGATAAAACCAAGCGCAAGCCATCCGAATAACCTCAGCCAGTTGGTCCATCCCAGACCAAAGATCATGGCACCGCAAACCAGTACACCTAAGATGGGAACCAAAGGTACCCATGGTGTTTTAAACTGACGTGGCAACTCTGGATTGGTTTTTCTAAGGATGATCACCGCCACACATACCAGCATGAAAGCGAACAGCGTACCAATACTGGTCATGTCTCCAACAACATCTCCGGGAACGAAGGCTGCAAACAAGCCCACAAGAAGGAGGATAAATAAGTTTGCTTTGTGAGGAGTTTGGAATTTCGGGTGCAGGTCGCTGAACATTTTAGGCAACAGGCCGTCCCTGCTCATTGAATAGAACACACGGCTCTGACCAAGCAGCATCACCAGGATTACAGAAGAAAATCCTGCAAGGATAGCCACAGTAACAAGTTTGGACAACCAGCTGTAACCGGTCATGTATTCACTGATGGCAGCAACTACGGACGCTTCCCCGCCTTTGGTACGGAAAAACTCGATAGGTGCAATACCTGTAAGTACGTGTGCGAACAGAATGTATAAAACAGTACATACCGCCAATGAACCTAGGATCCCGATCGGCATGGCCGTCTTAGGGTTTTTGGTTTCCTGTGCAGCAGTACTTACCGCGTCAAATCCGATAAAAGCAAAAAACACCGTTCCTGCAGCACCAAGTATCCCCATGATTCCACCATAACTGTGGCTGATGCCTGCATGGTCTTTATAAATGGTCGCCTCAGGTATGTATGGGTGGTGGTTGGCTTCGTTGATAAAACCCCATCCGAAGATGATGATCAGGATAACGATACTCACCTTAGTGATCACGATAATGCCATTGACAAAAGCCGACTCCGAAGTTCCTTTAATGAGCAGCAAGCTCAACAGACCCACGATAAAAAGGGCTGGAAGGTTCATGATTCCACTGATGCCATCTACGGAAGTCTGGAATGGGGAGTGGCACCATTCATAGGGTACGGGGGCGACATGCAACACTTCGACGAGCAGCTTGTTCAGGTATTCGCTCCAGGCGATGCCTACCGTTGCTGCCCCTACAGCGTATTCCAAAACCAAATCCCATCCAATGATCCATGCCATCAGCTCGCCCATGGTAGCGTAAGTGTAAGTGTAGGCACTTCCTGAAATTGGAATAGAGGAAGAAAGCTCTGCATAACACAACCCAGCCAATGCACAGCCTATCGCGGCAATGATGAAACCAATGGTTACTGACGGGCCTGCATTTTGAGCAGCAGCAGCAGCGGTACGTACAAACAGACCGGCGCCAATAATTGCTCCAATACCTAAAGCAACCAATGCTCCGGCACTTAAGGTACGTTTTAAACCTTTGCCTGAGTCTCCCGCTTCTTCAAGCAGTAGGTGCATCGGTTTCTTTGTGAATAAACTCATTGTATGGTTTTTGTTTAGTTTAAAATCAAGTCTCAAACCTAGTTAAAATATGTCTAAAAATAAAAAGGGATTTTTATTAGAAATCCCTTTTTAAAGTAACAATGATAATATTATTGTGTATTGTTTACACTATGTATCTCTTTTTAATTCAGTTTAGTGGCTTCTGCTGATGTGGAATTGGATATATTGTCGTTTTTTACTACTTTTTGAAGTGGTTTTACGAGTTCTACTGTGCTTGTTTTGCTGATTTGTATGGTTTTTGTTTTGGTTTTAGCTTCCTGGATGGGAGATAGTCCTCCAACGGCGATGTAAGGTGCAATAACGAGTGAAACAATCGACATTAACTTGATCAGGATGTTCATTGATGGACCCGATGTATCTTTGAATGGATCACCCACAGTGTCACCTGTAACTGATGCTTTATGTGGTTCAGATTTCTTGTAGTGCATCTCCCCATTGATCTCTACACCCTTCTCAAAGGACTTTTTAGCATTGTCCCAGGCGCCACCGGCGTTGCTCTGGAAGATGCCCATCAGCACTCCGGAAACGGTAACACCTGCAAGCAGACCTCCAAGGATCTCCGCAGAGCTCACTGCGGGAAACACCCCTTTAAGACCAAAGCCTACAATGATCGGCACCAACAGGGCAATCGCACCGGGAAGCATCATCTCACGGATGGATGCTTTGGTAGAGATGGCCACACATTTCTCGTATTCCGGTTTGGCTTTGTATTCCATGATGCCCGGGATATCACGGAACTGACGGCGTACTTCCTGCACCATATCCATAGCCGCCTTTCCCACGGCAGCGATACACAGCGCGGAGAAGATGAAGGGGATCATGGCACCTACAAACAGACCAGCAAGGACAGGGGCCTTGTATATGTCGATGGCATCAATACCGGCAACACCCACGAAGGCTGCAAACAGTGCCAGTGAGGTCAGTGCTGCGGAAGCGATGGCAAAACCTTTTCCCGTTGCTGCAGTAGTATTCCCCACGGCATCCAGGTTATCTGTACGTTCACGTACTTCCGGTGGCAGCTGGCTCATCTCCGCAATTCCGCCGGCATTGTCGGCAATAGGCCCAAAAGCATCAATGGCCAGTTGCATGGCTGTAGTAGCCATCATACCGGCAGCGGCAATGGCCACGCCATATAGTCCTGCGAAAGCATAGGAGAAGATGATTCCTGCAGCAAGCACCAGGATGGGTGCGACTGTAGATTTCATCCCTACGGAAAGACCGCCAATGATGTTCGTCGCGTGTCCTGTACCCGATTGCTGGATGATGGAATTTACAGGGCCTTTTCCCATTGCGGTATAATACTCGGTGATGATGCTCATCAGGGTTCCTACAACAAGGCCTACAATGATGGCATAGAAAACATCAATACTGCGGAACACCACGCCCCGAAGTTCAAGCTGTGCCGGTAGCATCCAGGTGACGATAAAATAAGAAGCGATGGCCGTCAGGACAATCGAGCTCCAGTTGCCCAGGTTCAGTGCCGTCTGCACATTGGAGTCCTCGCCCTTGATCCGGACAAACCAGGTGCCGACAATAGAAAAGATGATGCCCAGTCCGCAGATGACCATTGGAAGCAATACTGGCGAGAAGCCATTCAGGCCGTCTACGGCGATGCCGTTCAGTTTCTCCACTACGATCTCCTGTCCGAGTACCATCGTGGCAAGAATAGTAGCCACATAAGAGCCGAATAAATCTGCACCCATACCGGCAACATCCCCTACGTTATCACCCACATTGTCTGCAATCGTTGCCGGGTTACGCACGTCATCTTCAGGAATTCCTGCTTCCACCTTACCCACAAGATCCGCACCCACATCGGCTGCTTTCGTATATATCCCGCCGCCAACACGGGCAAAAAGTGCAATGGACTCTGCACCCAGAGAGAAACCGGTAAGCACCTCTATGGCTGTTTTCATTTCTACACTATTGGGCTCTACAACATTGAACAGGTGGAGGAAAACGATGAAAAGCCCACCGAGTCCGAGTACTGCAAGACCGGCAACTCCAAGTCCCATCACAGTACCTCCGGTAAAGGAGACTTTCAGCGCTTTAGCCAGACTGGTCCGCGCGGCCTGAGTGGTACGCACATTGGCTTTTGTGGCTGCTTTCATTCCGATGTATCCCGCAGTGGCAGAAAATACGGCACCTATAATAAAGGAAATGGAGATGATCCAGCTGGAATGAAGGGGAACACCATTCACCTCATGGATGGTACCTGAATAGGCCAGCAGCGCTGCGGTAAAGATAACAAATATGCTCAGCACCCGCCACTCGGCCTTGAGAAAAGCCATTGCACCATCTGCAATATAACCCGCCAGTTCTTTCATGTTTGCATCTCCTGCATCCTGCTTATTCACCCATGCACTTTTAAAAGCCATGACGATAATGCCAATCATCCCCAGCGCAGGGATCAAATAGATCAAATTGTGTTGTAAAAACTCCATGTTTAATTTTCAGTTTATTGTTGTTTAATATTTGGTTTTTAGGTTTTCTTGCTCGTTCAGTTTTTTACGACTGATGGTGTTTTCCAATTTTAATGACAATCAGGAAAGCGTTGCTTTAACAATTTTTAAATACGTGATAAAGCGCTGTTTTTAAGAAAGTCATACTTTTGTCAGCCGATTGTTTCAACAGCAGACAGGAATTTAAGTTTTTTAAATATCTTAGCACAAACTAACCAAACAAAATGATATCATCAAATTGACAGTCAATTAATTTAGTGACGGTTATCATATTTATTATGCAGGCTGTTTCAGGTTAGATGGTGCTGAATACAAGTGGTGACGATGGTTAAACCAAAAATAATATAATTCGGGCTGAGCAAAATAACAAACCTTATTAAACAAATTGTAAATCAATGGAAAACCAACAAGAGGACGCCTCTTTCAAACGGGAACTCGGATTATTAGACGGAACGATGCTGGTCGTAGGGTCGATGATCGGCTCGGGAATTTTTATCGTCAGTTCGGACATCACCCGCCAGGTGGGTTCCGCAGGCTGGCTGACCCTGATCTGGGTGGTCAGCGGTTTGATTACCATGATTGCCGCCGTGAGTTATGGCGAGCTGAGTGCCATGTTCCCGAAGGCTGGCGGGCAGTACGTTTACCTGAAGGAAGCATATAACAAACTGATCGCTTTTTTATATGGCTGGAGTTTTTTTGCTGTAATCCAGACGGGCACCATCGCTGCCGTTGGTGTGGCCTTCTCAAAGTTTGCAGCATACCTATACCAGCCTCTTAGTGAAACAAACATCCTCTGGCAGGTCCAGACAGGGACAAATAACGTAGGGCAACTGGAATACTTCTCCATCAGTGCGGCTCAGCTGGTATCCATCCTGACGATCATCCTGCTCAGCTACCTCAACAGTCGCGGTGTAAAAAACAGTAAGATTCTGCAAACCTTCATGACCATCATCAAAATAGCCTCGCTGCTGGGACTGGTGATATTCGGTTTTACCATAGGTGCTAAAGCGGAAGTATGGGATGCCAACTGGGCTGATGCCTGGACCACAAGGTCCTTTGATCTCCAAACAGGGCTATGGACGAATATTGGTGGTGCCGCACTATTTGCAGCAATCTCGGCATCGATGGTGGGCTCCCTGTTCTCCAGTGACGCCTGGAATGGGGTAACCTTTATTGCTGGTGAAATTAAAAACCCAAAACGCAATGTGGGGTTAAGCTTGTTTTTAGGGACTTTTATTGTAACCGTCATTTATATCCTGGCCAACCTGATGTACCTGGCAGTAGTACCGCTGGATGGTATTGCAACGGCGCCGTCCGACCGCATCGCAGTGGTGGCCGCGCAACACATCTTCGGTAATATAGGGACGCTCATCATCGCTGTGATGATCATGATCTCTACTTTCGCCTGTAACAATGGATTGATTATGGCTGGTGCAAGGGTATATTACACCATGGCTAAGGATGGCCTGTTCTTTAAAAAGGCGGCCAACCTCAATGAGGCTGGTGTCCCTGCCTGGGCCCTGTGGATTCAGTGTATATGGGCTTCGGCCTTATGCCTAACCGGTACTTATGGCGCCCTGCTTGATTTCGTCATGATCATTGTGATCATCTTTTACATCCTGACCATTGTCGGCATTTTCATCCTTCGTCACAAAATGCCCCATGCAGAACGACCTTACAAAGCTTTTGGATATCCGGTATTGCCGGTAATATATATACTGGTGGCTACTGCATTCTGTGTGTCCCTGCTGGTGACAAGGATCAGTACCTGTGGATGGGGGGTCCTCATCATGCTGGCCGGCATTCCTGTGTATTACCTGAGCCGCCAAAAAGAATAATAGAAATAACACAACATAAGCATGTACAACAGATAGATGTAAGTCCGTCGCGATAAAGAAATCCTCTATCGCAACGGGCTTATGTTTTATGGTTTTTCCAGCGCACCTTCACCGCCGAAATGTAATCGTTGTTCATCTTTACGTCTGAGAAGACCACAAAGTCCTGCTTGAGGTAGAATCCTAAGGGTGAGCGGTAGGCCTGTCCGCTATTTCTCAGCTCTTTGTTGTGGTAGATGACCCAACCATTCAGCTCCTCTTCTTCCGCCTTCATGCGATTCAGCAGAAACGCACCATAACCCTGCCCCTGCAGTTCTTCCTGCAGCAGTAAGCCGAACCATCGTTCGCGATCTCTCGTAAATCTGAAACCCCAGCCCATAATC
>Ga0157373_10004223_pt1 | contig 10840 bp, 11 predicted proteins | sample C65metaG_FD_113460 | JGI IMG/M metagenome (GOLD analysis project Ga0157373, IMG submission 113460) | Corn rhizosphere microbial communities from Kellogg Biological Station, Michigan, USA - C6-5 metaG | ecosystem: Host-associated > Plants > Roots > Rhizosphere > Soil | place: USA: Michigan...
AACAACCAGATGACCGACTTCTCGTTCATCCCCGAAGAGAATGGACAAAAAGTCGCCAACCGTGTCGAACCCGGCAAGCGCCCACGTTCATCGATGGCACCGACACTGATTTTCGACCGTCAGAACGGCGAGCTGCTGGCCGCTGTCGGCTCGCCGGGAGGCTCACAGATCATCGAATACGTGGCCAAATCGGTGATCGGGTTGCTGGACTGGAACCTGGACCCGCAAACCGCCATCAACCTTCCCAATTTCGGCAGCCGCAAGGGCGCCACCGAGCTGGAACAGGGGCAATTCAGTCCCGCGTTGATCCAGGCACTGAAAGATAAAGGCCACACAGTAAGCGAGATCGACATGACCAGCGGCACCCAGGCGATTGTCCGGGTGCGTGACGCGCAAGGGAAAGCATCACTGGCCGGGGGCGCGGATCCTCGGCGTGAAGGTGAGGCTCTGGGGGAATGAGCGAAGATCCGGCTCGCTCATGACTGCTCGCCCTCAGGTTGATAAATCAACAGATCGGCGGGCTGACATTGCAGGTAACTGCAAATGGCCTCGAGCGTTGCCAGGCGTATGCCCTTGACCTTTCCCTGTTTCAGCAGGGAGAGGTTGGCTTCCGTGATGCCGATTGCGGCGGCCAGGTCCTTGGATTTGACCTTGCGCGTCGCCAGCATCACATCCAGTTGAATAACGATAGGCATGAGTTTCTCAAACGAAAGTTCTGTTTTCTGAGTCGACTTCACTGGCCTGAGACAATATCCGGGCAATGATTGCGATACAGGCGGCAAGGAACAAGGCGACGAAGGACGGAGCGGTGATGCTGATGGTCAGTAATCGCTCACCCACCGGCGCATTGATCGTGACCAGCAGGCTGAGAAACGGTTCGCACAGGAAATCCAGCAACACCCACAGCGCGACCGCGCGACCTGCGTTTCCAAGATAAACAGCGGCCTCACTGGAAAAATACTGCCCTTGGGCATAGCGCCTGAAGAGCTGCCGCAGGTTGACCAGCCCGACCGCGAGCGCCAGCAGAGGCACGCTGGACAGAAGAATGCCGCCCAGACGTTGCCAGCCCATCAACCCCATCGCCTCTCCCCCGGGCAAACTGGACAATTGCCGCTCGGTCAGGGAAAAGCCCAGCCCGTACTTTGACGCAACATCAGGAAACAGCCAGGCAGCAGCGTTGAGTGCCATCATCGCGACAATGAAAACAAGCGTGATGGCAGCCATGCGCTGGCTGTACAGGGCGAGACGATTCGAACACATGTCAGGGCTCCAACAGAATAGGGGAGAGCCAAACATAGTCACGAAATTATCGTAAAACAACAATTAATATGTAAAAAACAATAAAAATCAGCCTCAGTTCGACAGTTGATTGGCGAACTGGCTTACGGCATCGACCACCTTCTTCGCCCCATCCTGGATCTCGACGATCACCGTACCCGCCTCGGCAGCCAGGGCCAGGCCCTGTTCCGCCTGGTGCTGGCCGTCCGTCATCAACGACACGGCATTGCGTGCCATGTCCTGGTTCTGGCGAACCACGCCAACGATTTCGTCGGTGGCCTGGCTGGTACGCGACGCCAGTTGCCGTACCTCATCGGCCACTACCGCAAAACCTCGGCCCTGTTCACCGGCACGGGCGGCTTCGATGGCCGCGTTGAGTGCCAGCAGGTTGGTCTGTTCGGCGATGCCGCTGATGGTCTTGACGATGGTACCGATCACCAGGGATTGCTCGTTCAGCGCCTCGATGCCTTCGCCGGCGGTCTGCATGTGTCGGGCCAGGTCGCGCATCACGTCCACGGCCTGGGTCACCACAGTGGTGCCGCGCTGGGCGCTGCTGTCGGTTTGCAGGGACGTGCTGTAGGCGATGTTGGCGGCCTGGGCGACAGCCTTTTCCTGGTTGACCTGATCGGTGATGTTCGTGGCGAACTTGACCACTTTGTACAGTCGATCGTTGGCGTCGACCACCGGGTTATAGGAAGCCTCCAGCCATATTTCACGGCCACTGCTGTCGAGGCGCTTGAACCGGCCTGCGACAAACTCACCGCTGTTCAGGCGTTTCCAGAACTGCTGGTAGGCGGGACTGTTGTATTCCTCCGGCTCGCAAAAGGTGCGGTGATGCTTGCCCTTGACCTGCGCCAGGCTATAACCCATGGCGTTGAGAAAGCGGTCATTGGCTGTCAGGACGTGACCGTCCAGGTCAAACTCGATCACCTCCGTTGAACGCACCAATGCACCGATGAGGTTTTCATGCTCGCGAGAACCTTCGATGGTGCGGGTCAGGTCATTGGAGTACATCGAGAAATAACGGACTCGCCCATCAACTCCTTTTACAGGCTGAAGGATCGAGCGCAGCCAGGCCTCCTTGCCGTTGCCCCGCAGCAGGCGCACGGCGCCAGAAAAATGCTCGCCACGGGTCAACGCCGACTTGAAGCGAAGCTGGAATTCATTGGATTTCAAATAGGCCGGCACCAGATCTTCCACTGCCCGGCCGATGAGGTCCTGGCTCTTGTAATGCATTTCATCTAGAAATTTCTGATTGACCGTCTGCACCCGCCCCCCGGCATCAAGGGTGAGCGCCAGCATTTCGCGGTCCAGGCTTTCCTTTACTTGCATGAGGCTGGAGAGTTCTTGGCGCAGAGCCGTCAGCTCCTGCTTCAAGCGTTGGTTGAACATAAGGCATGCTCCGACTGGCAGGAGAATTGACAAGCTGTTCTCATGCCATCGGCGCGGCGACTTTTTTCTGAAGAGCGTCATTGGTCAGCCTGGCGCTTTGCGGGACGCTCGCGAACCCTGGCCCATCTTTCATGGTCAGTGGTTTGTTCTACCGTTGTCGGGGCCTCGCCGCTCCAGATACCCGTATCCATAAAACCAATATAAGAATCGAGGTAATCGCCGTGACCACCGACATCCAAGACAGCCGCTCCGCCCGCTTTGCCTTGCGTTGCTCCAGTTTTGCCGAACGCTGGTTTCCCGACTCCTGGGTCTTTGCCGCGCTGGCGGTGCTGGTGGTCGCGCTGGCAACGCAGTTTATCGGCGCCACACCTACGGCCGCCGCCATGGCGTTCGGCGATGGTTTCTGGAGCCTGATACCGTTCACCATGCAGATGGCCTTCGGCGTGATCGGCGGCTACGTGGTCGCCAGCTCGCCACCCGCCGTCAGGCTGATCGACCGCCTGGCACGTATCCCAAGGAACGGGCGTTCCGCAGTGGCCTGGGTGGCGTTGATTTCCATGGTCGCCTCGTTGCTCAATTGGGGCCTGTCGCTGGTCTTCGGCGGCCTGCTGGTGCGCGCCCTCGCCCGCCGCACCGATCTGAAAATGGACTATCGCGCCGCCGGCGCCGCCGCTTACCTGGGCCTCGGCGCGGTGTGGGCCTTGGGGTTGTCGTCGTCGGCTGCACAATTGCAGGCCAACCCGGCCAGCCTGCCACCGTCGATCCTGTCGATCACCGGCGTCATTCCATTCACCCAGACCATCTTCCTCTGGCAGTCCGGCGTGATGTTGCTGGCGCTGATCGTCATTTCGCTGCTGATTGCCTACGCGACCGCCCCAGGCCCAAACAGCGCCCGTGACGCCGCCGCGTGCGGGATCGACCCCAGCTTCAGCATGCCGGCCCTGCAACCCCGCACCCGTCCCGGGGAATGGCTGGAGCACAGCCCGCTGCTGACCATCGCGCTGGTACTGCTGGCCGCCGGCTGGCTGTTCCACGAATTTTCGAGCAAACCGGCGATCAGCGCGATTTCGGGACTCAACACCTACAACTTCCTGTTCCTGATGCTCGGCGCATTGCTGCACTGGCGTCCGCGCAGTTTTCTCGACGCCGTGGCCCGCGCAGTACCGACCACTACCGGCGTACTGATCCAGTTCCCGCTATACGGCTCGATAGCCGCACTGCTGACCACGGTCAAGGGCAGCGATGACCAGACACTGGCCCACCATATCTCGACCTTTTTCGTACAGATCGCTTCCCATGACACCTACGCGTTGTTGATGGGGGTCTACTCGGCAATCTTGGGTTTCTTCATCCCTTCCGGTGGAGGCAAGTGGATCATTGAAGCCCCCTATGTGATGCAGGTGGCCAATGACCTGAACTACCACCTGGGTTGGGCGGTGCAGATCTACAACGCCGCCGAAGCGTTGCCGAACCTCATCAACCCCTTCTACATGCTGCCGCTGCTGGGTGTGCTGGGGCTGAAAGCCAGGGACTTGATCGGCTTTTCCTTCGTGCAACTGCTGGTGCACACACCCTTGGTGCTGGTGCTGCTATGGGCGTTGGGGACGACATTGGCCTATTTGCCACCAGTGATGCCATAAAGCCATAAAAAAGGGCCGATATTTACATCGGCCCACTTTTTCTTCGGCTCGCTCTGTTTCAGTATGGGGGCGCCCTGTTCGAAGGGCTCAAACGCTGAAAAGGATCTGAGCATGTCTAAACTCGCAGTATTTCCTCTTGTCGCCCTGGCCCTGAGTGCCACCGTCCACGCGGCCGACATCGATGTACAACTTGGCAGTACCGAACGCGTCACCCGCCTCTTCGCTTACCCCAACAACTGCAATGTCGTCTGCTTCCGCAACTGGACGCTGGAACAGACCGTCGAGCATTACCTGACCCAAAGCGTTCAACGTGATGGCTACGGCGCGGCCAAGGTCAGCGTCAAACGCGACAACGGCAAGGTCTACGCCCACATCAGCGGCGTGCCGAAAGCCTATGGCCAACCATTGAGCAAACTGCTCGATGCCGGTGACCTGGCGTACAAGGGAGCCACGAAGCTCAACGACGACAAGAAATGGGCCTACAACTGGTACCTGTTCCTGCCGTTGGGCATGGCCCTGGAAAACCGCAAGAGCGTCGAACTTCTGCACTTCCCGCCGGATTATTCCCTGACCCAGGCCCAGGACTACCTGGAATCAGCCACCACCGATCGTTGGGCCACCCTGCTGACAGCCAACGGCATTGCCGCCAGCCAGACGCCGGCCTACCAGACCATCATCGATATCGCCCCCATCGCGGCGCCGTCGACCGCCGGCGCGACGCTGGAAGGTGTCTACGATTACTTCAACGACTACCAGACCACCATGGTCAAGCACGTCAGCCAGAGCGCCAGCGGGACCGCGCTGCCGATGGTGGCCTTTGGCGCCCCCGTGCGGAACTGGATCAAGACCCAATATGGCCAGACCGTGGCGGTGCTCGGCCTGGCGACCATCTCTCCCGCCGCTGGCGTCAAGGTTCCAGTCCTGGGCTCCAACCACCCAAGCTACATCTGGTACGCCGCCGACCCGGAAAGCTACGGCGGCGACGAAGCCAAGGCGGACTCAGCAGGCCTGAAAGTCATGGGCCAGGACCTGAGCGCTGCCTGCTGGCAAGCCGGCATGGGCAGCAAGCCGAGCAGCGACCCGACGACTCAATTGAACCAGTGCACGCAAACCTGGCAGGTCACGCAAAAGGAAAAAACCTGCGAGTTGTTCTACACCTCGATTCGCAAACTATCGCCAGAAGATGCGGCGAAAAAATGCGAAACGCCGGCGATCAAGTCGCAACTTCCGCAGTTGAAGGTGCCCATGCCGCTGCCATCCGAGTCGGTATAACCCCTGAAGGCTTTGTGGTGAGGGGACATATGCCCTCGCCATGGGTCCGCTTCCCAGTGTAAGCCTTCGCTCACACAGGGAAGCGCTTTTGGCGCCTGTCAGAGTTGACAGTAGATGTCCCGCCGGACTTGGAGGAAGCTACCCGGGTCACTCACGACCGTTGGCAGGACGCCAACGGCAGCAAGTCGGCCTGTACCGACAAGGACTGTCATGACCATCTTCGTTGCAGATAAAGCCTTCTCACAGGACCGGGGCTGCATTTACCCGGAAAAAGCACTCAGCCTCCGCCTGGGTTATCCGTCTGCCCGTGATTTCGAAGTGCTACGCACCCCCAACGGGCGCGGCAATGCGGTTATCGCCCGGAAAAGGCTCGCCCCCATGGAGCGGATGTGCAGGGTATCGGGGTTGCTGGTGGGCCGGCGGCGCCCGCACACTGTGCAGGTCCTGCCGGACATCCATATGTATGACCCGCACTTCGCCGGATTGCTGCTGCATTCCTGCAACCCGAATGTCTTTCTCGACATGAGCGAACTGTGGCTATGGGCGCTGACGCCCATCCACGCAGGCGACTGCCTGACGATGGATCACGCCAGCACGGAACAGAAGCTCTACCGGCAGTTTGCCTGTCGGTGCGGTTCGTCCAATTGCCATGGCTGGATCACCGGCTATGACGAACCGCCCAATGAACAGGGCATGAAGTTCCTGAAGCACTGGCGTCGCCGCTGTCACCGCGACTGACGCCAGTCAGATCAAGGGGCGCCCACCGGACGCAAGCGATACTGCGGCGGCAATTGCTCGAAACCGCTGATCGTGGTGTCCAGGCTTTTCCAACGCCCATCTTTGATGCCGTAGATGCAACCATGGATCGACAACTTCTGTCCGCGATGCCAGGCGTTCTGCACGATGCTGGTGTGGCCGACGTTGGCCACCTGTTGAATTACGTTGAGTTCGCACAGGCGGTCCACGCGCTCTTCTTCGGTCGGCAGTTGCGCCAACGCTTCGCGATGCTCGTAATACAGGTCGCGAATGGAACGCAACCAGCCATCGATCAGACCCAACTGGCGATCCTGCATCGAGGCACGCACGCCACCACAGCCATAATGGCCGGTGACGAGGATGTGTTTGACCTTGAGCACGTCCACTGCGTACTGGATCACCGACAGGCAGTTGAGGTCGGTGTGCAACACCACGTTGGCCACGTTACGGTGCACGAACAGATCGCCCGGCAGCATGCCGACGATTTCGTTGGCCGGCACCCGCGCATCGGAACAGCCGATCCACAGGTATTCAGGGGTTTGCTGACGAGCCAGCTTGGCGAAGAAGTCAGGATCCTCCTGCTTGATCGCATCGGCCCAGCGCGCGTTGTTATCAATCAGATCTTGTAGTTCGTTCATGCTGTCTTGCCCTCGAGAACAGTGCGCAACTTTGACAACGGAGCGGCTGTCGAGGTCACTTCGTCAATGCCGTTGGAATTCTCGACACGGCCACCGGTCCATCCAGTAAGGCCCAAACCAGGAGAACTACCATGAATGATTCACGACGTCCTTTCGATGCGGCGCAACCGGAGCCCATCGATGACAACGAAGACCGCATGGGTTCGATGCATGAACTGGAATTCGATGAAGATGAACCCAGCGCTAAGATTGGTGACGAGCTGCCGGAAAACGAGCGCGAACACTTGATGCCCCGTGAGCGCGTCCGCGAGGCCGGCATGACCGGTGCCTCGATGGATGATCATCAACCGACCGACGATGATATGAGCCCCGAGACGCTGATCCGTGAAGACGGCGCCCGGGATGCCCACGAGGCCGGCGACGACGAGCAGGCCGATTGGGACCTGAGCGTGGTGGATGAAAATGACATTGGCGGGGGCGATGGATTGGACGAGGCCGAGATGGCGGATATCGACCCGCTGGATGGCAAGCGCTGAGTGAAACGCAGCCCTCCAGCCTGCCTGTACACCTGTGGGAGCACGGTTTGCCCGCGATGAGGCCAGGACAGTCGATAGCTCGACAACTGACCCATCGCTATCGCGGGCAAGCCTTGCTCCCACAGGAGGCTTCTATGCTGGCTTCAATCCACCAGCGTGCAAGCCATGACCACCGCATCTTCACGTCCACCCACTGCCGGGTAGTAATCCCGCCGCCGGCCGATCTCGTTGAAGCCATAGCGCTCGTACAGCCGGAACGCCGTGCGGTTACTGTCACGCACCTCCAGGAAACATTCCCGGGCCTCGGCTTTGTAGGCAATCGACATGAGATGCTCCAGCAGGCGCAAACCCAGCCCCCGGCCCTGGTTTTCCGGCTTGACGGTAATGTTGAGCAGGTGCGCCTCGTCAAGAATGATCTGCACCACGCCATGCCCGACTTGCTGTTGGCCTTCGAACATCAGCCAGATCTGGTACTTGCCCAGTCCGTCGAGAAATATCCCCCGGGTCCAGGGGTGGCTGTAGGCCGCATATTCGATCTTCAGCACGGCATCGAGGTCCGCCTCGGTCATCGGGCGAAACGAAACAGCATCACTCATTCGATTCTTTCCAGCGCGCCATCAGCCGGCGCATGGCTTGCCAGACTTCAGCCTTGTGCTGTGGCGTTTCCATTAACAGTTCCAGGCCCGGTAGTGCCCAGGCCGATCCCAGCCCTTCGATCTGCAGCTCGCGATTGAACGCTTGCGCGTCCGCTTCGCCGGCAAACTTCACCGCCGGCAGGCCGATCAGCCACAGACACGCACAGGGCGCCTCTTCGAGCCGCGCCGCTACAAACCCCTGGACGAACTCCCGTGCCGCTTCCGGCCCCTGGTCCATCGTCCCGCGGGACAACAGCGGCCAGCGCACCGGTTCACCGACGATCTGCGGACTGTCCGGCAGACCGGCGGCGCGCAACATGTCCTTGAGCAACAGATACGCGGGATCGCGGCTCTGGAATGGCTCGCCGGTGGGCAGCTCCACCAGCAACAGGCAGCGGCCGGCACGCAGCAATTGCAGGGCGAAGCGCGGTGGCGGGACCGGCGCGACCCTGGCAGGGGCCGGCACCTCCGGCGCGTCCTCCACCGGTTTGGCACCGTTGCGGGTCGAGGCCAGGCTAGGCCGTGGCACTTCGATTTTCGGTCGCTCGGCCACAGGCGCTGCCGGCTCGGCCACGGTCCGGGCCACGGGGGCCGCAACCACCGGCGCGATCTCTGCCGGCTCGGGCATTTCCAGCAGCTCGGGCCGCGACGGGGCCGCGAACGGCAATTCGGTGCGCGGCAGCCAATTGACCACCTGCATGGCGGTCAGATAGGCGCGGCGACGGGACTCGATAAGCAAGGGTCGGCCACTTGTGGATAACTGAAAGTGGGAGTGATTCTACCGCCCTTCGACGCGGATCGCTTCCCTGTTGAGTCATTAGTTGGGCAATACAGACGACAGTCCGTCTCGGGGGGTGAATCGCAACCGGCCCGATGCAGTACAATCGCCCCTTTTAATTGCCAACCCGACGGCCATTGCGATGATCGAACCCAAGCGCGTCTTGCGCGCCCTCGCTGAACACTGGGCATTGCTGGAACCTTTGTGCGAGCACTTCGACCAGGCACCCTGAGCCTCAACGAATTGCGTTCACAACTGGCCGCCCAACAGCTGGACAGCACGCCCCAGGACATCACCCACCTGCTGGACGTGTGGATCCGCCTGGACATCCTCGTGCCGGTGGCGAAAAGCCCGAACCGCTTCGAGCTGAATGCCCAGATCCATGACTTCCTCGCCTACCTGCGCCGCGAACACCGCCTGGGCCTGTGCCTGGAGATCGAAGCCTACCTGCGTCACCTCGAACGTCTGGCCGGCTACATCCAGGACGCCTTCGACGTGCGCGACGGCAACGACCTGGCCCGCCAGTTGCGCCTGCTGGACATGCGCGTGCGGGACGTCCTGAAGAAACTCGCCAACGACGAGCAGGCCCTGGTGGCCGTGGCCGAACGGGCCAAGACCAGCGACCGGCAGATCCCACTGCGTCAGCGCTACGCTGAAGTGCTGGCGACCTGGGACGAGTACGTCGAACCGATGATCCAGTTGGTGAACGCCGACGGTGCGTTCGAGCAAGGCGTGCGCAAGGTCGAGAACGTGCTGTTGCGCATGCTCACCGAGCAGCAGCGCCTCGGCCACCTGGTGGACGATGACATGCTGCTGCGGACCCACGCACGCATTCTCGAGATGCAGACCAGCGCCCAACTGACCCTGCGCCATGCCCGTGAACTGCTCCTGCCGCTGCGCGAAGAGGCCCGTCGTCACAACGCCGTGACCCGCGGCGCAGCCCTGGCGCTCGCGGCCATCCGTCGCAAAGGCATCGATGCCGTGCCCAAGGCGGCCATGCCGTTGTTCACCCGGCCGCAAAGCACCTTCCTCGGCAGCGCCAGTCAGGTTGAAGCCTATGTCTACGCCCTGGCCCGCTTCGAGCCGAAACCGGCACGCTTCCCCAAGTCCCACAAGACCCACAAGGGCGGCGATGCCCCGCGGGCGCCGCGCACCGTGCGCGAGATGGTCGAGCGTTGCGAAGACGCCCTGCCGCTGCCGGACCTGATGGTCTGGCTGCTGGAGCAGGAGCCGGACGGCGCCACCGACGAATTGCTGTACTGGTTCTCGCGCCTGTCGCGGGAAAAACGCTTCAAGCGCGAGCGCCTGGAACGCCGCGAATACCACACTCACGAGCATCAGGTCAGCCTGCGCTCCTTCGCCCTGCTCTCGGCCCGCGACGTTGCCGAGGATTCTGCGAGCATCCCCCATGCATCTTGATCTATCCGAACTGTCCCAGCTGGCGCCGATCTTCCGCGAGCTGTTCAAGGGTTACCACGTCAGCCGCCGCGACCCGGAGCTGTACGCGCAACTGTCGAATTTTCAGGACCAGTACCGCACGCTGTTCAAGGCCCTGGGCTTCGAACTGGTGTGCGATACCCGTGGTTTCTACTACTTCGTGCCGGACCTGGCCGCTGCGGCGGTGAACAAGACCGCCCAGCGCCTGGCGCTGTTCACCTTCATCCTCGTCGAGCACCTGGCCGACCAGGGCCGCGACCCGATTGCCGTGCTCGACGGTGGCAGCCTGGGCCGCGATGAGCTGCCTTCGCTGCTGGAAAAGTACCGCGACCTGTTCATCCAGGCCGAAGTGCAGACCCAGGAAGAGCTCGAAGAAAAAATCATGCGCCGCATGACCCAACTGGGCTTCGCCAGCGAAGACAACGGCGTGTACCGCTTCCTGTCGCCGATGCACCGCTTCCTCGACGTCTGCCTGTCG
>Ga0157373_10004226_pt1 | contig 10837 bp, 15 predicted proteins | sample C65metaG_FD_113460 | JGI IMG/M metagenome (GOLD analysis project Ga0157373, IMG submission 113460) | Corn rhizosphere microbial communities from Kellogg Biological Station, Michigan, USA - C6-5 metaG | ecosystem: Host-associated > Plants > Roots > Rhizosphere > Soil | place: USA: Michigan...
AATAAGGCCTGACGGCCAACACCTGTATAAGTAGCCAGTATTATTCCACAGCGTTCGCGGATCGCCTACCCCTGATTTTCGATTTCTCGTGCCGCTAGTCGCAAGAGCCCCTCTAGCGCGGCCTTCACCGTTTGTCGGCGGACTTCATCGCGGTTGCCGGGAAAGTGCTGAACCTCACTGGTGACCGTCTCGCCAACGCCCCACGCCAGCCACACCGTACCGACCGGCTTGTTCGGCGAGCCACCGTCCGGCCCGGCGACACCGCTGACCGCTACGGCAAATCGCGCCAGGCTTTTGTCCTGGGCACCACGTACCATCGCCTCGACCACCTCGCGGCTGACCGCCCCGACTGTTTCGAACAGCTCAACCGGCACATTCAGTTGCTGAGTTTTCTGCCGGTTGGAATACGTGACGTAGCCAGCCTCAAACCACGCCGAACTGCCCGGGATCCGCGTTATGGCTTCGGCAATCCCGCCACCGGTACAGGATTCAGCGGTGGTGACGTGGGCATTGAGCAGTTGCAGACGTCGGCCAAGGTCGGCGGCCAGTTGAGTGATCTCTTTCACGGCGAGCTCCGGATCGTGTGGAATGCCTCCACCGTACACGAGCCGGTTGTGCTTTCAATACACAGACTCATTCAAAATGTTCGGGCGCCAGCGCTCTGACATACGCCTGACACGCCTGCAAGGCGATCAGTCCACGGTCGCCGGTGTCGGTGATGGCGATAATTCGTTGAGCATGCGCCGGGTCAAGTCGGGCGCGTACGGTTGCATGATCCACGCTGCCGGCGCCGGCGGTGGCTGGCACGTTGCAGCCTGGAGCAATGTCGCTGGCGTCGAGAAGGACTGACAGGCGCACATCAGCAGTGGCAAGACGATCGCGCAGGCGATCCTGATCACGTTGGGCATCGCTCAGCGCTCGATAATGGGTTTGTTCACTGGTCGCGAGCCGCTGCTCCAGCGCCAGGCGTTTATCCTGCTCGGCCTGTTGCGCGGTGGCGGCGGTCTGCGTCAGTTGATTAAGGGTTTCGGCGTTTAACCGGGCCTGCTCGGCCAACTGTCGGCCGTAGCGCCACTCCTGAAATTGCCAGGCCGCTGCAAAGGCACCAGCAGCCAGCAACACAACGGCGATCACTCGCCAGGGGATTGGCATAGCAACGCCCTCGCCCGTGCCCAGATTTCCAGGCGATCCTGCAGGCCGTTCAACCCGCCGTTGATGCGACGGGTAATGGTGTTGAACTGATCGCGATCAGCCAGTTCGTTCAAGCCGTTCTGTTCCCAGAACCATGCCGCAGACTCGGCGGCCCATTGTGGCTGTTCGAGCAGTTCGGGCAGGGACAACAGACGTTCATCGCCGAACAGGCCAACGCTGCACTGGCGGTAATTCGAACGGCCAGTAATCTGGATCAACCCGCGTCCGCGGTATTTTTGCCCGTCGCCGTCAGCCTCTGGTGTGTTGCCCAGACGCAAGGCCAACGTACCGGTGTCGTATTTGCTCAGGTATTGGTTGTTGCCCAGTTCGCGCACGTAGCGCAATTGCCCGGACTCGTGACCGACTTGCGCAAGGAACGCCGCGACGCGTTTGGGCGAGTCGATGTGACGGCGCGCCATCGCGCTGTTGAGTGCAGAAACAAAAACGCCCGCTTGGGAGCGGGCGTTAGGCATGATGTCGATAAGGTTGCTTTCAGTTATTTGCATAATGCTTGATCCTCCCTGGATATTGCCCCGATTGAATCACGGTTGACGGCCAATGCCTGTCAGCCATTTTTTTGCCAGAGTTTTCAGGGTGCCGTCCGGCGTATGTTCTTCGGGTAATGCAAACACCCAACCGAGGGTGCCGAAGTTGGCGGTCCAGTCGATTTGCGGTGCTGGAGTGATTTCAGTGATGTCGACCCAAAGCAGATCCGGGTGAAACATCTCGGCCATATTGCCTTCGGTGGAGAACAGTTCGACCACAGTGCAGTTGACGATGCGTGCGTAGGTTTTCATCAGGCGTACTCGTAGATGATCACGGCGCCTGAAGCACCTGCGCCACCAGGTCTGCCAGGTTGACTGGGTGCGTTGGCAATTCCTCCCGCACCGGAACCGAAACCGGAGCCTGGTGCGGCCAGAGAGCCTGCTGCGCTGTTGCCAAAACCGCCTCCACCCAACGGCGAGCTGCCACCGTGCCCAGCAAGGGTCGAGCCGTTGACAGAGATCCCGGGAGCGCCCGCGTTTCCCGCGTTGTTGACGATGTTGCCTCCACTGGCCGACTGGCCGGGATAGCCTCCGGTATAAAGTCCCATCCCCTGGTTCGCAACAAAGCCAATCCACGGCGACCCTCCACCACCGGCAGCCGAAACCAGCGAGCCGAAAGAGCTGGTGCCTCCTCCCCCGGCATTCGCCGCGGCCTGTCCCGCGCTTCCCCCAGCCCCCACAGTGACAGCCTGACGAGAACCAAGCGCCTCGGAAGGTAACCACGCTTCAGCATAACTACCGGAGGCGCCGCCACCCACGGTTGCATATTGGGAAGTTGTGGTCGCCCCGACTCCCGCACTTCCACCACCACCGCCCACAACCTTGACCAGAACGTGCTTCGTCCCGGCTATCGGCTCATAGGTGCCGGATACGGTAAACGTCTTTACCCCCAACAACCGGCCGCTCGCAGCATTACCACCGCTCGCATACACCAGCACCCAACTGTCCAGCGCCGCGCTGTACACCACCGAACACACACTGCTGCCGACAATCTCCGCTGGCCGCAATGCACTCTGTCCAAGGCTCAATAACGGCTTGGGCAGCAAGCCATTCGGTGCGAACGTGCTGGCTCCAGTGTTGGCATTACCAGCGGTAAAGCGCAGCGCCAGACCGTCCTTCAACGTAGTGATGACCGGCACGTAGTTGGCCATGTACAGATTGGCGGCGCCGATATCGGTCGCATGCTTGCCTTCACCGGCCTGACTGATTTTTTTCAGCGCCTGCAATAGCTGCGTCGCATCGGTTTCGTTTGGTTCAAGACCCGCAGATTTGACGACGTTCAACAATTCATCGGTAACGCTGTTGCCCCAGGTCGCCGGGATCAACGATCCGGGCAATCCCGCGACAACATCTTCATTGACGAACTTGCCGTTCACCAGCCCGACGCTGGGAGCGCTTTTTGGATAATCCATTTCAACTTCCCTGATGACTTACAGCGCAGCAGCCAACCACTTCGGCGCTACCGGCCGATGCTCGCCGAACGGAAAAAAGGAACCCTGCGGCCAGTCGCGCAATTCACGGCGATACGTCTGCAATTGGGCATATTGCTCTGTGGTCAGCGTCGTGCCGCCGCCGTCTTCCAACTCATCGCGATCACGCGCCACCAACCCGTCGGTGGCGGCCAGTTGCGCAGTGCGCCAACGGCGCTCGGCGTCAGCCGCTTCATCGGCCGAAGGAGGCGCAGGATCGACCAGAATCGGATAGCCGTTATCCGCACGCACGCCGATCACTTTTGCCGCAACGGCCAATTGCTGCAGCAGCGAGATCCAGTAAGTCTGAGGAATCTCGATGACATCGTCGGGAATGTCAGTTGAGTTGATACCCGGTACATAAACGCCCCGGGTGCTGGCGCTGAACAAAACGTTGAACGGATTCATTCAATAGCCCTTTGCGTAATAATTGATGCCCCAACCCGCAGCGACGCTGCCGCTGTAATCACGAACCTTGAGCTTGCAGCCTTGTTGCTTTCCAGAACCCGCAATCAGGATGACCATCGCCCCGTCACCGCCGGCATGAGTGGCCACCAGAGAAGAAAAGGCTGTAGGAAAAGAGATTGGGAAAATAACGTCGACTTCGCCCTTCGCATCAGTTGTGCCGACACCCCATTGCTCAATGTTGCCGCTGGCAAACCGTTGGTAACCGACGTTGCCATAGACGCCCGAATGGGCCGTGGCATAACGATCGCTGATCGACCCTCCGTACAGCCGCCATTGGCTCGCCAGTTTGATCAGGCATGCGGAGTCGCCGAGTCCGAGTTTCAGCGACCCGAACGTGCCGTTGCAGGTTTCAATTTGCTCGTTTGCTGCGGGGTTGATGGTCAGAACACCGTTGCCCGCATTGATCACGTGTAGCGTGCTGGCATGGGCAATGCCATTGATGGAGGGCAACGTTGCCGTGATCGGCGTTGCGCTGGCGAAACTCGCCACGCCCCCCACGTGGGCTACGGTCAGGACAGTGCTGGTCGGGTAAGAAACGAAGCCGGAAAACTGCAGACCCGCGCGGGCGACGAACTCGGTAGTGGCAACCGCTTTGCCTTGATTGAATTGCGGCGCCGTGACGAACAGGTTGTTGCTGCGCAGCGCACTGAGCAGTTGATTATTGGCGGCCTCCGTCGGTGTCAGCCCTGCGCTCTGGATGACCGTCAACAACTCTTGCGTAACACCATTACCCCAACTGGCCGGAATCAACGACCCTGGCTTGCCCGTCAGTAAATCTTCATCGACAAACTTGCCATCTACCAACCCGGCGCTAGGAACACTCTTTGGATAATCCATGATTCAACTCCTTGTTTAAAAATGCCTGAGACCAGTCAATCCGCATTGGCGCCCCACCATTGCGGTGCTGTCGGGCGAGAAACCGCCGTCGGGAAACCTTTAGCCTCAGGCCAGTCACGCAGCGCCTGGCGGTACTCCAGCAACTCCAGATACTGCGCGGCCTTGAGCGTCGTCCCACGCCCCAGCGCCTGTTCGTCGCGATGCCGCGTCACCCACCATTCAGTGGCCGACAGACTGGAATGACGCCACGTTCGCGCTGCCGTCAAAGGCTCTTGCTCCTCGACGACAGTTTCAGGAATGACGACAGGATTGCCCATGACCGGTAACGGCGCGAGCTCATGGCGCAGTTCACTGAGGGGCGCGCCGATATCAACGTGCATGCCCTCCGGCACCTGCACCATCGTCTCGACGAAAGCGGGGGCAAACAGTTGGGCGATCGCATAGTCACCGGTATCGATCAGCTCCACGGCGACACCATTTTCCACTCGTGCATAACGGGCCATTATTCGTACTCCCAGATTTCACAAAAGGCGTTGCCGCCGGCACCGCCCACGAAGGAATTTGTCAGATGTGATGAGCATGAACCGCTGCCTCCCGAGCCACGGATGCCTGTTACTCCCGGATTGTGTACGCCCTTGTATGGACCGCCTCCGTCGAACGGACTCGCGGCTCCACCTCCGGAGAGCATTCCCCAGTTAGCGTTGAACATTGCGTAGCCACCGGTGATGCCACGTGCATTGGCGAGATTGCCACCCACCGCGTCTTGGCCACCGAGGCCACCTTGAACATACCCGGAGGCAGAAGTTGAGGTATCAATGTTCAGGATCTGTGCACCGCCCCCGCCTGCCACGCTCATGAATGAGCCGAAGGAGGCCCCGCCGCCGCCCAGCCCCATCGTGGGGCCGACCGCACCACCCGCACCCAACGAAACAGGCACGCCGGCAAGCATTTGTGGAGTCACGTCATACAGACTCTCCGCATAGGCACCCGAACCACCTCCTCCGCCAATACGTAAATTACTGGCGGCAACAGGCGCACAACCACCACCCGATCCACCCGCCCCGACCAGCCGTACACGAATCCGTTTGGCCCTCGGGTTGGGCTTGTAAACCGTGATCCCGACCGTCTCGATCTGCCGGACCGCCAGCAGCCGCCCGACCGCGTCGATGATGCCGTAGCCACTCAAGGTCGTCGGGGTGTTTCTCAGTTTGGTGAAGTCGACCAGAGCACCGATCGCGGTCGCCAACTGATCGGTTTTCGTCTCATCGGGAGTCAGCCCCGCCGCCTTGATCGCATTGAGAATTTCCTGTGTGACGCTGTTGCCCCACTCGGCCGGGATCAACGATCCCGGCGTACCCGCCACCGGGTTTTCATCGACGAAGCCGCCGTTGACCAGCCCGACTCCGGGAATACTTTTTGGATAATCCATTGCACTGTTCCCTGCGCTGAATCAGTTGGCTACGGCTGCGCCGGGAGCGACCGGCCAGGTGATCTCGTCGGGGAAACCGATCTGTTTTTCGATACGGTTCAGCTCTACGCTGTAGAGCTTCCATTCGATCAGCAGCAGTTGTTCGTCATGGCTGGCATCGCCGATGTCTTCGGCGTATTGCAGCGGGGCGATGCGCAGGACGGCGTCGCGCAATAAGACATCACGCAAGTCGCGGCTTTGTTGTCTGACGCTCGCCAGGCGAGTCTGCTCATCCAGCACCCAAGCGTTGTCCCGCCAGACATGGAACTCGCCAGGCCAACGCTGTGCAGTCAGGCTGTCAGGCAACTCCCCCAGTTCGGTCCAGATTTGTTGAGCGCCGCCGTCCTTGCGATAAACCACACCGCGGCGGTCAATCACTTCACGGGGTACGCCGTTGATGAGCGCCCAACTGCGACCGGCTTCCGACTCGGGCAACTCGTACATCAGTTCGATGGCGTTGGCGGGAAGCTGAATCCCGATTCCGGGCGTAACGGGAAACTCGACGGGGCCGGACAGAGCGCCCGAGCCATCAAATAGATAATTGAACATGACGTACCTCAGATAAGTTTGATGCGCCCGGGATAGGCGATGTTGCGGGGGCGCGTAATACCTCCATGGTTCAGCAAATCAGCATCCGAGATTGGAGAAACCAGCTCTGAAGGTGTGATGTATTTGACGGTAGCGCCCGCGTAATCGGCGTAGTTACCCATATCGAAACCCAACTGGGTCTTCTGGGTACCGATGTGTGTCGCGAACAGAATATTGTCGCCAATGCCATTGTCGCCCTGAACCAAAGAGCCTTTTTGCCAAGACCCCGGCGCCCGACCGGTATCGACCAGACCGCCCTCGGCCAGTACGCGCAGAAACTCACCACGGGCTTCTGGCAAGCGGAAAGTCGTGGCGCCGTCTCCTGGTGTCCACGCACCGCCGCGATCGGTTTCAGAACGCAACATCCCCGACTGCTGCGCGTGGTCCCAAAGCCATGGCCATTCCGCGCGGTTCATTAAGGAACCACTCAGCGCGGCATAGCCACCGGGCAGTACAGCCAATGTGGTCTCAAAGGCTATGTGCCCAAGTGAAGAGCCATCCAGACGACCGACTGGCCACCAATTGCCCGCTGTATCACTGCGCAAATGCCACCAGTCACCGGCTCCCATCAATACGAGAAACGGATACCCGGAAGCATTTAGGTGGGTGTGAAACTTGATCGCATCACCGCTTGCACTTCTCACGATCAAGCGGTTACCGCTGTTATCGACGCGCCGCACAATGACATCACGCACCCCCAAGCTGGTATTGGCTGGAGGCAGACTGACGGTCAGTGCGCTGGCCCCGGCATCGATCAGAACCAAGCCCAACTCATCGGTGGTCAATGACCTGGACGCTCCAACCCGAGTAATCACAGAACGCATTGGGCTGGCGTTGCTGACGATCGACTGAATCGCCTTGAATAATTGGCTAGTATCCGCCTCTGAGGCCACCAACCCACCCCCTGTAACCACACTCAAAATTTCTTCAGTGACACTGTTGCCCCACACCGCCGGAATCAAAGACCCCGGCGTACCCGCCACCGGGTTTTCATCGACGAAGCGGCCATCGACCAGTCCGACGCTGGGGACGCTTTTTGGATAATCCATAGGTTGTTCGTTCCTTTGAAATGACAAATGACCGGCGTCGGCAAAACGTTCTCCGTCTACCTGTTCGCGGTCTGTTTTCTGAAAATAAAAAGCCCACGTTGAAGTGGGCTTGGGTAATGCGCGAAGAAGTTTGCAAGCAGCCGTCAGGACATCCGCGCCAACCACTTGGGTGCTTGCGGACGCGATTCGGCGTCAGCGGCATCGTTGGCGCCGGGCCAATCGCGCAGGGCCTGACGATGGGCCAGCAACTTCGCAAACTGCTTGCTGCTCAGACTTGTCTGAACTCCGGCATCCAATTCGTCGCGATGGCGGGTCACCAGCCAGTCCGATTGGGTCAGCGCTGTCGTACGCCACAGACGCTCCACACTAGAGGTAGCCTCTAGCGGCGCAGAATCATCGGCCGGTGCACTGAAGGTGTCGTCCTTGTAGACCCAACCGGCGCAAACAGGTGTGCCTGCCGGCACCGCAATACCGCAATCGATATCACCCGCCACAAGACCGGTAACCACGCCATTTTCGATCATCGCTTTCATTGTCAAACCTCCCATCGGACACGGGCGTTCATGCGGCCGGCGGCACTCAGGTTCTGTGCCCACGCAGCAATGGCCACCCGGCCCATATAGCGATCAGTAAAACCTCCCGCCGGCATGAACTGTGTTCCGACGAAATTGACGCCCGTGTCCTCACTGATCACGCCGTAATCGGTTTTGACGTTGTCATCGAAGTCAAAAATGCCGGCCAGGTAGGCACGGGGTTTACGCGCCCAATTCAACGTCACCGAGTAATTGCCATTGGCACCAGACCAGACACCAACAGCCTCAAGGCGAGCCTTGTTCGCCAACAGCGTCAGCGTAGGCAAGGTCCCGGCAGCCGTAGTCACTATTCTGGCCATCAACATGTCGATGCAGGTGGAATCGAAGCCACCGCCACTGACACCGGTTCCACCCTTCATCGACGCCGGGATCGCATCGGTATCCGCACCTTTTTGCGTGTAGCAAACCAGCGCCCCGTCACGCACCTGCATTCGCAGAAAATAGGTACTGTTGATGTCAAGCGCAGGCGATACCCACACTGGCGTCAACAACGCACGCGAGCGGGCCGCAGTGCCAAGGGTCACTTCCTCGCAGAGACTGACCAGGACACCGCCCGGCACCGACACGGTGCCACCCGCCGAGCCGCTGGCAGCGGTCACTGCAATGCGCCCATCCGCCGTGGCCACTGTCGGAAATGCCAACGCGGCGAAGGGCAAGGCTTCCTGCGATAGCACGCTCTTGAGCGCCCTGAGCAATTGATTCGACTCACTCTCGGAGGGCACCAGTCCCGCCGCACGAATCACGGTCAGCAACTCCTCGGTTACCGCATTGCCCCAAGTCGCCGGAATCAGCGATCCCGGCGTGCCGGTCAACGGATTCTCATCGACGAACCGGCCATCCACCAGACCCGAGCTGGGCACACTCTTCGGATAATCCATAGCTCATGCCTCCCTAGTCATAATTGATGTGCACCTTGGTATGCGCCGGCGCACTGCGGTGAATCAGGCATTCCAGCGCCGAGCCCGGATTGACGCCGAAGCGCTCTCCCCAATAGCTCGCGCCGAAGCGTCGCCCCAGCAGCAAGCGTCCGCCGGTGTTGAGCGTCCACATGAACTGCGCTTCCCAAGTGCCCCAATGCGCCGAGCCGAAACGCGAGCGGCCCATGCGTGGGGCTTCGAGTTCGGTGATGGTGGCGTTGGGGTAGCCCTGGCTTTTGGCGATGTCGATGTAGTAACCGACAGCCTGGCTGCCGACCGCGAGCAAGCGCCGGCGGACGGCGAGGCGGCGGTCGTCGAACAGTGGCGTGGCGCCCAGGCACGGGTCGGGCAGGTTCATCACCCGTTCCCAGTCCGGCACCAGTTCGCTGACGCCGGCCGGGTCCATCTCGTTGAGCAGGTCGGCGGCGCGGGCATCAAGGCGGGCCAGTTCGACGGCGACGCCTTGCAGCACTTCTTCCAGTTCCGGCACCCGTTCCGGGTCCCACGCCGGGCCACTGGGCAGCAAGGCGCGCAGCTGCGCCTGATATTGCGCGGCGGTTCTTATGCCCCCCATACGCAACCTCCGAAGGTGAGCAGTTCGCTTTGCCCGGCAGGCACGTCAGCGACCGGCGCAGTCAGGGTGTGATCGTACTCACCACCGGCGCTGCTGATGGCTTCGCGGATATGGCTGATCAGCAACGGCACACCCAGATCGGCCTCACGGTTGTGCAGGTCGCGCAATTGCGCTTCAACGGCGGCACGCACGGCGGTGGTGTCCGGGTTGACGCTCTTGAAGCGATACACCACCGGCACCTGAATCGGCCGCTGCACGTGCACTTCCGCAGTCACCGGACGCAGCGGTTCGATGTAGTTCTGAACCTCCGCCAATTGCTCATCGTTGGGCACCGGTTGCGGGTCTTCATCACGCATGATGAACACCGTCACCGTGCCCGGCCCGAGCAGGCCGCCACGACACCAGGCGCGCGTTACGCCCGGCACTTCCAGCGCCCACGTCTCGTAGTCACTGGCCGAGCCACCGTGGGGAATCACGCGGTAGGAACGAATCACCCGCGAGCGCAGCGACTCCAGACTTTCCCGTGCCACGCCGCCGCTGAGACCCGGCGCCAGCACCACGAAACTGTTGCCGACCACGCCGGCAATCGGTTGCACCGGTGTCAGCGCCAGACCGGCGTCGGCATTACCGAGGCTGCCGGCATCCAACGCCGCGATGGTAGTGGTGTTGCTGCCATTGACGGTGGTGCGTGCGGTGGTGACTTTGTAGGTGCGGCCATCGCTCGCTTGCAGCAGCGTGTCGACATCCAGCACGGCACCGGCCGTGGCGGTAAAGCTGACGCTGCCGGTGGCGACTTGCGCGGGTTTGCGCGGCTGGTTCAAACGCAGTGCGGCGATGCGCTCCAGGGTCGACTCATCGGCCTTGTCGGGCAGGATCTGCTCGGCAATCCAGTCGAGATAACCGTACAGACCATAAGCCGCGCCACCGAGGGTACGGGCCAGCACTTGCGCATCGGACTGGCGCAGCGAATCGCCGGCCAGGTCGCTTTGGGTACGCTTGATCAGCACCGGCAGCGAAGGGGTTTCAAACGGCATAGATCACCTGCCAACTGTTATCGGGGTTGATGTCCAGACGTTCGCCATCGGCCAGGGTCAGGACCGTGCGCAGGTTCAGGCGCTGGGCGTCGAGGCGTTCGCTG
>Ga0157373_10004228_pt1 | contig 10836 bp, 12 predicted proteins | sample C65metaG_FD_113460 | JGI IMG/M metagenome (GOLD analysis project Ga0157373, IMG submission 113460) | Corn rhizosphere microbial communities from Kellogg Biological Station, Michigan, USA - C6-5 metaG | ecosystem: Host-associated > Plants > Roots > Rhizosphere > Soil | place: USA: Michigan...
GTTCGGATGTGCCGGACAGCGTTGTCTCGCGGTTTCGGTAGCGGTGACTGTCGGCGAAGCACAGAAAGTATTTCGCGATTCCATCACCGAAGCCGCGGCGTCGCTTCGAGTTGGAAACGGACTCAATGAAGGCGTGCAGATGGGGCCGGTGATCACTCCCCAGAGCAGATCGCGTGTTGAATCACTAATTGAAGCGGCCACACGCGAGGGCGCGAAGCTATTGCTCGATGGCAGGCAAGCGAAAGGCGTTGGTGGTGATAACGGCAATTTTGTGAAGCCGACTGTGCTCGATGCGCTTCCGGCAAGAAGTGAACTCGCCGACACAGAGATTTTTGGTCCGGTTCTCAGTCTTGTCCACGCAGACAGCCTCGGTGATGCCCTCGCGTTTCTGGAGCGCAGCACCTATGGAAATCAGGCATCCCTGTTTACTTCGAGCGGTGCTGCAGCACGGCGCTTTCGCTACGAGGCGCCGGCGGGGAACATTGGCATTAACATAGGGGTCGCCGCGCCCATGGCGTATTTCCCGTTCAGCGGCTGGAAAGACAGCTTTTTCGGTGTACAGCACGGTCAGGGACGCGACGCAGTTGAGTTCTATACGGAAAAGAAAGTTGTGGTCGAACGCTGGGCGGCCGAGCACTCGAGGAAGTTCTGAAAGCCATTTGTAATTTGGTAATCGGGCTATTTGAAAAAATGGGCATGAACCTCCGGTTTTCAACTGACCGGTTGCTAAATTAACCCAATTACAAAATCCTATGTCTGACACTATCCAAAAATACAAAGATTACGTGATGACCGGCTTCGTTAAGTCGGTCGTACCGATCGCAATCGATCACGCCAGCGGAGTGCAGGTCTGGGATGAAACTGGCCGCGAATATCTCGACTGCTTCTCCGGGATATCTGTCGTCAACGCCGGCCACAATAATCCCAAAGTTGTTGCTGCTGCGAAAGCGCAAATGGACAAGCTGATTCATTGCGCCTCGTACATTTATCACACGAAGCCGGTTGCCGACCTCGCTGAGAAGTTTGCAAAGATTGCTCCCCGCGGCTTGACGAAATCATTTTTCGCCAACAGCGGCGCGGAGGCAATTGAAGGCGCTATGAAGCTTGCCCGCCTGTATTCAGGCAAGCACGAATTCATCGCGCTGCAAACCAGTTTTCACGGACGCACTTGGGGCACGCTTAGCATCACCGGCAACCAGGGCCGAAAAAAGCGTGGCGGTCCCTATGCTCCAGGCATCGCTTTCGCACCCGCGCCATATGTCTATCGCTCACTCTGGCCGAATGACCCCGAGCAGTGTGCCCGGCATTGTGCCAAATGCCTGGACGACGTGATTCGCTACGAAACCTCGGGTGATGTGGCCGCCTTTATCGCTGAACCAGTCCTTGGTGAAGGCGGAATTGTGGTGCCACCGAAAAACTACTTCCGCGAGATCAAGAAAGTATTGGATCAGCACGGAATACTGTTTATCGCTGACGAAGTGCAGTCCGGCTTTGGCCGCACTGGAAAGATGTTCGCCGTTGAGCACTACGGCGTCGATCCGGACATTCTAGTTACAGCCAAAGGCATTGCCGATGGATTCCCGCTAAGTGCATTCACCACCCGACCGGAAATAGCTGGCGCCTACAAACCTGGCGATCACCTTTCGACTTTCGGCGGCAATCCGGTTGCGTGTGCGGCTTCGCTGGCCAACATTGAGTTCATGCTGGAAGAGAATCTGCCGGCCAAGGCGACGGAAGCTGGGGAGTACGCAATGAAAAAGCTCCGCGATCTGCAAAAGCAGAATCCGATCATTGGCGAGGTTCGAGGTCTTGGTTTGATGATCGGAGTAGAACTGGTGCGCGACGAAAAGCTGACCCCGGCAAACACCGAAGCCGAAGCCACTCGCGATTCATTGCTCAAGCAGGGAGTGCTGGTCGGAGTCGGCGGAGTTTACGGCAATGTGGTCCGCTTCCAGCCGCCGCTCATCATTACGAAACAGCAGATCGACCGGGCGGTGGCTGCTTTTGCTACCGCTCTGACAGAAGTCGCGCAGCCGGCAACCGTCTAAATCTCATCGCCGTCATCGCGGCCGCCGGTGTTCTTCGCTGGACTCAGTGTGCGTCCGTCGTTGGCGTGACGCACATTGATCGGCCCATTCACGTTAGAGAGTCTTATCTCCGTGCCTCCGCCGCCGAGCTCTCCCTTCAAATCATGGCCGACGAAGCGGTGATTGTTGGTGTGCAGGCCAAAGTCGTTATCAATTCCGCCATGTACGGTCGTGGCCTCGATTCTTGCTTTCGCATCCGAAGGCAGCAGCAGGCGCACCGGGCCATTCACCGACGATAGTTCGATGCGCGTGGCACGCAGGTTTTCGAAGTTGACTTCCAAGGGCCCGTTGATTGTTGACAGCTTCGAGTCGCCCGCAAGGGCTTTAGCCACGAGCTTGCCGTTGATGCATGACGCCCGCACCTCGCCGTTTACTCCGGTAACATCCAGGCCGCCATTTATCAACTTGATCTCGTCGAGACGGGCATTGCGTGGGACCGTTAACGTGTATTCAACCTCCGACATATGATTGCCATGGCGGTTCCAGCCGTCGTCATCCTGATGATATTTGGTTTCAATGGCCAACGTGTCCGGATGAGCGTCCACGCGAATTTCCATACGCTTTAGTCCGTCGGCGTCGTCGGCGCGTTTGATTGCGTCGACTTTCACCTGGCTCTGGTCCCAGGCAGTAATGTGGACCGAGCCGTTGATGTTCGACAAGTCAACTCGTCCGTTGGCTGCCAGCGGGTAGGTCTGATGAAATTCTTCGGTTACGAAGTCGCGCTTGTCGGCTCCGTGTGCCAGAGCAGCATTGAGCAATAGGGCTAGAAATACGCCGGAAATCGCGCCTGCCCACGTAACAATTCGGCGGTCCTTTTGCATATATCCTCCAGATGTCTCTTAGACGGAGGCCAATCAGATTGGTTAGGCGGGTTTTTGCGAGCCACGAGGTCGGCTGAATTGGGCTTCGGAGACTACATAAACGATCAGAATCCCGAGTTCAGGCTCAATGGGGTGACGGTAACGGGGATGGGGGAAAACGAAGTAGTAGATCGCCGGGTAGCTGAGAATGAGCCAGAGGAATAACCATGCTCCAGGTTGCCGTTTGCGCAGGGCGCGTCCGAGACCCCAGAAGGCAAGCACCGACGAGGCCAGGAACAGTGCATTCTTGAGCGGGGCCAGCGGCGGAATTTCCGAAGACCTGGGCAGCCCGTCCCAGTAATATATGAAACGCTTCAGGCTAAGCCACGCGAATCGGCCCCAGTCTTCTCGTATAAACGCGACTGCCTCACGCTTGCGCTCGGCGACATACGCGATCTCGCCGAGGTCCTGATAGCGGCGCATCTCGACGACATTTTGTGAAGGGTGAATGTAAGACATCCAGGTGCCGTTGGCGCCGGGGCCATTGCCCAGGCGAAGCTCGGCTCCGAAATTCGAGCGAATGAAAATCAGCTTACCGAAACTTTCATAATTGCGCACCAGCCAGGGCGCGATCGTCCCTGCGAAAAAAACTGCCGCAATAAACGCTCCGACCAGCGCGTGCCGGCCGAGCTTCCATCGACGTTGCATCGCCCACAATCCCGAGGCGGGCAGAAATGCTAGCAGGGAAGTGTTGGTCAACCCTGCCACGCCCCATAAAATGCCGAAGGCGATCCATGGCGTCATGCCCTCAAGTTCCTCCATCTGGAGCGTGAGCCAGAAGATCAGCGCCAACAAGAAGGCTGCGAGGCTGGTTTCCCAAACCCAACGCGTGCACCAGTACATCACCGACGGAAGAATGGCCCATGTCCATCCCGTCCATAGTGCAACTTTTTCGTTGAAGCATTTCCGCGCGATCAGAAACATAGGAATGCAGGTGAGTGCGGAAAAAACGCTGTTGATTGTGAGCAGAATGAATGCCGATGCGTGCGAATAAACTCCTGCGAGGCGAAACACTCCGCCAATGAGATATGGATAAAGAGGGGGCTCCCACGCAGTTGGCCCCGTATGACTGTCGAATGGGTCAGCAAAGCCATGTCCGGCGGCGATTGCTCGCCCAATGCGGCCCATCTCCCAGCCGAAGCTGAAATCATTATCGTAGGCTTTGAATTTATAGGTGTGACCCACGATGATCAGGGCCAATCGCAGAAAAAGCGCGATTACAACCATCCACAAGAAAGATGTGCGGGCCCGCGCCCACCAGTGTTCAAATTTCTCGTAAACCGTTTGAGTGTGTGGAGAGCGCGCCTGGACCATCTGCCACTAGCTTCTCACAAAGGCTCAGTTCACGGCTGGATAAGGTCTTTTAATTCGCGGAGGTCAGCGAGCGAAACATCTGACACCAGGCAGAAACGGTCCATGCCTCTTTTCCACAGCAGCCAGTTGTAGCCCTGGCGCGACCCCGAACTTCCTGATAGAACGTCGGCTCCTCTTTCCGGCCAGATGAACAGGTTGATGGTGTGTTTGCGCCGCGCGTAGATGAGCGCGGCCACGCTGTGTCCATCTACAACGTCGAGCCGCCCGCCCTCCAAAGGGAACCCCTGATCGGAGAAATCAGTGACCGGCGGGATGAAATCGAGTTTGCCGTCGAACCAAGGTTTGACTGTGTGCTGATCAGTCGAGATGACATCCGTAAGATGTCCGGGCTGCAACGAGCGCACATGCGCGTCGATGAGTTCAGCCGTAATGCGAGCGGAATTTGTATGCGGTTGGACCAACGCCAGCGCAGCCCAGAACACAGCAACCACCGCGACCAGTCCGAAGGCTGGAACCATGAGCCATCGCCAAGCGTTGATGGTTCGTCCGGGTGCTTCGCGATTAAAACCCAGCTGCTTGCTGATCTGCTCGCGAAATTGGGGAGAGGCCTGCTCGCTCAACGCGCTTCGCCTGATCTGCCTGCGCAGTGATTCCATCTGCTCCAGGGAATACCGGCATTCGGCGCAAACCTCCAGGTGGCGCTCGAACTCGGCAGCACGGACGGCATCGAGTTCGCCGTCGAAGTACCCGTGCACGGCGGTTGGCGAGAAGTCACAGCTCACGGGGCGCCTCCTTGGTTGTACTGCTTAGAATGCGTTGCAGGCGTTCTCGCGCACGCGACAAAGTCGACATCACTGTTCCAAGAGGGATTCCCGTGATTTCTGCGATCTCTTTGTAAGAGCACCCTTCGAGCTCGCGCAGGACCAGCACTTCGCGCGAGCGTGGCGCCAGGGTTTCGATCGCCTGCATAAGTTGTTGCTTTTCGTGCGCCTGTGTAGCCAGAGCTTCAGGAGTGACTGATGGTCTCAAATGCAGTTCTTCGTCGAACTCGGTCATTAATTCCATGGGGCGATTCTTATCCAGCCAGCTGTAACATCCATTGCGCACAATTTGCAGGAACCAGGCACGCGCATCTCCGCCGCGAAACCCGCCAAAAAAGCGGCATGCGCGCAGCATAGAGTCCTGCACCACATCCTCGGCGTCGGCACGGTTGCGCAACAGCCAGCGCGCCAGATTCACTCCAGCATCGAGATGCGGCAGCACTAGCTGCTCAAAGCGGATTCGTTCGTGTGATTGCAGCACGTCCTTACCTGTGTAGACCGCCGGATTCCGCATTCTATTCCCTCGCCAGAAAATAATCTTTCCCGGGAATAAAAATCCAGGAGCTTCGGTCTATGCAGGCGTAGGGACAAACGAATGAACAGCGGAGGCTGAGACGATGTCACAATCCAAACCTTTCAACACCACTGCGAACGGGATCATTGAACACGACCACAATCATGACGGGATCGACCGTCGAGGGTTTCTCAGGTGCATGGCCTGGGCCGGTACCGGTGCGCTTTGCCTGGTGGAAGGCGGAGTGCTGAAATCTTACGCGCTGGGATCGCATGACCATGCGGCAAAAGCGGCAGCTGCCTCGTTGAGCTTCGCTCAAATCAGTGATAGCCACATGGGATTCAACAAGCCGGCGAACCCCGACGTGATCGCAACCTTAAAGGCCGCAGTTGATAAGGTCAACGCTCTAGCAACCCCGCCTGAATTCATTCTGCACACAGGGGATGTGAGTCATCTCTCGAAGCCAGAAGAATTCGACAATGTTCAGCAGATTCTAAAATCACTCAATCGCGAGGTGTTTTTCGTTCCCGGCGAACACGACGTACTCAACGACGAGGGTGCCGCCTTTTTGGAACGTTTCGGACGGAATCCACAAACCAAGGGCTGGTACAGCTTCGACAAGAACGGCGTGCATTTCATTGGCTTAGTAAATGTGATGAACCTCAAAGCCGGCGGGTTGGGGACGCTCGGCTCGGAGCAACTTGAATGGCTTGAGAAAGATGTCAAGCACCTGAAGCACAGCACGCCGATTGTTGTCTTCGCTCACATCCCGCTCTGGACGGTTTACCCCCAATGGGGATGGGGGACGGACGACAGCGCGCAGGCCCTCTCGTATCTGAAGAAGTTCGGTTCGGTAACGGTTCTGAATGGGCACATTCATCAGACCATGCAAAAGGTCGAAGGCAATGTGACCTTTCATACTGCATTCTCGACTGCTTTTCCGCAGCCCGCCCCGGGACAGGCCGCCGGGCCGGGGCCGATGAAGGTTCCTGCCGATCAACTGCGCAGCGTGCTCGGTGTAACCGATGTCAATTACGTGAAGGGGAAACATGCGCTGGCGGTTGTGGATTCAACACTTGCGTAGGAACTATCACTCAAAAAGAACAGGAGATCTCAGATGAAAAAACAAGCAATTTCCACAAGCACCACTTTCGCCGTTCTGCTTGCGATTCTGGCTGGAGGCGGCGCGGTCACGAGTCACGCAGCTGGCGAGCAGAGCAAAACGGCTTCCGAGGTGAGCGTCGATAATTTCACTTTCGGTCCTGAATCAATCACAGTTGCGGCGAACACCACGGTTACGTGGGTGAATCGCGACGATGTGCCGCACGTGATAGCCAGCACAGACGGGCTGTTCCGGTCAAAGGCGCTGGATACCGATGATAAGTACTCTTTCACATTCGTCAAGCCGGGCACTTACCCGTACTTTTGCGCGGTCCACCCGAAGATGGTGGGGAAGATTATTGTTCGCTGATCCGGTCGTCGTGTGGGCGGGCAGATTCGAGTGTCTCCGGCAAACAATCCGGAGACATTTGCTTCACAATTTCTCTGCAAAGATTTGATCCGAGCGTGACAAGCGGGTGACACCAAGGCTTTGGCTACTGCCTAGACTCAGGCCAGTTGGAACTCTCCCGGTTCCATCAATCTTTCCGCAGGAAAAGGAAGTCGCCTGTCATGAATAAGAAAAACTCTCCCGGCGAAGTTGGCAGTCAGGAACTCATCGCAAAAGAAGCCGGCCATTCGCGATCTGAAGTGAATCGCCGTTCGTTCTTGAAAAACAGTGTAGTCGCAGGTGCAGCCATAACCGCCGGCACAGGGTTTGTCGGCAGCCTTCCCGCTGCTCTAGCTGAAGAGAGCCACGGGGGCATCACACGCGGCGATGCAGCGCTGCTTCGTTTCGCAGCGGCCGCTGAAATTCTCGAAACGGATTTCTGGGTGCAGTACAACGAACTGGCTGGCGTCCAGGACGACGAAGTACCCGGTGGAAGTGGTAACTCGCTTTATACAGCTGCGCTTGCTTCTGTTGACGATGATAATCCGCAATATATTCACGACAACACGGATGATGAATTTACCCACCAGAACTTCCTCAACGCATATCTGCAATCGAAAGGGGCAGCGCCTGTGAACCTCGAGAGATTTCGCACGCTGCCGGGGAGCGAAGCCAGTGGGTCCAGCGGCAAATTGCGCCTTACGAACCTGATGCAGCTTACGCTGGATACCAGTTGGTACACGCGCTATCGCAGCAGCGACCACAATCCCGATCTCGACCCCACCTTCGTGTTTCCACAAGCCGTTCCCGACCTGGCGAAGGGGCAGCATCCGGCAATTCCGCGCACCGACGCGGACACGACAGATCCGAATTTCTTACAGTGCATCGCGAACACTGCTCTGTTCCATTTTCCGACGATCGAACAAGGCGGAAACAGCCTTTATCCCTCAATGGCGCAACGTGCGTCCAGTGTTGAGGTGCTGCGAATATTGATCAGCATTGGCCCCACTGAAACCATGCACTTTCAGACCTGGTCCGATATTGCGGGAGATGCACCGCAGCTCACGGCCAAGGATCCGGTTACCGGACTGTCAGTGACTTTCCCGGATCTCAACTCCGCCCCCTTTGGCGGGGAGACGTTTCAGACGAACCTGATCATGCCGGAACCATGTCCTTTCATCAGCCGAAAGCTTCCGCGTTGTTCTGTGATCAGGCCCACTGAAACTAAAGGCATAGCTATGGGCGTGGTCAAATTCCTGACTGACATGGGTTTGTTCGTCGGGCAATCGCCGGAGTTCTTTCACTTTATGGCTGAGTTGGCGCAGAAGGCCGACAATGCCCGTCGCGGAGTGAGCTAGAGGTCGAGGGTTTGCGTGCGTCTCTCCCCACGCAGCGCTGTGTCGAACCTGGCACAGCGCGTTTTTTTTGAAACGAAGTCTCGTTATTGAGTCCCCTGCCGCCGGGGAGACAGCAGGGGCCGATTCCGGTAGGAGGTCTCAACTTCCCTCCGGCATCAATTACTGATACGAATTCGTGAGAAGTGAAGTTCCGCGTCGCGCCCTTTAGACTTTCGCCTGCTCCGCAGTTTTACCGGAATAGTCATAGACGCCACACCCAGCCTTTCGCCCCAGCCGTCCCTCTTTTACGTATTGCGCCAAAAGCGGTGCCGGACGGTATTTTTCGCCGAGCGTTTGGTGAAGGTATTCAAGGATGTGTAAGCGAGTGTCGAGCCCGACAAGATCAACCAACTCGAATGGTCCCATGGGATGATTCAGCCCCAGCTTGAGTGCTTTGTCAATGTCTGCCGCCGAGGCAATCCCTTCCCCGAGCATATAGAACGCCTCGTTGCCGATCATGGCATTGATGCGGCTGGTAATGAAGCCGGGAGATTCCTTTATGACGACCACTTCCTTGCCCATCCGGCGGCCAACGTCAGAAGCAGCGGCGATGGTTTCATCATCGGTTTCAGCTGCGCGCACAATTTCAATCAACTTCATTTTGTGGACGGGGTTGAAGAAGTGCATGCCCAGGCACTTGTTGGCCCGGTATGTAACGCCGGCAATTTCAGTGACGCTGAGCGACGAAGTGTTGGAAGCGAATATGGTTGCCGGGCGGCAGATCTTGTCGAGCAGAGTGAAAATCTCAATCTTCGATTCCATCTCCTCCGGAACAGCTTCGATCACAAGGTCGGCTTCGCGAGCAGCTTCATCCACGCTGCCCGCATATTCAAGTCTGGCCGCAGCTGCTTCCGCGTCTGCGGGAGAAACCTTTTTAAGTTCAACAGCTTTGTCGAGGTTCGCCCGAATCTCGTCTTCCGCCCGGCGAAGCGCGGCCGGAATCAGGTCTTCCAGGATCGTGCGATATCCGCCGAGCGCCGCCACGTGCGCGATTCCCCGGCCCATAATTCCGGCGCCAATGACGGCGATCGTTTTTACCTCGGCCACTACTTTTCCTTCTCCACCTGTGTCAGTAGTTCCCGCAGTTTCTCGTCGGCTCCGCGCAGGCTGTCTGCCAGGCGTTTGCGCTCATCCGAATCCATGCCGTATAACGAAGCTTGAATGCGGCGCAAGGTGGTATTGATGTCATCAACGTAATTGATAAGTCGAATGAGTTCTCCGGTGGCTGCCATGACGAAAGTTTCTCCTGACCTCAGCCGGCCAAAAGTTACCAAACCGGCAAGTTCTTTATTTTCAACTCCCACGCGGATTAAGTAAAGCCGCCATAAAGAAAAGCAATCAACGCAATTGATTTCTTTTTCTCAGCACCAGCGCCCTGGCCGTTCTCGTGCCAATCCTTGAAGACATCGCTGGATGGAATCGTCTGCGTATTCGCGTTTTCTTCGAATCATACGGAGTCATGATCCAGGAATGGGACCGGGTACGGACCGACTGGCTCACGCTGCGTGCGGCGAGCCTTGCAGAAGTTGAGGCAGCCACGAACAGCGAATAGATTCCTCCGGTAAGGTAGGTCGTTGCGTTCCGGCTACCAGTATCCCCGCTCCCGTGCATCTTTGGACTCATCTGATCATCCCCTCGCGATGGTCAATAGAGTTGTAAGCCGATTGTGTACCATGGTACATTGGTACCAATGAGCGACCAATTCTTTGCTGTTGAACGTGTGCAGACCGGCGTTCGAATCGAGAAGCGATTGCTGAAAGTCTTGAAGGCCTTCGCAGAATATAAGGACCTGACTTTAGGCGATCTGGTAGAGGGAATCGTGCTTCACGCCTTTGACGGAAAGTGCCCTTTCAGTCAGGGTTCGCTCGACCGGATCCGGGAATTAAAAAAGTTTTACGGTCTGGAGTTGGATTCCGGCGCAAGCCATCGCCTCAAAGAGACGAGCTCGCGAAATCCGCAGAAAGGAAAGAGTTCATGACCCAGGTGAGCAAGGCATCTCTGCTTTGCCTGCGCTGGACTCTGGGCGTCGTCCTATTCATCGAGGCAGCCGTGCTCGCGTTCTCTCGCTCGGAGATCCATTTCGCCGGTTGCCCCGGAGTTCATCGCTGGTCCCTCCTGGCGCTGGCCTGGAGCGAAATGATCGCGTGCATCCTACTGTTGGTTCCACGTACCGTAAAAATCGGTGCCAGACTGCTCCTGATAGTGTTCGCGCTGGCTGCCGTCGTACATATCCTTCACGGTAATTTTCAAATTGGAGGACTGCTCGTTTACGCGGCTGCAACATGGGTCACCCTTTCACAGTCGCAGCTTTCACCGAAAGAAAACCAGCATGACTGAACAAAGCTACATCGAAA
>Ga0157373_10004230_pt1 | contig 10835 bp, 7 predicted proteins | sample C65metaG_FD_113460 | JGI IMG/M metagenome (GOLD analysis project Ga0157373, IMG submission 113460) | Corn rhizosphere microbial communities from Kellogg Biological Station, Michigan, USA - C6-5 metaG | ecosystem: Host-associated > Plants > Roots > Rhizosphere > Soil | place: USA: Michigan...
ATCCGCCAAACGGGCAACAGCAGAAGGTGCGTCATTGGTGTGAAGTGTGGAGAAGACCAAGTGACCGGTCAGCGAGGCATTGATGGCGATGTTCGCCGTCTCCGCATCCCGGATTTCCCCGATCATGATGATGTTCGGCGCTTGGCGAAGCATGGCGCGAAGGGCTGCGGCGAAGGTCATGCCCACATCCGCCTTCACCATCACTTGGTTGATGCCGGGGAGTTCATATTCCACCGGATCTTCCACCGTGATGATCTTTTTGTCAGGGCGGTTGATGACGTTGAGGCAGCCGTAAAGGGTGGTCGTTTTTCCCGAACCGGTAGGTCCTGTGACGAGGAGAATACCATCCGGCAAGCCAAGCATCTGCTCGAAAACAGCCTGGTCATCCGAGAAGAAGCCAAGCTCCGGCAACCCCAGCATGAGCGCGGATTTGTCCAGGATCCGCATGACGATGGATTCACCGTGATTGGATGGAACGGAGGAAACCCGGAGGTCGATTTCCTTGTCGCCCATCTTCAATTGGATGCGCCCGTCCTGCGGCATGCGCTTTTCCGCGATGGACATGGAGCCGCTCATCACCTTCAGACGTGCGATGATGGCTGGCAGAAGCTTTTTCGGGTGGGAGTCCACCTGGACCAACTTACCATCCATGCGATAGCGGATGCGGACGGAAGTTTCCAGAGGCTCGATGTGAATATCGGATGCCTTCAGGCGGAATGCTTCCGTCAAGGTCTGATAAACCAGCCGGATGATCGGCGCGTCATCGCCTGCTGCGCCCTCATCACCGGACGTCACGCTGAATCCGATGCTATCGGAAGAGCCTGATTGATCCATGCCATAGAACTGGCGGATGTGCTCCTTGATGTCCGTATCCGTAGCACAGTAGTAGTTGAGATCCCTGCCGACAATGTGCGGCAGACTGTCCAGCATGTCGAAATTCAGCGGGTCAGCGACGGCGATGGAAAGAGCCATCCCGTCATCCACCACAGGCAGAATCTTGTAACGGCGCACAACATCTTCGGGAATTGTCTCGGTGATGGCAGGGTCGAAAGTCACTTCGGACAACCGGATGAAGGAAATCCCTGCATTGGCTGCCATGGTATTGGCGACGTCCTCTTCGGTGAGAGTCGTATTGGCCAGAAGGAACTCAATCACCGACTGCCCCCCGGAAATGGCATTCCGGGCCTCATCGACCTGATTTGCGCTCACCATGCCAGCTTCGGTAAGCAATTCTGCGAGATAATCTTCGTTGGAAAACACTGGGTTTGGAATCCTTGGAGGTGGTTTTTAGAAACACAACAAAGGGCATACCCTTTGCTGCGCGTGTCGCAGATTGGTCAACCACAACCAGAGTTGTCAACCTGCCACCTCACAAGAATCCACGATTCTTGAAAGTCTCAAGTCGCAATAGGTTAATTGATTCACTTTCGTAGTGACCTTGCACATCCATCGCGGGAAAACGGTCCCTGAAACTTCACAGCCTTACCGCCAGCCGTGCCTTCTTGGTAAGAGGAAATTCTCTGGCCGTCACCGCTTGGGAGCGGCGATGAATACCCACCAGCAAGCCTACCGCCGCGAGGCTGAAAACCAGACTGGTGCCGCCGTAGCTGACGAAGGGCAATGGCAGGCCGTCATTCGGCAGCATGGCCGTGGTGACTGCGATATTCTGGATGGCGGGCACCACGATCACACACGTAAGGCCCAAAGCCACACACCGGTGAAAAAGCGTGGTGGCCTGCAGGGCGATGCCACAACCCGCGACGGCGATGAACACATAGCATCCTACCACCCCCAAGGTGAAGGGAAGGCCCAATTCCTCCCCCACCACAGGAAAAACGAAATCGCAGTGAGCGAAAGTGAGGGTGCCGAATTTCTCCACTCCATTACCCAATCCCACACCCCACGGGCCGCCATTTCCGAGGGCAAGCAATGCCCGCCACTGCTGCATGCCCTTGTCGAGCTGATGCACGGGGTTTTCCAGATCCAGCCAGGCTTCGATCCGGGACCAGCGGTTTTCATTATGGGAAATGTAATACCATGCTCCGGAGCCTGCCGCGATGATGGTGGGTACGATATACACCAATCGGGTGCCCACGCAGAAAAGGATGGAGGCCACGGCCACTGAAAGGGACAGGGCGGAACCGACATCCGTTTCTCCCGCGATGAGAAGGATAGGCATGCCTGCGATCATTCCGGGAATCACAAACCCGCGCCAGAAGGTGGTGACTTCCGTCTGCCAACGGGCAAACCATGCGGACACACAGATTACCGTCACAATCTTGGCCAGTTCCGAAGGTTGGAACTGACCGATCACTGGCACCTGCACCCACCGTTTGGAACCATAGATCTCCACCCCCACCCCGGGCACATAGCAGAGCGCCAGCATGATGCAGATGATTCCGAGCATCCAGGGATAATACCGGCGGAGCCAATCCGTCGGGAAATTGGCAGCCATCAATGCAGCCACCAATCCCACCACCACCATGATCGATTGCTTGCGCAGGAAAAGGTAAGGCTCCTCCACTCCCCTCACCCAGACACTGGTGCTGGTAAGCATGATCAGCCCCAACGCCACCAGAGCTGCGACGGCCGTGCAGAGAATGAGGGAACTGTATCGGGTCATGGGGAGGAAAAATGGCAGGTCTCAGGGAATGATCAGGCTCATTCCCGTTTTCAGCTTCTTGGCATCGGAAATTCCGTTCTTCTTCATGAGAACTGCCTGATCCACCTTGAAGCGGTTGGCGATGCGCCACACGCTGTCACCAGGTTGGACGACGTAGGTTTTCCCCGATGAGGCGGAAGGCACCACTGCCTTGGTTTCCGCAGGGGTAACAGCTGGGCGGACCACCACCGCACGCGGGGTGCCAATAGGCACAGCCTCGACGAGACCGGAATCCCTGGCAGCAGGAGCGGCGGCATCCACCACAGGAGCTGCCATTTTCTTCTTCGCCGGGATTTTCAAAGTCAGACCCGCTTGAATGTCCGGATCATTATTGACCTTTCGGAGTTCCTCCTCGTCCACGCCATAGGCGGCGGCTATGCGACTGTAATTGTCACCCGCCTTCACCGTATAGCGTTCATCCGAGGAAGAAAGGATCGGCAGGTTTTCCTTTTTCGCTGCCTGGAGGGAAGCATTCGTCAGCGGCATGAGCTTCGGCTCCGGTTCCGCCACCGGCTGGGTGTGGCCGTTCAGATACTGTTGATGGAAAAAGATCAATCCCAGCACCACGATGTGAAATACGAAGATGATGGTAAGGGAACGGGAAATGCGCGAGGCATTGTCATCCGCATCCAGATCATAGGGGGAAGCAGTAGCGGCCACGCGCTGTTTTTTACCAGTCACGGCATGCAGACGCTTGAAGAGCCCTTTGGAAACAGGGCGACGTTTGACGGGCAGGGTGTTTGGCTTCATGGGTGGATGAATCAGCAGAGTTTGAGAACGAGATCACGGAAGACATTTCCGCGTTGCTCGTAAGAGGTGAATTGATCGAAAGAGGACGTGCCGGGTGAAAGCAGAATGGTGGAACCCCGGGGAGCAAGGGAGCGGGCTGCGGAAACCGCATCCGCCAGAGTGGCCACCGCCTGAGAAGGAACAGCCTCTGAAAACAACATCTCCAGCGGCTTCGCAATCTGGCCAAAGGTGACGGCAGCAATGGCCTTCTGTTCCAGGAGAGGGACAACGGGAGCATAATCCAAGCCCTTTTCCTTTCCTCCGGCGATGAGCACCACCGGGCGGGTTTGGGAACGCAGGGCGCTTTCCAGCGCGTGCAAGTTGGTCGCCTTGGAATCATTAAGGTATTCCACGCCATCCAGGGTGCGGATGAGTTCGCAACGGTGGGGTGGAGGAGCGTAACCGTGAAGGGCCTCCCGCATGACTGAGGGTGCCACGCCCAGAGCAGCACAAGCTGCGAGGGAAGCCATGGCATTTTCCGCATTATGAAGGCCGCGCAGGCTGGTATTCCGCTCCAGATTCAGGAAAATTTCCCCGTGATGATACAGTGCTAATCCATTTGAAAACCATTCCGCCTCATCATCCTCCGTGGAAAAGAAGACGGTGTTCGCCGTGATTTCCGGGAGGTTTTCTCCCTTTCGGATCACAGCGGTGTCATCAGCAACCTGGTTTTCGAAAATACGCAGCTTTGCATTCTTATAAGCCTCCACCGTGGGATAGCGGTCCATATGATCCGGCGCAAAATTAAGCCAGATGCTGACCACCGGATGCAGGGTGCGGATGGTTTCCAACTGAAAGGAGCTGAGTTCCAGCGCAACGGCAGCAGGAGGCTCCGCCTCCATGACCACCTCCGCAAACGGAGTGCCGTAATTGCCACATGGAGTGCCGCCCAGAGATGCGTGGGCGAGAATGCGGGCGATGATTTCCGTGGTGGTGGTTTTTCCGTTCGTGCCGGTAATGCCGATGATTTTCCCCTGATAATAACGGGCAGCCAACTCCACTTCACCGATCACCTCCCCCGCCTGCCTGGAAAAGGCAGCCACATAAGGACCATAGGTATCAATCCCCGGACTGATGACCAGAAGATCACAAACAAGCTCCGCGCCCTGCTCCTCTGTGGCGGCCGGGTGAGCCTCCACCCTTGCTGGAAGATCCGCGAACGCCTCTGCTCCCGCCTTGTCCCATAGCGAGACGGTGGCGCCTTCACGCAATGCCAGAGCGGCAGCGGCCCGGCCACTGCGACCCACGCCAAGGACAGCTACATGTTTACCCAGAAGACTCATGTGGGAAAAATCAGACAATCTTGAGAAGTGCCAGGCCGAAGAGTGCCAGCATGATGGAAAGAATCCAGAAACGGATGATGACCTGGTTTTCATGCCAGCCCAGCAACTCGAAATGATGATGGATGGGAGACATCTTGAAGATGCGCTTCTTGCGAAGCTTGAAGCTACCCACCTGAAGAATCACGGACATTGCCTCCATCACGAATACTCCACCCACGATGATGAGCATGAGCTCCTGTTTGGTACAAATGGCGGCGGTGCCCAATGCCCCACCGATGGCGAGCGAACCCGTGTCTCCCATGAATACCTTGGCCGGATGGCAATTGAACCATAGGAATCCAAAACCCGCCCCCACAAGCGCCATCATGAAGACCGCCAGTTCGCCAATGTAGCGGTTGTGCGGGATCACCAGATACTCGACGGCCATGAAGAAATGCCCGGCCAGATAGGCAAGCAACGCATAGGTGAGAGCCGTACTGATGGTGCAGCCGGTAGCCAGACCATCGAGGCCATCGGTCAGGTTCACCGCATTGGAACAACCAAGAATCACGATGGCGAAAAACGGGATGATCAGCCAACCGAGGTTGATAATGGGCGTTTTGAAAAGCGGAAAGCAGATCGAACCCACTCCAATGGATTTTTCACCCAATCGATAGCCGGCCACTCCTTCCTTGATTTGATCGACCGTGGCACCGAAGCCGGAGATTTCCGGTTTGAAGTAAATGAATCCCGCCGCGACCAGGCCAATCACAAGTTGCCAGAACAACTTGGTGCGGCTGCTGACACCATCCGAACTCTTTTCCTTCACCTTCTTGTAATCATCGCAAAATCCCAGCAGGCCGCAGGCCGCCATGGAGCAGGCACAGACGGCTACAAATGGATTGAGGGGACGGGCGCAGATGAGGGTGGAAGCCAGGACCGAGCCTAGAATAAGGACACCGCCCATGGTGGGAGTGCCGATTTTCCCACCATGAAGTTCGGCAAGTTTGTGAACCTCCGCCGCTGTCCGGATTGGTTGCCCCACCTTGAGGGAAATCAACTTACGGATCACCCGTGGGCCGAAGATGAGAGAAAGAACAAACGCCAGCAGACCCGCACTGGCAGCCCGAAAGGTGATGTACTGAAAGAGATTCAGGAACGAAAAGGTATGAGCCCAGCCCTGATGGCCGGAGGCTTGTTCCGCCTCAAAGGCCTGGCGCCAAAAGTCGTAGATTGCAGGGAGCATCGGTAATGGATTAGCGGGGGAAAGCAGCGTTCATGACGCGTTCGACGGTGGCGGTGCGGCTGCCCTTGAACAGGACGGCATCACCCGGTTTCACTTCACGGGTCAGCCATTGGGCGGCTTCCTGAAGATCTTGAAAATACGGAGCGTCCCGGGCACCCTTCGCGATACCTTCCGCACCATCGCCCACGGCGATGACATCCAGATGGCGCGCGGCGGCGAGTTCTCCGGTGCGCAGATGGGCTGCGGGAGCATGTTCACCGAGTTCTCCCATCCGGCCCAGCACGATGATCCGGCGGCTGCCATCCGCCACGGGGGTATCGGCCAGCGTCTCGATGGCAGCAGCCATCGATTCCGGGTTGGCATTGTAGGTATCATCGAATACCGTGACACCTTGGTAATCAAAGCGCCGCAGCCTCCCACTGGTAAGCTGGACGGTGGAAAGACCGATGGCGATTTCTGAAGAGGTTACGCCCAGCTTCCAGCCCACGGCGGCAGCCAGCAGAGCATTGGTCACCATGTGGCGGCCTGGAACCGGAAGGATTACCTCCACGGGTGGTTGCCCTTGGATCACCAGGTCGAAGCGGGTGCCATCCTTCCCGAATTCGAGATTTTCCGCACGCACCATGCCGCGTCCATTGCCGACACAGACGGTGGTCGCCTTTGTACGGTTGCGGAGATATTCGTTGAAATCACAGGTAGCGGGAACAAACAGGATGCCATCAGCAGGCAGTGAGCGAGCCACGGTTGCCTTTTCATCCGCAATCGCTTCGCGCGAGCCCAAATATTCGATATGCGCGGTACCGATATTGGTAATGATCCCATATTTCGGCTGGGCGATTTGACAGAGCGGAGCGAGCTCGCCCGCGTGGTTCATGCCCATTTCCCATACCGCAGCGGTGTGCTCTTCCGTGGTGGATAGGACGGTAAGAGGAACTCCGATGTGATTGTTTAAATTCCCGCGTGTGGCGGAAACGTTGAAGCGCTGGGAAAGCACCGCATTTGTGAAATCCTTGGTGCTCGTCTTCCCATTGGAACCGGTGATGGCGATCACGGGAATATCCAGTTGCTTGCGCCACCAGAGAGCCAGGCGCTGGAGGGCCAGAAGGGTATCCGGTACAGCGATCACCGCAGCATCTGCCGGGCATTCCCCATCCCACTGATGGACGATGGCAAGAACGGAGCCACCTTTCAGGGCTTGGGGCGCAAAAACATCTCCATCAAAGTTATCCCCCCGCAGGGCGAAAAAAACTGAACCGTCAGCGAGTTTACGCGTGTCGGTGGTGACGCCGCCGGAGACGACGACATCCGGGCTACCCGCGGCGACGGAAGCGCCGAGGATATCCGCGATTTGCTGTGCAGTTAATGGTTTCATCGGTTTTCCGAGATGGCGCGGGCGCGCTCACGCAACGCCCGGCTGGCTTGTTTCCTGTCGTCGAAGTCGATGGTATGATCTGAAAACTGCTGCGTGGTTTCGTGGCCCTTGCCCGCGATCAATATGACGTCTCCGGACAGGGAGGCATTCACGGCAAATTCGATGGCCTCTGCACGATCCGGGATGCTCTTGGATGGCTTGGAGCCGACTCCACCCTCGATTTCCTTAATAATTTGAAGAGGGTCTTCCGAGCGTGGATTGTCCGATGTGATGACCAGGGCGTCACTGTGGCGGGCGGCGGCGGCGGCCATGAGTGGGCGCTTGCCCGTGTCGCGATCTCCTCCGCAACCGAACACAGTGATGAGTCGGCGGGGATTGAGTTCCTTTAATGTCCGGCAGGCATTTTCCAGAGCGTCCGGCGTATGGGCGTAATCGACAAAAACGGTGGCACCACCGGCACTGCCGACATTCTCCATCCGGCCTGGGACCTGTGGTGCATCGGCAAGAGCAGCAATTGCATCCCGTGGGCGGATACCACAGGCACTGGCCGCTGTGATGGCGGCCAAGAGATTGTAAACATTGAAACGGCCTATCAGCGAGGTGCGGACCAGATAGGATTTTCCCTTGGCCGTGAGTTCGAACTCCATGCCGCGTGCGCTCTGGCGGAAATTGTTTGCCCGGAAATCACAATGCACCCCGAAGCCGAAGCGCAGAATCGGCAGCTTTCCCTCCAAGGAAGCTGCGAGGTCCGCGCCGTAGGCATCATCGAAATTGATCACCGCCACAGGCTTCTTGCCATGTGGGTCTGCTGCCAGTGCATGGAACCAATCTGCCTTCGCCTTGAAGTAGGCCTCGATGGTGCCGTGGTAATCGAGATGATCCTGAGTGAGATTGGTGAAAACTGCGGCATCAAAGCCGATGCCCGCCACTCGCTGCTGGTGGATGCCATGGGAGGAAACCTCCATCGCCAATCCACGGCAGCCATTGTCCGCCATGCGGCCAATGATTTTTGAAAGTTCGATCGAGCCGGGAGTAGTGTGGCGTGCGGGTTCCATCTCCACGCCATCATCGGTGATGATGGTGCCCAGAAGGCCGGCGCGGTGCCACTGCGTCTTCATGATGTGATGAAGCAGGAAAGTGGTGGTGGTCTTGCCATTCGTTCCAGTCACACCCGCCACGACAATGTCCTTCCATGGATTCCCATAAAAAGTGGAGGCTAGGGTGGTGATGGCGAAGCGGCTGTCCGGGACATGGAGCCAAGTCACGGTTTCCGGCAGATCCATGGGCGGAGCGGTCTCCGCCAGAATGGCCACCGCACCGCTGGCGATGGCGTCCTTAATGAACTTGTGACCGTCTGTGGACGTGCCACGGATGGCGGCAAACAAAGCTCCGGGAACCACCTCACGGGTGGAGGGGGTCAGAGAAACAATATCGGCATCGAGCGATCCGGCGATCGTGACACGGGAAAGGGAGGAAGCTAGTTCGCGGAGAATCATCGGGAAGCGGAAGTGGCGAGCGGAGGTGGGATCGGTTCAGTAGGTTGCAGATTCATGCGGGCCGCGAGGCGGGCCGCCATCTTGCCAAAAACAGGAGCGGCGACAGTGCCGCCATAACGGGAAACCTTGTTGGTGCGCGGATCATCAATGACGACGATGGCAACAAATGCCGGGTCTTGTGCTGGCATCATGCCCGCAAAGGAAACGGTGTAACTGTTGGCGAGGTAGCCAGGGCCATGGGGATTGTGGCGCTTGGCAGTGCCGGTTTTTCCTCCCACGCGGAAGCCAGGCACCGCTGCCAGGGTGGCGGTGCCACCGGGAAGGACCACTTTTTCCAGCGCGGCGCGCATTTTGGTGGCGGTGGCAGGCTTGAGCACCTCATTCACGATTTCCGCCGGATAGTTTTCCACCACCGTGCCATCATTGGCCACCAGCGCCTTGACGATTTTTGGCTTCAGCAGCTTGCCGCCATTCGCAATCGCCGAGTAGGCGCAGGCCATTTGCAATGGGGTCACATTGAGCGCATAGCCGTAGCTGGCACGGGAAAAGTCCACCGGATTCCCGGAATTGCGGGCGATGCCGGAGCTTTCGCCACTGAGCTGGATGCCGGTCTTCGTGCCAAAGCCGAAGCGCTTCACATAGTCGTAGAAGCGCGTATTTCCGAGTTGAAGGGCAAATTTGTAGGCTCCCACATTACTGGATTTCTGGAGCACCCCTTCCAAGGTGAGGCTACCGTAGGGATGGTGATCCGGCACTTGGATTTTTCCAGAGGTATACAGGCCATTATGGCAGAAAACTGAGGTGAACGGCGTGGCCAGACCTTCATTGATCACACCGGAAGTGGCCACGATCTTGAAAGTGGAACCTGGTTCGTAAATGGCCTGGATGGCAAAGTTGAAGCCGTTCTCCGCCACGTTCTGTTTGTGGTTGAGATCGAAATGCGGACGGCTGACGAGGGCAAGGATTTCACCGGTCTTAGGGTCCATCACCACAATCGCCCCACGGGGTGCCTCATACTCGACAAGGGCGGCATCCAGCTCTTCCTCGACGATGGCCTGCAGGCCAATATCGAGGGTAAGTTGCACATTCAGCCCCGCGCGCGGCGGCATGAGGCTGCCGGCATTACCGGGGACTACCAAGCCGCGTGCATCCCGCAGATGCTCCTTGAAACCATCCCGACCGGCCAGAAATTCCTCCATGGAAGATTCAATGCCGAAGCGGCCGACCATCTTGGCGTGGGAGATTCCAGCCTCGTCCTTCTCTTCCACTTCACCGGTGAAACCCATGACGTGGGTGGCGAGATTCGGCGAAGTATACCAGCGTTTGATGGAACTCTCGAACTCGAAGCCCTGCAGCCAGTGCTCATCCACCAGTTCCCGGAGATTGTCTGCAATGTCCTCGGGAAGTTCCTTGACGATGGGGAACCACTTGGATTTAGTGCCTTCGATTTTTTCACGCAGTTCCTCCCGGCGCATGCGCAAGGGACTGGCCAGCACTCCGATGGCATAGGCGAGGTGCTTCTGGACGATAATTTCCGGCTTCTGCTTATCCAGGATCTCTCCGCGCAGGGCATTGATGCGTTTGCGGCGTTTTCCCGCATCCAGTTCCGCCCAGCCAGCTTCGCTGCTGGCTTCCTGATAAGCCAGACCATAGGCGGCCAGCTTTGGATCATTGAGGTGGTTCTTATCGATGAAAACCGAGCACACGGGGATGCTTTTCGCGAGTGGCTCCTCATGGCGATCCACAATCATGCCCCGGATGGCGGGCAGTTTTTCCGTGCGGTGATAAGCCTTGCGGGAGCTGGCGGCGTACCGCTGGCGATCCACCAACTGAATCTGGACCAACCGCCCTGAAAGCACGCTGAGCCCGGCCACAAGGACCGAGCACAATAAGATGCAGCGAGATTGGAACGAGGATTTCACGGACTAGGGAACAGCGGAGGCGACGCTGTGACGGATCGGCGCCGCTGGGTCAACCTCTTCGACAAGACCGACGGGAATCGGCCGCA
>Ga0157373_10004231_pt1 | contig 10835 bp, 9 predicted proteins | sample C65metaG_FD_113460 | JGI IMG/M metagenome (GOLD analysis project Ga0157373, IMG submission 113460) | Corn rhizosphere microbial communities from Kellogg Biological Station, Michigan, USA - C6-5 metaG | ecosystem: Host-associated > Plants > Roots > Rhizosphere > Soil | place: USA: Michigan...
CTCAGGATTGCCGCTTCCATCAGTTCGAACGGCACCGAGTGGGCAACCCGGAAGATTTCCCATTCATGCTCCAGATTAGCGCGGCTGTAGGCGTTGTCCGGGTCGATGGAAACCTGTTGTTCGCCACTGAGCACCAGCACGGCGGCGCGCGCCACAATGAGTGGCCAGGGCGCCAGCAATTCTTCACGCTGCAACGGGTTCGTCCCGTGATAAGCCTGGACCGCCGGCAGGATGAAAAGCGGATCCCCATTGGCGTGATGCAACAACGCAGCACACGTTACCGACAACTCGGTGATGCGCCAGGTGCGGATCAGGTCACCGAAATCGATGACGCCTTGCAATTGCCACTGGCGCTGGGCATCGCGCTGCCAGACGACATTGTCATCGGTCAGGTCCATGTGGATGGCTTGCACCGGCAGGTGGGCCTTGAGCGGATGCAGGCGTCGTTCGGCCTGTTGCGCCACCTCGGCGATCAGACCGCGACGTTGATCGTCCTGAATGACCGGCAGCAGATGGCCGATCAGCGCATTGGCATGGCGGGCGTCCCATTGCAGGGTGCGCTCCAGGCCCGGATGATCGAACGTGGCCAAGGCCAGATCGACTTCCGCACACAAGCGACCCAGGCCGCTCACCAGCTCCAGCCCCAGATGCTTGAGTTGGGTCAGGGGCTGGCCGTCGATGTACTCCAGCAGCCGAACGTGAACCGCCTGCCCGTCGACGTCGAGCGTCAACAGATCCTGGCCGTTACTGGCCACGATCACCCGTGGCACTTTTACCGTACCGTGGCTGGCCAGTTGCCTGAGGGCCGCATGCTGGGCCTGGAGCTCCTGGACAGCGTAGTCACCATGGCAAATTTTCAACACAAATCGCCCGCGCTCACTGTCGACGCGGTAGTTGAGATCCTGCTGGCTGCCAAGGGGTCGCAGGTCACCGCTGAGGCCGTAGTTCAAGCGCAGCAGCACCAACGCCTGCTCGGCGCTGATCTGTGGACTGGGCAAACTGGCACGATGAACCAACGTAGCGAGTGGCATACAACGACCCCTGATGTGGTTTTTATTGAACACCTATCACGCCATTGAGTGGGAGAATAAGCAACCCCTCTTTGTTGGAAGAGCGGGTGTCCGCAGGTCTTCTTGCCTACCTTTGGCAAGTTCCATTACAGGGGCGACCTCCAGATTCGGGGACACCGCCCGAAATATCCCACTTGCACCGTCATCCGCATGTCGACAAGCTATGCTCCATATTTTGTCGTTTCATGGAAAAAAGGCTTAACCGGATGCGCATTCTCATCACTGGCGGTGCCGGTTTCATCGGCTCGGCCCTCGTAAGGCATTTGATCCTTGATACCGCACACCAGATCCTGAACCTCGATAAACTGACGTACGCTGGCAATCTCGAATCGCTGAGCAGCGTCGATCACAACAGTCGTTATGAGTTCGTACAGGCCGATATCGTCGATCAAGCCACAGTCAGTGCAGTGCTGGCGCGGTTCAAGCCCGATGCAGTCATGCATCTGGCAGCGGAGTCCCATGTGGACCGTTCCATTGATGGCCCGGCGGACTTCATCCAGCCCAATATCGTGGGCACCTACAGCCTTCTGGAAGCTACCCGTGCCTACTGGCAGACCCTGCCTGAACCGCAGAAACAGGCGTTTCGTTTCCACCATATCTCCACCGACGAAGTGTACGGCGACTTGCACGGCGTAGATGACCTGTTCACCGAAACCACCCCGTATGCACCCAGCTCCCCTTATTCCGCCAGCAAGGCGGCGTCCGACCATCTGGTCCGTGCCTGGCAGCGTACCTACGGCTTGCCCGTGCTGCTGACCAACTGCTCCAACAACTACGGGCCGTTCCACTTCCCTGAAAAGCTGATTCCGCTGGTGATCCTCAACGCCTTGGCCGGCAAGCCATTGGCGGTCTACGGCGACGGGCAACAGGTGCGGGATTGGCTGTATGTCGAAGATCATGCCCGGGCACTGCTGAAAGTCGTCACCGAAGGCGTGGTCGGCGAGACCTACAATATTGGCGGCCACAACGAACAAAAGAACATCGACGTCGTGCGCAGCATCTGCGCGTTGCTCGAAGAGCTGGCGCCGAGCAAGCCCGACGGGATCGAGCACTATGTCGACCTGATCACCTTCGTCAGGGACCGCCCCGGCCACGACCTGCGCTATGCCATCGATGCAGGCAAGATCGAACGGGAACTGGGCTGGACGCCCAGGGAAACCTTCGACACGGGCCTGCGCAAAACCGTGCAGTGGTACCTTGAGAACCTGCAATGGTGCCGTCGTGTCCAGGACGGCAGCTATCAGGGCGAGCGCCTCGGCTCGCTCGACGAAAAGGAATCCATCGCATGATGAAGGGCATTGTTCTGGCAGGTGGTTCCGGCACACGCCTGCACCCGATTACCCTCGGGGTTTCCAAGCAACTCTTGCCGGTTTACGACAAACCGATGATCTACTACCCGATCTCGGTACTGATGCTTGCGGGTATCAAGGACATCCTGGTGATCTCCACCCCGCAGGATCTGCCGCAATACCGCAACCTGCTGGGCAATGGCAGCCAATTCGGTGTGCAGATCAGCTACGCCGAACAGCCGTCACCCGATGGCCTGGCCCAGGCGTTTCTGATCGGCGAACAATTCATTGGCAGCGATCCAGTGTGCCTGATCCTGGGCGATAACATTTTCCACGGACAGCATTTCGGCGAACAACTGCAGACCGCAGTCAATCGGCAGCAGGGTGCGACCGTATTCGGCTATTGGGTCAAGGATCCGGAGCGTTTTGGCGTGATCGACTTCGACGCTGAAGGTCATGCCCTTTCCATTGAAGAAAAACCCGCCGAGCCCAAGTCCAGCTATGCGGTCACCGGCTTGTATTTCTACGATAACGACGTGATCCAGATCGCCAAGTCGATCAAACCCTCCAAACGCGGCGAACTGGAGATCACCGACGTCAACAACGTCTATCTGCAACGCGGCGACCTGCATGTCGAGCGATTCGGTCGTGGTTTCGCCTGGTTGGACACCGGCACTCACGACAGCCTGCTGGAAGCCTCGCAATACGTGCAGACCATCGAACATCGCCAAGGCCTGAAAGTAGCGTGCCTGGAAGAAATCGCCTACCAACAGGGCTGGGTCAGCCGCGAGCACATACTTGAGCGTGCCGAGTACTTCGGCAAGACCGGCTACGGCCAGTACTTGTTCAAGATCGCCGTAGAAACACGTTGAACGTCATCGCCACCCGATTGCCGGAAGTCCTGATCATCGAGCCGAAAGTCTTCGGTGACGACCGCGGCTTTTTCTACGAAAGTTTCAATGCCCGGGCATTCGCAGAAGCCACTGGCTGTGACCTGCAGTTCGTCCAGGACAACCATTCGCGCTCGACCAAGGGTGTGCTGCGCGGCCTGCATTATCAGATCGAACAGGCCCAGGGAAAGCTCGTGCGTGTCATCGCCGGCGAGGTACTGGACGTGGCGGTGGACATTCGCCGCAGCTCGCCCACTTTCGGCCAGTGGGAGAGCGTCCATCTGTCGGCGCAGAACCAGCGGCAGCTGTGGGTTCCGCCAGGCTTTGCCCACGGTTTTATGGTACTGAGCGAGTCAGCGGATTTTCTCTATAAAACCACGGACTACTACGCGCCTTCGGCCGAACGTTGCATCCGTTGGGACGATCCCGACCTGGCTATCGACTGGGAATTGGCGGGGCGACCCACCCTGTCGCCCAAGGACCAGAACGGCAAGTCCCTGTATGAAGCCGACCTGTTCCCATGAGTAAGTCCTTGCGAATCCTGATCATTGGCAAGAACGGCCAGGTGTCCCGCGCACTCCAATCGCGCCTGGCAGACAGTGGCGAGATGATTGTCCGCGGCAGCGATCAGCTTGACCTGGCACGCCCGGATCAACTGCGCTCCCACATCGGTGCCCTGCGCCCCGACCTGATCATTAACGCCGCCGCCCACACAGCCGTCGACCAGGCCGAGAGCGAGCCGGAACTGGCCTTTGCCATCAACGCCACCGCACCGGGAATCCTGGCCCTCGCAGCAAACGAGCTGGGCGCCCCGCTGATCCACTACTCCACCGATTATGTCTTCGATGGCCGCAAACTGGCGCCCTACACAGAGGAAGACACACCCAACCCGTTGAGCGTCTATGGGCGCAGCAAACTGGCCGGCGAGGAGGCCATCCGCCAAGCCGGCGGCCAGCACCTGATATTGCGCACCAGCTGGGTGTACTCGACCGAAGGCCGCAACTTTCTCCTGACCATGCAGCGTCTGCTCCAGGAAAAACCACATCTGCGGGTGGTAGCCGATCAGGTCGGAGCGCCAACCTGGGCTGGAACCATCGCCGACAGTACTGCCAAGCTCATCGAGCATTGGCAGGCCGGTCGGTGCGGCACCTGGGGCACCTATCACCTGACCGCCCAGGGCGAGACGTCCTGGTTCGGCTTTGCCCAGGCCATCGGTGAACGATTGATCGAACAGCACAAGTCTTGTGCGGTCATTGAGCCCATCCCGTCCGACGAATACCCGACGCCGGCCCCACGCCCCCTGAACTCGCGCCTGGATTGCACACGTCTGCTCCAGGAATGGGGTGTGAGCCAACCCGACTGGCGAAGCGCGTTGCAGCAGTGTCTTGCCGAGCGACATTAGTGTCCGGTCTCGGAAATAAGCTGTTCATTTTTGGCGGCGTCTTGGGTGCCCGGCCGGCGTTGCCACTCCTCGCCATAGCCCTGCTATGACTCGTCGCGGCGCCCTGGCCGAACACCCAAGCCACTCGCCAAAAAAGAACGTATTTCCGAGACAGGACACTAGGCATAATGCGCTTGTTCCTACAGGCGCACGCTCATGAATTCAACGCTTCCCCGCAGACCCCGCTGGCGCAGCCTGGCCTTGCTTGCACTGTGCCTGGCACCGTTGCTATGGCCGCTGGAGCATCTGGCCGAGCGCTATTACCGCAGCGAACTGGCCGGGCAGAATCGCCAGACCCTGGACCTTTACGTCGCCAACCTGCTGGGCACATTGCACCGCTATGAAGTCTTGCCGCAGATTCTCGGCGACCTGCCGGCACTGCGTGCGACGCTATCTGCCCCGAACGATGAATTCGCCCAAAGCAACGCCAACCAGCTCCTGAAAAACATCAGCACCCAGACCGGCGCCGAGGTGATGTACCTGATGGACGCCACCGGCAAGACGCTGGCGGCCTCGAACTGGGACAAGCACGACAGTTTCGTCGGGCGCAATTTCGCCTTCCGGCCGTACTACATCGAAGCCATGGCCGGACGCCTGGGGCGCTTCTTCGGCCTGGGCACCACGTCGGCCAAGCGTGGTTATTTCTTCGCCGCTGCCGTGCGTGAGCGCGACCGCGTCATCGGTGTGCTGGTGGTCAAGGTCGACCTGGACCACACCGAAAGCCTGTGGGGCAAGACCCCGGAACAGTTGCTGGTGACCGATCACAACGGGGTGGTCATCCTGACTTCACGACAGGAATGGCGATTCCGCTCGACCCGCCCATTAAGCGACGAAGAACACAACGCAATCAGTGCCGTGCAACCCTACCCGACCCGCGATCCGAAGCCGCTGAACCTGGATCCACAGGCCTGGCTGACCCAGACCCAGACCATCGAAGAAACGGGATGGAGCGTCAGCATCCTCGCTCCACGTACCCTGATCGACCGCCCTGTGCGCACCGTCGTCGCCACCGGCGGTGCAGCGCTGCTGGTCTTGATGCTGTTGCTCGGCTTGATGATGCAACGCAGGCGGCACTACCTGGACCGGATTGCCTTCGAAGGCAAGGCGCGCCACGAGCTGGAAGGCCGGGTGGCCGAGCGCACCAGCGATCTGGAAGGACTGAACCGGCGGCTGAAGCAGGAAGTCCTGGAACGCGAGCAGGCGCAACAGGAGCTTGTCCGCGCCCAGGATGACCTGGTGCAGGCCGGCAAGCTGTCGGCATTGGGCACCATGGCGGCCAGCATCAGCCACGAACTCAACCAGCCGCTGGCAGCGATTCGCAGCTACGCGGAAAACGCCGAGATATTGCTCGACCATCAGCGCACCGAGGACGCCAGGGGCAACCTCAAGCTGATCAATGAACTGACCGGGCGCATGGCGTCGATCATCGCCCACCTGCGGGCCTTCGCCCGCCGCGACCGCCATGCGCCGGAAAGCGTTGCCCTGCAACCGGCCCTGGACGATGCCCTGGCGCTGCTCGCCAAGCGCCGGCGCAGCATGGAAGTGGAGCTGATCCGCGACCTGCCGGCTGCCACGCTGTGGGTCGAGGCCGGAGAGACCCGCTTGCGTCAGGTCCTCGGCAACCTGCTGGCCAATGCCCTCGACGCCCTGACCGAAAAAGGCCCTCCACGCAAACTCTGGCTCAGTGCCCAGGCCACCGAAACCGGCGTCAACCTGTACATCCGCGATAACGGCCCGGGCTTTTGCATGGAAGCCCTGGGCCGTGCCGGCGAACCCTTCTACACCACCGAGACCCGTACCCAGGGCCTGGGGCTGGGGCTGGCGATCTGCGACACCCTGATGCGCGCCTTCGGTGGCGAACTGTCGTTCGCCAACCACAAGGAGGGCGGCGCCCTGATCACCCTCAAATTGCGTGCCGGCGCGCCTGGGGTAAGCTTGCAACCATCCGAGGACCGTAGCGTATGACCATCGATAACCGGATTGAGGTGGTGCTGATCGACGACGATCCCCACCTGCGTCAGGCCCTGAGCCAGACCCTCGACCTGGCCGGCCTGAGCCTCCTGTCCCTGGCCGAGGCCAAGGGCCTTGCCGGGCAACTGCCCCGAGACTGGCCGGGTGTGGTGGTCAGCGACATTCGCATGCCGGGCATCGACGGCCTCGAACTGCTGAATCAGCTCCACGCCCAGGACCCGGAACTGCCGGTGCTGCTGATCACCGGTCACGGCGATGTGCCGCTGGCGGTCCAGGCCATGCGCGCCGGCGCCTATGACTTCCTGGAAAAACCCTTCCCCAGCGACCATCTGCTCGACAGCGTGCGCCGGGCCCTGGCCTTGCGCCGCCTGGTGTTGGACAACCGCAGCCTACGCCTGGCCCTCAGCGACCGTCATGAACTGAGTGCCCGCCTGGTCGGCCAGTCAACACCGATGCTGCGTCTGCGCGAGCAGATCGGCGCATTGGCGGCGACCCGCGCCGACGTACTGATCCTCGGTGAAACCGGCGCCGGCAAGGAAGTGGTGGCCCGCGCGCTGCATGACCTTTCGAGCCGACGCAACGGCCCGTTCGTGGCGATCAACGCCGGGGCCCTGGCCGAATCGGTGGTGGAAAGCGAACTGTTCGGCCACGAGCCAGGAGCCTTCACCGGCGCGCAGAAACGTCGCATCGGCAAGTTCGAGTTCGCCAATGGCGGCACACTATTTCTCGATGAAATCGAAAGCATGGGCCTGGACGTCCAGGTCAAGCTGCTACGGTTGCTGCAAGAACGCGTGGTAGAACGCTTGGGGGGCAATCAACAGATCCCGCTGGACATCCGCGTCATCGCCGCGACCAAGGAAGACCTGCGCCAGGCCGCCGACCAGGGACGCTTTCGCGCCGACCTGTATTACCGCCTCAACGTCGCACCGTTGCGTATACCGCCGTTGCGCGAACGGGGCGAAGATGCATTGATGCTGTTCCAGCACTTCGCCGATGAAGCCAGTGCGCGCCATGGCCTGCCACCCCATGAGCTGCAACCGGCGCAACGGGCGCTGCTGCTGCGCCACAGCTGGCCGGGCAACGTCCGGGAATTGCAGAACGCCGCCGAACGCTTCGCCTTGGGCCTTGAACTGGCTCTGGACAACAGTGCGCCGGATGGAACGCCCGGCGCACCGGTGGAAATGATCAGCGGCGGCTTGAGCGAACAGGTCGAGAATTTCGAGAGAACCCTGATCGCCGCCGAGCTGGCCCGCCCCCACAGTTCGGTACGCAGCCTCGCCGAAGCCCTGGGTATTCCGCGCAAGACCTTGCACGACAAGCTGCGCAAGCATGGGCTGACCTTCGGTGACAACAGCCATGGCGTGGCCGATGAGTCCGATTGAATTATCGTTGTCCTCCCTTCAAGCAAGAGGCCCCGCAATGAACCGCGACAGCCGTTACCTGGAATCGATCCTGCACCACGACATCCCGTTGACCCGCGACATGGGCCTCAAGGTGCTCGATTAGCAGGCCCGACAACTGCGCCTGTTCCTGCCGCTGGAGGCCAACGTCAACCACAAGAGCACCATGTTCGGCGGCAGCCTGTATTGCGGCGCCGTGCTCGGCGGCTGGGGCTGGCTGCACCTGGCCCTGCGCGACGAAGGCATCGAGGACGGGCATATCGTGATTCAGGAAGGACAGATCAGCTATCCGTTGCCGGTCACCCGCGACGCGGCGGTTCTCTGTGACGCGCCTGAGGAGAAGGTCTGGAAACGCTTCCTCGCCACCTACCAGCGTTACGGACGGGCGCGGTTGACCCTGCAAACGCGAGTGGTGAATGAGGGCAGCGAAGAAGCGGCGGTGCGGTTTGAAGGGCAGTACGTGTTGCACCGCTGACCGGGCTGTCAAAAACCTTTGTGGCGAGGGGATCTCCGTGGGAGCAAGGCTTGCCCGCGATAGAAACGATGCGGTCTTTCGGACATCGGGGCATTCGTTTCGCGAGCAAGCTTTACTCCCACAGACTCCGGAACGAGCGAGCGCCAGCAGTTGCTCACGCCACGCCGCTTTCGCCGGCAACGCCAGGAACGACGCATTCAACAGCGATTCCCGCGGCGGATAGCAGAACCGCTCGCCGCTCAAGTCCAACACCTCGCCGCCCGCGCCTTCCAACACTCCCTGGGCCGCGGCAGTGTCCCACTGGGACGTCGGCGCCAATCGTGGATAGCAATCCGCCGCGCCTTCGGCCACCAGGCAAAACTTCAATGAACTGCCGATGCTGGTGAGCTGCAACTCCCCCAGGCTCTGGCTCAGACCGCTCAAGAGACGCTCCTGCTCCGGGCTGCTATGACGGCGGCTGGCGACCACGGTGAGCGCTTCGCCCGGCGCCGGTACGTTGCGCACCGCTACCGGCACAGGCTCGGCGCACTTGTCGCCACGCCAGGCGCCCAGCCCCGCGCCGCCAACGTAGAAGCGGTCGCTGGTGGGCATCGATACCACGCCAAACACCACGTGCCCCTGCTCGACCAGCGCAATGTTGACGGTGAACTCCTCGCTACCGGAAATGAACTCCTTGGTCCCATCCAGCGGATCCACCAACCACCAGCGTTGCCAGCCGGCGCGCACATCCTGGGCGATATTGGCGTCCTCTTCGGACAGGATCGGGATCTCCGGGGCCAGGGCCGTCAGCCCGGCCACGATGACATCGTGAGCGGCCATGTCCGCGGCGGTAACCGGCGACTCGTCGGCCTTGTGGACAACCTGCACGTTGGCACGCCAGAAAGGCAGGATCGCCGCCCCGGCCTTGAGCGCCAGTTCGACCACCGGGGCCATCAGGGGATGAGGGTAATTCATGCCAGGAACGCTCCGCGCAGGGTCAGCAAGTCACGAGCCAGGTACAACGCCGCCAAGGCGCGGCCCTCGGTGAATTGTGGATTTTGCGCCAGGGACGACAATTCGCGCAGGTTGACCTTGTCCACGCGCATCGGCTCAGGCTCATCACCTTCCAGCCGTTCTTCGTACAGGTCCGTCGCCAGCACCACTTGGATTTTCTGGCTCATGTAGCCGGGAGACAACGACAGCTCGGTCAGATGCTCCAATTGGCGCGCGCCAAAACCGGCCTCTTCCTTGAGTTCCCGCTCGGCCGCCGCCAGCACGTCCTCACCCGGCTCGATCAAGCCCTTGGGCAGCGACAGCTCGTAAGCGTCGGTACCGCCGCAATACTCTTCCACCAACACCGCGTGGTCGGCATCGAGCATCGCCACGATCATCACAGCGCCGTAACCCGGCCCCTTGCCCGCCAAACGCTCGTAGGTGCGCTCCACGCCATTGGAAAAACGCAGCTTCAGCTCCTCCACACAAAACAAGCGGCTGGTGGCGACGATCCGTCGATCGAGTATGGTGGGTTTCTGGCGCATAAACGGCTCCCTGGGCGATAGCAGGCTACTATACCCGGCCTATCCTGATTGTTTGTGGCGGATATCCGATTACCGCTGGAGAAGTTTTATGGCCTTGCTGCCCTGGCACGAGATCGACACGGTGCTGCTGGACATGGACGGCACCCTGCTGGACCTGCATTACGACAACCATTTCTGGATGGAACACCTGCCCCAGCGCTACGCCGAACTGCATGGCGTGAGCCGGGCCATGGCCGAGATGGAGCTGCAACCGCTGTTCGAACGCAACGCCGGCCAGTTGCAATGGTACTGCCTGGATTTCTGGAGCACAGAGCTGAAGCTGCCGGTGCGCGAACTGAAACTGGAAACCGCGCACCTGATCGCCTTGCGCCCGGATGCCGATACCTTCCTGGCGGCGATCCAGCGAGCCGGCAAGCGCGTGGTGATGATCACCAATGCCCATCGCGACTCGCTGTCCCTGAAGCTGGAACGCATCGAGCTTGCCCCTTATTTCGAGCGCTTGATCAGCTCCCACGACTACGGCTTCCCCAAGGAAAATCCGCAATTCTGGGACGCGCTGAAAGCCGACCTGGACTTCGACCCGGCTCGCAGCCTGTTCATCGACGACACCCTGCCGGTATTGCGCAGTGCCCGGGATTTCGGCGTAGCACACCTGCTGGCCGTCAGCGAACCGGACAGCCGCAAGGGACCGAAGGATACGGGGGAGTTCGAGGCGCTGGGGGACTATCGGGATCTGATTACAGGACTTTGAACAGCGTTGCTCCCATCGCGAGCAGGCTCGC
>Ga0157373_10004234_pt1 | contig 10828 bp, 11 predicted proteins | sample C65metaG_FD_113460 | JGI IMG/M metagenome (GOLD analysis project Ga0157373, IMG submission 113460) | Corn rhizosphere microbial communities from Kellogg Biological Station, Michigan, USA - C6-5 metaG | ecosystem: Host-associated > Plants > Roots > Rhizosphere > Soil | place: USA: Michigan...
ATAGCTGCTTTGTGGCTCACTGCTTGGCTGAGCCTCTGGCTTGCTCCCGGTGTAAAACCCTTTGGACGTTTGCCAGAATCTCACCCGGCTAAAGGACTTTGGCCGGGTAATTCCTCCGGGTTTGTAGTAGTCCAGAAACCATTGAGGCACGCAAAGACCGGAGCCGTCAGAATCGTCCTGGAATACCCCCTTGAAGGCATACTTGAATTGATAGCCAAACGCACTTTTGGAGATGGAAACATTTGGAACGGAACCCGCTTTATGGATATTGTTAGGAACTTTGCACGGTTGTTTGGTGCTTGTTTTGCTGCGCTGGCTCTTTCTCTGACTGTGCATGCAGGCAATGAGTTTTTGATGCACCAGAACCAGACTACCTCGGCAGATGGTATCTGGGTAAATCGGTCGGTGATTATTATTGCCAGTGATGGCCAGCCATACACCAGCGCCAAGCAGGATGGTTCGCAAAATCCTGATAGTTATTACCCTGCTAATTCTGGAGATACCTTCGGCCCATTCCGCGTAGCCACTGGCGGTTATTCGGGCGCATCTGAGGTCCCAGTTCCTGTGACCTATACCCCAACTGCAGGTGGTCACGTGAAGGTTAAGCGTGCAGGAGGCCAAGCAATAAGCGTGCACTGTATAGCAGACATGCGGGAGCTTCCAACTGATGATAAGGCTAAGGCTGCATGGGGAGGCTTGGAGACTAGAACGTGGATCATGGAGCCAATGACGGTCACTGTAAATTTCGAGACTGGACAAGTCGAATACCCGGAAGAGCCAGAACCCGAAAAGGTAATGGGAGAGGGAATTCTGATGCTGGAAAACGCTACAGGAGTTCCTCAAACAATCCCTTTCGGTGACGAGCTGTTAGAATTGCAGCCGGGAATGAACTCATTCCCTTTTTATGGCGAAGTAGACGAAGCCGGAATCCCGAAAGCGGCGGGCGATGTCTTGCTAGGAAAGTCAAGTCAGGCGGGGCAAACGGCATGGTATGGCAAGCTAGAAAATGGCGTAGAATCAACGAAGCAATGGTCCGCAAATCCCCCGCCACCTATTGTATATCCACCATCTTCAAGCTCGTCTGGCCCAACGGTAAAAGTTCCGGGCCAATCTAGCGATAGTTACTACACGCTTCCTCCCGGCATGACCGCAGGGAATAATCTTCCATTGCCCGGAGGGATGACCGCAGGCAGTCCAGGCATTCCGAAAGGTGTTACACCGGGAAGCAATGGAGCATTGCCTTCTGGTGTGGTTTCTGGAGGCACAACTCATCTTCCTAGCGGCGTGTCCGCTGGCACAGTGGCAGGTAATGCCCCTTCTAGTGGCGGTGGAGGCTCATCAGGAGGCACCGGAGGAACCGGAGGCTCTGGAGGTGGTTCCAATGGAACCAACGGCACAAAGGGCAGCACACCGGGAGGTGTGGTAAAAGAGGATTCAGATGGTCCATATGTTCCCGGAGGCGATATGTCACAGATGTATGGGCAAGGAACGACGATGGGACGCGAAGGGGCCGAAAAGATAGCCGGGCAAATAGGAGACGGCCTCGGAGAGATCGGCACAAAAGCAAAGGGCGTTCTCGGCAGCGAATCTCCCAAGTGGTGGACTGCTCAAGCAGGGCTTTTTGATGGCACAGACGCAAGCTGGCTGACTCTTAGTCTCCCGATTGCTCAATGGACGCCTAGCATTGAGATACCATCTAACTTGGTTTACTTGATAAGGGCTATTTTGCTCTGGGGAATCAAGATATGGTTCGTAGTCGCATGCATTAAACTAGTCTTAAAATGAGTGCACCTTATTTTCAGGAAATAACAAACAAGCTCTGGAACCTCGGTAAGCTGGCGGTCCCCGGTGTCGCGCTATATGAGTTTATCTCGTATTTGATAGAGTCGGTATTCGGAAAGTTCCGGGATTGGGTCTTAGGCCTCATAGAGGGATTTCAGCAAAAAATCATTGAACAGTTTACTGCGTTGCAAATTGATCTTGCTCCCCCGCCCGAATTTGCGGCGTTTATATCGAAAGCGAACGTGATAGTTCCTCTCACCGAAATGTGGCATTTCTTTTTGCTCTACCTAGGCTTTGCGTCGGTAGTGATGGGAATAAAGTGGGCAAGAAATCTTATCCCCGGCGTGTCATGATTTACATGGTAACAGGGAAAATCGGTGGAGGTAAAACACTGCTCACGCTTGTTAAGATGCTAGAGCATCTTGGCAAGGGTGGGTGTGTCGTGACGAATGTGGCGCTCGATGAGGTGGAGGTAGATAAATGGCTGCATCGCAAGTATGGGCGTAGGCTTGTGGAGGATCAGATTGTTAGGCACGATTTCGAAGAGAAACCGAATTTCCACGAGGAAATTCCTTGGGGAGTGCCTGAGCTGCCTGTGATGGTGATCTGTGACGAAGGCCAGCTCTACTACAATCAAGCGCAATCCACGAAATTGATAGAACGGCTAATGAAGCTGCTCTCGTTTTTGACGCAGTCAAGAAAGACCTGCGTGGATGTATGGTTTGTAACCCAGCATGACACAACTATTTGGGCGCAATTTCGCCACCAATGCTTATTTGGCTATAAGTGCCGGGATATGAGAGCGGTCACATTGCCATTCATAGGCCAAGTGGGTGCACTTGGTCTTATGTGGGTAAAATACGATATCATGTCCGGTGAGATTATGGAGAGGGGTAGAACCCCTTTGGATAAAAAGCTATTCCTGCTATATGACACACGGCAGATGTATGATACGCAAATGCGAGAATTACAGAAAACCGCAAAGATATGGAAACCAGTAAGTAAAGACGCGAAGGGAAAATATGAAATTAATAGCGATAATAGTAATCTTTCTTGGTGGACTCGCTTACTCCGGTTATAAGGTATGGGCGTATTTTGATGAGCAAAAGCATTACCCGGAAAGGGCGGCGGCAGCTAGAGCAGCAGAGGCGCAAAAGCATCCTGTCACTCAGCCTTCAGCACCAGCAGTGACTGCGCAGGATCTTGCACCTGTGCGACCGCAGCCAATGCTAGCAGAGTCCGTTGTGGGCAGCTATAAGTTTACAAAGCGCCTAGTCCCAGACGCCCCAGCCTTCCTGCGTGATGATTCTAAGGCCTCAATGATTGTCCAGAAAGACCCCGCATCGAATAGCTGGGTATGGATTGGAGGGCCAGTGCTGGCAGCACAGATTTTTGACCTGGCTAAAAGCTACGATGTCAGGCAGGTGGAAATGGATTTGGAGTTTGTGTTAGTCCTGATGAGCACCGAAAAACTCCGTGCAAGGGGAGTTTCCCTTTTTTACTCAGATCGTGCAAACTGGTTGGATTATCTCAGCCTGTCAGGAGATGCAGGGAGTCTCCGCATTAGTTCCGGCGGCTTCGGCGCGGAGCTGGCCTATCAAGACAACAATACAGGTGTGTCACTCCTATCGCAGCCTGTTGTTAGGTGCATTGATGGTGAGCCGTGGAAATTTTCCACTGATTCTGAGGTCCCAGTCCCCCATTCTGAGGTCGTTGATGGTGTGATCCGCCAAAGTCTTGATTTTCGTACTGTCGGCTTCGGTCTATCAGGCACGGTGCATATTGTTGGCGATGATATCTTGCTGCGCGTTGAGCAGCGCAATGGCTCCATTGCTCCCACAACAACCGAGAACGCATCAGCTCCTACATTTTCCGTGCAGGGGCTATCTACAGCCTTGCGGCTAGGCTGGTGGGAGTGGTCAGTCATGGGAGGTATTCAGGTCGATAAAGAGGAATTGCGACGTGGGATTTTTAAATCCTCTGTTCAGTCCTCCAGTGACTATTTGGTGATATTTGTCAGGCCGCGCTTGTCTTTAGATGCGCCCCCCAAGGCTATGCCAGCGGCAGCAAGGCCAGACTCCAGAGAGCATCCTCTGCTGCCCGTCAAGGGCTGGTCAGATTTTCCCGATGGTGTCAGACCATCGGCGCTGCCTCTTCCTACGAAGTAACTGCGACTTTCGCCGGAGAAATCTTGATTTTGGAGGGGAAACGTCGCTTCCGGTCTCAAACGTTGTTAGGTTGCTTTTCTCCATTCTGCGGCGAATTTCCGTGGAGAATTGTGCAACAATTTGGAGCGGAAACTTCGCTTCCGGCATCGAGCTATCTAATAGCATTAACGAATTTTCCCACGGGAGATTGAAAATCTTTCTGGGAAAACTTCGTTTATTCAAGGGAGGATGTGACTTTGTGGTCTGCGACTTTCGCCGGAGAAATCTTGATTTTGGAGGAGAAACGTCGCTTCCGCTGGTAATTTAGATAGGAGCTGTTATTTGATTTGCATGCGCCTTTCTTTTTTCCTGCTGTTTTTTCTGGTCGGTTGTGACGCGCCCAGACATGAAAAGGTCGGAAATCAAGCTGGATCTATTTTTCAGGACAGTCTGGAAAAACAGGCAGAGGCGAATTCTAGGACTATTCTAGACGTTCTGAATGAATCGGAAAAGGCAGCCGATCAATCACGTCGTCAAAAGGATCAGGGGTTTCCGGGACATTATAACGGGCGGGAGCCGATGAAGTATGAATTGCCCAAGAAGCAATTGCCACCCAAGGCCGTCCCTCCGAAATGGGATCAAACGAAGCAAACTTATCCACCCGGTATGACTCCTGTTAGATAATAATGTTATAAAATAATTAGAAATAGCACTTGCCATGATTGTGTGAGTTGTGTATTTTGTCTTTGTTGTGGGTGAGCCATAACCCGGAGTAGACGCCGGAACGAACAAAGAAAAACATGAACGACACATCATTTGTTAGTGTGCATGCTGGGCTATATCGCCAGCTTGAAAACGAGAAAGCTGCGCTCAAGCGCATCATCAAAAATATCCGGGAATGCTCCATTTTGGATCATCCTCACTGGTGCGAAACGCTGAAATACTGGGTCTGGGCGCAACGTGAGACACGTCGTCAACTACGCAGTCTCCGTGCTAAGTTCCGAGTTACTACAGATATAGTAGGTCCAGAAATCACGGTGACTGAGCTTGCCGCGAAAGAAGGCAAGAGCCGTTCTGTGATCTGGGGCCGCGTGAAAAGCGGTGTGCTTCCTGCCCCTACCATGATCGGCCGCAAAGCCTTTTGGCGGCAGTCAGAGCTTGATCAGCATCAACCCGGCAAGCGGTGGGAAGGTGGTGCGAAGTGAATCCGCTCAACGGTGAGTCTCGTGTGGCGCAGTCTCTTGATTGGCTTCTAAACAGTCATGATATTTTGCCAAAAGTCGTCCTCGATACACATTTTTGCGATGTGTTCCGAGATGAGGAACAGCACATCATTTTTTCTTATACACAGTTCGTAGCGTCAGACCGCACGCGCTACGGAGTCTTTGCCGTCTGGAAGCTGATAGATGACTTGTGGGTGGTCATGGAACTTCGAACAGGGGAAATGCGATGATTGATGATTATACTGCTGCACTCGTCTCTTGGTTGATACTTGCGCTTATGTTTTACGCCTTCATAAATGAAAATTGAAGCTCCGCAGTTTGAATTTGGGGTGCACTGGCCGCGGATCACCCAGGGCGAATTTTCCTTCGTGGAGGATCTGCGGCCCATGTCAGAGGTTCGGGCCTATCCATGGTTGCTAAGCTGGTGGGTGGCCGTGCTCTACGTTTTGAATTGGGAACCCGGCCCAGATCCAGAGCCGTTCAAGCTGCCTCCCCTTCCCCATTTCTCTCGTTATAATGCCGATGACGTTGCTCGCCATAAGCGTATTGCGCGAGAAGTATTGGGGTTCTAACATTTACTGCAGTAAATCAAGCCCGGAGGGTTGACATGATCGAATGTCCCGGACCCTTCGGGCTGCTTTTTGCCAATAATCTAACAACCGGGACCGCTTTGCGGAAGAATAGGCTGGGGCCGCACCTCCGCACTCCGCAGGCCTCCGGGGTCGTCCCGTGGGTCTTGCATGTTCCTCCTTCCGCGGCAACTCCCCTTCCCCGCTCAAAAGCTGATTTTCCGCCGCAGGCGGTCCGATGCGCTCTAAGAGGTTCGCTTGAGCTGGCGCGGTTTAGCTTCATCGCTCACAGACGAATTTTTTCCCAATCCTCTGCAAAATACCCCCGCTTTGGCTAGAAATCTGCGAGAATTTATGGTAAAGGGAGGCTAGGAAAATGAGGAAAAGGGAACTAACTAGCAAGGAACGCAATCAGTTGCAGGCGTGGGACAGATTTTGTCTCGATGAGAACGGTGTAATGCCGTCCACGATAGCTGCAATGAAATTGGGAATTACCAGTGCAGGTCTATATCAGGCATCGGAGCGTGGGTGGATCAAGTTTTTTAAGATTGGCCGTGATCGTTGGTATGGGCGAAAAACAGTCAATAGGTATCGAGAGAAGAGGGAGTTGGGTAAAAACTGGGAAGCCCTCCGCGCCGATGAACCCAGGGATTGCAGTGAAACCGGCACGGATAAGACGGGAGACTGGTCACCCTTGCCCTGAGTTAACAGGTTAACCCGAAATAATTTGCACCCTTCTAACACGGCTAAAATTCGGCGTAAGTTACACACTGTTAAAGCATTCTATATGTAATACGGAATCAAATACAGAACAACCCAGCTTGCCGCTCGCGCTGGCTCCCCCTCGTCGTGAGCTAGCGGGTTCAGCGGCCGTTGAGGCGTGCCACGGTGGCGGCATCCACATTGAACATCAGAGTGCCGGAGTCTTTCACGGGCTCGCCTTCATTGGCCTGATACTCGAAAACCTTGATCGGCTGGACGCCCTGCACCTGGGACATCAGATAAACGCGGATGGTCATGGCTTCATTGCCTTTTCCGCCTTCCAGCTTTTGGATGGCGAATTGGAGTTCATTCTGACCATCGCGTGCACCACCGATGACGATTTCCGCCTCCTTGGCGTTGGCGAACCGGTGATGGCTGATTTTATTCACCTGCACCTTCACTTCACGGCCGGGGCAGAACACGTAGACCTTGGCCACGTATTTCGCGCCAGTGGCGGCGATGGGCGTGAATGGAACTTTACCGTCGGGCTGGGCTTCCGGCGTTTCATCCAGATATTTGACGTTTCCTGCCGCCAGTTCACGCCGCACATCGGGCAGTGCGGAGAGATTTACGAAATCCGCCCGATCATAGAGCCAGCCTCCGCCTCCTTTGATGAAGGAGAGCACTAGCAGATTGTCCGTAGGCGTTCCTCCCACGCTGAAATCGATTTTACCGAAATAGGATGCCTTGGCGGTGGGGCCGTTTTGCTTTGCCTGGAGGAATTTCAGCCCTTCCAGTGCGGGTGGCGGGGCTGGAAGGTCGAACACGGCGGCTGGGAATGCACGTTTTTCGGAAACGATGCGGTTTTTCACCTCCACCCGGCGATGTTCTGCTGTGACGCGCTGCCAGGTTGAGGCATCTCCCCGCAGGATTGCGCCCCGCCAGGCATTGTAAGTGCTTTCCAGTGATGGTCTAAGCTCGTCCTGAGCCGTGGCGATGGAGGCAAATATGAGCGATAATGCGAAAATCCAGCGGTTCATACTCAAAACGATTGGACAAGTGCCCCACTCCGACAACAAACAAATTGCGCGCCGGGTGGATTCAACCCGGCGTTCCTTTTCTCCTATGAGTCGTATTCTGCAAAAGGTGGCCCCCATCGGTGAAGCCCGTGACCGAGAGATTCTCAAAGACGCCAGCACGTATGTTTACCAGACGCGGGCGGAAGGAGAGGTTCAGGCGCACGTTTTTCTGCCGGAAAAGCCGACTGAGGGCTTGCGCCCGGCGGTGGTGTTTTTCCATGGCGGGCTGTGGGATACGCCCATGCCCACGCAGTTTGTGCCGCAATGCCTGCACTTCGCCAGCCGCGGGGCCGTAGCGGTGGCGGCGGAGACACGCACGCTTTCCAAGCACGGGACAGGAGCGCTGGATGCCGTGGCGGATGCGCGGGATCTCATCCTGTGGCTGCGGGAAAATGCGGAGATGTTTCAACTGGACCCGAACCGCATCACCGTGGGTGGCGCTGCCGGTGGTGCCTATCTGGCGCTGATGACGGCCCTGCCACCTGAGAAGGATCTGCCGACCCAGAATGGCTACACATGCAGCCCCCAGGCCTTGATTCTTTTCAGCGCTTTGGTGAACACCTCCATGAAAGGGACGCCGGTTTCCGAGCGCTTTCCAGACCTGAAGGCTGCCAAAAAACTGAGTGCCCTGGCCCTGGTGCGCAGCAAGCTCCCGCCGATGCTGATGTTCCATGGCAAAGCAGACCGGATCATGCCCTTTGCCGATGTGGCCAGCTTCCGCCGCAAAATGGCGTGGCGGCGCAATAAAGTCCATCTCGTCGATTTTGAAAAGGCCGACCATAGCTTCTTCAATTTCAACGTCTCACATCAATTTTTCGAGATGACCGTAGTGGCTGCCGACCGCTTTTTGGTCGAGCAGGGATTGCTGGATGCCCCTGCCAAGGATGACTCTCTAATCGATCTCGATTAAAAAATCCGGGAATTCGTTCCCACACAGGGCATAATTCCTGCTTGGCAGTGCCGCTGTCCTGCCGTTTATTTCTCGCCCCCCGCTGGATGTCAGTCCGGTAGGCACATGATTCCGTTTCCTGAAATATCTGATGAACGCGTTTTACCATTCTAGCACCCCATTGGTCGCAGGTTCGCTGCACCAGCTTTCGCAAGAACATGACAACTGTGGCATGGGTGCCATTGCCCACTTGAAGGGAAAACGCAGCCATCAGATTTTGGACTATGCGCTCACTTCCGTCTGTTGCATGACCCACCGTGGTGCGGTGGATGCAGACATGAAGTCCGGTGACGGTTCCGGCGTTCTCACGCAGATCCCCCTGCCCCTTTTCCAAAAAGCGGCAGCCAAGCTGGGCACTACGGTGGAAAACCCAGCGGATATCGCTGTGGGCGTATTCTTTTTCCCCGCTGGCAATGCGGAGGCGATCGCTGAAATCAAGGCTCTCACCGCCTCCATCACGGACAAGCGCGGGATCACACGCATCGGCTGGCGGGAAGTGCCGGTGGACCCGGATGCTTTGGGCAAGGTAGCCCTGGCCAGCCGCCCGGAGATCGAGCATTTGCTGATGCTGCGTCCTGAGAACATGGATGCCGATCAGTTTGAGCGCCAACTTTACTTGTGCCGCCGTGAGATCGAGCATCAGACGAAGCAGATCCAGAGCTTCTACATGCCATCGTTCTCCAGCCGCCTGATTTCCTACAAGGCCCTGGCGATGCCAGCCGCATTGCGTGCCTTTTATCTGGATTTCGCGGACACGGATTACGAGATCGCCATTTCACTTTATCACCAGCGTTTCTCCACGAATACGTTCCCTGCATGGCCGCTGGGCCAGCCGTTCCGCATGATGTGCCACAATGGTGAAATCAACACCGTGGAAGGCAACCGGAACTGGATGACCTCCCGCGAGGAATTTTTTGCCTCTCCCGTGTGGGGTGACGATATCAGCGTGGTGAAGGATCTGATCCGCCACGGTGAATCGGACTCTGCCTCTCTGGATCATGCGCTGGAGCTGCTGATCCTTTCCGGCCGCTCACCTGAGCACGCCATGTGCATGCTGGTGCCACCTGCCTATCGCAACGACGAGGACATTTCCGACGAGCTTCGCGCTTTCTATCAATACATCCGCTCCTTCTCGGAGCCTTGGGACGGCCCTGCCGGTCTGGTATTCACGGATGGCACCAAGCTCTGCGCCTCTCTGGACCGCAATGGTCTGCGCCCATCCCGCTACAAGATCACGGAAGACGGCGTGCTTTACATCGGTTCCGAGGCCGGTGCCGTTATTTTTGATGACCTCACGGTCGTGCGCAAGGGCCGTCTCGGACCTGGCCAAATGCTTTCCGCCAACACCGCCACCGGTGAGTTCAAGAACGACCACGCGATCAAGGAGGAGCTGGCACGCCAGAAGCCTTACCGCCGCTGGATCGATGAAAACCGTCTGGAACTCCGCAAGTTCGTCTCCCCATCCGCCCACGCGCCCGATGAGGATTTCGCCCCGCTGGAGCTTTCCCGCCAGCAGGTGGCCCATGGCATTTCCTCCGAGGAACTGGACATGGTATTCCCGCCGATGATCAAGGGTGCGCAGGAGGCGGTATTCTCGATGGGTGATGACATTCCCCTCGCGATTCTTTCCAGCTACCCGCGTCTCCTTTACACCTACTTCAAGCAGAAATTCGCCCAGGTGACGAACCCGCCGATCGATCCGATCCGTGAGTGGGCGGTGATGTCCACCAGTTCCAGCCTCGGCGTGGAGCGTAACCTGCTGGACGAAACTCCGGAGCATTGCCGCCTTGTGAGCCTGGAAAATGCCGTTCTCTTCGAGCACGAACTGGAAACGATCAAAAATTTCGGCCAGCACGGTTTCCCCAGCCTGGTGCTGGATTGCACATGGCCTGCCGCCGAGGGCAAGCAAGGCCTGAAAAAGCGCTTGGAAGAACTCTGTGCAGAGGCTGAAGCATCACTGGAGGAGGATGTGAACGTTCTCATCCTTTCGGACCGTGCCACCTCTGCCGAGCGTGTGCCCATCCCTACCCTGCTTTTCATCGGCACCATCCATCACCACCTCACCCGCAAGCGGAAGCGCATGCGTGCCTCCCTTGTGGTGGAAACAGGTGAGGCGCGCGACGTGCACCAGATCGCCTGCTGCTTCGGCTTTGGCGCGACGGCCATCTGCCCTTACCTCGGCTACGCCACCGTGCGCCAGCTCGTGGCTGCCGATCAAGGCAAGGGCAAGCTGGACACCCCAGTGCTGAAGGCGATGACCAACTACCGCAAGGCACTGGACAAGGGTCTGCTCAAGATCATGTCCAAGATGGGCATCTCCGTTCTCAACTCCTATCAGGGCGCACAAACTTTCGAAGCCATCGGCATCGGAAATGAA
>Ga0157373_10004235_pt1 | contig 10828 bp, 8 predicted proteins | sample C65metaG_FD_113460 | JGI IMG/M metagenome (GOLD analysis project Ga0157373, IMG submission 113460) | Corn rhizosphere microbial communities from Kellogg Biological Station, Michigan, USA - C6-5 metaG | ecosystem: Host-associated > Plants > Roots > Rhizosphere > Soil | place: USA: Michigan...
CGCGCGTCTCCAGGCTGACCGCCATGGCCGCCCGGTCGACTTTGCAGAGGATGTCGTCGGGAAGGTAGGAGACTGCGTCGCAATACATGATCCGGACCTCGTCGGCCGCGCCCTTCGCAACGTCCAAATCCCATCGCGCGCCACTTGCCGATCCAGGCACCGGCGACCCGTCGAAGCTCCATTCGTCGAGAAAGCTCTGGTAGACATCGTCGATCGCGCCCGCCGACGCGCTCACCCGCAACCCCTTCTGGATCTTCGCGCCGAGGTTGGATCGCCCGTGGCCGGGAAGAAGCCCCGTCGCGCGGCTCCACACATGGGCGGGAATGCGGCTGAGTGGCGCCGCGAGCGCTCGAACCGGCCGAGGGACGCGGCTGATGCGGCGCCAGAGCCGCGGAGCGTAAAAATGACGATAATATCCGCCGAAGAGCTCGTCTCCGCCATCACCGGTAAGGGCCACGGTCACTTCGGAGCGCGCGAGCCGGCTGACCAGGTAGGTGGGGATCTGCGAGCTGTCGCCGAACGGCTCGTCGTACATGCGCGGAAGCAGTGGAATGACGTCGAGCGCGTCCCGCTCCGTCACGATCTGTTCGTGATGAACCGTCCCGAGCTGCTCGGCCACGCGGCGGGCAAACGGCGCCTCATTGTATCTCGGATCCTCGAAGCCGATCGAGAAGGTCCTGACAGGCCGGCTCGACGAGCGCTGGTAGAAAGCGGTGATGGTGGAGCTGTCGATGCCCCCTGAAAGGAACATGCCCACCGGAACATCCGCCATCGACTGCTCGGAGACCGAACGGCTGAGCGCGCGATCAAGCTCGACGAGCGCATCCTCCTCATGCGCGATCTGATCGCCAAGGCCGTTCCCAACTACGTCGCGATAGGACCAGTAGCGCTCCAGCTGAACTCCACCATTGGCACCTTCCGCAGGCGGCTCTTCGAGCGGCTCGGCCGCAGCCTCAACGCGTAGCGTCAGAATACAGCCCGGGAGTAGCTTGAAGATGCGACGGTAGATCGAAAGTGGTGCCGGAATGTAAGTGCGCGCCGCGAAGAGCCGAAGGGCGTTGCGGTCGATCTCACCTTCAAAGCCGGGATGTGCCCGGAAGGCCTTGAGCTCCGACGCGAACAGGAAATCCTTGCCGACCCAGCCGTAATAGAGCGGCTTCTCACCGAAGCGATCCCGTACTAGGCTGAGCGTGCGGTTACGGCGATCCCACAGCGCAAATGCGAACATACCAACGCTGCGATCAAGGGCTTTTGCCAGTCCGAGGCACTCGATTGCGTGGAGAAAAATCTCGACATCTGAATGGCCTCGCCACCCGCCACTCGGCCCGAGGCCATGCTGTTCGAGCTCAGCTCGGATGTCTCGATGATTGTAGATCTCGCCGTTGAAAGTGAGGACATAGCGGCCGCTGTGAGATTGCATGGGCTCGCTGCCCGCTTCAGAGAGATCGACCACCGCAAGTCTCCGGTGCCCAAGCCCAATTCCCGCACCGGGATCTATCCACACATCGCTATCATCTGGTCCTCGATGCTCGAGTCGAGAGATCATCCGACGGACGAAGTCCGTAGTCGGCCTACCGGCAGCCAGAACTCCAGCGATTCCACACATGTAGATGCGCGTTTGGGCGATTTTGATGCGTCAATCCAGCTCGATGCATCTTCAATCACGCGACTCTGCAGCCCGGCCGGCTGGCACGGTTGGCAGTTCAGATTCGAGCTCAAGATACCAGTGGTTTCCGGATCTTTGTTCACATGGTGTGCTAGTCTAAGCTCGCCAATCCCATGAGCATAGTTCGACACACCTCCTACAATTTCGCGGGCGCCGTTGTGCCGATTCTGGTTTCCCTGATTACTGTGCCACTTTATCTACAGGTCATCGGGTTCGACCGATACGGAATATTGGCGTTGGTGTGGCTTGTCGTTGGGTACTTCAATCTTTTTGATTTCGGACTGGGCCGCGCGACGGCTCAACAGGTGGCCTCTTCTACCAGCGAGCAAGATAGGAACGCAGCATTCTGGACAGCCCTATTCTTGGCTGCGGCATTCGCTTTACTCGCGACGGTCGTTGCAGCTCCCGTAGCGCTGATCGTCTTCCGAGCGATCAAGGTCACCTCTTCGGAGCTGCGATCTGAGATCGTTGAATCACTGCCCGCCCTCATCGCCGCAATTCCGATCTGGATAATGCAAGGGGTCGTGAGGGGTGCGCTCGAGGGCCGACGCCGCTTCTTAGCTATCAACGTAATTCAAAGTGGAGGAGCAGTCGCGACAGCGGTTGTGCCACTCCTCACGGCTCTCGTTGTTGGGCCGGAGCTACCAGATTTGGTTTTGGCCACTCTATTGGTCAGAGGCGTAGTGCTGCTGGCCCTGAGCGTAGCCGCGAAACGCAGCGTACCGATTCGGGGCGCCGTCTGGCCCGGTCGAACTTACGCTCTGCGACTAGTTCGGTTCGGTGCCTGGCTCACCATCACCAATGTCGTCGGTCCGATCATGATGCTATTTGATCGATTTTTAATCGGCGCCATTGCAGGTGCGGCTGCGGTCGCAGTTTACGTCATACCTTTCACATTGATCAGCCAACTAGCTCTTTTCCCATCCTCGTTATCGAGTGCGGTTTTCCCAAAGTTCGCAGCTGACGCCGCAATGCGCACTAGAGAACGCGATGAGCTGGTTCGGATGACAGCATTTCTTATGACGCCTGCGGCGTGCGCGGCCGTTGTTCTGGTCGGCCCCTTTTTGCATGTCTGGCTCGGGGCGGATATTGGCACGAAATCGACGCCAGTTGCGATCGTTCTGATGATTGGCTTCTGGGCAAATGGTGTCGCACAATTGCCATTCGCCAGCTTACACGCAGTCGGCAGGACCGATACGACTGCCAAGCTTCATTTGATCGAGGTTGTACCCTACTTGCTCGTCCTATGGGCGGGCCTCAAAATCTTCGGGCTCGCGGGGGCCGCTGCAGCGTGGAGCTTACGCGCGACAGCCGATTTGCTTGCCCTCATCGCACTCGACGGCGTCGATCGAGCGGTGCTACGTTCTATCTTCGTTCAGCTGGGAGGCCTGATCGCCGTCGCCGCGAGTCTCCTTGTTACCGACCCACAAGGGGCAGTCAGATGGATTCTAGTCTCAATCACATTCGCCATTGTGGCCATGCACCTATTCCGTAACGCGCCTGACAAGCTACGTGACCAATTACGCGAGTGCATTGTGCGCGCCCATGTCAGGTGAACTGTACCGTTTCCCGATCGCGACCGCCTTGGAGATAATCAGCTGTTTGACGACGAAACAGCTCCTCGCAGCGAAAGATGTCAGACTGGGACTCTACTGAATGAATGAAGAGTCCGTAGAAAATTGGCCGTCGGAAGATCTGGAGTCGCTGACTGCCTGCCCGGTCTGCGGAAGTACCGTCGGCGTCGTTCTTTACGACAATCTCCGGGACAAGGTGTTCTATTGTGCGCCGGGATCATGGACGCTGCGTTCGTGCGGAAGCTGCGGAATTGCATACCTGAATCCACGCCCCACGCAGGATACAATCCAACACGCGTACCGGGTCTACTACACGCACAAAAAGGAAAACGAGGCGTCGGGTGGTCTCTCTTTTTACAGTAGTCTCCGTCGAGCGCTAGCGAATGGCTATAAGAACTGGAAATTCGGTACGCGCCTGGAGCCTGCCTTACAGTTGGGCGTCCTAGCTGCACATCTTTTACCCGTTCAGCGCGCGATCGCTGATAGGCAGTTTCGCCACCTCCCTCGTGTGCCCGAACACGGCAGAGTACTGGATGTCGGTTTTGGTGACGGTGGCTTTTTGGAGAATGCTCTCTCGATGGGGTGGACCGCGGTGGGGACGGATCTTGACGTCAAAGTCGTTGAGAGTGCCAGAGAAAGAGGCCTGGACGTCCATGTTGGAACAGTTCAGCAGGTTAGAGGCCCTTTCGACGCGATTACTATGTGTCACGTTATTGAGCACTTGCACGACCCTCTTGCCGTCTTGCGAAGGTGCTACGAGTTGCTAGCGCCAGGTGGAACGCTCTGGATTGAAACGCCAAACATCAACGCGCTCGGGCACATGAGATTCGGTTCTGACTGGCGCGGCTTAGAACCGCCCCGTCATCTTGTTCTATTTAGCCGTTCGTCCTTAGCGGCCGTACTTCGTCGCGTCGGCTTCTGTGACATCAGCTCTCTGCGTCAGCCGAGTTCCGTCTATGGCATGTGGCTGATGAGTTCTCAGATCCGGGAGGGCTTGGACCGGCAGCGTGAAGTGCACCTGCGGTCAAAACTGAGGCTGGAGCTTGCTCTTTTCAGGCTCTTGGAGTGGTTGTGGCCAGATCGGCGAGAGTTCATTGCGGTAACGGCGAAGAAACCCGAATAGCTGTGGAAAGGACAATCTCCGTTGCAATGTGCACCTTCAACGGGGTTCGATTCCTTGCCGAGCAGCTTCAAAGCATCGTGTCGCAAACGCGCCAGCCGAACGAAGTGGTCATCTGCGACGATGCCTCAGCTGACGGCACCCCCGACTTGGTCGAAGAGTGGGCAAGAACGGCCCCGTTCCCTGTCCAATTGCACGTAAATCCGCAGCGCGTCGGATCGACGCGGAATTTCGAAATTGCGATTTCGAAATGCAGCGGCAGCTTGATTGCCTTGTCAGACCAGGATGACGTTTGGTTGAAGCACAAGCTTGCGGTAGCGGAGGATGAGTTTTCTCGCCGACCTGCGTTAGGCATGTGGTTCACGAACGCACTAGTCACGGATGAAGAATTGCGCGTCTTGGACAGAGACTTATGGTCATCCGTCAGGCTGTCCACAGCTGCTAGGGCGAAACTTGATGATGCCGCCACAGCTGCGCAGGAGCTTATGCGTCGAAGCTATGTGACAGGTGCGACGATGGTATTCGATAGCCGTTTTGTGTCGCTTGTTCTGCCCCTTCCCGTAGATCTAATGTACTACCTGCATGACCGGTGGATTTCAACGATCATCAGCGCAGTTGCGCCTATCGGTTGTACCACAGAACCGTCGATGCTCTACCGACAACATCTAGGCCAGCAAATCGGTGCACGCGATGCCCGGTACGGTCTGGTGCATAACAACTGTGCCGTCGGCGAGCGGCGGCGCCAGTTTTACCTCGACGAGCTAAGGGCAGTCCGCACCATCGTGGAGCGGCTTCGAGAGCGCCATGTTGCGATTCACCCGCAAGTTGCGAAGAGCCTATTGGAGCGCATCAAGATCCTGACCATGCGGTCGAGACTTTCGCAGAACCGCATGTATCGGTTGGCTCCAGTCGCAGACGCGCTTCTGCGCGGGCTATACGGTCGTCACGCGGAAGGTTTCGCCAGCGCGGCGAAGGACCTTCTGGTCTGATGAAGCAGGAATTTAATCCGAGCGCTTGTTCTGAAGTCAAATCGACGGAATTGCTCTCTGCCGACATCACCGAAGCGCAGCAGGTCTGTCATCTACGCTTCTTTCGCCAGCTACTCTCGGGGAAAGAGTCCGAAGCTTCGTTCTCCTCGAACGGCGGCATTGGACAATGCCTCAGAAAACGCAATTCGATATTGCTTCACTGAAATGGCGAGAGAGAAATGCTTTAATCCGGCGCTCCGGCAGCGTCTGCGGAATCCCGGCCTATCAGCAAGTACCCCGTCGACGAACCAATCCGCCGCAGCCGCGAGATCAGCTTCTCCTGCTCTATGAAGACAGAATCCCACCTCCGGACCCACTACGGTGTCGACCTCCCCCACTCCGGCAGTGGCAAGAACTGGCACACCACAGAGCAAGTATTCTGCGGTCTTGATCGCAGATGCAGCCTGCATCGACAGCGTCTGGCGAATAAGAGAAAGTCCAAGGTCCGCGCATGCGAGCCACTGTGGCACTTCATGATGAGTCGCGCTGCGCAAAATGCATGCGGCAGCCAAATCGGAATTTCGCGAGATCATCCAGCGCGCTTCCTCCTGACATGGCATGAGAAGAAGCAGTCGAGAGTCAGGTCGGCGCTTCAGTACTTCACGAAAGTACACAAAGATCGCCTCTCCGAGGTATTTACCTGTCAGGGACGACCCTGCGTACACCAACAGTGGCGCAGCCCCGATCCCGAGCTCCACCCGAGAAGCTTCTCGCGCTTGTCTCGACATTACGTCAAAGACTTTCGGGTCCCGACCATTCGCAACGACGTGGAACCGAGCTTGTTCTACACCCGTCCGTTTCGCAAGGATCTCGATCGCGCGCCTTGTTCGGACGACGACCAAATCAGCACGCCGAATGGCCCACATTTCAAGACGGCGTAGCGCGCGATAGGAGAGCCCACGTGGGCGCCTTCCGTGGAACTCAACTCGTTCGTCATTGGGCAAACCATCAGCATCGAGCATCAGAGGCAGCGCTTTGGCAGCTGGGATTCCTGCAACTGCCGGGAGGGTGCTTCGAGGCATTACAACATCGATCTGAAAATCGGCGATTGCCTTTCGAACGTGAAAGCGCCCCCAAAGGGCAGTCGCGAAACTCCCTATTGCTACAGGGCTCCGCCACACACGAACGCTTCGGTAACCGACTCCTGCGGCTGCGCACACTTTTTCGAGTTTGGCGCGCTCATAGGCTCCGGACCATGTAAATTGAAGGACGTTGAAATCCAGCCCTTGCCGTCCCAAGCTTCTAAATATGGGCAGGAATAGACCTTCGAGATAGGCAGAATTCGGTCCATCCCATGTTATAAACAAGACGCGAGTCTTCTCAGCCATGACACCATTCATCGAATCATATCTTTGGCAAAACTGCGCCAGCCTAAAAAGTGCCGGTATTGTCCCTTCGTTAACATCGCGGCCGCAAGGCGCTTACGGCCTAACCATCCACGACGGAACATATCCTTTCTTGTCTCTACTGCAGTTATGGCGCTCGCAAGATCGCTTATGATGCTCTCGTAATCTCGTCCGGATCGAATCTCCTCGAAAGCATCGGGCCCGAGCGCGACTATCCGCTCCCGCATTAGCGTGATGGCGCATAGACGTTTCTCGTATTCTGATGTGAGGTCCTTGCCGGCACTCGGTCTCATGACAACTATCGGCGAAGCGCGAGATCGAGAACTGAAAGCCCACGTTGAGGCGTTGTGGCCATGGCGCCGATAGAGCTGCAGGACACGGTGCAGCACACGCCTGCCACCGAGTACTTCCGTGAAGTCATGAATCCAAGAATCATGGCCGTAGTTCAAGTGCGGAATCGGCGAAACAAGGTCCAGCAATCGGCTCCGGATGGCCGTCGCGCAGCCCAGCGTGAGGCTCTTTGCACTAGGTCCCAGGACTCCTGCAGCGCGCATTTGTCCAAGAACAGTCCGACCCGTTGAATCAAGATTCTCATTTGTGATCAGGGCGTCATTAACGAAGAGCAGCGCCTGCGGATCATCGTGAAACGCTTGTTCGACCACGGAGAGCTTGTCCGGGTACCAGGCGTCATCTTGGTCCGCCAGAAAGATGACATCGCCTCGAGCTAGCGATATTGCCTGACTAAAGTTACGTTCGTGCCCCAAGTTCGTCGCGTTAAAAACCATGCGAACGTCAAACGGCGCACTCGCAGCAAATTCCTTGATGATGTCATGGGTCGCATCTGTCGAGCGATCATCACATATGACGATTTCGTCAGGGAGCCGAGACTGAAGTGCTATCGTCTCTAGTTGCTTCGGGAGGTATCGCTCGCCATTGTAAGTGGTCATTGCTATTGACAGCGTAGTCGTCATCCCGATCCCTCTTCGGCCAGCGGAGCATCGATGCACTTGCGACGCTCGGCTACCTGTTGTCCTGTTCTGCGGCGGCCTTGAGGATTCCTACCACCGTTGGCGCGTGAGCGGTAAGCGAGTACTTCGCAACCGCGCGTCTGCGGCCTTCGGCGCCAAGTGCTCGACGCATGTAGGAGTCGGCGATTAGGAGCTCCAATTGGCGGCGCCATTCTTCACCGGTAATTGCCAGGAGACCTGTTTTGCCGTCGATAACGATATCGCGGTTTACACCTACGGGTGAGGCCACGACGGGGAGTCCGCAGGCCATGTATTGGATGAGTTTATATCCGCTCTTACCGCGAGCCCATTCATCACCAGAGAGCGGCATGATCCCCATGTCAAAGGACTGAACGTCCTCAATCTCGCGTTCCTCCGCCCAGCTGACCAGCTCCAGCCCCGGAAAGCTATCGTCCCGGGCTGCCGCGCCGGCTCCGACGATCTTGACGCGAGCCCGACCGCTGCTCACCAGATCTTCGAGCAGCGGAAGGAGCGGCCGCACATATGGCCACGTGGTCGGGGAGCCAATCCAGCCGATTACAGGCGGCAGCGCGTGATCAGTGCTAGCCGGCCTGTATTTGTCAGTGTCGACCACCGTCGGAATCACCACGGTGTTGTGACAATATCGCGAGACATATTCCCGGAGGTAGGCGTTCCCGCAAATGCAAGCAGCCGCGGCACGCAGCAATGGCTCGAACTTCCCTCCGAGGATCGAGCGGACAAGCCGATTTCGGTGGCGGTCGTAGGTATGAAAGAAGGCGTCATCGATATCGTAGATAATGGGCCGCCTACGCAACAGCAGAAGGCGTTCGAGTGGAGAGGGTAGCCAAGGGAGCAGCTCGCCATAGACGAAGACTACGTCGCCGAGTGGCTTGAGAGCGATCTCGCCGAGGCGGCGCACATAGGCAGCAGCGATATTTCTTCTCGCATAACGCCTCCCTGTAGCCAGGCTCGCAACATACTCGTCATCGAGGAGCGGCCGGAAATCGAGTTCAAGTCCCGCTGCCTGCAGCGCAGGCATGTACTGTAGGAGCCGCTGGCGCGTACTCGCAGCCATCCGACCGTATTTCGTGAAGGCAGTAATCCGCATTCAGCCCCTCATCGGAAAGCGCCAATCAAGGCTAAAGCGGGTAGAATTGGTAGGGAACCCACTCGCTGGAGAACTGCGCAAAATTGAGCCAGACAAACTCGACGAGGAAGCAGTAGGCCGTCACCATCACCGTTCCAAACAAGCGCGACTTGAAAATCAGCGGCACCCTGCCGAGCACCGCGATCTGCAGCGGGATGATGTAGAGGGAGATGCGATCGACCGCCGCCGAAGACGGACTGAGAACCAGGAAGACCAGGGCCGCGACCGACGCGAAGGAGAAGTTTCTCCACACCTTCCATTCCAACGGAGACAGCTCCAGCTTTCGCCGGGCAAGCCAAAGTAGGATGGCCGCAAGCATGTTCATCGCGATCCGGATCGCCGCACCTTGGGCGGAATAAGCGGAGCGAATATAATTCTCGACAAAGTTGTCCATCGCGTCGCCCAGAAACAGGTCGTAGAGCAATATGCCTCCCGCGAGCACAATCAGCATGTTGACGAGCCGGTTACGTTCCGCGGCGAGCGCGACGACAGGAAATGCGACAATCGCCGTCTTGTGAAATAGCGCCGCGGCAGCGACGTAGATGCCGTAGCGCACGATCGATCCCCCCCGAAGGAAGTCGGCAATGCCGGCCATTACCAGACCGAGTGCCACCGCCTGGCGAGTGTACCCCATCGCGATCACGATGACTGCGTAGGGGACCGCTACAAGGGCGGCGAGCCAGGGTGCGGGCTGCGTGCGGCACAATTGGAACAGTCCCCAGACGAAGATCACCGCGCAAATCGAGTTCACCAGCCAGACTTCGCCGTCGAGACGATAGGCGATCCAGTTCACGGCCTGGTATGCCGGATCGCCGATCGACAGCGCATTGGCGAACGGCAGCGGGCCGGCGCGGTAGTACATGAACTCATAAGTGTCCCAGTCGCCGCCGACATTGTACCTGAGGCCGATGAGAAGCGTCATGACCACGGCACCAATGGCGAAGAACACGCCCGGCCGGCGCATCTTCTCGCCCTTGAAGGACCCGGCGATGATCGCGCCGGCCGCGAAGAGAGCGAAGAGAAGCCAGTAAGCCGTCAACTGTCGGTGTCCCTGCTCAGCGGCCGCGCAGGTTGACGGCGGCGCGCATCAAATGACCAGGTTCCGCGTGGGTCTGAGCTCTTCCTCCTCCTTGCGCGGGGCCGAACGGCCCCCCGCGAGCAAAGCCAGGCACATGCCGAAGCAGGCGGCGACGGCAGTGGTCCGAAGCGGAAAATCGACAAGGCTGTGGACGAGAATTGCACCGGACGCGATCGCCGCGGCCCGGGCGAACGGGTTCGCCTGCCTACTGCTCCAGGCCCGCCACGCGGCAGCTCCCCACCAGACGAGAAAGAGCAGCATCAGCACGACTCCAGCAAGGCCGAGCTCCAGCGCGATCTCGGCATAATCGTTGTGGGCATGCACGACATAAATGCTGGTGACCTGATCGGGCCGCTCATAGAGTTGGTAGACGCTCCTAAACGAGCCGAGCCCGGAGCCGGTAGGCATGAAGTCGGCGACGGCTCGCGAGGTTGTCGAGAGAATTTCGCCGCGCGACTGCACGGCGCTCCTGGCATGTTCGCCGACCCGCGCCGATCCGATCGGAGTGACCTGCAGCGCAATGACGGCGCCGAGAAGAAGAAGCGCCGCGCCGATAAGTGCCCAAAGGCGCAGACGGCTGCGGCGCGGAAGGACGATGAGTGCGCTGGCGGCGAGCACGGCAGGCGCAAGGGCGTAGCCGGCGAGCGACCCGTTGAGCGCCACTCCGATCACGAGGATGAGCCCGATGGCGGCTCCGCTGGCGAGGAACGCCGCGCGCCGCTGAAGGCTCCTGCCCGCTCCGGCAGCGACGGCCGCGGCAATGAAGGGGATGGTGGCGACGAGCAAGGTCGCCATGTGATCCGCATTGGCGAAGAACCCGACGGCCTTCCCAGGGTTGGTCTGGTCGTAGAGATACCAGTGCGAATTCACCGGATCGCCG
>Ga0157373_10004238_pt1 | contig 10822 bp, 7 predicted proteins | sample C65metaG_FD_113460 | JGI IMG/M metagenome (GOLD analysis project Ga0157373, IMG submission 113460) | Corn rhizosphere microbial communities from Kellogg Biological Station, Michigan, USA - C6-5 metaG | ecosystem: Host-associated > Plants > Roots > Rhizosphere > Soil | place: USA: Michigan...
ACTGCAGGGCGTTGATTCCGCCTCCGCCGTCGACAAGGCCCATGAGCTTGCCACGTCCGCTCACTGTCACCAGATCGTCGTCGCTGCCCGTTTCCAGCGCGTGCCCCTTGGGGCCGTTGAGGGTCTTGGTGACCTTGGTGTGTCTTGTCTGCGGTGCGCTGGCGAACGTCTTGAGGCGGGCTTGCATCTGGGCGGTCGTTTCCGGGGGCGAGGCCGGAGCGTCATCGACCATTGGCTGAGCCATTGAAACGTCGGCGCAACCGAGCACCAGGGCAATCGCCAAGGCGAGGTATTGGGGTGGGAATACGTGTTGGACTGGCATTGAATGCGGCCTCTCGTAAGGGAGTCCGCACTTTAAAAATTCATCCTTGGAGCGCGATGCCAGCCATTGCTGCGCCTGCGGCGAGAGATCACGACGAAAGCCGTAGGCCGGTTGCACGCGAAACAGCGCCTCGTCGCGTCAGCGTTCACGGTACGTGGCGTTGCCCTACATCACGCTCGGAACGGTCCGTTTGACAGCGATAGGGCTGTCAACTGCGCTTGAGGTACGCCTTCCCGTAATGCCGCTCCATCCGCGCCTGGATCAGCTCCAGTGCGATGGACATCAGCCAATAGATGATCGCCGCCGTGGTGAGCATTTCGATGTAGCGATAGCTGGAGCGACCATAGGACTGCGCCAGGAACATCTCCTCCCAGACGCCCATTACCGAGATCAGGGAGGAGTCCTTGAGCATGGAGATGAACTGGTTGGTGGTCGGCGGGATGATGGTGCGCATGGCCTGGGGCAGGGTGACGCGCCAGAAGATCACGGTTTCGCTCAAGCCCAGCGCCAGCGAGGCTTCGCGTTGGCCGTGGGGGACGCCGAGGATGCCGGCGCGGAAAATTTCGCTCAGGTAGGCGCCGTAGTTCAGCGACAGGGCAATGATCCCGGCGGTGACGGCGCCTGGGACCACGCCCAGTTGCGGCAGGCCCAGGTAGATCAGCAGGATCTGGATCAGCAGTGGCGTGCCACGGAAGAACGACGCATAGAAACTGGCAATGCCGAACGCCACCGCACTGCTGGACAGTCGTGCCAGGGCTGTGATGAAGCCCAGCAATGACGACGCGACGATCGAACACAGGCACAGGAACAGCGTCAGCACCGCGCCTTGCAGAAAGCCGTTGGGGGCCAGGTGCAGGCCGATCAGGTTCGGCAACTTGTCCAGGATGATCGAGAACTTCAGGTCGAAGCCCAGGAAAAAACTCGCGAACAGCACCAGCATGGCCGCCCAGGTCAGGTACAGCCGTGTGCGAAAACCGAAGATTTTCTTCAGGCGCGACTCAGCCACCGGTTGCGGTGGCTGGGAAGGGGGCGGGAAAGAGGTCATTGAGTGATGTCGGCGCCGATCCATTTCTGCGAGAGTTTGCTCAAGGTGCCATCCTGTTTCAACTGGGCGAAGACTTCACGCACCTTGCTGTCCCACTGGGCGTCGCCCTTTTCGATGGCCACCGAGTTCGGTTCTGAATACAGCGGCTCGCCGGCCAGTTTGAAGCGCTTGTCTTCGGTCAGGCGTGGCTGCGCGGTCACCAGGTTGGTCAACACCGCGTCCAGGCGTACCCCGGTACCCAGGCCAAGGTCCTGGAAGGCCACGTTGTCGGTGTCATACGGGGCGATCTGTACATTCTCGAACGGATAGCTCAGTTGGGTATCCTCGGCGCCTTCGATCACCAGGTTCTTGTTCAGGTAGCTCTCGTAACTGGAGGCGCTGGTGAGGCCGACTTTCTTGTCGCTCAGATCCTTGGCACCGTGGATCCGGTCGTCCTTGGCGTTGACCACGATCACCGCCGGCGAGGCGTAATACTGCACCGGGAAATCGAACACTTCGGCGCGGGCCTTGCTCGGTGTCATGGAGCAGATGCAGATGTCGTAGCGCCCGCTCCAGTGTCCGGCGGCGATCACGTCCCAGGACGGCGTTTCCAGGCGCAGCTTCACGCCCAGCTTCTGCGCCACGGCTTTGGCCACGTCGACGTCAAACCCGTCGAGCTGGTTCTGATCGTTGAGAAACGAGAAAGGCGGGTAGCTTTCCATCAATACGCCGCCCAGTTCTTTTTTCTGCTCGATACGGTCCAGCGTGGTGCCGGCGAATGCTTGCGACGAGGCAGCCAGCAGAGTCAGGCCCAGGGCCATCAATGGTTTAAGTTTCATGTAAGGCCCTGGCTGAAAATACAGGTTGTGGTTAACCGAAGAGTGCGTATTAAATAGTTATAAGAACAACTCCGGTAGTGAGTTATTTTCATAAGCTTATGAGTGAATCGCATATGGGCTCAGCAACGACAGTCATTCTCGACGGCGGCATGGGCCGCGAACTGCAACGCCGTGGCGCGCCGTTCAGGCAGCCCGAATGGTCGGCGTTGGCCCTGAGCGAAGCCCCCCAGGCAGTAGAGGCCGTGCACGCAGCCTATATTGCCAGCGGGGCCAATGTCATCACCAGCAACAGCTATGCCGTCGTGCCGTTTCATATTGGTGAGGCGCGTTTCGCCGCCGAAGGCCAGGCTCTGGCAGCGCTGGCCGGCGAGCTGGCCCGGCGGGCGGTGCAGGCTTCCGGAAAGGCAGTGCGTGTCGCCGGCTCGCTGCCGCCGCTGTTCGGCTCCTATCGGCCTGATCTGTTCGATGCTTCCCGTGCCAGCGAGCTGCTGGCGCCCCTGGTGACCGGCCTGGCGCCCCATGTCGACCTGTGGCTGGCCGAAACCCAGAGCTCGACGGTAGAAGCGAAGGCGATTCATGCCGGATTGCCCCAGGATGGCAAGCCGTTCTGGCTGTCGTTCACCCTCAAGGACGAAGACACCGATGAAGTGCCACGCCTGCGTTCCGGCGAGCCGGTGGCAGAGGCTGCGGCCGTTGCGGCCGAACTGGGCGTCGAGGCGCTGCTGTTCAACTGCAGCCAGCCGGAAGTGATCGGCGCTGCGATCGATGCCGCCCGGCAAACCTTCGAGCGCCTGGGGGTGAAGATCCACAGCGGCGCCTACGCCAACGCCTTCCCGCCGCAACCCAAGGAAGCGACCGCCAACGACGGGCTGGACCCGCTGCGTGAAGACCTCGATCCACCGGGCTACCTTCAATGGGCGGCGGATTGGCAGAAACGTGGGGCCAGTCACCTGGGCGGTTGCTGCGGGATCGGGCCGGAGCATATTGCGGTGCTGGCGCAAAAGTTGGCGTGAGCCGGTAGCGCATCATCGGTTGATCGATTGTCATCGCGAGCAGGCTCGCTCCCACAGGTTGGAATGCATTCCCCTGTGGGAGCGTGCCTGCTCGCGATAGCGGACTTCAGCGGTCCAAAAATATCAGCTTACGTTTCCCTCCCAGTTCCACTGCCCTCTATACATATGTACGTCATCTCAAGGCGAACGGCGCGATAGGGTCCGGGCTCTTCAATCAGAACCGGACCATTGAGATGTCGATTTCCCCCAAGGATGAACCGGGTGTTGCGTCACCTATACCTCAATCAGAAACGATCGATGCCCAAGCGAAGGAACAGCTCAGGCGGCTGGACTTGCTGGACACCCACCAGATACAGCTGACCCATCTGTTCGCAGCCGTTCCTACCTTTGACCGGGTGATGGGCGCGCTGCTGGTCGGCCTGCTCAAGGCCAGGATTCCCGCCAGGAAATTTCGTGCATCGCTGCTTCCGGACATCGAACCGGATCAATGCTATGTGAGCCGCTTCACCACGAACCCGGCCGGTGGGCGCGTCCTGACCGCCTCGGACAGCTTTACCCACGTCATGCGCAACGGTTTGCTCAGCGACACGGCGCCTGACTTCCAGAACGGTGGCGTCGGGTTCTTCACCCGCCCGGACTCCCTGGACGAGGCCGACAGCCTTTTTGCCGGCCCGCCGGACAAGGACACGTTGAGGTCCATGGAATCCGCGTTCTATCTGGCCCAGCCGACCACGAATGAACGGATGAAGCGGCAGTTCCGCGACGAACTGACGCTCTTTCGCCAGCGCAAGGGCTGGGAGGGATTGCCAGGCGTGGCGGCGTCGTCCACCACCGAAGCTGCCCTGGCGCAGTTGTTGGCCCGGCGCTTTCTGCATCTTTTCGACCTGTACAAAGCCGATCGGGATCCTGCCGCTCGGCTCAGCCAGGGCGAGCGAATCCAGCAAAGCGATGAAGACCGCCTGCTGGACATCATCACCACCCATCCTTCCCAGGCGGATAGAAGTCGCCTGTTGCGAGCACCGGTTCCCCATGTCTATGCGGTCAGGCTCGATAGCGGCGCGGCGCAGCCGCAAAAATGGCCGGCCGCGATGGTGATCAATTTTACCGACCGGCCATCGCTGTTCCTGTATTCCCTGGAGCATGGGCTTCAGCGCTTCAACGCTTTCCAGGACCTGGTCAGACAGGTATTTCCCACCCTTGAGGGCCGGGCGTGCAGGATCCAGGACATTTCCGTCGAACTGTCCGGGCATGTGTTCGAAGTGGCGGCGGCGGACCTGCTGCAGATGCAACGTGCGGCGCTGGAGAAAGTCCTCGGCGCGCCAGGAAGCGCAACGGTGACCGTGAGTGACTTTGCCCGGCAAACCGAAGATGCCCTTGGCTTGCCCCTGTTGTCACTGGCCGGGCCACTGGCGGCCCGTCAGGAAACCTTGGTGGAAAACCGTCGTCCCGGCTTTTACAAGTCCGCGACGTTTGCCGAGCGGGCCCACTATCGCCGCCTCGAAACAAAGGTATTCGATGCCGTCTATACCCTGGGCAGCGATATTCCGACGCTGGTGCAGTTCGCTCGCCGGAAGATCAAGCAGTACCTGCAGCAAACCATCCACCCGCGCATCGACGTGGACCCGGACCAGACCCTGGCCAGGCTGTTCTACGGTGATCGGGCCAGCCCCAGGCAGTCCCGTACCAGCAGTTTGACCCAATTGATGCTCGACAATCTGCGGCCGCGGCAATACCCGAACGCCATGCGCGAAGTGTTGGCGGTCTACCTTCTCGATCAACACGGTCAACGTATCCGGCATCCGGAAAACGGTTTCCTGATCACGGTGACTGGGAGTGAACTGGCCAGGATGGCGGCCAGCCTTGATGTCGGTGGCAATTATGAAATCCTGCTGCGCCAGCAAATGAATGAACCCCGGTACAAGACGGCCTGGCAGGCGTCGTACCTGGCCCACCTGGAATTCAAGAGCTATGAGGCTGCACTCAGGGGCGATGCGGTGTTCCAGGCCAGAGTGACCGATCCGGTTGCCAAGCCAGCCCATCCACGCAAACTGCTGGCTAGCTGGCTGGAGGCGGTCCTGCAATCACCCACGGCGGCGAATCGGGCCTGGGTGGGCGGACGCAGGGTTCACGTCCACGGTCTTCTCCTGGGCGGCAGCATCAGCGCGCAAGGTGGTACGCCGCGCAACGCGCTCGGCATCGATGGTGTGCTGATCTTTTCAGACCAGCCTGGGCCGGACATCAAGGGCACCGTAGGCGTGTATTTGCCGGACAGCCCCCAGGGCAATGACCTGCAAGAGTTTTCCGACCTGAGCGATGGCATTACCGGGCTGCTGCAACAGGAAGAATGGCAAGCGTATTTCCGTTCGCGCATTTCCGCCCTCGATCCAGAGGAGATAAAGCGCGCCTTGGGGCAGCACCGCGGTCGCCCTCTGATCAGTGGCGTCTTGATCGCCGATGATTGGCTTGAGCGTTTTCACCGGGCCCACGTCAACTTCCACAGCGCCTATGCGGATCACCGCTCCAACAGCAACCGGGACATTGGCCTGCAGACCGTCGCGCGGCTGGTGATGATGACGGTTGAAATTGTCATGGACCTGGCCGGCCTATTGTTGATTCCCGGTTTCCAGATGCTGGCCCGTGCCGTCAGGACCGGCCTGTTGGTGCTCAGGACCGGTGCCGTGCCAACGAATACGACGACACTGGCGTTCGTCCACGCGGTGGCAAACACCCGGAAGGCTATCGGCTTCGGTGGCGTGAGCGTCAACGTGCGAGGGCGCTCCTCTTTCCTGGCGATAACGGCTCGACAAAATCAATCTGGAGCACGGTTTGGCTTGCCCTTGGAGGAAACGCTTTATCGCCGCTATGCCGTGGCGGATAGGTCGGTGCTCCGGGGAGTGTCAGCGGATGCCCGGGGCTTTTATCGCCCCACGATCACGGACAGCGCCACGGGGCGCACCGCCCGCCAAGTGTATGTGCAGCAACCCGATGGCACGGTATTCCGGGTCCATGACCACACGCCGCTCAAGGCCATCGAGGCCACCATTGTCGACCCGGCGACGGGCTTGAACATCCGCTCCAGTGGCGTGATGAGGAGCACGGTGGCCCGTGCGCCCGATGGCCAGTGGCACGCCGTGGGCTTTGGCCTGGGCGGAGGGGGCAAGCGCCCGAGCGGGGGGCCGCCCCAACCGGGCCCGTCAGCCCCCAAGCAACCCTCGACATCGCTTCGCGCGGTGGCCGAGCTGATCCGCACACCCAACGAGTGGGACGTCGAGATCATGGATCTGGTCCCGTCACTCATCACTCGTGTTCCAAGCTGGCCGCAAAATCGCAGCTTGTTGATCATCGATCAACGGCGTGGACGCCGGGACTGGTCGATACGCTTTACCCCCGGGCAAGAGGAAAGCGGCTATCCGACGGGCGTGCATCCGCTCAGGTCCAACACTGACGTCGTGCTGATACGCACCGGTGAAAATCATTACACCTTAAGGTTGGCTGATAACACTGACGTCACGTTCGCTGCCGACGGCAATTGCTTCTTCAATGCCGTCGCTCGGGGACGGAACGAGGGGCAGCCCCAGCCAACGTTTTCGATGCAGGGGCTGCGCAATGAAACAGCCGCTTATATCGATCTGCACCCGGAGATGAGTCAGTACCTGGTGTCACCGCCCACCGGTTTGCAGCAGGCGCTGGCGGATAACGCACGCTCCCTGGAGCAATTGTTGGGCAAGGCTGCGGTGTATGACGTGAGTCAGATTGTCTATGGCACGCGCAACCCGCATAACCTGTTTCGACCGTTGGTGCATTTCTTGAACCTGTATGCCGACGACATGGTGCGCAGGACCTTGAGCCAAGCCCGGCAAGCCGACTTGCCACCCGAGATCCTGCAACACATCGGTAGCTACTTGTCCCCCAGGGCTCCGGGTCGTCCGATACTGAGCAGCATTCCTTACTACACGCAAACCGATCGATCCGTGCGGACCTTCTTCGAGGACACGCTACTGCGCCCCGTCGAAAGCTCGGAGATTGAAGAACTGCTCAACAATGAACACCTCATGTTCTCCCAGGATGTGATTCATATCATGCTCGAGTACGGGGTCAGGGCCCGAGAACTGACCGATCATCATCCCAAGAACAGTCTGGCGTATGTTCTCTACGACGATGCCCTGCACGGTCATCTCGACGAAACGCAGCTAGAGGAGCTGCTCAATGGTGCCTATCTGGTGGATCGCGATGATCTGAAAACGGCCAAGAGACGGTACGAGCAAGAGACCGGCAATGCCATGGATGACGACTCGGCGTTGTTGGAGCAGCACATCTATTACGACCGCGCCGAGGACCTGGCCGACCTGCTCACCGTGGCGCTCGGGCGATTTCCTATATTGCAGGCGCGGGCAAATATTCTTCTCAAATCCCAGGTGATCGCTTCCAACCTGGGTGGCCTGTTTCCCGTGAGTCTGCTTTCACAGTGGATACGCAACCCGAGCATATCCGACACGCGACTTCAGCTCATCGGTGATTATGTCAGTGGCCGTTATGACGAATTGACGAGGTACGCCGGCGTCGATATCAACTGGATGCGGCCGTTCGATGACTGGAACCTGAGCAGTCTGTTCACGCATCGGCAGGCTTTACTGGACTTCTTCAACTTTCTTCAGGAGGCCCGGTATATCAAGGACAGTGACTTATCTGCAGTCGCCAGGCTGTTTGGCACACCAGGGCGGCCGCTTTCGAATAGCCGGGTCGCTCTCCTGTTCAGCAGGCCGAACCTGTGGACGTCCATTCGAGCGATGCGTGGGATCTCGCGGGAAAGCGCCAGGGCCATCTGGCAGGATTTGACCAGCCCGGCGTTCAGCGACAGCAATATTCGATTCACCCTGGGGCGGCCCGGCTCGCTCAACAGCGAGTCGGCTTTCGCGGGTGCATTGATAGACAGCCTGGTCAATGAAGAGGCCCGGGCGCATCAACTGATCATGGGGTCGTACACCATGAGCGAAAGACAGGCCCAGTACTTTCTCTACAATTTCGATTTCTCGCAGAGCCCGGCGGGGTACAGTCGGCTGGATTTCGCCAGTTATGTGAGTGCTCATGGCGCGATACCGCAATGGGCCTGGCCCTATGCCCGAAGTGCGGTGACACCCGAGGTGCTCAAGCCCTTCCTGGCCACCTGGAAACCGCCTGAGTCCTGACAGCCGGCCTCGATCGATCGTCATCGCGAAGGGATTCGCGGTGGCGATCATCCATCACTCACAGCGATGAGCGACATTCCGCCAGGCTACGCACCTGTCCGTTCTCGCTTTGATTCTCTTCACTGAGCCATTGCTCGAACGCCGCGCCGATGGCCGGCCATTCCGAATCCAGCATCGAGTACCACGCGGTGTCGCGGTTCTGGCCCTTGACCACCATGTGCTGGCGGAAAACGCCTTCAAACGTGAACCCCAATCGTTCGGCAGCGTATTTCGAGCGGGCGTTGGCGTTGTTGCATTTCCACTCCAGGCGTCGATAACCCAGGGCGAAGGACTCTTTCGCCAGCAGGTAAACCGCCTCGGTGCTTTTCGGCGAACGCTGCATGGAGGCGCCGAACGTCACATGGCCGATTTCGATGCGGCCCTGGGTCGGCACGATGGACATCAGGCTGAGAATGCCCTGCACCTCGCCATTGGCGCGGTCGATCACCGTGAAGAAATACGGGTCGATGTTCGCGGCATGATTACCCAGCCAGGCATCGAACGCCTTGCGCTCGGAAAATGGACCGTAGGGCAGGTAGTCCCAGAGTTTCGGATCGGCCCCTGGGCCTTCGAGTGCCTGCCACAGGCCCTCGGCATGGCGAGCCGGATCGAGTTTTTCCAGGCGGATGAAGCGCCCTTCGATCAACTGTGTGAACGGTGCCGGAACCCCTTTCCAATCGGCAAGTGAAGTCAACATGCGGCGCTCCTTACAAGGCTTTGCGAAATTGGATGAAGCCGGGACGCTCGGCGATGCGCTCGTAGAGCTGGATCGCCGTGGCGTTGGTTTCATGGGTCAGCCAGTGCACTTTGCAGCAACCATCGGCCTGGGCGGTGGCGTAGACGAACTCGATGAGCTGGCGACCGACGCCGGTGCCACGGCTCTGCTCGGTGACCAACAGGTCCTGCAGGTAACAGGAATTCTCGATGCTCCAATTGGACCGGTGATAAATGAAGTGCACCAGGCCGATGGCCGTGTCGCCGCTCCAGGCCAGGGCCCCGTGGGTCGGTTCGCGCTCATCGAGCAAGCGTTGCCAGGTGCTCTGGCTCACCGCGTCTGGCAGTTCGGTGTTGTAGAACCTCAGGTAGGCCTGCCACAGCGGCAGCCACGCGGCGTGATCGTCGGCGGTAACAGGGCGGATCTGGATCTGGCTCATGTTCATTCCTTGGTCGAAAAGTCGGACATCAGGCGGGCGACGGCGTGGTCCAGCGCATCGTGGCTGGCCGCCAATCCCTGGCGCACTCCTGCGGCGTCGGCGGGAGCGCGGTTCTGGCTGAGTTTGCGTTTGCCTTCAAGGCGCTGGATGGGCAGGGTGAAGCCGACGATGGCCTTGAGCATGCTGTCGATGTACTCAGCCGGCGCATCGTCGATGCTCCACGGCTGGGCCCGGCCGCTTTCGTGGCGGTCGGTGAGGGCGCCGACCAGGTTGCGCACACGATGGGCATCGCTGAACACCTCGGCGTTGCCATAGGCATGTACGGCCTGGTAGTTCCAGGTCGGCACGACTTTGCCGTGTTCGGCCTTGCCGGGGTAAAACGCCGGGCTGACGTAGGCATCGGCCCCGGCAAAAATCACCAGCGCCTCGGCGCCGGATTCCAGGTCGCGCCATTGTGGATTGGCCCGGGCCATATGCCCGTAGAGGCTGCCGTTGGGGCCTTGTCGGGTGTCCAGCAACAGCGGCAGGTTGCTGGCCTGCAAGCCATGCTCGCCATGGGTGACCAGCAGGGCCAGGCGACACGCTTCCATCATCCGGTGCAATTGAGACAGGTCTTCGACGGCGAAGGCTTTGGGGTTGTACATGACGATTTTCCTTGGCGAATGCGAGCATCCTAGGCAGGCTATTGGTCTGTTGTAAGAGCCACTTAAGACCAATTCGATAGGTCCATTTTCGAGGGTTGTCATGAGCAACACCGTGCCGCCACTGTCGTTCAACCCCGCGGGAATCGAGCTGGACCGTCGCCAAGGGCTCAGCCGCCAGCTTTACCAGGCGCTGCGGGCGCGGGTGCTGGATGGACGACTGGGTAGCGGCACGCGGCTACCGGCCAGTCGTGACCTGGCGGCAGCGCTGTCGATTTCCCGTAATAGCGTGGTTCGGGCCTACGACCAGCTTTATGCCGAGGGTTTCATCGAGTGGCGGGTGGGGGACGGCACTTACGTGGCGGAGCTGTCTTCCTTGGTGCTGGACCGGCCCCTTCGCGAGCAGGCTCGCTCCCACGTTGGAAAGGGTGGCCCTGTGGGAGCGAGCCTGCTCGCGATGGGGTCTACGCCGGAAAACATATCCACAAAAGTGTCCACAGGGTTTTCAACAGGCTTATCCACGGGGTTATCCACAGATTGGCTGGATTTGCCTGTGATTCCATCCAGTAAAGTTATCCACAGCGGTGCGTTGGAGCGAGTCGAA
>Ga0157373_10004242_pt1 | contig 10819 bp, 6 predicted proteins | sample C65metaG_FD_113460 | JGI IMG/M metagenome (GOLD analysis project Ga0157373, IMG submission 113460) | Corn rhizosphere microbial communities from Kellogg Biological Station, Michigan, USA - C6-5 metaG | ecosystem: Host-associated > Plants > Roots > Rhizosphere > Soil | place: USA: Michigan...
CCTCGTCTGGATCTGACTTGTGAACGTGAGTTCGAGAGCCCGCGCAACATATCTGCACCGGCGGTCAAAGTCAACGCAATGAGAGAAGTTGGAACTACTGCGGCGCCGCGTCTTCACCGAAGTGTTTGGCAAGCGAAGTCAGATAGGAATCAATGGTTGCCGTTTGTCCGAACACGTATTGCGACATGAAACGAAAGATCACGTTTGAAACCTCGCCGTCTTCTCTGATCGTCACGCGCGTGCCTCCGCTCTCTGGCGCGAACATGTACGTCCACTGCCCTGAGTAGCCGAGATCCGTGTCGCGAATTCGCGTCACCATCTTCGCGGCAGGAACATCTTCGACCAGTTCGTAGTTGACGGTCCCATTCTTTCCGACTTCACGGAAGTACACCGGCCCTTCAACTTCAACCTGCTTCACGTCGGAACGCCACTTCGGCGCCGATTCAAAGTTCCGGCAGACTGCATAAACATCCTGCGGCGCGCGATGCAGGAGAATCGTGCGAGACGCAACGTGCGACCTCGGCAATCTCGATCCGATCAGCGCGACAATTCCCCCCAACACCACAAGGCACGCAATAACTCCGACCACAATGAAGATGAGTAATCTCATGGTTCTCGTTTTTTGTTCAGCCGTCGTGCAGCCTGGGCCAGCAAGCTCAGACCGCGCACGGCTGCCTTTCTCTCATCCGGCTCGAGTTTGTTGAGTAATGCCTTCACACGTTCAGCATCCAGCACTGAAGTGGCCGCAATCGCCTCAGCGCCGCGCGCCGTAAGACGAAGCTCACGCTTGCGACGATCGGTTTCACTCGGACTGCTCGTCAGGTAGCCGAGCTCGGAAAGACGCGCAATCGCCGCCGAAAGAGTAGAAGGCGCGACTCCAAGATGACTCGCGAGTTCACGCGGGCTCAGTCCTGATTCGCGATCGAGATGGACCAGTATCGACGCATCCTGCGAAGATATGCGCCACTTCGTCGAGACCGCCCGCACGTGATCTGTATGACAGGCGAGATAGATCTGCGGGTACAGTCGCTGCACCTCGAAAACGTCGTCATCGTTCATCGGGTGAGGATTATAGAAGGACAAAATAGTTCGTCAAATCGAACTAATCCTGATCAAGCGTAAAGTCCTGTCTCATTGTTGACAGGATTGCAGGATTGATCAAGATGATCAGGATTTCTTTATCTACCGGTCATGCGCTGGAGTTTCTCGGGATAGCGGGCGCCCTGGATTGTGATCCGGGAGGCGGCGCTGTCGATCTCGCGAAGATCGTCAGCGGTAAGTTCGATTGCGGCTGCTCCGATGTTTTCTTCCAGCCGGTTCAGTTTCGTCGTGCCAGGAATCGGAACGATCCACGGCTTCTGCGACAACAACCACGCCAAAGATATTTGCGCAGGTGTCGCGCTCTTCCGTTCCGCGATCTTGCGAAGCAGTTCGAGCAACGCCTCATTTGCTTTCCGCGCTTCCTGCGTGAAGCGCGGAAGAGAGTTGCGAAAGTCGGAACTATCGAACGTAGTGTTCTCGTCGATCTTTCCAGTTAGAAAGCCTCTGCCCAGCGGACTGAAAGGAACGAACCCGATTCGAAGCTCTTCAAGCACCGGTAAAATTTCTGCTTCAGGTTCTCTCCACCAAAGTGAGTATTCGCTTTGCAAAGCAGTCACCGGGTGTACAGCGTGCGCGCGACGGATCGTTTGCGCTCCCGCCTCGGAAAGCCCGTAGTGCCTGATCTTGCCTTCCTGAATCAGACGTTTCAGCGTTCCCGCGACCTCTTCGATTGGAACGTTTGGATCGACACGGTGTTGATAGAACAGATCGATCGTGTCCGTGCGCAGTCGCTTCAGTGAGTTTTCTGCAACTTCTCGGATGTGCTCCGGACGGCTGTCGAGATCATTCCACCTCGCGTCGTCCTCCGAAGCACGCTTGAAACCAAACTTAGTCGCGATCACCACTTGCTCCCGCACGGGAGCGAGCGCTTCACCCACCAGCTCTTCGTTCTCAAACGGTCCGTAAGCTTCAGCTGTGTCGAAAAACGTGATGCCGCGATCGACCGCCGATCGGAGCAGCGAAATCATTTGCTGCTTGTCGCTGGCAGGGCCGTAGCCAAAGCTCATTCCCATGCAACCGAGACCGATCGCCGAGACTTCCAGGTCGTTTCCAAGTTTGCGTTTTTGCATTTTGTTTAGCGGACAGTATAGATCAAATGCTGTCATGTAATCATGGTGATGGTTTCACAGGATTTACAGGATCAGCAAGATTTGCAGGATGGGTTTCTTCTTGCGTCGACGCGCTCAGTAACGTAAAACGTCACGAGTGGCAGAACTTTCCCCCGGCGTTACTCTTTCTCGCTATCGCATCACGGGAAAAATTGGTGCGGGAGGTATGGGTGAGGTGTACCGGGCTCAGGACACCGAGCTCGGTCGCTCGGTGGCTTTGAAATTCCTGCCCGCCGACGTCGCTGCCCATCAAGCCCGGGTAAAACGGTTCATTCAGGAAGCGAAAGCGGCGTCAGCGCTCAACCATCCAAACATCCTCACGGTTTACGAAATCGGCCGCGAGGATGATCACACGTTTATCGCGACTGAGTTCGTCGAAGGCGTCACACTGCGCGACCACATGCGCCAGCGACTCAGGCTGAGCGAAGTGCTGGACATCGGAATACAGATCGCTTCCGCACTCGTCGCGGCACATGCTGCCGGCATCGTTCATCGCGACATCAAGCCTGAGAACATCATGGTCCGCAAGGACGGCCTCGTGAAGATTCTCGACTTCGGTCTCGCCAAGCTCAGCGATAGACAAGACTCACTAACGGGATCCGAGTCGACGACAATCGCGCTCGTCAATACCGAACCCGGCTCAATACTCGGAACTGCTGCTTACATGTCGCCGGAACAAGCGGCTGGACGCGAGGTCGATGCGCGCTCGGATGTTTGGAGTCTCGGCGTCGTGCTTTACGAAATGCTCGCGTTGCGTGCGCCGTTCGAGGGCGCGTCGAAGAGTCACATCATCGTCAGGATTCTGGATAGCGAACCGCCACCGATAACTCAGTTCACGCCGGACGTGCCCGAGGCGCTCGAACTCATCATCGCTGAGGCATTGACGAAAGACGTCGAAGAGCGCTGTCAAACGGCGAAACAGATGCTGGGCAAGTTGAAGCGTTTGAAGCAGCGGGTTGATTCGGGCGCGGTGCTGGTGAGCTCTGGTATCAGTGGTTCCGCTCCGCCGTCGTCGGGCGGGCCGACGATGAGTTCGACGATGCAATCAACTCCCGCGCATCAAGCCACGATGGATCAGTTCGATCGGTCAACAGGGCGAGTTGCGATGCCGACACAGGGGCCGTCAGGTGTTCAATCTGCGCCGCCGCAGAGTAAATCAAACAAGGCTGTTGCGGCGTTTCTCGCGATCGGCTTGATCGTCGCCGGTGCGGTTGGCTTGGGGTTGTACAAGCTTTGGACTCAGCCGAAGCAGCTTGGTCCGGTGAGAATGACCGCCCTGACGACCGGCGGGAAAATCAGTGGCGAAGATATCAACGGCCAACTCTCGATCTCGCCTGATGGGAAGTACGTCGTCTGCGCTGCAAACGACGCAAAACAGCAAGCCAGCTTGTGGATTCGACAAATCTCGACAAACAGTCTCGTGCGGCTTGTTCCGCCCGAAAATGGTGCCTACCTCGCGACAACCTTTTCGCCTGACGGAGAACTGATTTACTACGTTGCGATCCTCGAAAGAGACAAGTTTGTGCCGACGCTTTATCGCATCGGTGTACTCGGCGGCACACCGACAAAAGTTCTCGATCGCGTCTTCAGTGCCGTCGGCTTCTCTCGCGATGGCGCCCAATTCGCTTTCGTACGCAGAAACCAGGAAGACATGGCGCTCATGGTCGCAAATGTCGACGGGAGCGGAGAACCACGAACGATCGCGACGCTCAAACAGCCGCATGGATTCTCCACTGCCGGACCATCGTGGTCGCCCGACGGAAAGCGCATCGCCTGCGGCATGTTCAATGGAACTGGCGCTGGCTACTCGACCGTCGTCGAAGTTCCGGTGCAGGGTGGAGCGCCGCAGCCGATGGGCTCACAGAAATGGGCCACTGTCGGTCGTGTGATCTGGCTTCCAGACGGCAGCGGCCTGATCATGACTGCGCAACCCGAATTCTCATCGACCGGCACGCAGATTTGGTTTCTTCCCTACCCCGCGGGCGATGCGCGCCGCATAACCAACGATTTGAATGGTTACGGCGAAGTAAGCCTCGGCTTGACTGCGGACTCAGCCACCATCGCTACTATCCAACAGACAACCGCGAGCAGCATTTGGATTACGGGCGCTAATGAAGATCAGCCGCAACAGGTTTTGAAAACCAACCTTCCGGAAACTGTCGCATGGACGCCTGATGGCAAGATTGTTTATGCGAGTCGCACCGGCGAGAACTGGGACATCTGGATGGCGAATCGCGACGGCTCCGAAAGCAGGCAACTCACAACCGACGCGTTCATCGACCAGCAACCATCGGTTTGTCCTGATGGACGCTACATCGTCTTCCAATCCAATCGCTCGCGCAGCCGGAACATCTGGCGGATGAACATCGACGGCAGCGATCAAAAACAACTGACCAACGGAGATTTTGTCGACGCAGCTCCGGTTTGCTCGCCTGATGGCCGGTTTGTAGTTTTCATGTCAGGGCGTTCGGGCACGTGGGCCGTCTGGAAGGTCAGCATCGACGGTGGCGCGCCCGTGCAGTTGACGAACCATCCATCGGAGCTTCCAATCGTTTCGCCTGACGGAAAGCTGATCGCATACTTCCACACGGACGAGCAAGCAAACAACCAACCGAAGCTGTCGATTATGCCTTTCGAAGGCGGCGCGCCGGTGAAGACGGTCGATCTTGCACGTACCGTTCAACCGATCGCCTTTGCCTGGATGCCCGATGGACGTGGGATCGCGTACCTCGACACCGGCTCAGGAATTCTCAATGTGTGGACGCAGCCGCTTGACGGCGGCGCGCCAAAACAGTTAACTAACTTCAAGTCAGAATTCATAACCAGTTTTGCCATCTCGCGCGAAGGCAAAATTGCCGCTTACCGCGTTTCCGCGACGAGAGATATTGTCCTGATCAAAGATTTCCGCTAAAGCACTACCCAGATCCCGCGAAGGAGAGCCTCCCAAATGAATCAAAAAGAATGGACCATCATGATCTACATGGCGGGCGACAACAACCTCGCCGTCGACATGGCTTACGCCATGGAACAAATCAAAGGAGTCGCGGCCACAGGCGCCGCCAGCCCAAACCTTTTTGTTTACTACGACGGCAACTCGCCCGCGATCCCGACTCTGTATTGTGATTTTTCCGAACCGGGTAAAGCTCGATATGTCCGGTCGTACAAAGTGCCCAACAAACTCTACGCCGTTTCGAAGAAGCAGAACGAGAACGCCGCTGACCCGCTGTCGATCATCAATTTCGTCGACTGGTGTGTTAACACGGTCGAAGTCGAAACAGACGGCGAGATCAACTACGGGCGCCGCGCGCAAAAGTATGCGCTGATATTCTCCGGTCACTCGCTCGGCTTCCAGGATATCGGGTTGTTCAAAGACGAGACGACCGGGAAGTCGATGAAGATGTTGGATTTTTATGGCGTGCTGCAAAGGCTGACGTGGACCAAAGAGCAGCTGGAAGCAGACGCCGACAACCACGACTGGGACGCTGATGTGCGAGCGACCGAAACAATGCCGCTGATTGGTCAGAAGCTCGACATACTCGGTTTCGACAGCTGCGTCATGGGAATGCTCGAAGTCGGTTATCAATTCAATGATGTGGCTGAGACGTTGATTGCTTCTGAAGGAAGCGTTCCGAGCGCCGGTTGGACTTACGCAAAGATCCTCGGTTGTTTGACTCGCGAGAATAGCCGCAACGTCGACGTTCGCACCGTTGGAGAACTTTTCGTGCGAGAGTTCATCGGTAGTCAGGACTCGTATACCGTCGGTGGCGTGTCAGTTGACATGGCAGCGTGGGACCTGAATCGGTTCGCGCACCTGGCTGACGCATTCGATGGTCTGTCTGAAGTTCTACTCGAGTGTTTCAAGGATCCGGAGACCCGAATTTATCGACAGATGGAGCGAGTGATTCTTCAAGTGCACTGGAAGTGTCAGTCGTACATGTACGATCAGAACGTCGATCTCGGCGACTTCTGCGAACTGCTCGATCAGGAGTGTGGCAAGGTCGCGGAAGAGCTTGGCGAAGGCGAGGACGTTGACTTCCTGAGAAACGAAGTGCAGGAACGATGCCGAGTCGTTTTGCGGGAATTAAATGAAGCTGTGATCCTGAGTGGTTTTAGCGGCGGTGGTTACCAGTACTCGAATGGCGTTTCAGTGTTCTTCCCGTGGTCGCGTGAGGCCTATGAAGTATCGCGGAAGAACTACGAGAGCCTGTGGTTTACGAAGGACGGCAAACGCAAACAGCGCTCGTGGGCCGACTTTCTGAAGAAGTATCTGTATGAGGTCACGTGGCGAAGATGTGAGCTGCCGGCGAAAGAGGCGCCTGTCGGAGCGAGATACCGGTATCAATCAGGTGTGAAATTCGACGAACGGTACGACGCCGGATTGTATCTGGGTGCGGCCGCCGCAGCTGGTGTTGGCGCCGGGAACGGCAAGATCTCCGGTCAGGAGGGAACCAAGATCGCAGGCCAGGAAGGCACGAAGATCGCCGGTCAGGAAGGCACCAAGATCGCAGGCCAGGAAGGCACGAAGATCGCCGGTCAGGAAGGCACCAAGATCGCTGGTCAGGAAGGCACGAAGATCGCTGGTCAGGAAGGTACCAAGTTGGCAGGCGGTGGCTCGAGTCGATACTTCGAGAGCTTAAAACTGTTCAAGAACATCGAAAGCCGCTGGGACATTTCCGGCTTCACCAAAAAACCGAACGGACGACCTTGATAGAAGTTTATTAGCCGCAGATCACACGGATTCGATCCGGATCCAATCCGTGTTATCTGCGGCTCGGCTTTTGTAAACATACTTCCGCAATCGAGAGCATCGACAGCGCGCGCTGATACTTGTCAGTCAGCGCGCTGCTTTGAGCCAGTGCGGTATCGAAGTCCATCTTCGCCATTTCTCGAAACGCGCGCTCCGGATCGAGTCCCGGCATGTAAAACCGCAGCCTGTACTCGCCCTTGTGACGACCGCCTTTGGCCATTCGCTTCGGAGTCTTCTCCAACGCTTGATCGTCGCTGACGAAATCCGGAGCGTCGAGGCGGTTAATGGAACTGATCGCGTCTCCCAAAACTGCAATCGATCGATTTAGATCGATCTTCGCGTAAAGATTTGACGAGGTCAGTAACGCGCGTGCCGCGAAGATATTCACGCCGGCTCTCTTTGCGTCGGCGATTGCCGCTTCGAGTAGTTCCTGCGCATTTGTCTGCCCGTCGCCGCGAGTCAACAACGCTCTCGCGATCTCGTTCAGGAGGTAAGCACGTATCTCCTTGCCGTCAACTTTCGCGGCAAGTCTCTCCGCCTCGTCGAACAGTTTTTGTTGCGTCGCAGCAGTGGCGCGCTGAAAGTAGTGCCACTCGATTAAATGCGCGCGCAGAGTCGGGTCGCTAATCTCGTCAATCGTCTCGATCACGCGCTCGAGACTCTCATTTTCCGAACCTAACACTGCTGTCGCGATCATTTCGTCGCGCTCGTAAACATCAGTTGTCTTCTGCGCGGCGCCTATCCGTTCTTCAAACGTCTGCCGCGGTTTAGCCGCAGCTTCGCGTCCCGGCTGTAGAAATAACTTCTGTTGTTCAACTGAAAGCGAAACCAGGATCTTCTCTCGCGCGTCCGTCAACTGCGGCAACAAATCAGGCAGCGACGCTCTCACCTGAGGTTCGAGTTTCACCAGCCCCTCTAAAATGCGCACCGTCCCGGGAAGCCGGCCCTGAGTTGGATCCTGATACATATCCGCTGGGTCTAAGGGCGACTCGAGTGCTTGTTGCGCGCGACGCAGCATTGTCTCCAGGAACCGTCGTTGCAGGGATTGATTGGGTTCGAACTTGCCTGGCATATCCGGATAAAACGAGAAGATCGGCGTGTTGAGCAACTCGCTCCAACCGAACGGATATGCTTGCAAGTAGAGAAACTCTCGCATCGGGCGCTCGGCGTAAGTCGTGAGTGCCTGGACGTAGAACTGATCTGCTTCCTGGTGATTGATCTCCCAGAGCTTGTATAGAAACCGAGTCAGTTCGGAACTCGCCGGGTAATTCAAACTCGCCCGCGCGAGGTCGAGGGCTGCGCCATAATCCGTCGCGATCAGTTTATTTGCTGAATCGAGCAGCCTGGCTGCTGTTAGCACGTCGTTGACTGAATCTCTCGTCGATGGCGCCTCACGATCCGGCTTCAACATCTGTCGCGTTAACTCTTTGGCCCATGCCGGATCGCGTTTAGCGACCGCGCGGATGACGATGTGACGCTGATCGGGAACCTGCAGCCTCAACAGTACTGATCGGGAACCTTTCTGCTCGGCCTCTTTCTCGTTCTCGATTGCCAGTTCGAACGCTTCAGTAAAAACGGCGCGTGCCCGCTTCTGCTCGTGCGGCCATAGGAGATCCGCTGCGCGGATCAGGACGGCAATGCGTCGACCCGAATCGTTGAAAGTTCTTGTGAGGTCGACCTGCTGCTTGATGATGTCAAGCGCGTTGTCGCGCGTGCAGAGCGGCGACTTCCCCGCTCCAGCGCCGAAAATGCAAGCGGACAGAAGAACCACATATTTCAGTTTGTGCCGCAGTGTCATTCTGGTATCGTAAACGCCTCAAGACAGCGAACGTTCCGCAAAGTCAAACCATAACGAATGCCACAAAAAGGCACAAAACTCTCAAACGCGTTCAGAAAAGCATTGGTGCTTTTTTGTTTACTTCAAGTTTTCGAAGCTCATGCTCGTGCTGATCCACTTGCGCGCACCGTCACGATCTACCGCGACACGTACGGCGTGCCTCATGTCTTTGGCCGCACTGACGAGAGCACTGTGTTCGGCTTTGCCTACGCTCAAGCTCAAGATAACTTTTGGCGCGTCGAGGAAAACTTCATCTTCGCACTGGGCCGGGCTTCCGAGTTGTACGGCGAACGCACTCTCGACGAAGATCGACTCAACCACGCACTCGAGATCCCGAGATTAGCACGCGAAGAATACGCGCGCATGGACCGTCACATGCGCTCCTTGTGCGACGCCTACGCCGCGGGACTGAACTACTACCTCGCGCGTCATCCCGAAGTTCGCCCGCGACTGCTGACCAAGATCGAACCGTGGTACACACTCGCTTTCATCCGTTACAACTATTACCAGAACGGCTTCGCACACGACAGAAATCTTCGACGAATCACACTCCAAACTGCCGCGATCGCCGACGATCTAAAAGAACACACGGGTTCGAACGGCTGGGTAATTGGCCCATCGAAAAGCGCGACTGGCCACGCGATGCTTTTCATCAACCCGCACCTGCCGTTCTTTGGTCCGGGCCAGGTTTACGAAGGTCATGTGCACAGCGACGAAGGCTGGAACTTCACCGGCTACACGCGCTTCGGCTTCCCACTTCCGTACGTCGGTCACAATGAAAACGGCGGCTGGGTCAGCACTGACAATGCCGCAGACTTAACAGACGTCTATCTCGAAACGTTCGACGATCCGGCGCGTCCACTCGCTTACAAGTATGGCAAAGAATACCGCCTCGCGACTGAGCGCGTCGAAGAAATTCAAGTTAAGACTCCGACCGGTCTCGAGACGCGCAAGTTCACGATGCGCAAAACTCATCACGGACCGATCCTCGCCTCGCAGGACGGCAAACTGCTCGCATTACGCATGGCGAAGTTTGAATCGGACGGCTGGCTCCGCGAGTGGTACGACATGACGCGCGCCAACTCGCTCGCGGCGATGAGGCGTGCGATGACGCCGCTCAACATGCTGTTTGGTAATGTGATGTATGCCGATCGTCAGGGAAACACGTGGTATCTCTACAACGGCGCGGTGCCTCGTCGCGATCCGCGTTTTGACTGGACACAACCGTTGGACGGCAGCGACCCGGCGACCGACTGGCAGGGCTATCACACCATCGATGAGTTGCCGCAGCTCACAAACCCGAAGACCGGCTGGATGCAAAACTGCAACACCACTCCTTTCCTGCTGACAAGTGAAGGCAATCCCGATCCGAAACAGTTTCCGAAATACATGGTCCAGGAAAGCGACAATCCTCGCGGCGCGATCTCGCGAGAGATTCTTGCGAGTAAGCCAACGTTCACGTTTGAAGAGTGGACGCGTGTCGCCTTTGATACTCGTGTGATGAGCGCCGGCAAACGTTTGCCGGGACTGCTCGCGGAACTCAAACACCGCCTCAATAACTTTCAGCGGACAGCGTCACAAGAAGAAGAACGGTTGCGCGAAGTCTACTACGAGCTCTCGGACTGGGACCAACGCAGCACTAACAACTCGGTCGCCATGACGATCTTCAGTCTCTGGCACGATCGTGTGACGAGAGATGAGAACATGAACGCCTACCTGGCGCTCATCGATACACTCAATGCACTTCAACGCGATTTTGGGACCTGGAGAGTTAAATGGGGCGAGCTCACGCGCCTGCAACGTATCGACGAAAGCAAGGACGAAGACTTCAGCGACGCGAAACCGAGCCTGGCAGTTAGCGGTGTGAATGGTAACGACGGAGCTGTATTCACGTTTTACGCCACACCTGAGCGTGGACAGAAACGCCGGTACGGCGTTGCCGGTGGAACATATATCAGCGTCGTTGAGTTTGGTCCAAAAGTTCGCGCGCTGTCCATTCACACATTCGGCGCGAGTGGCGATCCG
>Ga0157373_10004243_pt1 | contig 10818 bp, 8 predicted proteins | sample C65metaG_FD_113460 | JGI IMG/M metagenome (GOLD analysis project Ga0157373, IMG submission 113460) | Corn rhizosphere microbial communities from Kellogg Biological Station, Michigan, USA - C6-5 metaG | ecosystem: Host-associated > Plants > Roots > Rhizosphere > Soil | place: USA: Michigan...
ATTTATGAAAGAGATAAATTAAAGTCAATCCCCATCATCTTTATCACTGCTTACAGCAACGATGAAGATTATATTTTCAGCGGATATAAAATGGGCGGCGTTGACTACATTTATAAACCCATCAATCCGGATTTACTACGCGCGAAAGTGGGTGTTTTTGTTGAGTTGTACCGAAAAAATGAGCAGCTCATCAACCATGAAAAAAAATTATTGGCGGCCAATAAATCTTTGCAAAAAGAAATTGAAGAACGAAAAATTTCAGAAGAAAAAATCAAACTGCTGAATAAACAATTGGTTGAAAATAATCTGCATCTGAAAACAGTAAATGAAGAATTAGATCGGTTTGCCTATGTGGCTTCACATGATTTGCAGGAACCATTGAGAAAAATTATGGTGTTTAGTGATAAAATTATTTCTGCAAAAGACGATCAGAAAGAAGTGGAAAAATATTTGAATAAGATCAGCAATTCTTCTGAGAGAATGCAATTGCTGATCAACAACCTTTTGCAGTTTTCAAGACAGTCATTGAACGAAGCGGATTTTGTTAATGTGGACCTGAATGAGTTGGTAAAAGAAGCGATGATAGAATTGGAAATGGAGATTGAAAAAAATGAAACGCTGATAAAAGTTGATCCACTGCCTGTAATATATGCAGTTCCAGGCTTAATACGCCAGTTGTTCTACAACCTCATCAGCAATGCTATTAAATTTAAAAGAAAAAACGCGCACTCTGTTGTTCATATTTCTTCTGAAAAAATCAAATCTTCTGAAATTAAAAATTCTTCCAGGCACACTGCTGGAATTGATTATTATAAGATCTCAGTTTCAGATAATGGAATTGGTTTTGATGAAAAATATGCAGAAGATCTTTTCCTTGTTTTTAAAAGGCTTCACAGCTATCATGAATATGAAGGCACCGGTGTGGGACTTTCTATTTGTAAAAAAATAATTGATAAACACAATGGCTTTATCTCTGCCCGTGCAAAACCAAATGAAGGTGCTACATTCACCATTGAATTACCCGAAAAACAATTGAAAGAGATTGTTTAAAAATTTTCATCTTTGCACCTTTGTCAAAACTAATGTTCCCTTTAAAATTTATTTAGAAAAAGAAATGGCAATATTTGTTTGTTTACTGCCAAATGATTTTGTAAAGTTTTTTTGAAAAAGATCAAGAATGAAAAAAAGAATTGAATTTAAAATATTTATCAGGACGCTGCTTTTGTTTATTACGCTGATGACTGCATCTGTTTTATTTATTACCAGCAATTCTATTTACCTCGTTTTATTGTCTCCGATCATCATTTATCAGCTGGTGGAATTATATCGTTTTCAATCAAAAGCACAAAATGAACTGGACCAGTTCATACAATCTATCCGTTATCGCGATTTTTCAAGACATTTTGATGTAAAGCATGCCCCTGTTGAATTACAGCCATTGCGGGAAGGTTTTAACCAGATAACTACCACATTTAAAGATATCACTAAAGAGAAAGAAACTTCTTTTCAATATTTGCAAAAAATATTGGAATTAGTGGATACCGGAATTATGTCATATGGAGTGGAAAACGGAGATATTATCTGGATGAATGAATCACTAAAAAAGATGTTGCAACTGCCTTATTTAAAAAACATTCATTCATTGATGACGCGTGATGAAAACCTGTTTAATGAGATCAGTTCTTTGAAACCTGCAGAAAGTAAAATTGCCATTGTACATCTGGAAAACAGGTCTTTTAAAATTTTGCTTTCGGCAACTGCTTTTCAAACCGATGGACAAAAATTTATGTTGATCGCGTTTCAGAATATCAATGAGGCTTTGGATGAAACCGAATCCAAAGCATGGCAAAAATTATTGAGCGTGATGACACATGAAATTATGAATTCGGTTGCGCCAATCTCTTCACTTGCGGACACTTTAAAGAACCGGCTCGAACAATCTATTGAACAAATTAATAACACCAATGGCGCTGTTCATGATCTTGAAATTGGAATTGATACCATAAAACGTCGCAGTGAAAGTTTATTAAAATTTGCAGAAACCTATCGCAATCTCAACAAGGTTACCAAACCAAATCTGAAAAAGATTTATGTGCGCGATCTGTTTGAAAATCTATATCAATTGATGGAACCAACTTTGGATCAAAAAAATATTGAAATGGATATCGTGTTAAAAGATCCGAATTTAACTGTGGAAGTTGATCCAAGCCTTATTGAACAAGTGTTGATCAACCTGGTCGTAAATGCAAAAGAAGCACTGAAAGACAGGCCTGACGCGAGAATCGTCCTAAGCGGTTTGTTGAGCAGCAAACAAAAACCTTTGATAAAGGTAGCTGACAACGGAACCGGCATTGAAGAAGATGTTTTAGAAAATATTTTTATTCCATTTTTCAGTACCAAAAAAACGGGCAGTGGAATTGGCCTAAGCTTATGCAAACAAATTATGATGCTACATAAAGGAAACATCAATGTTCATTCTGTGGTGGGCGAAGGCACTGTTTTTACTTTGCAATTTTAAAATAAAAATTATCAGCCCGTTCGCTTCGCGGAAGTCGAATGCATTTATTTTTTTGCAATTATCTTTGCGAAAAATTTTTCTATGAATTTACACGAATACCAGGCGAAAGAATTATTGAAAAGATATAATGTTCCGGTTCAGGAAGGAATTGCATGCAGCACTGTTGCAGAGGCAGAAGATGCGTATCGATTTATTAATAGTGAATATGGGAGCAAGTTTGCGGTGGTTAAAGCACAGATCCATGCAGGCGGAAGAGGCAAAGGAAAAATTCGTGGTACAGAACAAAAAGGAGTTGCTGTTGCCAAAAGCCTGGAAGATGTAAAAACCATTGCGCAAAATTTATTGGGTGGTACTCTCGTAACAGTTCAGACAGGTGAAGCAGGAAAAGTGGTCAATAAAATTTTGGTAGCACAGGATGTTTATTATGAAGGTCCGGAACCAGTGAAAGAATTTTATTTATCTATTTTAATGGACAGATCGAAAGGGAAAAATGTGGTGATGTATAGCACAGAAGGTGGCGTTAATATTGAAGATGTTGCTCATGATACTCCTGAAAAAATATTTAAAGAATGGGTGCATCCTGGCGGCGCATTATTGCCGTTCCAGGCACGGAAAATCGCATTCAACCTCGGTTTGAGCGGAACTTCATTCAAGAATTGTGTAAAATTTGTAACGAATTTATACAACGCCTTTGTAGGCTTGGATTGCAGTATGTTGGAAATAAATCCGATGTTCAAAACAAGCGACGGAAAGATCATTGCAGTGGATTGTAAAATGAATATTGATGACAATGCGTTGATGCGTCATCCTGATATTGCTGCATTGCGTGATGTAAGTGAAGAGGATCCAACAGAAGTGGAAGCAGCAAAATACAATCTGAATTTTGTGAAATTGGATGGTAATGTTGGTTGCATGGTGAATGGTGCCGGCCTTGCCATGGCAACGATGGATATGATCAAATTAAGTGGCGGCGAACCTGCAAACTTTTTGGATGTTGGTGGAACTGCCAATGCACAAACTGTAGAAGCCGGATTCAGAATTATCTTAAAAGATCCAAAAGTAAAAGCAATCCTGATCAATATTTTTGGCGGCATTGTTCGGTGTGATCGTGTAGCTCAGGGCGTTATAGATGCTTACAAATCCATAGGAAACATCGACATTCCAATTATTGTCCGGCTGCAGGGAACCAACGCAGAAGTTGCCAAAGAATTAATTGATAAAAGCGGATTGAAAGTAGAATCAGCAATTTTATTGAGCGAAGCTGCTGAGTTGGTGAATAAAGCGGTAGCTTGATTAATTTTTCAAATATAGATTGATTAAAAAAAGATTGGAGAGAATAGTTTTTTAATAACAAATCAACTGAAAGTTTCTCTTATCTTTTCCCAGAATGTTTTGTCGTTTTTATCAGGCTTCGGCTTGAAGTTTTCACTGTCCTGCAAACTTTCAAGAGCTGCTTTTTCGGTTTCGGAAACATTTTGTGGAGTCCACACGTTTACCTGGATCAATTGATCCCCTTTCTGATAACCCCCGTTGATAGAAGGGAAACCTTTTCCTTTCAATCTGAAAATTTTTCCGCTCTGTGTTCCGGCGGGAATTTTAATCTTAGCGCGTCCGTCAATGGTGGCCACTTCTGTTTGTGTTCCAAACACAGCATCAGGGAAAGAAATATAAAGATCAAAAGCAACATTCAAACCTTCACGGTGTAAATAAGGATGTGCTTCTTCTTCAATAAGAATAACCAGGTCGCCGGGACCGCCACCACGTTCGCCCATATTTCCTTTTCCGCTCATGCTCAGTTGCATTCCTTCCTGTACGCCGGCGGGAATTTCCAATGTTACCATTTCTTCACCATACACTCTTCCTTCACCTTTACAAACAGTACATTTATTGGTAATTACAGTTCCTTCTCCGTTACAATCAGGACAAGTGGTTACAGTTTGCATTTGTCCCAGGAAGGTGTTTTGAACTCTTCTTACCTGGCCATTTCCTCCGCAGGTTCTGCAGGTTTGGGAACTGTTTTTATCTTTTGCTCCGGAGCCGCCACATGACTGGCATGAAACGTATTTTTTTACTTTGATCGTTTTGGTAGTTCCTTTCGCGATTTCTTCATAATTCACTTTAATTTTCACACGCAAATTGCTTCCTCTTGTTCCCCTGCTCCTTCTTGAGCTTCTGCTTCCGCCGCTGAAGAAACTTCCAAACATGTCATCACCGAAAATATCTCCAAACTGGCTGAAAATATCGTCCATGTTCATTCCATGACCTGAGAATCCACCGCCTCGCCCCGGCCCAAAAGCGTTATGACCAAAACGGTCATACTGCGCACGTTTTTCTGAATCACTTAACACTTCGTATGCTTCTGCTGCTTCTTTGAATTTATCTTCTGCAGTATGATCTCCGGGATTTCTGTCAGGATGAAATTGCATCGCTACTTTCCGGTAAGCTTTTTTTATTTCATCCGCTGAAGAATTTTTATTTACTCCCAGAACTTCATAATAATCTCTTTTTGAGGACATGGTATTTGCCATAGTATTTTAGTGTAGCTGCCATTTATGAACTTTTGACAGTTACGGTTTTATTTTAATTTTGAATGTCAGGAAAGATTATTTGCCTACTACCACTTTGGCAAATCGAATCAGTTTATCGTTAAGGTAATAGCCTTTTTGAACTTCCGCTACCACTTTCCCTTTTAATTTTTTATCATCGACGTCAATTTCTGAAACGGCTTCATCTTTTTCCACATCAAATTCAGTATGCAAAGTACTAATTGGTTTTAATCCTTTTGACTGAAGATTTTTTCTGAACTTATCAAAAACGAGAAGGATTCCATCTTTCAACGCCTTGTCCGTGTCGCTTTCCTTTAGCTGTTGTTCAGCACGGTCCATATCGTCCAATACTTCCAATAATGAAACAATCACTTCTTTACCGGCTGTTTGCCTGATCTCAATCGCTTCTTTTGAAGTACGTCTTTTATAATTATCAAATTCAGCAAAAAGACGGATGTATTTTTCTTTTTGTTCTGCTAATTCATTTTTCAGCTTATCGGTCTCTTCCAGTTTTACACCTTCTTCCTGCGCTTCATTTTCTTCTGTTGCCGGTAAATTTTCTTCAGTTATCTCCATCGGTAATTCTTCTTCTTCGGCGGTGTTTTTAGGGTGATTCTCTTGCATTTCTTTCTAAATTTTTTCCGTTACTAAATTGACTGCAAAGGTAGTACAGTCAAACTTTTTGCCAATCTTAAATATTAGACAAAATGACACAAAAGCGGGGCAGGGAAACGTGAAAAGGTGTTAAATTATTTAACCACCTGGAATTTTCCGGATTCTACAATAGTACCTTGTTTATCACGAAGCTGAAAAATATAAACGCCGCGGTAAAAGTCGGTAAGGGATACAGACATTTTTTGGCTGGTAACCTGGAGTTCTTCCACTTTTTTTCCTATAAAATTAAAAATCACCAGGCTATAGGAATTATCATAGTTTTTAGAAAATTCAAAATTGATGAAACTGACTGCCGGGTTGGGGTAAAATTTAACCGTTTTTGCAACGTCTGTTGTGAGAGTAAGAGGAACAGATTTAGCCTGCGCAAAGCCGCTAAACTGAAAACCACTAATAAATATAAGTATGTAAATAATTCTTTTCAATATTACAAAAGTATCAATTAAAATTTAATGTACAAGTTTCGCGCCTTTTTATATTTCAATAAAAAACAGTTCGTTAAAAGTATTCCGTTTTATCCGATTGATAACGGCTTATAAGGTTTAAAATTGCAGTGAAATTTATTTTCAATAAAATTTTTTTGAATAATCTGACTCTCCTATATTTGCACTCCCAAAATAAGGGAGCATAGCTCAGTTGGTTTAGAGCATCTGCCTTACAAGCAGAGGGTCCGCGGTTCGAACCCGTGTGCTCCCACAAAAAGTAAAGGGTTTCAGTTTAATGAAACCCTTTTTTATTTTCTCGCTCGCGCAGAGAAATTGATAAGGTCAAAAATTAAATTGAGGAAACTTTCACACAAGAAATAACATCGAAGCAATAGTTTTTAAACCGGCACCTGTCAATATCAATTAATTAAAACTGGCACGTTCTTTTTATTACGAAAAGTAATGTCTCTGTCAAAGTACAAACAAAAAAGATCGTTTGATAAAACGCCGGAACCTACCGGTGGAAAGCCTACCGGGACTGAGTTGCGCTTTGTGGTTCAGAAACATCATGCCTCACATCTTCATTATGATTTCAGGCTGGAAATGGAAGGCGTTTTAAAAAGCTGGGCGATGCCTAAAGGCCCTTCCATGAATCCTGCAGATAAAAGACTTGCCATGATAGTGGAAGATCACCCGTGGGACTACCGCAATTTTGAAGGCATCATTCCCGAAGGTTATGGCGCCGGGACTGTCATTGTTTGGGATGAAGGAACTTACGAACCCGCTGAAAAAAAGAAAACAAAAAAAGAGGATGAAAAAAGCCTGATGCACCACCTGTACCAGGGAACTATTTCATTTGTGTTGTATGGCGAAAAATTAAAAGGAGAATTTTCTTTGGTAAAAACACCCGAGCGTGGTGATAACGCATGGCTGCTGATCAAGAAGAAGGACAAATATGCAACCACAAAGGGTATTACCAAAGAAGATCGTTCTGTTCTATCCGGCAAAACTTTGGAAGAAGTAAAAGAACATCCTCAAAAAGAATGGCAAAGCAACCGTGCAAAAAAAGTAGCTGGCAAAACACCACCTGTGGAAGAAAAAGCAAATGAAAATGACCTCCTGGCTTTATTGCAAAAAGGTAAAAAATCGAAGTTTTTATCGGATGTAAAACCCATGTTGTGCACCTTGATCAAAGAACCTTTCGACGATCCTGATTTTTTATACGAAGTAAAGCTTGACGGCTACCGTATTATGGCATACGTGAAAAATGGAAAGGTACGCCTGGCTTCACGAAGCGGCTTGGATTACACGGCAAAATATCCTTCAATTGAACATGAATTATCACAATTGGATTTTGATGTCATCCTTGACGGAGAACTGGTAGCACTGAACAAAGAAGGCCATCCTGATTTTGATGCGTTGCAAAAAAATAATGGTGAAAACCAGCTGGTGTTCTATCTTTTTGATATCCCGTGGTGTAAAGGTTTTGAGCTGATGCAGCTTCCATTGACAGAGCGAAAAGAAATTCTTTCCAAAGTCATTCCTTTTAATGATGTGATCAGGTTCAGCGACAGTTTTGAGCAGGGAATCGCACTTTTTGAGCTGATCAAAAAACAGGAAATGGAAGGCATTATCGCCAAAAGAAAAACCAGCCGATATGAGCCAGGCATCCGCGGTAAAGACTGGCTGAAATTGCCTGCCGAAAAAAAACAGGAATTTGTTGTTGGCGGATGGGCAGAATCTTCCAGCGGAAGAGCTTTCAGGTCCTTGCTTTTTGGAGCCTATAACAAAAACAAACAATTAGAATGGATCGGTCGCTCTGGCGGTGGCTATAAGGAAAAGGATATGGCGGCAATACTGAAGAAATTAAAAAGCCTTGAGATCGACAAATCGCCCTTTATCAATAAAATACTGGATACAAAAGGCGCGACCATCCATTATGTAAAACCGGAATTGGTAGCTAATTTCAAATTTGCCACATGGACCGCCTCCGGGCGTATCCGCAAACCGGCAACATTCCTTGGCTTTCGAAATGATAAAAATCCAAAAAATGTGGTAAGAGAAATTCCATTAACTGAGAAAGAAGAAGAAAAAGTAATTAAGGATCAGCCAGCCAGGGAACCGGAGAAAAAAGAAGTGGAAGCAAAGCCGTCCGACAGCAACTGGCACGACCTGGAACAAATACCGATCACATCCAAAGGCGAAATTAATATTGACAATTGCACGGTACAACTGACGAATGTGGAAAGAGAAATCTGGCCGGGCGTTACGAAAGCCGACCTGATCACTTACTACAACAGTATCGCCTCTTATATATTACCGTACCTGGAAAACAGGCCGCTTTCACTGCATGTAAAGGTGCATGGAGCAAGAACGCCCGGCCTTTATATTAAGGATATGGAAGGCCATCAGCCGGAATGTGCGGAGATCTTTTCCACTAAAAGAAAACATCCGAAAAAGGGAAAAAGAAACGTCATCGATTACTTGGTTTGCAACAACACGCCTACGCTGCTTTATATGATCAACCTCGGATGCATTGACGTAAATCCATGGACTTCAAGAATATCCAATTACCAGCAGCCTGATTATGTTATTATCGACCTCGATCCTTCCGATGATGATTTTAAAAAAGTGATCGAAACGGCTGCGGCGGCAAAACAGGTTTTTGATGAACTTAAAATAAAAGCGTTTCCCAAAACATCAGGAAAAACAGGAATGCATCTTTACATTCCATGCGAGAAGTTTTATTTCCCTGAGGCAAGGGCAATCGCTGTAAACATCTGTAAAAAGATCAATGAGAAAGTACCCGACAGCAGTACGGTTGAAAATACCATTTCAAAACGCGGCGACAATGTTTTTATCGACTATAATCAAAACGATGAAGCCGATACAGTGGCAGCACCCTACAGCGCAAGACCAGCGGTGGCTCCTACTGTTTCCACGCCGCTTGAGTGGAAAGAGATCAATGACAAACTGGATTTTAAAAAGTTTGACATTCATACGATTCATGACCGTCTAAAAAAGAAGGGTGATCTGTTTGCAGGAGTGATGGATGAAAAAATAAGAAAAAATAATTCCGAAATATTGAAACAGCTTTTGTAAGAGTGTCGTGGAAAACCACAAGGAAAGCGCATTCATGCTTTAATCAAAACCAATCTGTAACTATTTAATCAGCTCTCCTATCTCCTGCGCTTCTCAATACCTTTCTTCCAGGTATAAATGTCCAAAACCGGTAATCATTTTCATGAGTCGGTTGTAATCTTTCGTGCTTTAAATCATAGCAAATAGTTATCTCACAGTAAATTGAACCTTCGTCCCTTCTCCCCTTTGTGCGAAAAAAGATTTTCTCATTGAGCTTACGGGGCAGATGTAAGAAAATTAAATAACGGATAAATGCAATAAATTTCTTTTCAAAAGATACTAAAAACATTCCCTGATCGTTTGTAACTTTATTGTCATAAAAAAAAGATACCGATATGCAACCATTACAGCAGGACATCAGGAAAGACGTTATCAAACATCCGTTCAGGAATATTGAGATCATTTATGAAGAGGGTAAGTCAACCCTTACTGAACAGGATGAAGAATTGATAGAAGGATATATCCACTTACACGACTTTGAGCACCAAATGAAGACAACCGCAGAGAAACTGAATCGCGAATCGGTGTCTGTAAACGAAACCTTGGAGGAGCTGCATGAAGAATTAAAAACCGTGCGGGCCAGCTTCGATAACTGCTGCAAACTGGCTGATAAACTCTCTGAGCCAACTTATTCATTGCAGGAAACCAGCCTGCAGAAACTGGCGATAGCACGGCACCAAACTGAAGAGGAAATAAAAGCTTACCATGATAAATTATTGGAAGTGTATGAAGCGGCCAAACGCGTGCAGGAAGAGTTCAACCAATATCAGGAAGCCAATGAAAACCAGACAGAGGGTATCTACCAAAAGTTTTCTGACCTCGTATGTGACCATGCGCAGAATTGGAAAAACAATACGATCAATATTGCCGATTTTGACCAGCAGTTTGACCAATTCAGGGAATATACAACTGCGTTGGAAAGCTACCGCGAATCACTGGTGGAGGAATCGGAATCAGCCATGACCAATTATACGAATCTCAATAATGAAAGTACTGCCTTATACAACGTCTGGAATGAATTTATAAAACGCATTGATCTGCTGACTAAGATGGCCGACCTTCAAAACAATGCAACCGGTTTTACTGAGAATTGAGAATCCCCTGTCAAATACCGGAACACTTAGAAGCTTGCGAATAAAAAATATTCATCGTCTCCTGGGCAGTAAGCAAACCGATAAATCGAAATTTTTATCGAACCTTCACAGAATCCGTAAATTTGTATCAGCAGAAGCGTAAGAAAATGAGATTGGTATCTTACTAGTGTGTTAGTGTGAAGAGAAAAAGAAAATTCCACACCAAGCCGCAAAGGAACAAAGATCCCGACGCAGCATTTCGAACCCTATGCACCTCTTCGTGTTTCCTTCGCGTTCGCTTCTTGGTGCAAGAAAAAGAGAAAGAAGATTTCACGAAGAAAACGAACCAAAGGTTCGCAAAGAAGCTTTAACTCTTTCTGCCGCAACAAAATATTTTCTGATCAAAAAAATTGCAATAACGTATGAAGAAAATAGGGTTTTTA